>SDBV01005286.1_pt1 | contig 18266 bp, 33 predicted proteins | sample 2277081 | NCBI WGS metagenome assembly SDBV01 (sample SAMN10402039, study PRJNA504765) | marine sediment metagenome | isolation source: marine sediment core GS10_PC15, 223 cmbsf | place: Arctic Ocean: Southern Knipovich Ridge | collected 2010 | reverse complement strand
CCTTCTCCTCTTTTTCTTCCGCCTTTATTTCCTGCTTTATCTCCTTGCGTCGGCCGGCGCGGTGTTTCAATTTTGTTCCGTATATCCAACGCTTGAGGTGGTTCAGGTCATCTTCCTGATTTCTTCCGAGCTTGTCCTCACGGATATCATCGAGAACCACTTTGTCCTTCTCCCGATCCATTACCCTGGTTGCCAGGTAAAGATATATTTGTGACCAGTCATGCCCCATAGGGGCTTCCATGCTAGCGGGGATCATGTAGGCTAGGGCTTCCGAGTCGGTGCCGATTGGCTCTCTCCCTTCCTTGCTGGCAACCATCAACTCGACCATCCTGTCCAGGGTGATCCGGGTACGTAGCCACTCGGGTATCATATCATTGGTAGCCCAAGAGCACTGGTGAACGATGATAGGGTCAAAGAGGGAGCCCACCAGGTTGTCGATCTCCTTGTCTAGAGAAAACCGAGAGTCCTTCTTAATTTTCTCCACAGGCAGGGTATCAAGGTCGACCATCGTTTTCTGTTTCGGGTTCTTCATTCATCACTTCCTGTGCGACCTCTATCACTCTTTTGAAGGGGTCCCTGTGTTTCCGGGATATCGTTGCCGCCATGTTCTGGTATACAGATGCCCAATAACCGAACATGTAGAATCTTCCCCTGGCCAGCTGGTTCCATGCCCTCCTTTCAGCTCTCTCGAGCGCATGGTCGATAGTTTCCGGCAGGGTTACCCCTTTTCGGTGGAGGGGTCTGGGGTCGTGGAGCTGGAACTCGGCGAGGTCGCTGTGCCTGATTATCCATGCTCCCTTTCCGCCGCCCATCGGTGCCCGTATTGCCGGCAGCCAGCCTTCCTTGATGTAGCGGTAGACGGGGTTGCCATCAGCCAGCCCGAGAAATTTGCCGGCTGCTGTCTTGCTGTACCATGGGTCTTTCTCCCATTCCCGCTGCACAATGCTGCGGAAGTAGCTCTGAGGCATTCTCTTGAGTTTGCAGAGAAACGGCCGCTGCTGCAGGCAGTCGATGATATCATCGTAGTCGAAAAACCAGACGTGGTTGGGACCGTTCATGAATGGCGCCAGTTTCCCTTTCAAGTACCCCCGGTTGTGCCAGGCGACGATTATTTTGGCACAGGATAGACCCAGCTCCCTGGCCAGGGCCCGAGCGGTGTAGATGTTGGTCTTTTGGTTCATCCGGAATCTCCGGTAAGCAATAATCTTCTGGGCATTGGGTGACCGTTTCAGCGCCCAGGCGATTTCTTCTACCGATATTCGCCCGTAGTTATCCGCCAGGAAATCCAATTCCCATGGCGCCCAAGGCGGCTCCTTCCGGGCAAACTCTCGGTGTCGGTGCGCCCAATGGTAAGCCTGTGCTTCCGTCTTGGCCTCTTTCAAGACCCTGGGAGGCTTATGAGGGCTCCTCACCCGGAAAATTCCGTCATGACCGCGTGTAATCCTCAGGCGGTTGACGAACTTTACCCTTTGCTTTTGTCTCACCGAGCTCACCTCCTTTCTTGGCTTATTATGGGCTCGGGTATAAAGAATTCGTTACGGTCCTGCCGGTAGACTGTCCTCTGCCCGTCGTGGTCTATGGTCTTGGCAACGAAGCCTTCGCCATAGAATTCATTCATTGATTTTATTTCGGCGTTGAAGTGGGCTACATCGGGGCACTTGACCAGGGTGATGTCTCCCTCAGCATAAGATTGAGTCTGCAGGAGCTTCTTATTGATCCACACGCCGAAATACCAAGCGTCCTGGTCGGTATCGTACTGCTCCCAGCCGGCGCTGGTGAATTTCTCGCTGAAATCCCAGCGGTACCGCTCGGTCGGCAGCCAACTTCTTTCTACCTGGTTACCTCGTTTATTAGTTTCCATGCTTCACCCCGTTATTTGTTCGTTAAGTTCATCTTCATCAATTTCGACGCCATGTTTAGCCAGCAGCAGCTGGGCAAGGTGGATATCGTGATTCCTTTGCTTTACCTGGGCTTTCTTCTCCAGCAAGGGAATGTACTTACCGGCGATGCGGACCATCTCGCAGTTGATGTCGTAGTATTCCTCGTCGGTGAGCCAGCAAGTCATGTGGTATTCGACTGACTTGGGCATGCCCTTTCTGTCGTCGAACTGGGAGAGAAAGTGGATCATCTTATCGCCTTCCACGAAATAGGTGGCGTAGAAGCCTTGGATGTCATAATGAGCGATGAAAGAACAGTGCAGGTGCAGATGCTCATATAGCTTCTGGGTGAATTTCTCCTTAGCACATCCGCTATTCAGGAACGAGTCCCATTGCTTCAGTACCCTTCGCTTCTCCTGTGCAGACATAAATTGAGTGTCGTGCAGTTCGCCTGGCTCTCTTTGCTGTGCTAGGTCATGTAATTGCATCGGTTATCACTTCCTTTAATGTCGGGGGGTGTGGGAGCCGACCCCACACCCCCTCTGTCTTTTACCCCTTTTTACTTTTTAGTACGTGGTTTTCGAGGCTTAGGGGTTTTTGCCTCTGGGGCTGCTTCGGCTTTTGCCTCTGGAGTCGCTGCGGCCGGTTCCACTTGGGCAGCTGCCGCGGCTTCTGGTTCGGTCTGAGCCACCGGCTGCTTATCGTCCCACTGTACCTCCATCGGCATGATGAGAACCTTCGGGCTCTTGCTGTGATGGAAGGCCACTGGTGCCCCACCCCCGGTCCAGGACAGCGATACTATGCTATCCTTATTACTGAGGTACTCGATGAGATAACTGACACTCATGCCAAACCTGTTTGACGCTCCTTGTAAGTCCAGCACCGTGATATTAGCAGCGACCTCCTGCCCGTCAGCCTTGGCGGAAACCGTGGCGGTGCCATCGGTGAATTGAAGGCGGACAATGCCGGAGCCTTGGTGCGCCACATTACTGACGCGTCGTACCGCCGTTTCAAACTCGCGGGCGAAGAGCTGGACTTTGAGTACCGGCTCGTCCTTGGGGATGAGCTTGAGCCATGATGGCGGGGTCCCCTCAACCAGCTTGACGATGACTGAGGCTGTTGGCCCAAAGACTATCCTTAGGCCTTTCTTTCCATCGAGGGCAACCCCTATTTGCCTTTTAGCCACTAGAATCGGCACCAGGGCATCACCTTGAGGCGGTGTCCGCGGCGCTTTATCCAACACGTGCTTGAGAGTCGGGACGGAGCTGGCGGGTATGATGGTAGTATGTTCCTCCGGAAACTGGAGGGGCAGGACGATGTGGGCGAGGCGGAAACCGTCCCCGGCACTGATTTCGATAGGCTTGCCGAACAGTACCGTAACTCCATTGAGCACAGGCCGATTGCTACCGGTGGCGGCGTAGGGTAGTGCGGAATACAAAGCCGCAATGAACGTGTCGCCATCGATATCGGCTTCAGCCTTAACCTCAAAGCCGGGTATAGAAGGGAACTCTTCGAGGTCTTGCGTTGGATAGGTGGCTTTGCCCTCAGACCAGGATAGCGTCAGCTTTCCCCGCTTGGCGTGCATCTTCAGGTACTCATGTCCTGGCACGTACTGGAGCATTTTGAGCACGGGCGCGTAGGGGAGTAGGAACGACTCATCCGCTTCGGGCAGGTCAATAATAACCATAGAATCGAGGTCGGTTGCGACCACCCGCCCTTCTTTTACCAGAACATTCTTTAGAATATCGAGAGTCGGCTTGCGAGGTACTGCTGGCTTTAGTATCCCCAGGGTCTCTCTGAGTCTGGCAACCTGGATTTCCATAAAAATCACCTCCTTTCTGGCCACTTATTTAACCCATGGCGGCCAACCCATGAGCTTGTTTTCTCGCTAGAAGAAGCTCGGCTGTTTCTTCTTTTCGCTGGGTTGAGCTGGCTGGCTGCGAGCTGGTGTGGAGATTGGTGGCGGCTCGGGCAGATCCGCCTTCGGGTACCGGGGGTTAGCTTCCCATTTCTGCTTTGCCTCGGCGACAAGTGCCGGCACCTTTTTCAGCGCCACGGAAAGCGAGCCTTTCACGGTCGTGTATACCGGGTCGCAGTCAGGGGACTGGACTCCCAGCAGGACATTTTCATCCTTCATGACGATGACGACCTTTATTTCGTTGGACGGCTTCTTAGGAGCTGGCTTTTCTATTACCTCCGCGTCTATCACTTTCTGCTCGTCTACCACTCCCTGACCATCTTCCAACTGGCCATCTTCCAGTTCTGGCATAAATCACCTCCTTCTCAAAGAATACCTGTTGCCTAATGAGCATCGATTCTCGAACAGGGTGTCGACCTTCACCCCGAACATTCGAGCTACCGTCTCGGGTTCAGCTGGCACCGTCTGCAGGGCGCCGGCTTCCAAGTCAATGTAAGCTCCCATCCAGGAGAGCTTATTGGTCAAGAGCCGGTACATAAACTGCAGCACCAGCATGGCCATGGCGTGATTGATTACCGGGCTCTGCTCATCGTCAGCCATCGCCTCAGCGCAGTCACTTGGCGCCGTGGCCGGCACTGTAGGAGGGATTAGCAGGGCTGGTTGCTGCATGGATGGCAGCGGCAGAGAACCCACCTGCTGGGAGTCCACATCGAACGAACCCTCCAACTCCGCCAAGTTCCTGGCATTACCGATTAGGACTTGACCGGAGGAATGGTCATTGCCGGCATCAATCCACCAGTTACCGAATTGGAAATCACAGGCTATACTCCGGCGGGCTTCGGCATTGTCCACGCAGCCGATGATGATACCCTGAGCCATACGACTGTACATTCCGGCACCGTGTTCCTCAGCGACGAGCTCAGCATCAAACGGATAGACGCTGTACCCGATACGCCGACCGAACTGGCGTGCCAGGCGTTCAGCGAGGGCCTGGGACTTGAATTTACCCACATCAGCCTCATAAAAGTGCTGCTTTAACAGGTTATGGGGCTCGACCCGGTCATGGTCTATCAGAACCAATGGAACGTCGTTGCCGGTGAGGAGTCGGCAGAGGCCTTCAGCGACGTACCCTCCAGTCCCACCACATCCGATGACGAGTATCCTCGAGTTGAGGGGCATGTGTTTCGGGGTTACAATATATGTCACCTTCGGTTATCACCTCCTCTCTTTCAAATTCCACTGCCCCTGTCAGCGAGCCGTCGAAAACGTCTCCCCAGGCTAAGGTTTTGAAGTATCCATAAACCCCAATCCTCAACTTGACGACAGGGGTAGCGTTCAGTTTCCCGACCACTCCGTATAGTTTCAGTCCCGTCTCATCACCATTATCTTTCGGACTGAAGGAGGCTCCCATGCAGCCGTGGGAGTGGAAGTCCAGCACGACCTTATCCCCGACCTCATAGGTAACACTGCCGCTGGTTTTATCCTGCACCGGTATATAGAGATGGTAGCCGGCATCGGCGGTCACGGCGGCATAGTGTTCCTTATCAGTATCGGCAAGAAAGGTATCGAGAATAAGGTCCCAGAACCGCTGCGGGATACTACCGTATGTCAGGGCGACCTTCGACTCCATGGGCGCCAGCCCGCGCACTTCGCACTCAGCGGCCGGGATACGAGCGGCGATAACGGGGCTCTCGGCCTCGATGAAAAGGCCGTTTGAAGCCAGTATATAGTTATAGTAAAGGCCTGTTTCTCCGGAGAGCCCGTCGGGGTATTTCACCAGGTAACCTACAGGCTTCATTAACCCATCTCCATATTCATCAAATCCTTTATCGTACCGTGTTGTAACAAGTCTCCTATTGGGAATTTCTTTTTCTTGTTCAGGGACTTCCAGAGGCCTACCAGGTTGTTCGGGAACGTATTCGACCTGTTTCCCATATCGCCCGTGGGAGTGAAGAATGATATAAAGAACGATTCGACGATGTCTGCGACCCGGGCAGGGTACTTGTGGCTGCCCTGACAGGAGCGCCCGTTCTGATGGATGTTACAGAGCGGCGCTTTATAGACAATGTCCGTTTCTTTGGTCGGTTTCTTCTTTACGGCATACACCCATGGCGGCCGCCCTTGAGAACACAAGAAGATGAAGCCCGGCAGTGGTATCTCGAAGCGCTGGGGCGGTTTATCGGCCTCTCTCTGGAGTGCCAGCTTACGGACCTTCGGCTCAACATAGAGTGCGAACACGGGGCCTCCCCTGGTATTCGACCACCAGAGTGTCCCCTGCGGTAATAAGCCCGTACCAAACGCCAGGTCGCTGGCCAGGGCATGAGCCACATCCATCGCGTCGACTTGGGTAATAACCGCCTTATCCCCCGTAAAGTAGGTCATTACCGTTGACTGGTGGAAAAAGTCGAGGCGGAGCCTAAGGGAGTCAGGTGGTATCCCTAGCTCTTCTGGCACAGCCCAGCTAAAAGAGGGGGGGTTGGCTTTCGTCTCTGTCATCTTCGTCGTCCTCCTCTGTCTCTGTTTCTTGGTCTAATTCACACAAATGATCCCAAGGGTCGTAGCTGCAGGCTTTTGTTTCCTCCGTGTTCTTTTGATTACGTTTTAGTATAAAATCCAGAAGCTCCCTGAAGTTATTTATCTGGTCAGCTTCCAGCCAGTCTACTAGGTTGTCAATGTTCCTGCGGATCTGCTGCACCTTGGGCCACTGTTCCGTCAAGGTCACAACATTATGCCTGGTCCACTTGAATATCGGTTTGCTCATGCCTTCCATGAACGCCACATTGTCAAAGCTCGAGTCCAGCATGACGCACCCCGTTTCAGAGCACACCCAGTTGGCGAAGTCACCAACTCCGTTGTAAGGTGTCTCATACGTTATCCGGTTTAATTCTGTGGGCCACCAGCCAGCCGCGGGAATATGGTTAGCTATTTCGGCCCCGACCATATTCCGAACCATTTCAAGAAGCGGTACCCTGGCCCCGCTTAGTTTCTCCTGGGATGTTCTGCCAGTTCTGTTGAACTCCGCCATGATTCCAGCTCTCTTTGCGATCAATAGTGTGCGGCGTATGGTTTCTTTTACTTCAGGAGTGGCTTTCGCCTCTCTCAATTCGATTCTGTTTTCAGCCACCTTGACCATGGCAAACCCCATTGGTGCAACCCATACGCCGTCAACCGTCAGGGATTCCACCAAACGTTTCAGCCAACCTATATCACTGACAGATGGCTTATATGTGTCGGTTGTTAAATTCACCGCAGGGTCAAAGGGCACCCAGTCATCCTCCTCATCACTCTCGCAGCCTTCGTATGGATAGATTACAAGCGATAGCAGTAGGAGATAGCCCGGGCGCATATCAAGATCATGGTATGCTGAGTAGGACATCGCCAGCAGCTCTACCGGGATACCGTTCAGGAGGTCTCTTGTCCCACATTGGGTGTTTAGAGGGAGCGGGTAGTATTGCTTCCCGAAGAGGTAACCGAATCTGTATACCCGCCGGTTTCTGGGCTGCAGCATTATTTCTTCCTCTTGTTCGGGAAGAAACGCCCTGATTAGTTCCAGGAATGCCTGCTCAGCGTCAATGTTTTCGAGGCTATTGCAGATTTCGGAAATAAGAGGCGGACCAGCATTCAGCTTGTCGGCGAGAAGTGTTAGGGCCCAGACCTTGGGCATCGGTAACTGAGCCTCCTCAACCTTCTGACCTTGCATCATCCAATCCAGGGCAGCTCGATTATTGTCGCGTATGATAGTATCTAAATCCCACACTTAATCCTACTCCCTGCTCTGCAACCGGATTAGGGCGTCCACTGCCTGAATCGTATGCGCGCCATAAGTCTTGGCCTCCGCGACCGCCAGGTTTATCTCCGGCTGCCGCTCTGCCACCTCGGCATAGTCCAGCTCCCCGTTCTTTATGGGTATCTGGTTGGCCAGCTCGATTATCAGGAGCTGTTTTCTCGGCACCTTTTTTAGGGCAGAGACAACCTTATTAATGTGCTCCCGTTCGTTGTCCATAGTGCGGTCTCTAGCCCTTCGATCCTACGCGCTTCTTGAACTCGATAATGTCGTCTTCACCACGCTTGCTCGTTTTAACCTCGGCATTCGATAGTTCGGGGAAGAAGTTAGTCATCGATTGCCTGACCTCGTCGTGGGACATCTTCGGGTCCGGGTCCGGGAATTCCCTGTCATCATAGACAAAGACTCTGACCATGTTCGTACCTCCTTTTAGAATATTCTCTAGGCTCGTAATTGCCCTCAGTATTCCTCAGGTAGTAGTATTGTGGTTGCCGACCTGTCCCCCTCGGTGATAATCCAGATTTTAGGTTGCCCTGCCTGTTCGTAGGACGACAAGAGCCTATCATCACCGGCAGCAAGTGCCTGGTCATTAAGCTTCTTGTCACCTGGCATCAGGTTTCCCCAGTTCCCGGTCAGGTGGCGGGTCAGGGAACCCAGGGCAAAGCGGCTAAAGTGGGGATTATGCATGAGGTCTGCAATCCTGCCTGACATGACCAGCCTCCCCTGTTCAACTTTTTTACGGGTAACCATCTCACCTCCTTTCTTTTTTCTTTCGCTTATTCAAGCCTTTACCAACTACCATATCGAATCAAACCGTTGTGGTACAGCTTCTCGATACGTTCCTTGAGGGTAGGCTGGATTTTCAACCACTTTTCCTTAGGTATGTCACTGTAATCCCACATCCAGTTACCGAAGAATCGAGAAACTGTTTCCCTCTTGGGTAATCCCGTATCCTTGACTACACTGGAGATGAGGTCACCAGGTCTTGGGGTTCCTGGTGCACAGTCCAGTTCTATCGTCTGTCTCTTTGTCATCCCTATTTCACCTCCTTTCTTTAGTGATGAGTAGAGACGCTGCCATTTTGGAGAAGGATACCGCCGGCATACATCCACTGGCTAACGTTTTGCATATGCCAGTTGTATTCATCCTTTCGTACAATGGAGAGGTCATTGACCCAGAACTCCCAGATATACTGGCTGCCAGCTTTCCTGTAATTGGTCAGCACAATCTCCGGCTCCTTGGCATTGAGTCCATACTTCAGGAGTTGTGACAACTCCCACGCAACAGCCTTCCAGAAGCCTGTCAGTTTCTCTCCCTGGGGCAAGTCCTCTTCCGGGATATCCTTTAGCAGGTCGTACATATGAGGAAGCTGACATTTGTAAGTAGTATTGGCTACCACTTTTCACCTCCTTTCAAATTTCATTCTCATCAGCATATTCATACGCATCAGGTGCGGGCACGATTGGTTCAAGCCCATTCGCAATCCGCTGTGGGTTTGCCCTCTCAATGCATGACTTGCAGACAGGTTCACGAATGCCGTTGATACGAATCGATGGGACTTTGTTCGGGTTGTAGGAGAAAGGCGCCCCGCAACCGTAACAAGAAGAAAAAGCCAGCACGTAACCCATAGCTGCCTCCTTTCCGTCTGTATTTTGGCTATAGTTACCCTTGCAAATCTGAGTTTGGATAGAAGTCGCTGGCAAGGACTAGAGTTTGGCAACCTTCATCAACCAGGTAGACAATAGCATCGCCATTCTTGTAGCGTGCCTTGATACCCATTAGTCCATAAGGCGCAAGTTCGTGTGAGCAGGAGACCTGGGTCACATTTGGAATGCGTAATTCCTTAATGACTAGCTTAATAGCTAGTCCGGGCATCGCTGCCATTGTATAAGGCAGACCGTGCCATTCAAGGCGGTTAAACATCTCCCCTAGTTCCTCTTCCTTGCCTTCGGTATGTTCCTTCCCGACTATAGTCCAAGTCCTTTCCATAGCCCTCCTTTCGCTTTACTTAAGCTGAAGTCTCCCTCAGCTCCACATAATAAAAGAGGGGGGCAGTGCGTTGTTGCACCACCCCCTGATAGGGTCGGGTATAAAGTAAAAAAGACCCCCTCATAAAGAGAGGGGGCGGTGCTTACTTGCACCACCCCCTATGAAATTGTCGGTTTTAATGCAAAAAGACACCCCCAGCGTGGGCGGTGTCTCTTTGCTTTTTACCGCCTTAATGAGCTAGATAATCAGATACAGAACGCCTTACAAGTTCATTTACCGCTTGCTCTATTTTTGTAGGTAAGGGCTTTCCGTACCTCATGGCTTTCCGCTTTTTAGACTTACTGACACCCCTTAACGCTTCACCAAGATTGACATACAATCGCATATAACTTGACGATAGCCTAACCCTGACAAATGGTAACAAGGTTAGACCGCTTATGCCTAGACCTTCAATATAGTAAAGGGGCTGGCTTGACTTCCAGATGTCCTTGCTAATAGCTGAAAATCTACCCCTTACTGGCTGGCTTGGTTCGCCTAGACTGTGAAGTCGTATGCTTTCAAGCCTATATTCAAGCCTTCTAGCTTCGCTATCGTCTGCTTTCCAGTCTGAAATAAGACCTTCAATAAATAGCTCGTAGTGGTGTTCCTGTATGGTACAATGAGGCTCACCAAAGATACAGAACCCGCCACTACGTGTAAACAGTTCAACTAGCTTGGCTTTACGTTCAGGGGTTGCCCATTTAGGCAATAGGGCTACTTTAGGCATAAATACCCCCTTTCGTGCTTTAACCCTAGCTAGGGGGAGTTACCCCCTGAAACTAGGCTGGTACTGCCTCTTTGTGCTTGGTTTCCGCTGGCTTGGTTTCCGCTGGCTTGGTTTCCGCTGGCTGGCTTTCCGCATCTCTTAACGCTTGCTCGATTTGTGCCTTGATTGCCTTGTCAAGCTCTACCCTGTCCTTGTCAAGGATAGGCTTTCCAGCTTTCAGGGCATGGACTACACTCCCTTTGTACGCTTCGGCTTTACCCTCTGCGACTTCGTGGGTGTATCCTTGCAGGTTAGCAACCATGTTTTCACGCACAAGCGTCACAGTCTGCGAAATCTCTTTCGCTACCTTTGTAACAGGTCTACCACTCTTGGAGAATTTAACCGCCCCGTCTTTATCGTAGGCTAGGCGTATCGGTGCGCCCAGTGAGTCGGCAGGTATAGCGGTATCGCCCATAACATTAGTAGCGTGAAAGAATGGAAGCCATACGGTTTCAAGGTCTATACTCCAAACTCTGCGGCCTTGCCGTTTATTGCCGTTAGGCTGGAGTAGTTGCTTGATGTAGCTAGGTGAAGTTTCAAACATCTTATTATTTACCCCCTCAATTTAGATTGAGAGTAACCCCCCCTAGCTAGGGTTAAAGCTACATTATGACAGTCAGACAGCACACTTTCAGCTAGTAAAGATGTAGTTCCTATTCGTGTTCATTCCCAACTGTATTTGTTAAGGTGCAGACTCAAAAATGAGTCTTACAATAATAGGATAAAACAATAAGTCCTTATGATAAAGAAAAGAAACTATATCAATTATGACGATGCCCTGACAAAATAAATTTGGAATATAATTGAGGTTTAGTATCAAACTGGAAGGCAGGCGGTAGAGAAAGTAGGGGGCTTGAGGCTAGGAGGGGGTGTGCTATAATAGGGTCATGGCTACTAAGGTCTACTTGTCCCCAGAGGAGGTAGAGCGTATGGCGCAGGCGGCCACCTGTGTCAGGGACGCTGTACTTATCCGTGTGCTATTCTGGGGAGGTTGTCGCATATCAGAAGCCCTGGGAATTGAAGTCGATGATGTAGATCCTCTTCAGGGCACAGTCACTATTAAGCACCTCAAGGTTCGAATCAGGCTTCTTTGCCCCGACTGCGGCGTCAGGCTGTCCCGAATGGCAAGATTCTGCCCTGGTTGCGGTAAAGAAGTTCCTGATCCGCTGAAGAAGGAGCAAGAAACGCATCGGGTTAGAACTATTCCCCTGGAAAAGCGAGCGATGGAAAGGCTGGTGGATTTTATCCACCGGGACGGCACAAAAGGGCTTATCTTCAAGATTGGCCGCATTCAGGCCCAGAAGGTAGTAAAGGATTGCGCCGGAAGAGCCGGCATAGGGAACCTGGTAAACCCTGTGACCGGTAAGAGGCGTGGCGTCTCGCCCCATCGCTTGAGGGACGCATTTGCGGTTATGGCAGTGCAACAAGATGATTCTACCGACGCCATCAGGATGCTCCAGGAGCACCTCGGGCATCAGAGTATTGCGACGACAATGAAGTATAGAAAATTGTCAGGTGAGGAAATGAAGGAATGGTATCGGAAACTGGCGCCTTAAGGCCCTACCGGGGGGGGTTTCTTCGCCCATTTGGCTTGGGTACATTCATAAGGGGCTATCTGGCTGGGCTGAGTCCCTATGGCTCGCCGGGAATAGACCCGATGGAGGGTGATTGCCAGACTGACATTAGAGATCACTACAAAACGGCGCTATTCAGGGCGCACGCTGAAGATGCCGTGGCCAGGGAAATCGGTAGGCGCATAAAACGTAGACTTCCCCCTATGACCGCTGAAGAGGAGGATAGCTTTAGTCTCCGCGCCTTCATGCGAATCCCATACAAGTATACCTCAATCAGGTCGCATAGCTTTGCGCGCTACTTTGGTATGTTAATACAACTGGGGTGGGTGGAACCCACCGGGTACGAAGAGACATCGGCATTCCAGGAGCAGTACCCAGAAGCCGAACCAAGGCGCTACTTCAGGCTGACGGACCGGGGGCAAGCCGCCTCTGATATTGACTGGTCTAATCCGCAGCGAACCCTTTATGGCTACTCAATTGAGGAAACCAGGCAAAAGAACCAGCAATCTAAGGAGAAAGTTAAAGAAAGGCTGATAAATAATGCCAAAGCATAAACATAATGCAAAGGGGTGGTGAGGTGATATGCTAAAGCTAAGTGTTAAAGAGGCCAATGACCTTGCCGACGGAATAGAGCGTAATGGTGGCAATGCTGACAGCCTGAGAGCTGCCGTCAACGATGTGAATAACCCGGGGAACGGCCGCTTATCTGTTCCTGCTACTGACATAGGTGATGAGGAGTACCTTGCGGAAAAGCGTGCCGAAGTCGGGATTGAGCATGGCACAGACCTTGAGTGCATGATCTGCCGCGATAAATTTGACCACCTGCTCAGCGGCACCTGCGAAGTTTGCTTTAGAGAATGGATGTTAGGCACAAAACCGAAGGGCTGGAGGCCTATGAAAAAATTGCTTTAGGGAGACCGCGATGGAAGTCAATTTACAAGCCGTGCAGGGTGCCTGCAGCGAGTTCCTTGATGATAAAAGGAAAAAACAGACTGTCTCCGTAGTCATCTCTCCCTTGAAGGTGACGGCAAACGAGGAACAGAGCAAAATCGTTATTCAAACCGGCTGTAATTTGTGGAAATCCTGCCATAATGCCGGCTGCTACTACTCCATGGCCTCCAGGCAGCGTAAGCAATAGCTCAAATATTAGAAAGAAGAACCCCTCAGTAGGGAAAGGTCAAACTGAGGGGCTTATTTTTGTCAGTGGAGGTTATATCTATTTGGCGCAGGATTTTACTGCGGCAGTAAAAGCGCCCTGGATTCTCTTGTCTTGCTGTCCGCCGGTTCCGACTGGCGGTTTGGAATAGGTTTTACCCTTCAGCGCAGCGCCAATGCAGGCATTGAATGCGCTGGGCCTATGGGCCGGAATTCCCACCATTCGGCGAAGGGTTCGGACCGGTAGACCAGCTACCTGGGCCATATGAATTTTACCCACTGAGACACCTCCTCGTATACTTCTTCATCATCTATGAATCATCATCAGGATTATATGTTTGAGCAGCACAATCGAACTCCTCAAGCCTCTCCCTCAATGATTCCTCCACTCCGCTTTTTATTTTATCAAGCTCCTCACATAATTGCAAGGGGAGTACCTCGGCCGCGCGGGCAATTGTATCCAGCTCTTCAGTAAACTTACTGTAGCCCTTCTCCTGGAGTTCTTCGCGGTACCACTGGAGTACTGGAGCTAAAAGGCAGTCTCGGCAGATACCTTTGGGGTCTTCTTCTTTTACCCACACCGCCATGGGCTTTAGATCTACCGGGCATTTTCCTTCACTCATCTGTTTCCTCCTTCTGGCTCCCCCAGGATATCCTCAACCTTTCCGACGTCCTCGGAAGAGACTACCTGCTCTTCGCGCTCAACCGCAACCTCTGGCTTGACGGCTATTTCTCTCTCTTCAAGGAACTTGGGCAGGCTCTCCTCCAGCTCCAGCTCCCCAAGCTCGATTTCCGTGGCCTGGTATCCCTGGGACTTAAGGTGTTCTATCCACTCCTGGTAAGTCTCGTCATCCGCCTGGCAGGTCTCGCAGTACTTCTTTGCCTCGGCCTCGATGCAGCTGGAAACCTGGCCACCCTCATAGACAGTGACCAATATTTTCCTGTCGCCCTTGGTCAACTCCACAAGCTTTTTTGCCTTGCTTATGTCCATTTTCTAGGCCTCCTATTTTTTGTAAATACCGTAACTGACTCCGTAGAGGTCTTCAGCGTCAGGCAGAGTATAAACCCCAAGTTACACCATAAAGCCAAGCTCTATCACCTGCTGGGAATTGCCTGAACCCTCCTTCTATAAATTCGTAGCCTTTTTCTTTAGCTTTTCTAGGGAGTACTTCATGTGTGAGAGTAACCATATAGTCAATCTTATTAGACCAGCCCCCCTCTGTAATATCAGGGAAGCCGGTTCCGGCAAGACACTTATCACACCAGCCTTCTAAATAAACGGGCTTGTCGCCCATATATGTCCAATAGTTTATAGCAACAGTATCATTCTCGTCAGGTACAGCTTCTATCAGTTCATCAATAGCCTTTTTTTCTTGGGTACTTAATTTGGATTCAGAACCTTCAGGGAAAGCCGATTTGACATCAACTTCCTCCAACTCGCCTATATCTGTTATCGCTTCGTGTATGATAGGGTGTCGAGTACCCGGCCATCTCAGCCCGAGACCCCTCGGCAGCGGGGGGCCTTCATCCGGTGGCATTGGCAAAAAGCCCTTCATTCTAAACCTCAATGCCTCGCTTCTTGTGGGCTTCCTCTACTTCTTCTTATATTCCTCTACTTTTCCTCTCCAGAATACCCATCTCTTCAGCGTAGCTCAGCACGCTTTCTTTCAGTTCGCGTCCGCTCTTGAAGAAGCCCTGCTCAAACATCTCGCGGGCCTCATCGTCCCACCAGCTCGCGAGATAATCACCAGTTTTCTTATTTTGTACTCCTATGTGAAGGCGGTCCCGCTCTTCCCAAACTTCAACTCTGACATCATCTCGCGACAGCTTAGTTTTACTTGAATGACCGATTTTCTCTACATCTACCACCAGCTTACCAATATCCTCCAAGTGTTTCAAAACTCTCTCCTCCAACTGGTCTCGACTCTGGTCTTTCCAGCCGAAGCGACTTATATTCTCGGCACCTTCTAATTGCCAGATCGTCTCCTCCGTTTCCTTATTCTCCACCCATATGGTCGCCTTGTAGGGAGGTAAAGATACATAAACCTCAACATCATCTCGCGTCAGCTTTTTACTTGGCATCTCCTCATCTCTTACTTCGAGGGTACTAGTTTACAGCCGCACTTTTGGGAAAGGGCATCCTTAACCATTGCCGGAACAGTACCCCACTGAAATGACTCGATTTTCCTGATATAAGCATCATAATCTGAAGATTCTATACTACCTTTTTGGAAAGCATAAGCCATCTCATCAACCATATCATCAATTCCCTGCCCGATGAATAGCAGATTGTCAGCCATTTTGCCAATAGAACAGCTTGCTGCCCGATATTTGGCCAGGTTATAGACTTGTTTGAGATTGCCCAGCGTGCTTTTACTTATCACCTCCGGGGCTTCGGCTATCAATTGTTCTACTGTCGGATAATCCATAAACTCCTCCCTACTAGGTTATCGCAGAGATAATTCTGTCCAGCTTATGGTCCCTGAGAACCATCAGGATATACGTATGCGGGCCTGTAGCAGACGCGTACCATTTACTATTCTCAAACTCCTCCAGAGTATACATGCCATTGGCGGACAAAGTGAGCTTGTATTCATTATCCTTATAAACTTCGAAGACTCTCATCCCTCACCTCCTACTTAAGGCTTAAAATACTCCGTATAAAACTGGGGGTTGCTCAAGAGATTCAGCAGTCGTGCGCCGGCATCGGTAGTGTAGAGGAAGTGGGTCTTTTCAGTCTGTTCCTTCAGGTAGGTGAGTTCATTTTTTATCACTGACCTTTCGTCTTTTGAGAGGCAGGTCATCTTGTCCACGTCGCTCAAGGCGTTAGCTGCTTCCCTGCTCAAGCCCTGGTAGTCTTCATAGCTAGCCTGAGCAACACTAGTTCCTCTCGTGCCGAGAACTAGAAGCCACCTGGCTAGTTTCATTCCTTCCTCAACGCATTTCTCTTTCATCACTCACCTCCTCTCGCTACTCCTTACTGCTTTAGCTTTTCCTCATCAATAAACTTTGCATTTAGAACAAAGAAACCATCCGGCCCTAAGTCACTCACAATCAATTTTGGGTCATATTCGTAAATAAGGTAATAGTTTCCAAATCTGCTATCATAATGGAGAACTTCTTCCAATGTATGGGTTAGCCATACTCCCTCCGTGTCTCCATATTGTTTCTTGAAGGCAGTCAAGAGCGTTTCTCATGAACCTACTACCTTCAGGAAGTGAGAAATATCATCCTTTATATGCTTATTATCCAGCTCCTCATACATTAAGCTCCTCTTTTTCAGGCTTATAATACTCTAAATAAAACTGCGGATTGCTTAGCACATACAGGAGTCTCGAGCCAGCATCTCCCGTGTAAAGGCTACTTGCCTTATCCGCCGATTCCTTCAAGTAGGTGAATTCCTTTTTTATGACCGACCTTTCATCAGTTGATAGACAATGGAAATTATCCACATCCTTTATAGCTTCTCCTGCTTCCTTGCTGAGTATCTGGTAGTCCTCATAGGTGTGGGATGTTACTCCCCTCATGCCCAGCGTTTGCAGCCACCGGGAAAGTTTCATTCCTTCCTCAACGCATTTCTCTTTCATCACTCACCCCCTGCACTAATCTTCTCCCTCTTTCTCCTCTCGATGAATTCCCTGAGCCTTTCCCTGACCTCACTGCAGGTAACGCATTCCTCTTCTGGGATTGACCACAGCTGGCCCATGAACTCCTCGGTTATCTCACTTGCCCTGGCTGCCGCCTGCTCCATGGTCTCGACATCCTTTATAGCGGTGATGGCGTGTCTCAGGTCCCTTGACTGCTGGAGCGTCCAGTTGGCGAGCTCCTTCTCCGCCCCCTTGAGTTTGGCGGTCTCCTCCGGGGCAAGGTCAATGCGCTCCATGATATTGAGTTCCTGCAGGGCGATGCGGACTCGCCTCATCACCTCGTGGTCTTTTACCCCCTTCTCCCGGGCAAATCTTATTCCCTCGGACAGGGCTGAGGAGGAGGTAGATAGGTGATCGCGGGAGCATGGGAGGCAAGCCGTCCCCCTGGATATCGCCCCCTGTGATGTAGATGTCTCATCTTGGCCTGGAGACGGCTCTTCTGTCGTCTCGGGGGTTGTGGCAGGGGTTGTGGGCGCCGGTGGGCCGAATTTCTGTGCTGCCTGGTCGAACTTATCAGCGACCTTATCGATAATGTTCAGTCCGGCCTCAATGGCGCCACCCGCCTTGTCGATTACTGAGAACACCTCTTCGGGGTCTGGCAGTTTAGGCAACTTTGGGGGCGGCATACTAATCCCTCCTGCGCAAAAGGAACGGGGCAAGCCCTTCTCAGCGAAGGTCGCTTGCCCCGTTTTTCCGTCAATTTTTCTCCTGACTTTATTATTGGTTCAGGCGGGGGATTTTGTCAACTCTGAGGCTTACCGCCGAATAAAAGCTCATCCTCAAGCTCACGAGCCTCTTTCTCCAGCACGACAGCTTCCTTCAGCCCCCTGGCGACTTTTGCTTTCTCCTCAGGGCTTCTCTTGGCCGGCTCTCTGCCACCTCCTCCACCGATGGCCGATAGCAATGGCTTTACATCACTCCTGATACCGCTGAGTTGGCCGTCAATGGTGGTTATTGTCTTCTCCAGGAGTGCATAGCGTCCTTCAAGCCTGCCCCCGTCTGCTATCGCTTTGCGCATTTCACCTAACTGGCTGGAAAGTGAGACCACCGCATTTTTCAGGGTATCCATCTCCTGCTTCTGCAGCGACTCCCTGAGCTCCTTGATATCATCCTGCAGCGCCGCGATAGTTTGGGAACCTGCATCTGCCTCACCTGGTTTTTTCAGCATCCCCAGTGAATCCAGCTTCTCCAGCAACACTATTTGGGTAGAGCTCCCTTCCTCGCCGGACTTTTTTAATAGCCCCAGTGAATCCAGCGTGTTTAGCAGTCCTCCCTCGCCTTCACCCTTTTTGAGCAACCCGAGCTTGTCCAATTTATCCAGCGTGGTTATTTCGGTGTCCTCCCCTCCAGGCTTGACTCCCATCGCCTCCCTCAGACGGACCGACTGCTCCTCCCTCTTGGTTAGCTCCTCCACCGGGTCAATCGGCTCTCCCCTCCGCAGCGAGTCCTGGTACATCTGGAACACGGCAAACTCTCCGAAGCCTATTTTACCCTTGGGGTTTAGTGTCCATGCGCCC
>SDBV01005285.1_pt1 | contig 18270 bp, 18 predicted proteins | sample 2277081 | NCBI WGS metagenome assembly SDBV01 (sample SAMN10402039, study PRJNA504765) | marine sediment metagenome | isolation source: marine sediment core GS10_PC15, 223 cmbsf | place: Arctic Ocean: Southern Knipovich Ridge | collected 2010 | reverse complement strand
TAGCAGAGATTTCACAATTAATATTTATCATAGTAGTACCCTTTTGACAAGTAATATTGTATTACTCATCAACTCTCCTCACTCCAGAAACATTTGAGCTTAACAAAAGATGAACAAACACTTAGGTTAATTTCATAGTGCCACTCTATTATTCAGCGTCTTCACCCTGAGCCTCATCCAACTTGAGCTCAACGTCCTGCTCATCACTATCCATTTTCAATCCGGGCTCATCATTATCGGGCTCAATAACCTGAGCCTCTTCTACCTGCGTAGATGGAGGCACATCTGATCCAGAAGGATTTCCCGTATCGGAATCATCAGTTTCAGATCCCTCAATAACGGCAACGGCTGCGAGCAAACGGTCCTTTTCAAGGCGAATCAAGCGAACCCCTTTTGCCTGCCTGCCGAGGGTACGAATCTCCTTCGGTGATAGACGAATTATTTTACCTTTAGTATCTATGAGAAGGACGGTACTCATATCGTCAACAACAGCAAGCCCAATGACCTGCCCGTTACGCTTATCGGTCGGAATGGTACGAACACCATAACCGCCCCGGTGAGCCACCCTAAAGTCTCCAACGCGCACACGCTTTCCATAGCCCCGCTCAGTGACAAAAAGAATATCCTGCTCATCCTGGACCACTTCCATGCCGACAACATAGTCATTTTCATGAAGACGTATTCCCATTACTCCTGCTGCAGTACGCCCCATGGAGCGAACTTCCGGTTCTCTAAAACGAATGCCTTGCCCCAATGCTGTAGCTATAACAATATAATCATTGCCTGAACTTAGTGAGCAGAAGATCAGCTGATCCCCTTCTCTAAGGGTAATCGCTCGTATACCGGTACTCCGAATTTTAGCAAAGGCGGATGCTTCTGTTCGCTTAATAATGCCTTTTCTAGTAAGCATAACAAGATATTTATCTTCTAAATCCCGGGTACAGAGTAGTTTCACCACCTGCTCATCGGGTGCTAAGGGGAGAATATTGACAACTGCCCGGCCTTTTGCGATACGGGAACCCTCAGGAACCTGATATACGGGCATACTGTATACACGACCCACATTAGTAAAGAACAGCAACTCATCATGAGTACGCGCAATAAAAATATCCTGCAGCACATCGGATGACTCATCAAGAGCGGCCATTCCCATTTTTCCTTTACCACCACGCCGCTGGACCCCATATACACTCAGTGGTACACGCTTAATATACCCCTTACGCGTCAAGGTAACAACAACATCCTCATCAGGAATAAGGTCCACTTGCTGCAAGATATCAACCGGCCCTTCTATTCGACTCCTGCGCTTATCAGCATAATCGGTCCTTAGAGCATTTAGTTCGGTACGAATAATCTCTTTAAGAAGCTCACGATCTGCTAAAATAGCGTTCAGATGAGCAATAGTTCCCTTAATCTCCTCAAGCTCTTTGAAAATCTTGTCCTGCTCAAGCCCGGTCAGCCTTTGTAAACGCATTTCAAGAATCGCTTTGCCTTGCTCAACCGATAGCTTATAACGCTCAGAGAGCTTAGCTATTGCCTCGTCTGCTGACGATGAGCTTTTAATAAGGGCAACGACATCATCAATATTTTCTAAGGCAATCCTAAAGCCCCGTAAAATATGCTCACGCGCTTTTGCCTTGGCTAACTCATACTGGCACCGCTTCGTAACGACTATCTCACGATGCAGGAGAAATTCCCGAATAAGGTGGCGCAACGTAAAAATGAGCGGCCGATTATCGAGCAAGGCCAACATTAAAATCGCAACGCTTGTTTGCAGCGAAGTATGCTTATAGAGCTGATTTAATACTACATGGGGTACTTCTCCCCGCTTGAGTTCAATAACAACACGTATGCCACGCCTATCAGACTCGTCACGAATATTAGAAACGCCTTCAATAATTTTATTCTTGATAAGATCGGCCATCTTAATGATAAGTTCCGCCTTATTAACCTGAAATGGCAATTCGGTAATAATGAGAGCGGCACCCTTTTTCGTTTCTTCAATATCGACCACGCCACGTAAAATAAGATTCCCTCTACCGGTTGTGTACGCCTTTACAATGCCGGCACGTCCACATATAATTCCCCCGGTCGGAAAATCCGGAGCAGGAACCAGCTCAAATAGCTGCTCATCGGACAGCATTTCATCATCTAATAGCGCAAGACAAGCAGTAACAACTTCCCCTAAATTATGGGGGGGAATGGAGGTTGCCATCCCAACGGCGATACCCGCAGTTCCATTTACCAGGAGATTCGGCAGCTTACTGGGCAAAATAACGGGCTCAACGGTAGATTCATCAAAGTTCGGCACGAAATCAACCGTAGCCTTATCAAGATCGGCTAAAATTTCTTGGGAAATTTTTTGCATACGTACTTCGGTATAACGCATCGCCGCAGCATTATCACCGTCGATCGATCCCCAGTTACCCTGCCCATCAAGCAAAGGATACCGCTTAGAAAATTTTTGAACCATCCCCACCATCGTATTATAGACCGCCTGATCACCATGAGGATGGTATTTCCCTAAGACTTCACCAACTACACGAACAGACTTATGGTAGGGCTTATTATAATGGAAACCCAACTGCTGCATCGTATAGAGTACACGACGATGTACCGGTTTTAGGCCATCCCGAACATCGGGAATAGCACGACTGACAATAACGGACATCGCGTAATCTAAAAATGATGTTTTTAACTCTTCTTCGATAAGAATGGGCCTAATGCGTGATAGAGCGCCCTTTTCGTACGTTGAATCCATTCAACAACCTACTTTCGACCACTTTCTAAGAGAACAAAAAGTACTGAAACTACTATAAGACTATTCCTCTCTAGTATAGAGCAAACGCATCAGTCTGACAAGCTCAAAAAATGCATGTAATGCACATACAAGAACGGCTTTAGTCCTGATGGAGCAAAATCACATTACCATAGAGATCATGAAACATGGCCTCTTTTCCCCACGGCTTTTCTACCGGCTCCTCTATAAAGGTAATTCCCAGTCCACGCAAACGCTCAAATTCTCCTTTAATATCATCCGTTGCGAAAACGAAAAGGGGGCCTTCTGGAGCCTGCTTGCCTACTAAGGCCTGTGATTCAGGCTTCGTTGCTTTGAAAAGAACGAGCTCAAAATCGGGCTGGTCAGGTACGTTAAGTGTCAGCCAACGCATACCGGAGAAATCAACATCCGTATGCACCTTCATTCCCACTTTATCTCGATAGAAAGCCAAAGCTTCTTCCTCATCTTTTACATACAGAGTTATATGAGTCATCTTTGTAATCATACCAATGCTCCTTAACGAAAAAAATTATAAGTATGTAAAGCATAGACGATCATCCTCTTTTTGCAACGTATTGTCCTGGTCCAATACCTATATGAGACTAGCCAGGATATTTCCTGAGTAGCTATGAATAAGCTGGCCTGTCACTACATCCCATATCTTTGCTGTATAATCAGAAGACGCAGTAACAATCTTTGTTCCTGTTCTTATCAAATCCTGCTGAATAAACTCTACTACCATGGCCTTCTAAGGTTTTATGGAGCATAGTCATTTGTTGAACCAACCAGGGCGCTAGAGGGTTATTGTCCATAGCATACTGCGCAATATGCTCCCCTTTTTCCTTTGGTAACTCTGGCAGGATTCCATTATCTAAATACTCCTTTATAAAATTGGGCTACTCCATTACGCCTTCCATCGCATAGATTGACAAGTAAAACCCGAGCAATGTCAGCATAAGACTGCTTGTTATCAATATTTTGTTCATGGAATATACCTTCTTTTATGATTTAACACTTCATTCTATCTACTCTATTCACAAAACTCTCCACTAACTCCATTCATCAGGAGGATCAACATGCATTTCATCATGCCCTCACTTGTCTATCTTGAACATTACCCTGTTTTTCTTGAAGCACTACATACTTATCAAGGACAGAACGTATTGCTTCTGGGAAACTCTCATATACGCTTTGTAGGTCTGAATATTTGCTCAGATCAGGATGATGTCCTTTTTTTGCCCCCAGCCTTGCTGCTGCATAGATATATGACAGAAGCAATACTTGTTCTAAACTGAGCCGCCTCTGTTCTAAATAATGAAGAACACTTATATCCCATATCTTTGCTGTACCATCAGACGCTGTAACAAGCTTTGTTCCTGTTCTATCAAATACTGCTGAATAAACTCTACTACCATAGCCTTGAAGTGTATGAATGAGCTGGCCTGTCCCTACATCCCATATCTGGACTTCACCGGTAAAAGACACTGTAACAATCTTTGTTCCTGTCATATCAAATACTGCTGACATAACTACATCACTATGGCCTAGCGTATGAATAAGCTGGCCTGTCTCTACATCCCATTTCTTTGCTTTACCATCAGAAGACACAGTAACAATCTTTGTTCCTGTTATATCAAATTCTGCTCTATAAACTGCATCACTATGGCCTTCAAGCGTATGAATGAGCTTGCCTGTCTCTACATCCCATATCTTTGCTGTCCTATCATAAGACGCTGTAACAATCTTTGTTCCTGTTATATCAAATGCTGCTGAAAAAACTAAACCTCTATGGCCTTGAAGCGTATGAATGAGCTTGCCTGTCCCTTCATCCCATATCTTTGCTGTACCATCATGATGCGCAGTAACAATCTTCGTTCCTGTTCTATCAAGTGCTGCTGAAAGAACTGTACCACCATGGCCTTCTAAGGTTTTATGGGGCATTATCATTGTTTGAAGCAACCAGGCCACTAGAGGGTTATTATGCATAACATACTTCACAATATGCCCCCCTATTTCCACTGGTAACTCTGGCAGGCTCCCGCTGCCCAAAAACTTCTCTATTAGATTGGAGTGCCCTTTTACACTTACCATTGCATCAATTGATAAGCAACCCCCGAGCAATATCAGCATAAAACTGCTTGTTATCAATATTTTGTTCATGGCATATACCTTCTTTTATGATTTAATAATTCATTCTATCTACTCTATTCACAAAACTCTGCACTAATTCCATTCATCAGGAGGATCAACATGCATTTCATCATGCCCTCACTTGTCTATCTTGAATGGCACCCTGCTTTTCTTGAACCAATACATACTTATCAAGAACAGAACGTATTGCTTCTGGGAAACGCTCATACTCGCTTTGCTGGTATGAACATTCCTCCTTAATTTAATAAATATTATATCATAATGTTAAAAAAAGTCTATTTGAGAATTAAAAAAAGCATTGAGATGAAATTTTATAAGACAGCCCAGGGTAAAATCACCACGATCGGTCTCCAGCAATGCTGCAATATAATACTTGTGAGTCGGAGTTGGGTTATACAGGTCTTGATGCATTCCCCAACTAAAACGAGGGGATCCTTGCTGCTTTAGAAATAGGTCTGTTGCTAGGCGGGCATGCCGACCATTGCCATTCGGAAATGCGTGAATCCACCCTAAACGATGATGAAATCTTATCGCTAATTCATCCAACTCTAAAGGTGTAGCATCTTCAGGATACTTAATCTTCATGCCTATCCCATAATTTTTTTGGGTGATCATATAATAATTCTTGTACCAGATCATCTTCTTGCTGTTTTAACTGTTTGGAGGCAAGACCCTGCTGTTCCAAATTCATTGAATGATTGATCAGATGAACCTCTTTTTTGGCTATTATTCTCGCCTGATCTTCTAAGATTTGATCGAGTGGCTTGAGAGGAACAAAGCCATAAACCAACTTACAATGCATCGCTTTCGCTGCCTGTTCAAGTAATTGCAAGCTTACAGTCCCGCTTCTTTCACGTTTTTCGAGAGCTATAACATTTGCCTGGCTACAACCCATTCTCTTGGAAAACACACGACTGGACATCCCCAAGGCTTCGCGCATCGTTCGTATCCACCCTTTTTGAGGAATCGGAGTTGCTATTAAGCTCTTCAAGTTATTGAGAGTCCTTTGGAGCTGCTCTCGCATTAATTTTCGGAAAGAACCTTTCATATCACCTCCCATTTTGATAACCTATACATTATCAAATCTATCAATACTGATAACCTATAAGTTGTCAAATCTATCAATATTGACAACTTATAGGTTATCAAATTATTCACAATAATGCAAGTAGATTTCCATGAATAGTACCCTTGTCGGGTTCATCCCTCTACTGCGAGAGATCTCCTCGCCTATGACACTATACAAACATCCTAAATTGCCAGGCCAAGACAGGCTAAGGTGCAAGCATCCGATTTTTACAATTTTTCTAGATTATGATAGACTAATACTATATCTACTTAACTATATTAAAGCTTCTCAACAACTGTTAAGCCGAAGCACCCAATTATTTTATGGATCCCAAGAAAAGCGATTTACGCCGATTTACTCCGGACCGCATACGGAATTTCTCTATTATTGCCCATATAGATCATGGCAAGTCTACCCTTGCCGATCGTCTTTTAGAGGTCACAGGAACGTTATCGACACGCCATAAGCATGAGCAGTTTCTCGATAAGCTCCAGGTTGAAAAAGAAAGGGGCATTACGGTAAAAGCACAAACCGCATCTATGTTTTACACGTATAAAGGGCAAGAGTACCTCCTTAATCTGATCGACACCCCCGGGCACGTCGATTTCAGTTATGAGGTATCTCGTTCATTGTATGCTTGCCAGGGAGCCTTGCTCCTCGTCGATGCAGCCCAAGGGGTACAGGCACAGACAATGGCAAATTTCTATCTCGCATTCGAACAAGATCTCAGTATCGTCCCCATTATGAATAAGATCGATATGGCAAACGCTGATCCTATAAGAGTCGGGCGAGAAATGAAGCACCTTTTTGACTTTAATGAGGATGAGATTATACAGGCTTCCGCTAAGATGGGTATCGGTATTCCGGACATTCTTCAAGCCATTATTGAGCGAATTCCACCGCCAAAAAGTGACCCCAATCAGCCTCTCAAGGCACTCCTTTTCGACTCCTGGTTCGATATTTATAAAGGAGTAATATGCCTCATCGCCCTCAAGGACGGCATGCTCAAAAAGGGGGATGCGATCACTTTGGCGCAGGCGGATAGAAGTTATGAGGTACTTGAGCTTGGCCTCATGTATCCTGATGAGACACCCCTTGAAAGCTTACATGCAGGTCAAGTTGGTTATCTTGTAGCCGGCATGAAAACTGTGCGTGAAGCACGTATCGGTGAAACGATCTTCCATTCTAAAAAACCGGTTGTCCCTTTTCCGGGCTTTAAACCAGCAAAACCGATGGTTTTTGCTGGCATTTTTCCGCTTGATAGTGAAGAGTTTGAGCAGTTGCGCATCGCTATTGAAAAATTAACCTTGAATGATCCCAGTGTACGGGTTGAAAAGAAGAATTCAGTCGCACTCGGTGTCGGTTTTCGATGCGGCTTTCTCGGTCTTCTGCATATGGATGTATTTAAGCAGCGACTTGAGCAGGAATATGGACTCACAGTGATTATTACCGCACCAACCGTGCTGTATAAAATAAAAATTGAGCATACAGGTGAAACGATCGATATAGAAAGCGCTTCCGACTTTCCCGATCCGAGCAAAATTGATGCTATCTTTGAGCCGATTATAGATGCAACGATCCTCATGCCTAAAGCCTACTTGGGCCCCATCATCAAACTCTGCCAAGAAAAGCGGGGCGTGCAGCAAAGCCTTGAATACCTCAATGAAGATCGCATCATCTTAAAATATCGACTGCCTCTCAATGAGGTCGCAACCGATTTCTATGATCAGCTTAAATCATTAACGTCAGGCTATGCCAGCCTCGATTATGAAGAAGCGGGCTATCAGGAAGGTGATCTGGTTAAACTGGATATCCTTTTAAATGGCAAGCCGGTTGATGCACTGTCAGTTATTGTGCATAGAGATAATGCTTATCACATCGGACGGGACCTTACTCAGCGGCTGAGAAAAGCAATCCCGCGGCAACTTTTTGAAATCGTAATACAGGCAGCTATTGGTGCAAAAATTCTTGCACGAGAATCGATTTCACCTTTGCGCAAACAGGTTACCGCAAAATGTTATGGTGGTGATATCACAAGAAAACGTAAACTTCTTGAAAAACAGAAGGCCGGAAAGAAAAAAATGAAGCAAGTCGGAACGGTTGAGGTACCCCATGAGGCATTCCTCAGCATTATAAAAAAGGATTCATAGTATCATGGCTGAGAACAAAAAAGAGAAAAATCATACATTTTCGGGCAATATTTTTATCTTCCACGCCTTCGATGTGGGAGATGATATTAATCTTGATCAGGTTAAGGAAAGACAGCTCCTCATGCGAAGACCCCTTATCCTCTCAAAGTACTTTAAAAACTATCACACCCCCCTTGCCGTCGATCTGCCGCACCCGCACACGAGTTCTCGCTGCACAAGCGCCAAGCTTCACAATTTTGGCGTAGTTTCTCTGACCTATAAAATCCCTTTCACCGCATCTTTAGAAGACTTGAGAACCCAAATCAATTCGATGGGAGATGAATTTAGGGAGCAGAGCATTATCGACGCCGGCTCTCTCTTTAAGCAGATAAAGCCGGTGATTAAACAACCGAAGTTTTTTCATCTTCGTCAATCCTATGTTCTCATTCAGGTCGATCCGGAGCCAACTATCGATGTCAGCACCCTCAAAAAACGCTTTGGAAGCATTATTGCGCCTATTTTGCGATTTGAGACCGAGTCACTTTCAGAGTACCAGAGAAATGAAATTCTCGAATCTGCCATCGGCTATTATCGGGGCAATCTTATTATCGTCGATACTGAGGCAGCCTTTATTTATGATGATGAGTATGAAGAAATATTAGATCTTTTCGAGTTTGCCAATATGCAGCAGCTTGAATTACAGTATTTTGACCGTATTCTTGATCAGCAGCTGAATGTCGTCTATGAGCGAGAGGCAATAAGACTCCCCTTAAGTTCCTATATCCCTTTTTTCGGGGCAATTACGAACGATCCGGTGAGTGATCTTGGAAAACTAAAAGTGGATATTTCCGTAATCACCGAACGCCTTGAAAATAGTATTAAGTTGGCAGGAGAAGCCTATTACAGTGAACTCTACGCACTGCTCGTTGAAAAGCTTGATATCGTCAACTGGAAAGAATCGATCAATCGCAAGCTTGATATTATCTTCGATGTGCGTACTGTGTATGAAAATAAGGTGAATTCACTCCGAGATAACCTGCTATCGGTCCTTATTATTTTTCTTATTTTCATCGAAATGGTTGTCGGTATTCTCCATTACTTTAAGTGATCTACCCCGGCTTAAGAAGCATCACGACCTTCTAGCTGAAGTAATGATGCCAAAAGTAAACACGCTTGACCTTTTGAGAAAGTGAAAAATACAACCGGAACCACCATTTCCATTCGCTGGAAATACCGAGGCAGAAAATGGAAAGGCCTTCGAGAAATACTGCAAGATAAGAGTCTCAACTTCATCAATATAGCCAAACTTGATAGCATCCAAATAACCGGCATTCCGATGAAACCCTCCAATCTCACCGTTCAGGAAATAAGAGAGGTGAGAACGGTGGCCGCAGAAGTTCTCGCACTCTCTATTCTCAAAAATATGGCATGTAAGAAGAAAAAGAATGTTCGCATGCGCCTCACTTTGCCTGAAGATGAGGAGTTTGCGCGTATTGGTATGGGGTTTTTTGAGTAAAGACTGAACTAGAACCAGTAATGCATGTGCCCGACATCAAGGAACACCCTTATAACGCTATTGAGCGATACTGACCTTGGCTGGCCGCAAGACACGCCCTTTACGAGTGTATCCTTTCTCAAGATTAGATACGATCTCTCCTGAAGCATGAGCTTCCGACTCGACCTGCATAACCGCCTCAAAAAATTGAGGATCGAACGTCTTCGCTGGCGGTATTTCTTCAACATCATACCGCTTGAGCATTTTGGAGAGCCCTTTTGCAATAAGTTCCATACCGGCAAGATGGGCAACCACTTCTGCTGGAAGTTGTCCAGAATGCAGTTCTGCGAGAGCACGTTCCATATCATCCATTATCGGAAGCACATTAAGAAGAACACCATCCTGAGCATTCTCTACCCAGGCTGTGCGCTCTTTCTCAAGACGCTTTTTATAGTTATCGAACTCCGCATTAAGATAAAGATACTTCTCCTGCAGCTGTTTTACCTGGGCCTGGCACTCTTGTAATGCTTCTGAATCAGCCTGAGGCGTATTCTCAGGATTTTCTTGAGAAAGCTGAGAAACATCTTTGGTAGATTCATCCATTTTCTGTACCTTTCTTGTATATTTTCATACATCGCATCGCGCACTAAGATCACTCATAAAGGATAAGTATAGCACACTTAGGTAAATATAGCATCTCTCTTGAGTCTAACTATACGGGTGCTCGGAGATAGTCTCTACTTTATTTCCTTGCTGCGCTGTAAAACCAGTTGCTTTAGCTGATGGATGTAAAGCGCAAAGCAAAGTTCAAAAGGGTAAGCTTTTGATGCTTGCTTTCGTAGAAAGAGTCTCTATACGAAGAATTGTTGCCGAAAACCAAGGTGATAATTTTTAAACTTTAAAGATAAGGCGGCGGGGCACGTCGTCTAAGAGCTTGTGGAGGAACGACAATGGGTCATCCTGTGAAGCAAGAATCTCCGGTTTTCAAGCCGGGGAGTGTCAAATGCTCTCAATCAGACTATCCTACCTGTCCCCTACGCTTCTCGACTATTTCTACTGTAGAGAGTATCCCTTAACGAGACCCAGTATACACTGGGGTCCTTATACACCATTACACACAAGATCCCCCCACTAAAGAATGTGATCCTTAGTGCGTAGAGTATTGAAATAGGAAGATGGAGTATGTTACTCTTAATACAAGTAGAATAGAAAAAAAAATCATGTATGATAAAAAGGAACCGTTATGAAAAAAACAAACCCAATAGATGGGCTCAGCACAATTTTAGCCCGACATAATCATATTTCAACGCTTGACGCCATTGCCTTGAAAAAAAGTTTCAAGAAGCGTTCAGAAATCACTTTCGAGGATTTTCTTCTTGCGGAAGGAATCGTTGAAAAGGATGAACTGTTACAGGCTCTCTCCGAATACTATCAGGTACCCTCCTGCGACGTAGTGGGTCTCTTTTTTGACCATTACCTTATGAGACTTCTACCTCCTACTATGATGCTCAAGCATCTTATGATACCCTACCAACGGGAAGGTGATAATTTATGGGTGGTTGCCGCAGAACCTGATGATCCTCATTTACTCGTCGTGCTTGGCAACTATCTAAGTCATAATATCAACTTCATGGTAGGATTACCTCAGGATATCCGTGATGCTATTAGGGAATATTATGATCAATCTAATACGTATCAGCCTAATCATATTTCAAATCAGCATATGGAAAGAAGCGCACAGGAGGTTCATACTCCTGACCAAGATGATCAAAGGATTCCGCTCATCGTAGAAGAAACTGTTGATGACTACGAAAGCAGCTAAATATTCCATTTTTGATAACAATTGCCTATACTAAGACCATACTATATCTCACTAACGTGAAAAGAGAAGTATGGGAAAGTACAGCTATACTGCATGGCTGCTCATTTTAGCAGCAAGCATCCTAAAAATACAGGCATTTAATCGCAGCCTCTTTTTCCGCTCATCCTCCTTTTGGGATGAACCTCGGTTCGAGAAGTCCTGGCTGAGCACCCTTGATATACAAATCCAAGGAGGTTCGCATCATGTTGGTCACGATGGCTGTAATATAAAGACGAATATACTCTCGATCTATGGTCCTGAGAAGGTAAAAGCTCTGCGGAACGCCGCTCAAAAAAAGGCGCTGCATCTGCATAACAACCCACAATCGATCAATTTTAAAGCGGTGGCCGATGTGTTTCAGACCGATATTAATGCCTACCAAAACTTTACCCACGGTCTTTTTACGCAGTTCCATCTTCCCTTTATTGTATTGCGACTTTTCCCTTCCGGATATTCGATTCCCTCAGTCCAGAACAATAGATCTAAAGAATATAATCCTTCCTGGCAGCTGTCTCAAGCATCGTTAACCTCATTTTTGCATGATTTTGATATTTCTCTTAACCGGATAAAAAAAACGGCATTATCGGATGCTACACTGTTCGCAGGCTGGACAAGGACCTTTCAGAATACTGAGTACCTCGACTTTGTTGATCTTACACTCAAAACGGGCCTCCTTTTCCCCACCGGAAAAAAATCAGAGGTAAATCAGTTATTCGATGTACCGTTTGGCTACAATGGCCACTGGGCCATCCCTCTGTCAGGAGATATCTCTTTCGGAGCCTTCGATTGGCTTACGATAGGTGCCCATGCTGACAGCCTTTTCTTTTTTGATAAAAAGAGATGCCTGCGCATGAAAACTACCAAAGAAGCCCCAAGCGGTCTTATTGCACTCGGCAAAGGGCAGGCGGAGGTACACCCTGGCATCGTATGGCGGATTGGAGCCTACCTCAAGGCGGACCATTTCTGCCATGGGCTCTCTCTTCTACTGGCATTTTCGCATGAACAAAAAAATCAAGATTGCATAAGCCCCTGCGATCAAGACACCTTTTCAAAAAAGCATGTCAATGCGGCTGAGCGGTTCAAAAAATGGCACCGTTCAATCTTCCATATAGCAGGAGAATATGACTTTTCTTGCGAGGATATCCCCTGGGGCCCACGCATTGGTATCCATTATGACCACCAGATAACAGGAAAACGGGTATTCGATATCTCTATGTTAGGCGGCGCCCTCGGCATCGATATGAACTGGTGCTTTTAAACGATCAACCATCTCATCCATACATTGCAGAGAAACAGCATAGTATTCTCCATCACACGGGGCAAAGGCTATCTGGATAGCCTCTTGTAGCTTTTCAATAAGTTCTATAGCCTGATCAGTTGTCTCATAAGATCCACTGCTCGAGTCCTGGCCAAAAAGAAGATCACACGATCTATAGAGTACCCCCACACTTTGAGCGATTTCTTCCAAGATACCTGATCTTTGAGCGCAGTTCGTATGAATGGCATGCACAAGATCGGTACGAGCCCAGACATCCATGCATAAGAAATAGAATTCGCTCACGGAACGCACTTCGGTTACTGTACCCTTCCAGAAATCCTGCGCGTGAGCACAATCATCCTGCGCTGCTACAGTGCCGCTGCTAACCATTAAGAGAGCTATCACCATGTACTTCATCCCCATGCCCTCGTGAACTTTCGTAGAAAATGGAACACACTTCCCTACTATTTATAATTGCAAATTGGCTTTATAAAAAGCAAGAAAGAGTACCTTTCTTGTGCTGATGGGGCATAACCCCATACATAACATCGCGCTGTGGCAAGGGGGAACTATATGATGGCCAAATACCGGTAGAATCTACGCAAAACATCCCCCCGGGTTTTTAACCCCAGGAGGATGTTCATATCTTCTCGTATGCCTAAAACGGTAAATCGTCCGTAAAGGGAGCTTCATCTTTAAAAAGCACATCGGCTGTAGCCGTAGCCTTCTCACCCGTACTTTCATCCTGCACCTTCGTCGCCGGCGTCGTACGTACCTCTAGAGGTATCCCCGATTCCGATTCATCGGCTGCTTGCTGTTCAGGTCGCTGAGCACCGCCAAGAAAAATGACATTATCTGCCACTATGGTATGCCGCTGCCGCGACTGACCTTCAGCATCTTTCCAGGTATCATAGCGTAGACGACCTTCAACAAGAACCGGCCGACCCTTATGCAAATACTGGCGACAATTTTCGGCCTGCGGGCCCCACACCGTAGCATCTATATAGCACACTTCCTGGGAAAGGTTGCCCGTTTGCTTATTGCGAAATTGTCTATTGGAAGCCAAACTGAGGCGACACAAAGCCTGGCCAGATGGTTGTTCCTTATAGTCTGGATCTCTTGTTAGATTACCCATAATAATTACACGATTAAAATTTGCCACGCAGAACCTTTCTTGGTAAGAAGTGCGGTAAGAAATGCTTTCAATCGAATTCCATTATAACAAAAGCTCAGATAAAAAAAAGATGCATCTTTCTATGTAATCATATGAGAACGTACAAAAGCGAGCAACCTCTTATGCTCGACCTGCTCTTTTCTGTAGCGCTCCTCTTCCTGCCGAAGCGTTTTCAAAACCTGTTGCAACTGCTTCGTAGACGCACGAGTAAACAAAGATTTTTTGTCCCCATCAGCGCACGCTTTGATATGATTAAAGAAGGCTCGCTGTATCTGTGCTTTTGTCTCAATGGCGATACTTTCTTGTTCAACGAGGGTTCCCATAACCTCAATAATGTCCTGCTTTAACTGCTGCGCCGATCGTGGACGTTGGGGCTTTTCGGTCACTAAAAAACTGTCAGAAAAACACCAAAAGACACCCATACAGGTCAAAAGAATAACGATCTTAATAAAACCATGCATTAGAAAGTTCCTTCCTTAAGCAAAGCACGAAGAGCGTAATCGATGAATGCGCAGGAACGTGCATATACAATAAGAACGAGCAGCACATAAAAAAGAATCGCTGGCTCAGCAGCAGAAAATCTACACAGAAACAGCCATCCAATAAAGAGAATTTGAGAGAAACTGGTCATTCTACCGAGCCGAGTCGGCTTAATAACGAGGCTTTTACGCATGATCCCCCAATAGCAGGAGAAAATGACCAAGATAAGTTCATTGATAAAAACGAATGCTAAAAACCAGAAGGGAATCGAAAAGGTCTTAAAGGTCATAAGCAGAGCAACTCCCACATAACTAGAAAGCAGGAGTATTTTATCGGCAAGTGAGTCCAAAAAGGAACCGGCAAACGTTACCTTATTTAAAAAGCGAGCCAAAACCCCATCAAGAACATCAGAAACGGCCGCTACAATAAAGAGAGCATTTGCCAGTACCCACGAATGAATCATCATGCTCCAGATGATAAAGGGTACCAGTATAATACGCAGCAGCGTAATATGGGTAGGAAGCGTTACGAATGAAAACCATGAAGAAAGTATACTCGATAACATATTAATCGATTACTCCTGACCCTAAACAGTGTGTTCCATCATAAAAAGCAGCATACTGCCCTTGTGCTATTCCCTGATCCCGTTCTGCGAGCTCTACCAGAGCACTGCCATCCTCTTGCAACGATACACGAGCAGCATTAAACTCGGGACCATGACGTAGTTTTACCCGTAAAGTTTTTTTATCAGGCTCACCATTAATCCAGTTGCATGCAGCTACCTTAAATGTATCACGCATTTTCTCATCCGTATAGTAGTTACGCGAAATCAGGACGATATTGTCCTCACTGCGCTTTGCTACGACATACCATGGCCCCCCGGCTAATCCAAGCCCTTGGCGCTGCCCGATCGTGTAAAACCAGTAGCCACGGTGCGTACCAACTTTCTTGCCCGTTTCCCATTCGATGAGATCGCCCTGCTTTTCTCCGACATGGTACTTAATAAATTCACTAAACTTGAGCTTACCAAGAAAGCAGATTCCCTGACTATCCTTACGGTCCTTATTAGGCAAATCGAACTCATGTGCCAATGCACGCACCTGATCCTTCGTTAAATGGCCGATCGGAAAAAGAACCCGCTTAAGCTGTTCTTGCGTCAAATGGGACAAAAAGTAGGTTTGATCCTTAATCGCATCGGGCGTCGTATGCAAAAACACATGCCCATCGACATGCTCTACACGCGCATAATGGCCCGTAGCTACCGCATCAAAACGGTGAGCAACTTTATCATAAAATGCACCGAACTTAATACGTTGATTACACAAAATATCCGGATTTGGCGTTCTGCCCGCCTTAATTTCAGCAATGGTCGCTGTCACCACTTCATCCCAGTATTCCTTTTGCAAAGAGATAATTTCTAACGGAACATTCGCCTGCTTGCAGACCGCTTCTACATAGGCAAGATCCTCCTGCCAGGGGCAGGTTCCTAAAAATGAAAGCTCATCTTCAAGCCAGATTTTGAGATAAAAGGCGGTAACGTGGATTCCCTGTTGCTGCAATAGACGCAGAGCAACAGAGCTATCAACACCACCAGAAACTAATACCGCTACATGCATAATCCTCATCTCGTTTATATTTCATCTTCTCTCTCACTGCTTATGAGAGTACCAGAGATGGCATTAATCGTCAATTTTCTAATAGAAAATTAAACTGAGCGATGCGCTCACAAATAAAGAAAGAGGGCACACCCCTCCTTTTCAAAAATATTACTCCTGATAAGCTTAAAGAACATAGTGAAGGAAAAGCATGAATGTGATTCAAACGATTGACCAGCATCTGAAAGCATTGCTACAGAAAGAATTTTCACTGACTGACAATCTGTTGGCCAGCATCGATACAACTCTCAACACCGATGCCCACAAACAGCAGTTTGGTGATATCTCATCTAACTGTGCCCTTGTACTTTCGAAAGAGCTTGGTATGCCGCCGATTAAGATTGCACAGACCCTACAAGAAACACTCAAACATCCCTTTATCAAGCAGATCGACATTGCAGGACCAGGATTTCTCAATATTTTTCTTACCGGTCATGCATATACAACTCTTGCCCAAGAACTTTTTAATGAAGGAGCGCGCTTTTTTGCTACGCAGCCAGCACCACACAAAAGCTATAATATCGAATTTGTGAGTGCTAATCCCACGGGGCCTTTGCATATTGGCCATGGCCGTGGTGGCATTATTGGGGACATGCTCGCTCGTATATTTACGTTTCTAGGCTCTAAGGTAACGAAAGAATTTTATATCAATGATGCCGGCTCTCAGATGCAAAAATTGGGCACCTCACTTAAAATCCGCTGCCAGCAGGCGGCCGGCATGCAGGCTGAGCTTCCTGAAGATGGCTACCAAGGGCAATACTTGCAAGTTCTTGCTCAAGAATGTTTTACTACCTACGGTACCGAACTGTTTACCAAGCCGAACTCTTTTTTCATAGACTATGCAAAAGAGCATATGCTTGCCCAGCAAGAAGAAACCCTCAAAAAGTACCGCATCACCTATGATGAATGGTTTTCTGAGCTCACGCTTCACACCAGTAATGCCATAGAAAAAGCATTGAACCGCTTAAATGAAACAGGCTTTTTATACGAAAAAGATGATGCTCTCTGGTTCAGATCGACCGATTTTGGCGATGATAAAGATCGTGTCGTAAAAAAGAAATCGGGTGAACTTACCTATGTTGCTGCCGACATCGCCTATACCCTTAATAAGCTAGAACGGGGTTTTGAGCAGCTTATTCTCATCCTTGGCCAAGATCACCACAGTTATGTCATCAGGCTCAAGGCGGTCATGCAGGCGTTCGGCTATAACCCGGACAGGTATGACATCATTCTTTATCAGCTCGTAACGATCAAAGAAGGTGGCCAGGCAATGCGGCTTTCAAAAAGAGCGGGACGCATGATAACGTTAGATGATATTATCGATACGGTCGGGGCCGATGTTGCCCGCTTTTTTTACCTGCATAAAAAAGCGGATACTCATTTAGATTTCGATATGAAACTTGCTCTCAAGCATACGGAAGAAAATCCGGTCTATTATATTCAGTATGCCTATGTACGCACGAAGAGTATCATGACAAAAGCATCCGCACATGAAGAATTTAAGGATATTTCGGCAGCTGACTGCGCCGCCCTTGGAGATGCTGAACAGCTTCTGCTTAAAAAAATTACATCCCTTAAACATCTTCTTGATTCTATGGCACGCAATTATCAGACACATCTTCTTGCCTACTACGTTATTGAGCTTGCACAGACGTTCCATAATTACTATAGCCATCACAAAGTAATCGATCCTGAACAACCGGAACAAAGCCGGGGGAGATTGCTTCTTGTATTACTGGTGCAAAGCACCCTCAAAACATGCTTCGATCTTTTGGGAATTAGTGCTCCTGAGAAGATGTAGCGATGAACATCTCGAAAATATTCCTTGCAGTACCGATCATACTCGCATGTTCGATCATTATTGCTGCTATCACCTATAACGAACTCTCTCAAAGAAAGCCTTCCCCGGGCCTCCCAATTCTCCTTTATCACAGCATCGATTACAAGCAAAGCCGGTACAGTGTAACCCCCGAAAATTTCAGATCTCATCTTGAAAAGCTCTATAAAGCAGGGTATGTAACTGCACGCCTTGAGGACGTTCTTGCTCGCAAAGAGCATTTGAGAAACAGAAAGATCATCCTTCTGCGTTTTGATGATTCTTGGAAAAGCCAATGCAACTATCTTATCGATAGCGATGGCACCACAAGAATAGATCCCACCTGTGCCGTCGGTATTATACTCGATTTTTACAAAGAACATCCCTCATTTGGCAAACATGC
>SDBV01005284.1_pt1 | contig 18271 bp, 16 predicted proteins | sample 2277081 | NCBI WGS metagenome assembly SDBV01 (sample SAMN10402039, study PRJNA504765) | marine sediment metagenome | isolation source: marine sediment core GS10_PC15, 223 cmbsf | place: Arctic Ocean: Southern Knipovich Ridge | collected 2010 | reverse complement strand
GTTTTTACTAAAAAAATATTTGGTTTTGATATAAAAACCTCTTTTATTGACATAGGAACAGCTTCATCTTATCATAGAGCTCAAAATATTTTAAATTTAGGTTAATAATATGAAAAAAGAAAAAGAAAAAATTTTAATCACAGGCGGCGCTGGTTACATAGGATCTGTTTTAACACCAACTCTATTAGATAAAGGATATTTGGTAACAGTGCTTGATAATCTCATGTATAATCAAACATCACTAATTCATCATTGTAGCAATCCAAATTTCAAATTTATCAAAGCCGATGTTACAGATTACTCTTTTATGAAAAAAGAACTTACAAATCATGATATAATAATACCCTTGGCTGCAATTGTTGGTGCTCCTGCTTGTAAAAGTAATCCTCTTTTTGCTAAATCTATTAACTTAGATGCTATTAATTTTATATCTGAAAACACAAGTGAAAATCAAAAAATTTTGTTTCCCAATACAAATAGCGGCTACGGAATCGGCGAAAAAAATGCTTTTTGTGATGAAACCTCCCCTCTAAATCCAATATCTCTATATGGAAAACATAAAGTTGAAGCAGAAAAAAAACTCCTATCTACTAAAAGAGCTATTTCTTTTAGATTGGCAACAGTGTTTGGTCTATCCCCTAGAATGAGACTCGATCTTTTAGTAAACGATTTCACATTCAGGGCTCTCAATGATAAATTCATAATTCTTTTTGAAGAGCATTTTAAAAGAAACTACATCCACATTAAAGATGTAGCGAAAACCTTTTTATTCGGCATTGAAAATTTCGATAAAATGAAAGGAGAAACTTTTAATGTCGGTCTATCGTCAGCCAACTTAAGCAAAAGAGAACTAGTAGAAAAAATAAAAAATTACATCTCAGATTTTTATGTACACTCTGCAAAAATTGGAGAAGATCCTGACAAAAGAGACTATATAGTCAGTAATGAAAAAATAGAGAGCTTAGGGTGGAGACCTAATTATTCCCTAGATGACGGGATAAAAGAAATAATATCTGCTTACCCTCTTTTAAAATTTAACGATTTTAAAAATATTTAAAAAAAATATGAAATCTTTAAAAAATTTTATTAAGAAAAACTTAGAATTGCTTAATTTCATTCCTGCAATCACAAAAAACAATAATCTAAAAAATCTCTTAGACAATAATTTATTTACTCTAATAGATGTCGGCGCTACGGGTGGAATGGATGGTAACTGGAATGAAATAAAAAAAATTTGTCATTACATTACATTCGATCCTGATCCAAGAGCTCAAATCATTAGCAGCTACGCTAAGCATACTAACTACAACTTTGCTCTATGGTCAGAAAAAAAAGAAAATCTTCCATTTTATTTAACTAAATATCCCGAAGCCTCTACTCTTTTTCAATTAAACAAAAACACTCTATCATCTTTTTTAAATAGTGAGAGCCATGAACAAATAAAAATCTCTACAATTAACGCAAACTCAATTGAAAAAATTTTAAAAAATCCGTTTGATTTTATTAAAGTAGATGCAGAAGGGGCTGATCTAGAAATACTAAAAGGAGCTGAAAAATTCTTAAAAGATTCATGTTTAGGCATTGAAGTTGAAGTGTCATTTATTAATCGCCATAAAAATGCTCCCTATTTTTCTGAAACAGACTCATATATTAGAAATCTAGATTTTGCATTAATGGATCTTCAAACAGAAAAATGGATAAGAAAAAATAACGTTTTTTCAACCAAGACAACTCCTCAACTAATTTGGGGCAATGCCATCTATGTCCTCTCAAAAGAGAGCTTATTAAAAAAAATGAAAAATCTTTCTCAAGAAAACCGAGATATTCTGTTCACAAAATATATTACTATTTTATTAATTTACCATTTTCATGACTATGCAATAGAAATATGTGATTATGTTAGTAATGAAAAAAAATTGATATCACTAAATTATATGTTGGATTTGAGAAAAACAATAATAAAATCCATGCCCTCAAAAGTCTATCATATCTTTAAACTACTACTATCATTACTTATCCCTTCAATCTTAATCTGTATATTTTGGTTTTCCAAAAAAGCGAGAACTTCTTTAGTGAATTACTTAAAAAAAAGACTAGTAGATCTATCACATTACTTAGTTAGACTATCTAGATATGGACCCAATAATAGCTGTATTTCAGGATAATCTTTTTGTAATCAACGAGATATTTCTTTTAATTTTTTAGCAAAATTATCAACATTGTGAATATCTAAATATTTGCTTCTCATGAATAGTATTTTTTCTTTTATTTTCTTATTAGCACATATCGAAGTTAAAGTTGTTAACAAATCACCACTCTCCCAATCAACAATAAGTTCTTCTAAATCATACTTTTTTAATTCATTAGCCATCCAAGTATCTTTACTAATAGCCGGAATAATACCAGCTACAATAGCTTCAACAAAAATACCAGAAGTTCTGTATCCATAACTTTTTTCAATATAAGGAAGTAGCAATAAATCCGTATTTAACATTTTTTCATTATATTCTTCTCTTGTGAGATTATTTGGAAGAAAATGAACATTACTATTTGATGAAATTGTACTTTGAGCACTTTTAGCTACCTCTAAGATAGCTCGCTCTTCTGTATCTTTTAAAAGATTTGCTAATCTCTGGATTCTAATAAGTCCCTTTTCTTTTCTCGTCAACCCGCCTGGCCACCAAAAAGAGAGATGATCTTTTTTTAGTATCGATCTACTTATAATGGAATTTGTATGAGGGATAGGCAATACATTAAAATCTCTTTTAAAAAAACTACCATTTCTTTTAGCAACAAGTTCACTATCTGTTAGATATTTTACATTTCTTTTACCAAGAATAAGTTCAATTAAATGCAAAATATAAGCATAGGGTTTTCCTTTTTTTATCATTACATCATGTTCAAACCGAAATAGCAGCCAAAGTTCCATTTCTGGTCTAAGTAACAAAATACAAATAAAAAATAAAAAAAGCGTAACAATGGTAAAATCCTCAGCAAACAGAACAGAATTTTCAGTTTTCTTAATTTTTCTAAAAACTTTTAAAAATGGAATGAAATTTTTCAAATTTTTTAGTTTATTTTTTGTTTCCATCCCAAATATTGATTTTTGCCAATCACTTTCCAAATTATTTATTGAGCACTTTCTAGGTATTATTTTGATATACTTCCATCCATTTATCAAAGCTGCTTTCGTAAAAGCAATATTGTATTCATATTGATGACCTTCATTATTTTGAAGAGATGGTATGATTGAATAAATAGTAAACATATTTCAAATTTTATCCTTTCAAATGAACTATCTTAGATGATCGAAAAAAAAGAATCACCTCAATTATTTTTTAGATTTTTTTCTTGAATTAAAAATTAAAAATTTAAATAATTTAAGCTTAAACTCTAAAAATTTAAATGTATTTTTTCAACAAATGTTATGCTTAAAAACTTAATTATAATTTCAGTAAGTCCAATTGCAATTATTTTTAGACTTTTTAACTTTCGATTTTTAGATGTATGTCACAAAGATGCTATTGGCCATCTAACCATAGAACCATTCTTTTATCTAAACGAATATAAGAATACTGAGTTTTCTAAATTTAAAGTAATTTTAGCTATTTCAAATAAAAAAATATTTAATTTATTTCCTAAGAAAATTTCTGCAAATAAAACCATCTTACAATATTGGAAGCAATATTTTATTGTAATTTCTTCTCCTTTTTTAAATATTTTATTAACTCCAATAAAAAAAAATCCTTTAGTACGGATAAATCTAAGACCTTATATTTCAGATTATTGGACTAATTCAAAAATATTTGACATTATCAATAGAGATAATAGCCCAAAATATTTTTTTAAATTAAAAAAAGACCAAACAAAAGAGAAATACCTCCTTTCAAAATTAGGTATTCCAAAAGGTGCCTGGTATGTTTGTTTTGCATGTAGAGAACCAGGATATTATACTCAAAGTAATATAAATAACACAAAATGTCGTTGTTCTGATCCCAAACATTTGGAATTAGCATTTCATGAAATCATAAAAAGAGGAGGATGGATTATTAGATTAGGATCTTCAAAAATGGAGCCTTTACCTAAAAATCTTCTCAAATTTAAAAAAGTGATTGATTATCCAAAAACAGAGTTTGTCTCTGATCCGATGGATGTTTTTTTAAGTGCAACTTGCAGATTTTTTATTGGATCCTCAAGCGGTTTATTAGGACTGCCTTTAGTTTTTAATGTCCCTCTTTTATTGGTTAATACTATTCCAATTTGCCATTCTTCTTTTAATAAACAGGACCTGGTGATATTTAAACTATATCAATCTAAAAAAATAAAAAAAAATATTCCTTTTCCTGAAATAGTAAAAACTCCTTCTGCTAACTATACTAAAGATAAAGAGTTTGAAAATGATGGTATCAAATTACTTGAAAATTCCCCTGAAGAGCTTAGAGATGCTACAATTGAAATGTTAAATAGACTTGAAGGAATTCAAAAATATTCTGAATATGAAGAAAAATTGCAAAATAAAATGCTTTCACTCTTTAAACCAAATAATTTTTGCTATAAAACTCCAGTGAGATTTGCAAGTAGCTTTTTAAAAAAATATTCTCATTTGCTTGAATAAATTAACATTAAGTGTTAAACACTAAATTATTAAAAAAAACACTACTTTATGTTATGTGATTAATCTTTTCACTTTTTATGAAATAATCATTAAAAAAGTTAATATTTATAATTAAATAAAATTCCGATGTTGAGGAATTTCGTCTAATTGATTATTAAAATCTAATTGTCCTTTCTTTATTTGGTCTAAAACATTATTTGTATGATGCTGCAAACATAGACAGCCACACATAGTTTGTGCATCAAAATTATCAGAAGCTAGCTCTTTCATTATGCTCCAATATTTTTCTGAATTCACAATTTCTTTAAATCTCTTTTCCGTAAATCTATCTATGTGATATTTTTTATACTTTTCACCAAACAACATTCCACAAGGAGCTACTAAGCCACTTCCACTTATTTGCAAATGAAATGCCGGACCATAACATTTCTTATAGCATCTTATGTTTCCTTCTCGAATCTTTTTCCACTTGATCACTATTGGAGTTTGATCTGTCGACAGGCTTTCAGCTTCTTTAAGAAGATTTTCTAAATCATGATATTTGTTATAATCTATTCCTAATGAACTATTTTCATCATCGCTACAATGTTTTATAATTAAATAATCTGCACCCAAATCAACAGCTAATTTAGACAAAGGAATAACATCTTCATGATATTGAGGCATTAAAACCATTTGCATCCCAATTGTAACATTAAGGTTATTTTTTTTCTTAATTTCTACAGCATCCAAAATATTTTGAGATACCTTATTAAAATAATCTTTAGGCACTCCATGAATAAATGAATATCTTTCAGGAGTTCCAGCAGAAATGTTAAATCGAAAATATGTTAGTTTAGGTAATACTTTTTCCAAATCTTTCTTATTCATAAAATAACCGCAAGATCCTACAGCTATATCAATACCTAATTTTTTTGCATATACAACAAAATCTGTCCAAATAGGATTTATAGTTGACTCTCCATCACTTACAAGACTGATAGCTTTTACTTTCATCTCAGCGCAATCATCTAAAAAAAATTTGGCAATTTCCCAAGTAATTCTATGTCTTTCATTCGTTTGAAAATTTTTGCTATAACAAAAAATGCAGTTATAACCACATGCTTGAGTTAAAGCCATATCAATAGTAATTGGATAAATTCTTTTTCCTTCAACCCATTTTTTTACTCTTTCTTGATGAAATAAAATTTTTGAATTATCTAACATTAACTCCATATTTCCTCCTTTAAAAAGTTTCAATTAAAACTATTTATAATTTGAGCTATATATTGTACTTCATCTTTCCGTAAATCTTGATGAATAGGCAAAGTTAAAATACATTCTGATAAAGCTTCAGTTTTAGGTAATAACCCCTTAGAGTATCCATAAGAAGATGTAGCTTTTTGCAAATGTATTGGAATAGGATAATGAATTTTTGTCTCTATTCCATGATCGAGTAAATATTTAGCTAATTCATCTCTTTTTTCTGTCTGAATTATAAACACATGAAAAGAATGTCTTTCGTAATTTTCTTCTGTTGGAACTTTTATTAAAGTATGATTTAAATTTTTCATGTAATAATAAGCATTTTGTCTTCTTTTTTCGATCCATTCTTCTAAATAATCAAATTTAATATTCAATATCGCTGCTTGCATGCTATCTAATCGAGAATTATATCCCCATAAATCAACTTCATTTCTATTTTTTAATCCTATATTTCTTAATTGCAAAATTTTAACATATAACTCTTCATCATTAGTTGTAATCCCTCCAGCATCCCCGCAAGCATTTAAAGTTTTCAAAGGATGAAAACTAAAACAACCCGCATCTGCTAATGAACCTGCTTTTTTTTGGTAATATTTTGTTCCAATTGCCTGAGCTGCATCTTCAATAACTTTAATATTTCTATTTTCTTCAATAGATAAAATTTCATTCATTTGAGCTGGCTTTCCAGTTAAATGAACTGGAATAATAGCTTTTGTGTTTTTTGTTATTACTTTTTTGATAGATTTAGGATCTATATTTAAATCATCCGTTATATCTGCAAAAACAGGTTTGGCTCCTGTTGCGACTATTACTGAAGCTGTTGAAAAAAAAGAATTTGAAGGTAAAATAACTTCATCTTGCGCTCCTATACCAAATGCTTTTAAAACTAAAAACATAGCATCAGTACCAGAATTCACTCCAATTGCAAATTTTGTTCCACAATATTTTGCTAATGAGATCTCAAATTTTTTAACTTCTTTACCTAAAACAAAATCACCAGCATCAATAACTTTTTCAATTGCTTGAAGAATTTTTTTCTTCATAAAACTGTGTTGTAAAACAAGATCAACATAAGGAATTTTAATTTTTGATTTAATATTATTTTTCAGCAAATTCATTTAAAAACCCTTTGTTTTTATCAGTAGATCTATGAGAATAAAAATCTTTAATAGCATCAGTAATATAAATCATGTCAGATTCATTTAAAAACTGATGACAAGGCAATGTAAGAATAGAACTGCAATCCCTCTCAGTTTTAGGAAAATCACCTATTTTATAACCTAAATGTTTACAACATTCTTGATAAGGCAGAGCAATAGGATAATGTACTTTCGCATCAATTCCTTTCAAGCGAAGATGCTTCAATAACTCATCCCTACTTTTTACTTTGATCATATATAAGTGAAATACCTCTCTTACATTTGATTTTCTTTTTGGAATATTAACAAACTCCTTTAAATCAGATAATCCTTTATCTAATAATTGTGCGTTATTTATTCTTTTATTAGTGACTTCTGTTACATCATCTAACATTCTTAAAGCAATAACAGCTTGCAAAGTATCTAATCGCTTATTATATCCAAATATCTCTACTTCATCTCTATTCTTTAAACCATGATTTCTAAGTAGTTTTAACTTTTCAGATAGATCTGTTGAATTTGTTGTAATCATGCCTCCATCAGCCCAAACATTAAGATTTTTCAAGGGATGAAAACTAAAAGCACCAGCATTACCAAAAGATCCAGCTTTTTTTCCATCAATATTAGCATCAATAGCGCAGCAAGAATCTTCAACTACATATAAACTATATTTTTTTGCTATAGTTAATAGCTTGTCCATATCTGGACAATTTCCTGTAAAATATACTGGCATTATTGCTTTTGTTTTTTCAGTAATAGCTTCTTCAATAAGGTTAACATCAATAATAAATTCATCATTAACATCTACAAACTTTAAAGTCGCACCAGTAGCTGCAATAGCTCCTGCAGTAGCGATAAAAGTTTGGGCAGAAGTAATTACTTCATCTCCATTTCCAACGCCCATAGCTTTTAGAGATAAAAATAAGCCATCTGTTCCAGAACTAACTCCAATTGCATGTTTTACATTGATAAAATTTGCAAAATTCTCTTCAAATTCTTGCAGTTTTTTACCTAATGTAAAATCTTGAGTTTTTAAAAACTTTCTAATATCTTCAAGTATCAAATCAGCCAATTTTGGATTATTTTTATCACTTGAACACTTAAATTGTTCTTCTAAATATGAAAACGATATTTTCATTGTAACCTCAAAAAAAATATCTTATTAGCATAATTATTTACTTATATTAAATTCAATAGCAATTTTAATTTTGTTGTCCCAAAGCTCTCTAATTACGCTTAATTAGAGAACCTTGAACTAACATTCAAAAAAAACCCTTTCATTAAATAAGCGTCCTAATTAAGATTATTTTTATGTTGAAACATATGGCTATATCTTTCTTACATTTCTTAGTAGTGCTTTTTTCCTACGTTATATATATGCGTATAGTTAAACCTAAAGTTTACATAAAACCTTTGTTTATGATTTTTCTTGTATTTCCTGTGTTGGCTTCTATGGTTGCAATGTATACAAATTTATATTCAATCGATATTATTCTAACAATAGAACTTTTGTATTTTAGTATTACAGCTTGCTTTATTCAGACCTATCCAGCTATTTATTCGTGGGCTCCATCACTTAAAATTACATATATTATGGGAAAGAATAATAAACTTCTTACCAAAGATATGCTAAAAAAACATTTCAATACGGATAATCTTATAATGAATAGATTTAATGACTTACAAAAAGATGGATTTATCAAAATTTCAAAAGGTAATATTGACCTTACTTTAAAAGGCAAATTCTTAGCAGATTTTTTTTATTATTATCGTAAGCTTTTAGGTTTAAAAGAAGGCAATGGATGATATATCAAATAATATTGTTTATATTTGTTTCATATGTCATCTTTTTGATTTCACACTTAGCAATCACAAGATACAATAAAAAAATTGTTTCCCATCAAAAAGCTTTAATTATGCTTATATTATTTTATAATTTTCCTGCATTATTTGTTTCATTTTTACTATTCAAAGACTTGGTTATTATGTTGTACATATTTTTTGTACTAAACTGCTTTATGTACTTTTATTTTCATTTTTTTAATATGAGTGAAACTGCAAGGGGAATCAAAATAATTGTGAATATTAAGACTGGAAAAATTAAGAATATTGCTGACATAAAAAATATTTATACTGCTGAGCGCTCTCTTGTAGATAGGCTAAAACGCTTAGAACACTTAAGACAAATAGAAAAAAAATCTGATGGAAATTATTTGCTTAAAGGAAGATCAATGTACTTTGCTGCTAATATAATTGTATTTTTTAGAAAAATATTAGGAATGGGAATATAACATCAACTTCTTTGAAAATATCTAAGTAGTTTGAAAAAAAATATTTATAAATAAAAAATATAAAGTGCACTAGTTATGCAGGATCTTTAATTTTAAGCTTTTTTTGTTTAAAAAATCCATGAAAGAAGAATTTCTTACATTCATTTGATACTATTAAAAAATATAAAGCTTTAAATCCTATACTACAAGTTAGCATCAATAATTTTATCCAAATAAAAGGATTAAAAGCTTTTTTACCAGATATTTCAAACCATTTTCCTGAACCTGATTTTTTAGTATTAAATAGCTTAGACATATTTTTCATGTTTAGATAAAAAAGTAAATTTGCAAGAACTACTTCTCCTGCAAGATCTACTGGTCTAACTCCATCAGGGCAATATGGAACCGTATACTTTTTAAATAAACTATTCGTAATTACACCTACAGAGTTAAAATTTTTCCAGCCCTCTTCTATTTTAAGTTTCCCTTCTTCTTTCGCTCTCCTATAAAGAGCTGTTCCTGGATACGGAGTTGCTATATTGAATCTTGCTCTATCTACTCCAATTGCTATAGCTACTTGCAAAGAAAGTAACCTATCCTCATAAGTCTCTGTTGGAAATCCAAATATAAAAGTAGCTTCTGTATTAAAACCAATTTTCTTAGCTAACTTAATTGCATTAATATTATCTTCTGCAGATTCTCTTTTATTAATCAGCTTCAAAAGACGGTTAGAGGCAGACTCAAAACCAAACATAATACTATTAAACCCTGCACTTTTCATTTTTATTAATAATTCTTCATTAATACAATCAGCCCTAGATTGCACACCAAATGAACACTTATTATGCAAACCATGTTCTATTATCATATCACATAATATGAACACTCTTTTTTTATGCCCAGTAAACAAATCATCAAAAAAAGTAATATTCTTCATACCTTTTACTTCAATTAAATACTTCAACTCTTTTAAAACTTCTTGGTTTTCTCTTGGTCTATATTTTCCTCTAGTAATCGCTCTTTGAGAGCAAAAGATACAATCAAATGGACATCCCCGAGAAGTTAAGATAAAACCCATATCATAATGCTTATCATTAAATAGATTATAAGGAAACATCGGTAGCTCATTTACGTCAAATGGCTCGATATCCTTTAAATTATGAATAGTCTCTCCATTTTCATTTATATAAGACACAGCTTTAATGTCTTTTATTTTATTAAGTGTTCCATTTTTAATATTTAATAAAATTTCTAATAAAGCCCTTTCACCTTCGCCTCTAACTACATAATCGATAAGCTTAGTTTGAAGAACTTCATCAGCTGCAACCGTTGGATGAATTCCTCCAGCTAGGATAATAGCCTCTTTATCAAGGCTTTTTATCATTTTAGCTATTTTATAACTTTTAGCAGCATTTGTTGTCATAATAGATAACCCAAAAACACGAGGCGTTGACATCTTTTCCATTTTTGCTTGCAATAGCTTTTCATCTAGGGTATGAGTTTCTTCATCGATAATATCAATATTGTAACCATGCTTGACTAGATAACTAGATAAGAGACCAATGGCCAAAGGTACACTCCTTGGCACAAAACTGTGAAATAAACCTAGTTTTTCATTTGATGGAGATATGAATAATATATCTTTCATTTTTTTTAATTATCTCCTTTATTTTTATTTATTTTTTTGATGAATCATACCAAATTATTCATTAATAGCACATTCTTTATTAACAATTATCATGTTAAGAGAAAATGAAAAATTATGCTTCTTATAAAGAGCTGATATTATAAAAAAAAACCTAGATTGGTGTCTTATCAAAACCAAATCAAATCTGACTATCGAAGATAAAAAGTCTAGGTAAAGATTTTTCAAAATTGTTCATTATTAAATAGTTCTATATCCCCTTGATTTCTTATTCTTTTTAATATAAAACTATACCCCACAAGCAAAAATAAAAATTATGCAGAATAAAAATACTTTAAATACCCTATCCATCATCATGCCAGCTTTAAATGAAGAGGCCAACATTAAAAATGCTGTTGAAAAATCTTTATTTGCTATGAAAAAATTTGGAATTGATGGTGAGGTGATAGTAATGAATGATGGATCTACAGATAGAACAGCTTCGATAGTTCTGCTATTAATGAACAAGTATAAGAATATTAAACTCATCAATCATACTACGCCTTATGGAATTGGGTATTCTTTTATGAATGGCATAAAAAATTCAAGCAAGGATGTGGTTGTTATGTTTCCAGGTGATAATGAAAATGATCCTATAAGCGCTTTAGAATTTTATTCATTAATGGAAAGCGTCGATATCATTGTTCCTTTCGTTGCTAACATAGAAGTTCGCAGTATTGCAAGACGAATCATCTCTTCCATTTATAGATTCATTATTAATATGTCTTTCGGAGTTAGTTTAAACTATACAAACGGAACGGTGTTTTATAAAAGGTGTATTTTCGATGATATAAGACTTAAAAGCCAAGGTTTTTTCTATCAAGCCGAATTATTAATAAAAGCATTGCGTAAAGGATATTTATTTTCGGAAGTTCCAAATATTTTGTCGAAAAGAAAGATTGGAGAATCAAAAGCCATGAGATTTAAATCACTAGTTCATGTTATGAAAGGATATTTAATGCTTGTGTATGAGATACATATAAGAAGAATCGAATCTAAAAAAAATTATAGTAAACTTCGCCAACAAAGCATATCGTATAAAAAATATAAAAAGATATAGGTGTTTTTTTTTTGAAAAAAAATTTTAAAAAATTTCTTCTGCTATTTTATCCTCTGATTAACTTTTTCTTTAGAAGAAAAATGCGAGAAGAGACATATTTACAAGTTGCAAAATATGGATTTGTTGCTAGCTTGGGAACTGTCACAAATTACACAATCTTCAATATTTTGAAATATCTTATCTATGGGACAATAATATCAAATACAATCTCTACAATAATAACTATAGTCGAAACTTTTTTATTACAAAAATTCTTAACTTTTAAGACTAAGAAAAAATATGTAATAGAACTTTGCTTGTTTTTAGCACTTGCATCTATCTATTATGTGGCGGATACAAGTATACTTATATTTTTAATAGATTGGATTGGTATTTCTTCGCTTATAGGTAAGGCGGTGTCATTGATTATATTGCTCCCATTTAGTTTTATAACGCAAAAGCTTGTGGTGTTTAGAAAAAGATTAAATTAATCTTTCATTTTCAATATCTTTCTAAAGAATACAACAAAATAATTGGAATAAAACAAAATAGTCTGCCTTATTGTGTGATTTTTACAAAAAATTTTAGTTTGCAAAGGTCCATTAAGATTAATATTAAAAAGCAAAATAATTCTGGAAAAATGAAATCATTTTTTTGAGAAAAATATGTTAAAAAAAATGATTTTTTAAGATCGGAATTATATTTAGGAGCAATCTATATTTGTAGAAGACATCTTGTCTTTTTTTTTATTTACATTATTAAACAGTTTCTAAAATTACCTCTCTTAGCTCTTGACAATTTTTATTTTTTTCTTTGGTTAAACATTTTTTCTATAAGACCAAACATATTTTAAAGTTTCCCAAATACTAAGCTTTCGTTCTGCTCTAAAGCGTAAAACTGTGCCTACTAAATACAATGTGAAAAATAAAGGATAAAAAGGTATATTTTTAGCAGCAAATGTAAGAATATTTCTTAGTTTTGGATATTGGATCATAAGAGATGCTACCTTTTGTAGTCTTTCCTGTTTTGCTGTGTCTTTTTGTTTTAGAACGGAATGAGTTATAAATGAGCTTGGCATATCATCAAAAGAGTAATCTGGCTTCAATAACCCCATTTCTATACATAAATCTGCAAGTTTAGTTTTTGGAAAAGGTAAGAAAATAGCAGACATAGTAAACTTAGCCCCAATTTTAATATTTAAATCAATCGTTTTCAATCCGTCTTCAAAAGTCTCACCAGGAAGACCAAACATATTAGAAGTCTGATATTCTATTCCATATTTTGTAAGCAGTCTTCCTGCATTTGCAAGCTGTTCATCTGTAATTTTTTTATTTAAAACTGTCTGGCGAAGTTTTTCATTTCCGGTTTCTACTCCAAAGGTTACAGAATGACACCCGGCTTTAGTTAAGCATTTTACTACTTCTTCTGTTAATCTATCAGCTCTACAGGTGCAGATAAACGGCACATCAATTTCTTTTTTGTATTTTTCAGCAAAATCTTCTAGCCATTTAATGTTGTATGCAAATAAATCATCTGCACAGAATATAAACTTCATTCCGTATTTGTCTTTAATCTCTTTAATTTCTTTAATAAAGTGTTGTACAGATTTACGTCTTACATATTTACCTAAATTACGAAATCTATCTTGCAAATGGTGATTAATACAGAAACTACATTTATAAGGGCAGCCACGAGAACTAAAGAAGATCTTTAGAGGTAAATCTCTGAGTGTTTTATAGTCATCATAATAGACTTCTCTATCTTCCATAAAGCTATCTAAGTCTTCAATTAAAAGACTAGGTTTTGTTCTAATTATTTCTCTGGTTTTTTTATACGCTATACCATGTACATCATCTAATTTCCTCTTGCCCGCCAAGTATTCAAGATATTGTAGCGTCGTTATTTCTCCCTCCGCTGTGCATACTACATCAACTTCAGGTATAGATATAATTTCATTAGGATAAAGAATTACATGCACTCCACCTGCAATAATAGGGATTTTAGGAAAGTCTTTTTTTATAACCTGTATAATATCAACAAACCACGAATGATCCGTAGACATTAAAGAAAATGCAATAGTATCTGGAACTTGTGCTTTTATTTCCTTTATTAATAGTTCTCTATTTTTAAGCAATGAATCTATAAGCACTGAGCAATCATGCCCTTTTTGTTTAACATAGCCAGATATAGCCATAATTCCAGCATAAGAAAAAATATATTTTTGTATGAATAATACCTTCATCTTTATCCTTTTTTAAGAATTTTTTTTATTAAAAAATATAAGAAAAAAACAAAAATTGCAATAGTAGTGATGAAATATAAGTATAATGATAGAATATAGAAAATAGGTCTATAAATGAATTCCACTATATGCTTTCCTACTGGGACGCCAATAGCTTTTGAATTATAGTTTGCCCTGAGCACTTCTTGTTTCTTTCCATCTACTTTAGCTATCCAGTTATGATCATAACCGTCTCTAAATAAGAGTAGAGCATTGTTTTTTGTTTGAATTTCTAATTTAATATGATCTGGATTATAATCTATTACAAGCATATTTCTTTTTATTTCATTTTTTGATATTTGAATATTTGGTTCCTTATTTAATATTACGCTATTAGATAGATACTGTTTAAAACTTTGTTCATGGTTTCTATCTAGAATTGCATAATCCGGATATACTTTATAATTATTATAAAACTGGAAAATAGGTAAATTTACTCCCATTAATTCACTTTTAAATTTTTCAGATGCGTCTGATTTTAAAATTTTTGCATAGTATACGGGATAAGTAATAGTTGTAGGATTAAGCAATTTTAAATATTTATGCCTTGGCAAATTTGCGTAAAAATCTGAAGCTGTACTGATTTTTAAAATAGAAGATTTATAATTAAGGTTATTTTCAACAGGATTTGTAATGTAAAATATGTCTTTTCTGCTAGCTACATCTAGAATTTCATATTTGGCATTATCCTTTTTTGTAAAATTAATAGGTTTATCTGTTTTATAATTCGGCAAAGCTGTATAAACTCTTTTTTCATTTAATTTGAATTCGGCATCAAGCATAAAGTACTTATTGCCATTTATACCTTCTTTTTGTGTATTAAATAAGTTAGCTAAATTTCTTCCCCTATAGGGATAGCCATTATATATAGACAGTTCAAAAAGGGTAATTATAAACACCAATGCTATTAAAACTTGCCTCTTTTTAAGTGAAATGGTCTTATATTTTTCTAACAAGAATGAAACCCCTAAACATACAAAATAAAAATATACTAATAAAAAGTGATTAACAAATGAGTGTGTATTTTCAATAGCTCTTAAAAGTGGAGTTATATAAAACAAAAATGCGTATACAAAGTTATACTTCATTGGTCCAATAAATAAACATACAGTTATAATAAAAAGACTTAAAAACAGTTTCTTATATTTATGTTTTCCGAGAATTATCCCTATTATACCTAATACAAATGGAATAAAGCTTATAAACATCCTCATTTCTGAGCTACCTGCAAATATATAGCAAACTGGGTTTTTTATATTAAGGAAGGAATAAAATAAATGCAAAATTGATCCATGTTTAAACCTTACAAGATCAACGCCTATTAAAATAGAAGTTGCTATAGCAATTCCTGATATAGAAAGTTTTTTATACTTTTTCGTTTTACTCATCAAATAAATAAATGTAGAAACAATTATAAAATAAAGAATAATAATAATGCCAATTAAATATAGCTTTAATGGCTTATGTAGAAATAAACCTTTTGCCAGGAATAAAAGACCCAAAGAGAAAAAATCTCTTACTTTACCGAAAGCTGCTAATGAATGTTCAAAATGATCTAGGCTGTTGAAAAATATTTCCACAAATCCCTCTGGATTGAAGATCGATCTTGCATATGGATCGATTAAATCCCGAGAAAAAATTAATGTCCAACTCGGTGAAGCAAGTGCTAGGAATATAGCAAAACATGCTAATATCTTGAGCTTGTTATTCCATATAACTTTAAATAAGTGCCGATTAAATGCTAGGTATAAAACTGTAAATAGGATTGCAAACGTAGAGATATAAGCAAAGTGCATTGATTGGAATGAAATTCCTGTAAAAAACCCCAAGAAAACTGTATTAAACCAATTTGGTTTCTCAAAAAACTTTAATATGAACAATAAAATAAATGGTAAATAACTAAACGTAAATATAGCTCCGTTTTGATGATAGACGTTTATTGAAAATGAAGACAACAACACTACAAAGAATATGAAATACGAATATTTTTTAAGTGTAGGAAACAAATGGTTTAAAAATAACTGAATACCTATTGCAGTTACGAACAGTCGAGCAAAAATTACTAATTCATATAAATAAAATAAATTCTTAGCACCAAACAATTTTCCCAAAAATATGCCGCTAATACTAATAGGGTCAATAAGCATCCACATTCCATAATTATGAAAAAACATCTCTCCTGCGTGGGAGTATGGGTTCCAAAGTGGGATAAAGCCTGAAAAAACACCTTCTGCAAAGTATTTAAAAATTCCAAACCAATAGTATGAGTCGTGTGAGAATATATATTCACCATTTAATATACGCCAATGGCAAAATAGCCATACCACAAAACCTAAACCGAAGTATATGAAAGGTTGTGTAAATTGAGATTTTAAAAACTTTACCAGCACTTTATATTTTCTATTTCGTTCGAATTAAAAGATAGTCTAGTAGAATATTTTTTTTTTTACCAACTTTTGATTAAACAATATTGTTTTACCCAAGTATCGTCTTTTCTTAAAATACCCTTACCAATGGAGCTGTCAACAGCTATTCTTTGAGTATCATCAAGAATTTGATAGATAGCCCACATATTTCATGAAAGTTTTGAATAAAAAAATTCTGAGATGAACCTTTTTTTTTGACATTACAAATTAAAGCAATGTTAACATTACAACTTTGGACTTACAAATTCAATCTAATACTTGCGCTCAATTTAGTGTTTTATTAAGATTTATATCTTTTACTAAGGAATTATTAATGTGGCAAAAAAATATAAAAAAAATTCATGTTGAAACAAAACATCCAGTAGCTGAAAGTTCTCCAGATCATCAAATGCCTTGGGGAACGATTAGAGATTGTAGTACTAATCGTTTTTTCAACGAAAAACTAAATAGCTTATACAAAAATAAATTTATTAAAATATTAGATTTAGGTTGCTCTGGAGGCGGTTTTGTCAAAAGTTGTTTAGACGATGGGCATTTAGCTATTGGCATTGAAGGAAGCGATATAAGTCAAAAAACCAAAAGAGCTCATTGGGCCAATCTTTCAAATTTATTTCTTTTTACAGCTGATATAACCAAACAATTTTCTATTAAGGTGGAAACTGAGGACGCAAAAAATAATTTATCATTTGATATAATTACCCTCTGGGAAGTGATCGAACATATAAGTGAACAAGATTTAATTACTGTCTCAAATAATCTTAAAAATCATTTATTGCCATCAGGCTTAATTATCATGAGTGTTTGTCCAAATGAAGAAATCATTAATGGAATAAAATTGCATCAAACAGTAAAAGAAAAAAAATGGTGGATAGATTTTTTTGCATCTCACAATCTAAAACATTTGCCAGAATATGAGAAATATTTCAATGGACATTATATAAGAGGGCATAAGCAAGGAGATCAAAATGTTTTTCATTTAATTCTATCTCTTGATGAAATGCAGAAACCACTTATTCCTCATCAAAACCTAAAAAGTCTGATAAAGGATTATTGGTTCGAGTCTTATTTGCAACGAAAATTGAAAAGCTTACTAATAGGACGTTAAATTTATATCGTTATTAATAAAAGTATATTTCTATGCTTGGATTACCTATGAATACCATTTTTTTTCATATGGTGTTAATTCCTTTAGATTTTCTGATCCAAAAGTCTGTTGTAAGCGCAAAGCTATAATCCCATGTTTCTGCAAAACTATAATTTTCACCGATCTTAATAAGTTTAAAAAAAACAATCTGAAATTTTTTAAAAGATTAAGTTTCGAAAAAAGAGTTTTTTTATAAAAAATATTTATTTTTACCAATTATTATCTTTTTCATACCCAAGAAGGATAAGCTGATCTGAATAAAGCTTTTTGAATAAATCTTTATGGTGATCTTTAAAATTACTTTTCCATTTTCCTATGGTACCTGAATAAAAAGTAGGAGATATATATTCATCTTGATTTCCAAAAAGATTTTTTTGAATATCTAAAAGAGTCTCTTCTTCTAAATTAATATTTAAATAAGTTGCTAT
>SDBV01005283.1_pt1 | contig 18272 bp, 12 predicted proteins | sample 2277081 | NCBI WGS metagenome assembly SDBV01 (sample SAMN10402039, study PRJNA504765) | marine sediment metagenome | isolation source: marine sediment core GS10_PC15, 223 cmbsf | place: Arctic Ocean: Southern Knipovich Ridge | collected 2010 | reverse complement strand
GGCCGACAAGCCAGGGTTGGAGAATACGGAAGGTTCTCTGACCGGAGCGCTTGGAAGGAGGATGACCGGGGTGGGGATCGCGTTGAAGGCGCCGTCAGGCGCCGCCTTCATGATGAGCAGCGCCGCGCGCTGCGAAACTTCACCCACGGCCTGCGGATTAAAAGGGCGCATTCTGGCGCCAGCCAGCGCTGGTGGGCGCTGTCACCGCTAGTGTCACCGCGGCGAAGGTCGTGAGCAGCCCTACTCGTACTTCTCCAGCAGCCCCTGGAAGCGCGGGTGGTCGCGCAGGGGGTTCCAGACAGGATCGATTTCAGGTAACGGGAACGGACATACGTGAGGGGATGGACAGCAGGAGCTCGAGTTGTGCCATGGCAGCGTCGTACTCGCCGACCCGCACGTACGTCTCGGCCAGGACTCGCAGCCAGGTCTGGGACGTCCGAGGACCACTTCGGGTGGGTGTGAACGGCGGCGTCCACGCGGTAGCACACCCTACAAACGCAGGCGTGGGCTCGGCTGGCAACCCGAGGGCCGCGCCGCGCGTCCCATTAGCATACAACACAGGGTGCGTGAGAATCCCATGACAGGTTAGGTCCGACTTTTCACCGGCCAACTAGGAGGGGAAGCATGGTGACCATCGGCAGCTACCGGGTGTGTGCAGCTTCGCTGGCGTTAGCCCTCGTTCTACCGGGTCTGGCTCTAGCGCAAGACCGGGGCGTAACCTCGGGCAAGATTCCCGTCACGACTACTTCGGAGGATGCCCTCAAGCTCTACCTGGAAGGTCGTAGTTTGCAGGATGTGATCCGCGGGACCGATGCGCGGAAGTACTACGAGGAAGCGGTCGAGCGCGATCCCAACTTCGCCATGGCCTACCTGGCGCTGGCGAACACCGCCCCTTCGCCGAAAGAGTTCTTCGAGAACCTCAACAAAGCCGTCGCGTTGGTGGAGTATGCCTCGGAGGGCGAGCGCGGAATGATCTGGGCTCTGGATGCTGGGGTGAAGGGCGAGCCCGAGATGCAGAAGAAACATCTGACCAAGCTGGTGAGCGGCTTCCCGAGCGACGAGCGTGTTCACACGGCGCTGGCCAATTTCCTATTCGGCCGCCAGGAGTATGAAGCGGCGATCAGCCACTACGGCCACGCGGTGCAGATCAACCCCGAGTTCTCACCGCCGTACAACAGCATGGGCTACGCGCACCGATCACTCGGTCAATACGAGGAGGCCGAGCGAGCCTTCCTCAAGTACATCGAGCTGATACCGGACCAGCCCAACCCGCACGACTCCTACGCCGAACTGCTGATGAAGATGGGCCACTTCGAGGAGTCCATCACGGCTTACGAGAAGGCGCTATCGCTCGATGAGCACTTCGTTTTCTCGTTTGTCGGCATCGCCAACAACCAGGTCTTCCTTGGCGAGCCTGAGATGGCGCGCGAGACGCTTTACAAGATGAGCGCGAGTGCGCGGAACACGGGGGAGCGTAGGACGGCGCTCGTGTGGACGGCTGCTTCCTATGTGCACGAGGGGAACACCGAGAAAGCCATCGAGAGCGTCGAGCGAATGTACGCGATCGCCGAAGAAAACGGCGATGACGTGGCCATGGCCGGCGACCTCATCCTCATGGGCAACATCCTGCTCGAGGCCGACCAGCCCGACGCGGCGGCGGAGAAGTACGAGCGGGCGGTCTACGTGATGAATCAGGCCGACGCGCCCGACGAAGTCAAGGAAGCCAGGCGCAGAAACCAGCTGTATCGCGACGCGCGGGTCGCGTTGAGAAAGCAGGATCTGGATACCGCACGCGAAAAGACGGCGGCCTACGGCGAGCAGGTCAAGACGCACATGATCCCGTTCGAGGAGCGTCGAGTCCACGAGCTGTTGGGAGCGATCGCGCTGGGCGAGAACGATTTTGCGGGTGCGCGCGAGCACCTGGCGCACGCCAATCAGCAGGACCCGCGGATCCTGTTCATGATGGCGATGGCCTACCATGGTCTGGGTGACGCGCAGCACGAGAAGATGATGCTGGAGAAGGCGGGAAATTTCAACGGCCTCAACTTCAATTACGCGTACGTCAGGCCCAAAGCGCAGAAGATATTGAAAGGGGCAAGCTAACCGTAGCGAATTCCGTGCCGGATTCCGTTTGTCGCGGAAGCCGGCGGGTGCCAGGAGCCGTGTAGCCCTTTGGTTGGTTCCTGGCACTTCTATTTCTATTTGGGACCCCGTACTCAGCCTCGAGGACTCTACTGAGACCCGACAGCGGTCTTTCCATCGCGCAGGGTAACCGACCGCTCCTTGCCTTCCGGCCCGTCATCTCAGAGCTGGACGTCAACTAGCTGAGAATCCTTTAGGCTTGCTCGCGCCGATCTCGCATTCGTCGGCCTTCTGCGGTCTGGCGGCAAGAAGCGGCAAGAAAATGATCAGGGCTGTTCATCCTAGGCGCTCCCAATCTACGACCCAAATGTGGGATGGGCAACCAACATCGTTGCTACTCTGCCGTTAGCGCCGCATCTTGTAGTCGCCTAATCGAATCTGATGTGGGGAGCCTGGTGAGGAGCGCGCCCGCAGCTTATGCGCAAGTCCGTTAGGCTGTAGAGTTACGGTATGTGGCGTCGCGACTTCGCCGGCTCAACCAAAGTTCTCGGCCAGACCATCTTCATCAACGAGCGCCCGGTCATCGTCATTGGGGTCATGCCGGCGGAATTTTCGTTCCCCCATCCAGACTACGAGGCCTGGCTGCCTCACCGGCTCGACCTGGAGAACCTCTGGGCGCGAAATAACCACTATCTAGGTGTCGTGGGCCGGCTGAAGGGTGGCGTGACGCTGCCGGAGGCGCAGGCGGAGCTCGACGTGCAGGCAGCGAACTCCACCACGGCCTATCCCGAGTTCTACGGCGACAAGGGCTATCGCATACGTATGGAAAGGCTGCACGATTCCGTGGTGGGCGACGCGAAGAAAACGCTGCTGATTCTGCTTGCCGCTGTCGGCTTCGTCTTACTCATCGCCTGCGTGAACGTAGCGAACCTGCTGCTCTCCCGCGGGGAAGCGCGGAAACGGGAGATCGCGGTGCGGGCGGCGCTGGGCGCGGGCAGGAGTCGGCTTGGCCGGCAGCTGTTGACCGAGAGCGTTCTGCTGGCCGCGGCAGGTGGTCTGGCGGGGCTGGCGCTAGCGTTCGTTGGGGGCGGCGCGCTCTTGTCGCGCGCGCCCGATTCCATCCCGCGACTGGAGAACGTGAAGATCGATATGAAAGTGCTCAGCTTCGCGTTGGGGATGGTGCTGGCTACCGGAATGATCTTTGGGGTGGCACCGGCGTTGCACGCCGCAAGAGCCGACGTCAGCGAGATCCTCAAGGGCGGCGGTCGAACGCAGGTCGGGGGCCGCGGCGCACGGTTCGTGCGCCGAACGCTCGTCGTCGCGCAGCTCGCCATGGCCGTGCTGCTGGTACTAGGCTCCGGCATAATGATTCGCAGCTTCGTTAACCTGTCCCGGGTCGATCCTGGAGTCCGAACCGAAGCCGTTCTCACCCTGCGTCTGAGTCCCTTATCGTCCCGCATACCCGATCCGGTCAGTACCGTCCGCTACTACCAGGATCTCGTTGAGCGAGTGGAGGCCCTGCCGGGGGTGCGCTCAGCCGGGGCGGTCGCGCGTCTGCCCCTGGCGATGGGAGCTAACAACTGGTCGTTCCAGATCGACGGACGCGAGGTCGAAAGCGTAGGAGAGGCGCCGGCGGCCAATGTACAGCAGGCCACGCCCGGGTATTTCAAGTCCGTCGGCCTGTCGCTGGTTCGCGGCCGTCTCTTCGACAACCGCGATCACGCCGAGGCTCAGCCGGTCGTCATCATCAACGAGCTGATGGCGCGGGAGCACTGGCCGGACGAAGATCCGCTCGGAAAGCGGATGCGGGTGTTCACGGAAGGTTACCCGTGGATGGAGATTGTCGGCATCGTCCGAAACGTCAAGCATTTTGGGCTCGACGCCGAAGTCCCCGCCAAATGGTACGTGCCGCATGCCCAAGCCTACGTTTCAGCCTACGCCTCGCCGGGGTCCATGACGCTCGTGTTGCGAACCGCGACCGAACCTAAGTCGTTGATCGCGCCTACCCGAGCAGCGGTGAGAGATTTTGATTTAACCGTCCCGATCTCCGACGTCCGGACGATGCAAGAGGTGGTGGCGGCCTCCGTCGGTGACCAACGCTTCACCATGTTGCTGCTGACAACGTTCGCTACCGTAGCACTCCTTCTCGCCGCCATCGGCGCCTATGGTGTCATCTCTTACGGCGTTTCGCAGCGCACCCAGGAGATCGGCGTACGGCTGGCGCTAGGGGCGCAAGCGACCGACGTGCTGACGCACGTCGTCCGCGAGGGGCTCGCCCTCGCCCTGGCCGGCGTGGCGATCGGCGTATTAGGCAGCCTGGCGATGTCCAGAGTGTTCCAGAGCCTGGTCTTCGGGATCAGCCCGACCGATCCGCTGACCTACGCCGGCGTGGTCGCGCTCCTATTGCTCACGGCGCTCGCTGCATCCTTCTTCCCGGCCAGGCGCGCGAGCAGGGTGGATCCGGCGGTTACCTTAAGGTCGGATCAGGGATAGGGCTTTCGGCCGCCGACGCTGGTCGGAGACGCTCCAGCACGAGAGCGACGCCAGCCGAGCGCCGCACCGGACGCGGCAAGCACGAGGTGTTCGGTGAGTATCATGCCGCGCAGCCGGAAACCGCCGCCGCCGAGTGCCGCCCGCACCGCGAGTTCCTGCCCTCGGCGTATCCAAGATCTCGGAGCTCTGAGCGAGGAATTCGTCGTATACCGTGTCCTCGACGAAGCGGCGGTCGGCATCGCGCCGGCGCCCGACAAATGAGGATTGTTGTACGTCTGCGAGTTGATTCAGCTTACGGACGAACTGCTCATCGGCTCGACCTGTCTCCGGGGCGCGGTACTTGCGCGGTTCGGACTGTCTCCCGGGTGCCCCGCCGGCCATGGGCCCAGTTTTGGATCAACCGGAAAAGTCAACGAAGATCCTCCAACTCCATGTCCAAGTCGATTACGACAAACTCAGCGAAGTCCCGCTCTGCTTCCGGGTCGTCAATCAAAGATCGGTTATCAACCACTCGGATCTTCCGTTCTCCCAAAACGGCTGTGATCTTTGGCTCACGCAAACCGTGAACCTTGTAGAAGTCTCGAATCGCGATTACCAGAGAAGACGGCTCGTCCGCATTGAACCCCTCGATGGAGAAACCCGTGCCGTCGACGAAAAGTCGGACGATCTTCCGCTCTGAGAGCGGCATCGGATCGAGGGGAAAGTTCATGCTCGCTCGATCATCCTCCAATCGCAATCAAGCGGGTCCAGTAAGTGCCGATCGACCTGCGCGCCACGAGATTCGGCTCATGGCCAAAGAGCGCCCCGGGCTAGGCATGCCTCAGCTCCTGGGTGATTTCCAAGAGATGCCCGTCAGGGTCCTTGAAGTAGGCCGTCCGTTGGCTCCAGGGTCGGTCGGTGGGCGGGCAGACGAATGCCACGCCCCTGGCGCGGAGCTCGCTGTAGACGGCGTCCACATCGTCCACGACGAACGCCACCTCCCCCTCGTGCGCGCCGGGCGCTGGCACCCGTGCTTCCCCGCTACCCACGATCTCCGGGACGCGCCAGCGCTCGAGCAGCGCGAGTTTCGGCCCGTCCACGGCGAGTTCGGCATAGCCCTCCGCCCGGAAGCGCACCTCCAGACCCACCTTCCTCAGGTAGAACTCAAGGGAGCGCTCCAGATCCTCGACGAAAAGGATGACGTAGCGCAGGTCACGCAGCACCGTCGTGCACCTCGTGGAACAGCCTCTGTGGTGCTCGAGTTAGAACTCTACTGGACCGAGCTTCACGCGGGGCCAAAGGCTAAATGGTCGCCCGGCTAGTGAGCTCGGCGCGAACTAGCAGGTAATCCACCAGCCGAGGGAACGGGTCGAAGCCGATCACTTGGGGCGCGTTTGCCACGAAGTTCGACAGGACGTTCACGTCGTAGTAATAAACCCGCCCATCGCGAGCGTTGACCAGATATTCCACCCCACCAACTTCGATGTGGGCCGCGTTCGCGATCCGCTTAACGTCATCGATGACTCGGGCGGGTGGTGTGCATCGCTCCACCGGTACGCCCCGGCCGGAGACGCCGTCGGCTAGTGCGCCGGCGTTGTGTTGCTGGCCCAGCACCGAAGGCAGACTGCAGTAGTCGGCCGGGCAGAGGTTGAACTCGTCAGGCGTCAGGAATAGACGGATGGCGTAGAGGTAGTCACCGTCCAAAATCTCCACCCGTACAATGCTATCCCCTTCAGCCGGCAGGTACTCCTGCACCAGCGCTGTGTAGTCAATGCCCAGGTCAATCGTCCTGCTCTCCGCCGCCGCCTCCAGCTCCTCCGGCGTGTTAAACCGCACTATCTTGGCTCCACTCCCGCCGATGTTGGGCTTGACGACGACCGGAAAGGCCATCCCCTCGGCTGCGACAGCCACTTGCGACGGATGGTTAATCACCCGGGCGCGGGGATACCGCAGACCGAGTCGCTCAAAGAGTCTCAATTGCCGCGCCTTCGAGAACTCGTACAAATACGCAACATAACCGTTAAGGACGTTGGCACCGATCTCCTTCAGGTAGGACAGGTACTCTAGCGTGTAGAAGATGGCCTGTCCGTGGCCACGCGTGTATGCTGAGGGGCTCATGCGGTTGACGACCAGCGCGTACGGGCAGTGGCGCTGGGCTGGGTCGAAACGATGCTCGTAGGCCAAGAGCCGCTCGTAGTCCACGCCTCGCCGGTCGAGCTCGGCGAACAGCGGCTTGAACCATTCCGGGTGTTCATAGAAGATGGCCAGGGGTTGGCTGGTGATGCCTAGACTGTAATCGGTCATGCCTTACTCGAAGTCCTCGACCGAGGAGACCGTCGCCGCCCAACGAGACACTGGCGCTCCTCGCTCCCGAAAAACCAAAAAACCCGACCGACGAACCGCCGACCGGGTTTGAAAGCGATGTGAAATCGATGTTACGAAATACTGCGCCTCCGACGGCCCACGGGTTTCAAACGCGCCCCCGGACAGCCGCAGGAGTGGCCTGGCACAAACTCGAAGCTAAAAAGTTCGACATCCACCATATGGATTAAACCATAGCGCAGCTCTCTGAGGGCGTCAAGGCGTTGGCGGGGATGAAAACACCTTCAATCTGGAGAAGGGAGACTCTCTACTTATGTCACTACATGCTGATTGGGGCCCCTAGAAAGCAAGGGCACCGTCGGAAGCCCGCACGGTGTCTTGCGTTTTAGTCAATCGGGGCACGGGCGCGAATCGGACAAGCCGACCTCTACGGCTGCCAAACGCTGTCCAGCGCTAGCCCACTTGCGACACGATCGTGAGGTCGTGCTCGGCGCCGATGGGATGATGCATGGCGCTGTCGGTAAGGAGATTGCGGAGCTGCGGGAAGCGGGCGACAAGCGGTTTGCGCCGTCGCCCCTATGCGAGAGAGGCGCGAGACCGTTAGCCCTTGGGCGTGCCCGATTCGAGTCGCTGCCTGAAGCGTTCGGCCTCGACGAGCTGGCTCAAACGGAGCTGCATGTTCTGCTGGCCTTCCTCCAGCCCCGCCAGCCGTCTCTCGACTTCTGAATTCTGCTCGCCCCTGCCGCCTGAGAGGATCGCCGTTGAGATGTCTCTCACCAGCGGTCGTAGGACGAAGTGGGCTGCCAGCGCGGTGACCGGCACGCCGATCACGAAGACGATGCCGAGTATCGGGATGAGTTCGCTAATCCAGTACACTTTTCTCGACTCCTTGCTACAGGCGGTGCCCATCACGGCCAGCCGCTGGGCCGGTTCCCGCTAACCCCGGCGCGTTCTCAGTTTGATGCGCGTGCTGCCTGCTGCGCAAGCGGAACGCCGGGAACTAGCCAGCACGACGAGACCATCACGTCTCCGGTTTCAGGGTGGCCACGTCCAGATTCACGATCTCCAGCAGCTTCAACGCGTTTCCCGATGTCGCGATCCCGGGCCGAAGCTTGTAGTCGAACGACAGATGCGGACCGTCGGTGGTCTTTTCGACGGTTTCAGTAAAATAGAAGGGATCGTTCGCCCGGCTGAGCCCGTCGGTCTTCGCCAGCTCCAGATCATGCGTAGTAACAGCGCCGATGGCTTCTTCGGAAATGAGATACTCGACGATCGCGCGGGCAGCGATCCGCCGTTCCGCTGTGTCGTGCCTTGCAGCACATCATCGAGCAAATAAAGAAGGACACGAGATTCTTCGCGCGCCTTTCTCGCGGCCCCCACGGATCTCTCGGGTTGAGCTCGGCCGCCCGCTCGAGGATCGATCTGACCTCAGCGAACTTTCCCTGACGCTTCGCGATCGCCGCCATGGCGGACAGGAGATCCGAATCCCCCGGCAAGCTGCGCTCCGCTACCTGAAGCGCCTCCGGTGCTCTGCTGGGGAAGGCGGCTGACTCTCATGGAGAATGGCAACCGGATGCCACACGAAAACCGCGTGAATCCAGGATTCTGGGGAGGCGCCTCGCGCACCGACTTCGCGCATTCGAGGTCGCGCTTCCAGCTTCCGGACGGCGCCCAGTTCGCCGCATCCCTGGGTACGTACGCAGGGCTTCCGGCAGGCCTAGGAAGACGTCGTGCATCACATCCTCTGCCGTTCTCGCGCGAAGCTAGTCCCGGGCGGGCCTGTTGATGAGAACGCCCAAAGCGGCCAGAAAGAGCCCGAGCGACATCAGAGCCAGACTGTCGCCCCCCTGGCTCCGCGAAACGCTGACGCGGCAGGCGACGACACCCTCCTGCTCCGCCGTGCCGATGGGGGTCGAGCCGTAGAACATGTAGCACTCGCCGGAAACGCCGACGTGAGCTGCACGGGCCGTCCAGCCGTCCTCGGTCAGGGTGATGTGAAGGCCGATGACCCCGCTGGACGATCGGAAGCGCTCGCCGGGCCGCGCCGAGTAACGGCCAGTCTCGGCGAAGATCGCTTCCTCGGCCGTTGTGAGGTTTCTGAGATCCGATTTCATCGCCGCGACGTATGCGCGATCTTTCGTGCAGCCATGCGGCATCGAAGCCAGCGTCATCATCGACAACACGAAGAGCACCGCAGCCCATCGACCGGAAGGGCCCTCCGCAGCGACGCCAATGGAGCCATGGGGTCGAGGAACGATCGCGGCCGCCACGCTCCATGCGCCGAGACCGGCCGTGGCAGTTCCCACGAGAAGGGTCGAGACATCGGTCGCACATAGAGCGGCGACTGCACCGATGAGAATAAGTGCGACGCCGCTCAGGCCAGCGGCTCGACGCGATAGCTGAAATAGCTTGGAGGGTGCGAGGGCCGAACTCGTGACGGCGAAGAGTGCAGGCAGGCTTAAGAGCACTGCTCCGCAAACCGCGACGATCCAAGCGGCCGCTTCTTCTGCAGTTCCGGCGGCGTTGCCGGACCAACGCTCGAGGATGAACGTCGCATCGCGGCTGACGACCGCGACCAGGAGCAGGGCACGGGCCGCGAGACATCGATATCGATCCATAGGCAGGGGAAGGCCTCTCTGTTCGTTCCAGCGGGCTCACCCAACGCTGGGCAGTTACCGTGCCTTCCGGAACGCGCTCCACCTCTGGACACCGCCCAACCGGTCAACCCCCGCGCTCCCAATTACATATGTCCCACGAGTCGAGAAAAGCGGGCTCTTTCGCGTTCGGGCGCATCGACTGATTCGACAGAGCTACGTGTGCCGAATGCGCGGGTGAGTTGCGAAACGCGACGGAGTGAGGATGCCAGAGGGGCGCGGTGCGGGCTTTCTCTTCCGCGGCGCCTAACGCGGTCTACTGTTCTCGCTGTTCTGCCGGGTGTAACCGACGGGCCTGGAGAACATTGACCAGGCGTAGGATCGGCGACAGATCTCAGGTTTCCCCCCTCTCCCTCATTGCGGGCAAGCGCATACGAAGTTCATGTTCCTGAAGGTGCTTTCTATCTGACCCCCAAGTCTCCCATTAAAGATGATTTTCGATTTGTGGAGTTGCTCGCCGAAGAGGACGTCTATACCAGGGTACTTTCGAGTATCGATCTCTGCGAGTGATGAGATGATGGATCGCGCACTGTCTAAGTTCGCAACTGCAATGAAGCGACTGGGATAGAGACTGTTTAACCCAATTGGCTGCGTTTGCTTTTTCTTCGGGTCATCTCGCACCCCCAGCGCATTATCGCGCTAATTCCAGCTGTCCACGAAACCGATACAAGACCACAAAGCGGACATTTCGAGAGAGGGAATAGCTGTAAATTACTGTGGGGTCCCATTCATTCGTAGCGCAGCGCAACCATCGGATCGACCCGCGCCGCTCGAAGCGCCGGAACGAAGCTCGCCACGAGCGCCACGCTTCCCAAGAGGACAACCACCGACACCACTGTGATCGGGTCGAACGATTCGACCCCGTAGAGAAACGTCGCCAACGGTCTAGTCATCACGAGAGCGAGCGCGACGCCGAGGCCCGAGCCCACCGCCACCAGCGCCATCCCCTGGCGGACAACGAGTCGAACGACATCGCGCGGCCGGGCGCCCAGGGCGACACGAATTCCGACCTCGCGGGTGCGTTGAGACACGGTGTAGGCCACAACGCCGTAAAGACCGATGCTGGCCAGAAGCGCGGCGAGCACTCCGAACAGCGAGAGCAACGTGGCGCCCATGCGCGGCGCGAACAGCATCAAGCCCAGGTGCTCACCCATCGTTTTCTGCTCCCAGATCGGCAGATTCGGGTCCAGCGCTCGCGCCTCGTTACGAATCAAAGGCAGCAGCGCCGCCGGGTCGCCGCTGGTCCGCACGATCACGGACATCGCATCATCGTACGCCTGCGAGAACGGCAGATAGAGATAGGGTCGAGGCGCCTCTCCCAGTGTAAGCACTTTCGTATCGCGCGCCACGCCGACGACCGTCCAGGCGAGCGTATCCGCGTCGTCGAGGCGCAGTCGCCTTCCGATGGGATCTTCACCCGGCCAGAACCGGCGAGCCGCCGCGTCGCTGACGATAGCTACCTGCGGCGCTGAACCACGATCCGCGTCTCTAAAATCCCTGCCGCGCAGCAGCGGCACGCCGAGCGTCTCGAAGTAACCGGTTCCGATGGTCGTAAGGTGGATATCCGGCACCTGGTCGGGCGGGAGGTCGGAGCCTTCCACGTAGAGGTCGGAGGTGCGAATCATGATGCCCAGCGGCAGGCGATTCGTCATCGTGGCCGCCTCGACTTCGGGTCGCATACGCAGTCGATCGGTGAGCGTGTTGTAGAACTCGCGCCCCTTCACCTCGTCGTAGTCCGTCACTTCCAGGTTGAAGGTGATGATCGCCGCCTTCTCGTTCTCGAAGCCCGTGTCGATGGCATGCGCGTTGAGAAGGCTGCGAACGAAGAGACCTGCCCCGATCAGGAGAACGAGCGACGTGGCGACCTGGAGCACCACGAGGGCGTTTCTGAGACCGAGCGTTCGGTAGCGGCGCGCCAGCGAGCTCGTCTCATCCTTGAGCTCTGCCACTACGGCGGGCTTCGTCGCCTGCAGCGCGGGAGCCAGACCGAACAGGACGCCGGTGCCCAGCGCCAGGAGCATGGTGAAGACGAAGACCCGCACGTCGATCGTCAGATCGAGGGTGACGGGAATGGGGATCGGCGGCTGAAAGGAGACGAGGGCCGCCGCCGTCCACTTGGCGATCAGCAGCCCCAGCGCGCCGCCCAGAAGCGCCAGCAATGTGCTCTCGGTCAGCAGTTGCCTCATCAGCCGCGCGCGCCCGGCGCCGATGGCCAGGCGGATGGCGATCTCCTTGCGGCGGCCGGCGGCCCGAGCCAGGAGGAGGTTGGCCAGGTTGGCGCAGGCGATCAGCAGCACCATCCCCACCACGGCCATCAGGAGCGCCGCCACGGGGACGAGGGCTCGGTCCACCATGGGGTGGATCCTGACGTCGTTCGTGGGTCGCAGCACGAACTCGCGATCGGCGTTGGTCGCTGGGTAAGCAGCGGCCAGCTGCTGGGCGAGCACGTCCGCCGCCGCCTGCGCTTCCACCACGCTGACTCCCGGTCGCAGCCGCCCTTTCATCCAGGCGGACCGCGATCCGCGATCCGCTAGCTCCGTGCTCTCCGGGGTCAGATAGCCGTCGCTAGCCGTGGTGACCCAGAGGTCGACGGTGATGCCAACGAACATGCCCGTGAACTCGGGAGGCGCGACACCGACGATGTCGAAGGTCCGACCGTTGAGGGTCATGGTGCTTCCGACCGCCACCGGATCGGAAGCGAAGCTACGCTTCCAGAAGCCGTGGCTGAGCACGACGGCGGGCGCCGCGCCGGGTTGGTCGTCTTCAGCAGCGAGCGCTCGCCCACTCTGCGCCGCCACGCCGAGCAGATCGAAGTAGTTCCCGGAGACAAACTCGCCCATGACGATCTCGCTCCGCCCCTCTCGCTCGACGCTGTAGAAGCGACCCTCGTAGTTAATCACGCCGCTGAAGATCGTGGCGGTTCGCGTACGGACGTCGTCTATGTCGGGGTAAGAGGAGGTCGCTGGGATCTCGTCGGCGCCCTGCGTATAGATCTCGACGAGCTGCTCGGGCGCCTCCACCGGGAGCGGCCGAAGCAGGATCGCGTTCACGATGCTGAAGATCGCGCTGTTCGCTCCGATCCCCAGCCCTATCGTCAGAAGGGCGATGATCGCGAATCCGGGACGCGCCAGCAGCCGGCGGCTGGAGTATTTCAAATCGGCGATGAAGGCTTCCATCGGGCTCTCCCTGGAGAAGCGGATCCGAGTGAGTTCGCTCACCAAGGTCCTGACGGGTCACAGCGGGCGATGGTTTCAGAACATCGACTGATGGTTGATGGTTGATGGTTGATGACTTCTGATTTCTTGGTTAGCCAGCAAAGAAGCTCGAAGAAAATAGAGCTAGTAAAGGGCCTCATCGGCGTCATATCCGAATCTCGCCAGAATCGCCCGAAATCGGCTGTTCTGGGAGCCTCAAAACCCGTGTTAGGCACCGGGTCGGACTGTGAAAAAGAGACCAAGCGGCTGGATCGGCCGCCCCGCTACTGACTCCAAGCGATAGGCCTTATCCCACAGTGATCCGGGCGTCGACCATTACGGTCGGGTGGAACCGGCAAGAGTAGACCCAGGTACTGCGCACATCTGGCACGAAGAAGAAGGTGTCGTTCAGGTTGAGCGTGCCGCTGTCGAAGGCGCTCCCGCCCGCAGGGACGCTGTTGGACGTCGCCGTGTGAGATACGCTCTCGCCATTTACCCAGCGGACCGTGTCCCCCAGCATGATCGTCACATCATCCCCGCCGCCCGGGGCGTTGAAGGCGATGTTCAATAGAGTCACGGTGACGCTCACCGGGGTCGTCCCCGTGGCATCGAAGGTGACCGAAGGGCCGGGCGCAGCGTCGAGCGTCGCGGTGACGCTGTTCATACCGACGCCGCTTCCCAGCGTCGATCTGACGCTGGCGCTACCGCTGGCGTTCGCGGTCGTCGACATCGCCGAGAGCGTGCCCCCACCGGCCGTGACTTCCCAGTTCACCGTCGCCGCTGGAACGACGCCCCCGTCAGCGGCAGTGACCCGCACAGCCAACGATTGGGCCAGCGGCTGGGAGACGCGAGCGCTCTGCCCATCTCCAGCGGCCACAGTTAGAGCGGACGGCACAACTCCCGTGGCGGTGAAGGTGACTGACGATCCTGTCAGGCCCGCGGCCATCGCTGTGACGGTATTCTGGCCCTCCGCGCTGCCGGAGGTGAGAAAAACAGCGGCCTCGCCCGTCGCGCCGGTCGTGACGGATGTTGCCGAAAGCGAGCCGCCCCCCGCCGTCACGGCCCAGGCGACGCTGACCCCTACGACGCTCCGCCCGCCGGCGTCCGTGACCTCTACGACTAATGCAGCCAGAAACCTCTCACCCACCGCCACTCGCTGGCCGTCGCCAGAGACGAGAGCGATGTTGGCGGGCGTATTGTTGCCGCCGCCGTCATTCTCCATCAGGCCGTCGCCCCCACCACCACACCCCACGGCCGTCGTCAGCGTCAATACCAAAGCTGCAGTCACAGTGTGCCGCATCGTCCCTCCTTTGCGTTCGCTATGTTTTTGGGTCGCGTGTAACTAACAAACATCAACCACGAGGTTACCAGGTAGATTCCCGCCACCCGCGAGAGCGAGCGTCGGTGAATCTCGCGGATCAGTCCCTTGAGACCAGACAATGAACGCCTCCGCGACGAAGGGCCTGGGTCTGTTGGTGGTAGCGTCTACAAGATGCGGCTTTCACCCGGTGGGATCAACGAGCGCCGCCGTTACTGGGCTACTCGTACTTCTCCAGCGGCGCCTTGAAGCGTGCGCGGATTAAAAGGGCGCATTCTGGCGCCAGCCAGCGCTGGTGGGGCGCTATCACCACCATTGTCACCGCGGCGAAGTGTCGCGAGCAGCCCTACTGGTAACCCTCCAACAGCGCCTGGAAGCGCGGGTGATCGCTCAAGGGCGAACGTTTGCTCAACGATCGTGCGCGAGAGATGCGATTGCGCGACGCGCGGCCTCGACCTGAGGCTGGAGCTCCGGTAATGACCGGGGTGGGGATCGAACCCACGGCCTGCGGATTAAAAGGCGGTCCATGGCTGGCACCATTTACTGGATATTCCAGTATTTTCGCAGCTTTTCCAGAGATTTCCCTACATGCTCGGTGTCCAAATACGGGAAATTCTCGGTCGGACTCTGCCGTGTGCCAACTCACTCCTATAATAGTGCTAGCAGAGGAAGGAGCGTGTTAGGGGGCGTCGCGCAGGCTCAGCGGGCCGCTAGCGCTGCACTAGTTGTCGGAATAGCGCTCCAGCAGCGCCTGGAAGCACGGTTGATCGCTCAAAGGATCGTAGATCGGATCGAGGCGCAGCAGCGTCGACGTGTAGATCGCGGGGATGGCCAGCACGTACTCGATGCGGTCGAGCGCGCGCTCGAATTCGCTCGCCCCGGGACGATCCGTTTCAGCACCGGTTTCAGCCAACTTTACGTGGTATCAAGCTGCACCCAGAGCGGACGGTGGTCCGAGATATGGTGCTTCATGTGGCCGTTGAACCTGGCGATCGCACGGCGCACTGGCATCTCGGCAGCCAGCTTCTGCCAGAGCGAGGCGAAGGCGGCGTTGTCGAAATCGAATACTCCCAACGCCTTCACCCGCCTGCCCACGCTACTCGGCGCGAAGACCATCTGGTCGTACGTCTTGTCGTTCCCGAGGTTCGAACCGGCTGTCTTAGTCACGTATTCAACCGGCTGCCAGCCGAATCTGACCAGTTCTCTGTGCGTGCTCTCGTCATCGTCCATCGCCGGAACGTTCATGTCGCCGAGCAATACGATGTTCTTATTGTACGTCGTGCTCTTGCTCGCGCGGCGGTCAGCCCACCGGGCAAGAGCGTAGATCTCGAGTACGCGGCGGGCATACTTTCTCCTCTCGTATTCATTGCGCGATCTCTGAACTCCACCGTAGTAAAGGTGAACGTTGGCAAGCGTAAAACGAATGCGACCCGATTCAAAGGAACCGATGTAAGGATTTCTGTCGAACGGTGTAAACCTGAGATCCTTGAACGTCTGAACCCTTTCTCTCTTCATTGCATCCGAAAACCTGACCTTTATCGTGCGCTTCGGATATTGTCTAGGATTTAGAGACAACTCACCGAACAGATTCGCGGGCTTGACCCGGTCTGTACGAAACAAGAAAGCTAGCCGCTCGTTGTTGCCCGCCGTGTCGGTCATCAGGAAATCGTACTTGGGACCGAGCCGCTGAGTGATCCGATAGAAGGCCGAAAAATTGTCGTTGACTTCCTGCACGGCGGTGAGGTCGAAACGTCTCAGTATGTGCGCTATGAGTTCCAACGCTGCGGGTGTTCGCTTCTGTGCGCCGAGGTTTGCGATGTTCCAGGTGGCTAACAGCAGGGTGCCCTTTTGCGACTTCGGCACGCCTCTTTTGCGGAAGTGGCGGGTCAGCGCAGCCTTTTCAGAGGCCGCGTTGAACCTGTGTCTAGGTTTGGGGCTTGGGAAGGGTGGCAAGCGAACCCCCTGTCAGTAGCGCTTGACGTGATTGCTCCTCTGTGCTCTTATAAAACCTCACTCTAGTACAATGCCAATCGTCTGACAAGTGTCGAACTTTTTGTCCTCTCATAGTCGGAGAGGATGAACCGCAGAGAGTTAGAGGGTGGCGAGGCGCGGCTACTTTATGGGCTGGCGAGCGCGTCCTGTCCTGCGGTCGGTTTCTGGAGACTTGACCCGCCAGCTGAATTTGGCGATGATCGCGATTCAGCTTGGATTTGGTTTGCGGACCGGCGGCAGCGCGTTTAAAGGAGAGCAACAAGCCAATGGCCTTCCCTTGGAAGAAGTCACCCAACGATAAGATCTTCATCAACTATCGCCGCGATGATGCGGCCGGTTTTGCGGGCCGGCTGTCGGATTCCTTGGGCAATTATTTCGGGCGCAATCGCGTCTTCCGAGACGTCACGGATATCGACTACGGCGCCAACTTCGAGCAAGCGATTGATCAGAAACTCTCAGAGTCGGGCGCTGTCGTTGTGCTCATCGGCGACAACTGGTCCTCCGTCACCAACGAGGAAGGCGAGCGGCGTCTCGACGATCCAGCCGACTACGTCAGTCGTGAAATCGCGGCCGCCCTGCAAAGCGAGGTCCCGGTTGTTCCCGTGCTGATCGGCCGCGCCAGCATGCCCCGAAAGGACGAGCTGCCCGAGAAGCTGGTCGAACTTACGCGGCGCAACGCGCTGAAGATCACCGACGAGCGTTGGGACTTTGACGTGAACCGCCTGGCGAAGGTGCTTGCTATCGATGTGCCCGGTTCAGCCGCACAAAGAAGGCTCGACATCCTGAAGTCGGTGGCTCTGCTCCTGCTCTTCGCATCCAGCACGTTCGTGACTTCCGCCTTCTGCGTAGCAGTGACTAAATGGGCTGGCTCGGTACCCGCACTCAAGGCTGCCGGATTCACGCCGCTCATGTCTGGCATCCCCTTCATTGCAATCCTCCTCGCCGGTACGGTCGTGCTCATCGCTGCGCCGCTCATGGAAGAGTCGAAGCGGAAGTTCGCCTGGGCGGCGACGGCTGTGGCTTACGCCGGCGCACTAGCGACGTTCCTCTATTACGCATTGGAGAACGCCGATTTCCCGTCGAAGAGCTTGGTGGTGAATTTCGGAGCGGGCACGATCATCACCGTCAGTGTACTCGCCTTGATGACCTTGGCTGCCTTCAAGGCGGAATAGAGCGCGGGGCCAGCCGGCCGCTGTCGATAGCCGTTGGCCTCCAGACTGACTACACTCGCCGCGGGGAGGCTTGCTCCGAGCCAGCCGCTTCGCCATCCCTCAGGTTAGACGGACGTTGGGCCAAGCCGCCGGGACCGGCGAGGCAGCGATCGAAAGGCTTGCCATCACCGACCCGTAGACCAGCGTGGGCGAGGACATCGACCGGCTCCGAGCCGCGCCGACTCTACCGGACGAACTCGTCGTTGCTGGCTACGTCTATGACGTCACCGACGGCCATGTCCGCGAAACCTTCGCCCCGGCCTCAAGAGCGCGAAGCCCCCCAGCTCCGCAATTAGCGAGCGCACGGCCGAGGGCTGTTAAATCAACGGACAGTCAGTCCGCGGGTCCTGCCCACTACGAGCCCAAGATCGAAAACGGAGCGCGCCGCGCCGAATGCTCTATCCGAAAGCGTGTCTCATCGCGTCGCGCAGTAACAGCCCGACTACAAGGGCCGGTGCACCAAACAGAGCTGTCAGAGCCAAAGCCCCAATCGAGCGACCGGCACTCTTGCCGTTTATCTCTGCATATACAAGCCAACACGCCAGGCACCACACCACTAGAGCCACGCCGAAAATTGCAAAAAGAGTTCTTGCAACTTGGAGGTCGTATGGAAGAAGAGAGCTTCCTCGCCAAGACCAGTGCACTAGTAGAATCAGATGTACGAGGACTGAAAGGACACCAAAAAAGTAGGCGCTGGCAACTAGGAGCTGGCCCGATGAGGCTTTGCCTCCGACCACGCGCCAAGCTACCGTGATGGCTCCAGTCATTAGAAGGAGTACCGTCCCTTTCCAAACGCCGTCACCAGCCAGGGTCAGCACAGTTTGTGAGGCAACTGGGAGAATCGGGGCTCTATTATTTCGAGAGAGGGAATAGCTGTAAAGCACGATGGGAAAAGCACTTATAGATGACCGGGGTGGGGATCGAACCCACGGCCTGCGGATTAAAAGGGCGCAGACGCGCGCCAGTGAGCGCTGGTGAGCGCCGATTTTCGTCGATTTTCCGGTTTGAGCGCTGACCAGCGCCAGCC
>SDBV01005282.1_pt1 | contig 18274 bp, 15 predicted proteins | sample 2277081 | NCBI WGS metagenome assembly SDBV01 (sample SAMN10402039, study PRJNA504765) | marine sediment metagenome | isolation source: marine sediment core GS10_PC15, 223 cmbsf | place: Arctic Ocean: Southern Knipovich Ridge | collected 2010 | reverse complement strand
GTTTTACAGCCTGTCCTGCTTCCGAGTTTAAGGCTTTTTATATAGCTCACATAATCCATACCCGGCGCCCCGTCATCCTCCGGTATGTTTAAAGGGTATTTCCCGTATTCATACGCGGTGTCAAATGAGGCTGTAATGTTCTCTGCAGGCGTGTCAGCCTGTATGTTTATACTGGCTGCAAATACATATCCCCCGCCCGGCGCGTACTCCCGGATCAGTTTTTTTACCCCGACGATATTTTCCTCCGGTGTACCGTTTGGAAGGAGAAGCTGCGTGTCGTGACCGCCGAGGAAAGCGATGTCATTTCCAAACTCCTTTTTCAGCTTCCAGGGTTCCATGCCTTTTGCCAGGGGCTGCAGGGGGTTGAGTATCTGAACACCTATCTCTATCAGATCAGGTATAAACTGGGTAATAGCGCCGCAGCTGTGGATCATGATCTTGGCCTCAGGCCGCAGGTGCTTTCTGATATTCTTAATCACCTCAGCCTGGTAGGGTCTGTAAAATTCCCTGTAATCTTCAACAGACATGAGACCGGACACCTGGGTCCCCAGATCGTCGTATATCATGGCGCAGTCAACGTACCGTCCTACACCTTCATAAAACTGACCCGTGAACGCAAGGTTGGCCTCCAGAAACTTCTCGGCCAGTGTATGATAAAACCCGGGCCTTATTTTCATGTCTATCAGCCATTTATCCATTCCGCTGTTAAAACCATACCCGTTGAAAGGATAATAGGCAAAAGGCGTGTCCCCGACAACAAAGTAGCCGGTTTCTTCGTGCAGGACTCTCGCCTTTTCAACAACTCCTTCCATGATGTCCGTATTCAGGTCGGGCCAGTAAGGGTATTCATCAATATCTTTCTGTGTCGTCATGTGGGCCATAGAGGGGTTCGTAAAATCGATCATGTCATGCTGCCCGACCGATTTTATCCTCATTCCGAAATAAAAGGGCCATACCTTTGTGTTTTCATCCTCCTGCACCACGTCGGTCGGAACATTGGCGTATAAATAGTGCATGTCCGAATGGAGCATTTCTATTACCCTGTCATCGGGCGCCGCGACAATATTTCCGACAAGCCCCCATTCCGGTTTCGCGTCCGTGATTCCTGCAAGCCTGTACAGGTCTGAAGCAGCGGTGCCGTTTGGCGGGACCTCATCGACAACAGTGGAGCTTGACCCCCCGAAGCAGACCGGGACCCTGTCCGGCTCTTTATGATTGCACACGGCGTAAACTCTTTCCCTTGAAGTCATCGAGTTTTCCCCTTTAAGGCTTCAACCACACGGCGCTTTCAAATTGACCGCGCGATCTTATCTCCGTCAAATACAGCTTCCCTCAATGTGCGCGGTTCGCCCGCATCCCCGACAACATGAGACACCACGCATGCTTTTTTGAGGTTTTCAACATACCCGGGATCCTTTCTGATACCGATAGCGACAACCACCGTATCGGCAGGCAGATCGTATATTTTTCCATCCCCGGTTTTTACTTTTACAGAGCCTTCTGTTATATCTGTCACTTCCGTGGATGTGTGTAAAACAATCCCCTCTTCCTCCAGCATCCTTTCCATGACCATAGTGTGGTATTTCATCTCCGCTTTCTCCATCAGACTCCCGAGTTTCTCCACGATCTCCACTTCTTTATTCCTTCTCCTTAAAAAGACAGCTGTTTCGCATCCTACATCCCCGCCCCCGATAACAACCACTTTTTTCCCTATAACAGCGTCAGGATTCTTCAAACACAGCGTGGCAGGAATCACGTGGTCCATATCGATACCGGGCACCTGCGGCATGATGGAGTACCCGCCTGTTGCAATGATCATAACATCGGGGGACTCGTCTTTCACTTCCCCGGCTGTCGCTTCCTTTCCTGTCTCAACCCTGACATCGCTGTCAGCCAATTCATCCCGGAAATATTTAAGCAGGTCCTTGAACTCGTACTTAAACCCGGGCGCGCTCCCTGGGATGAGCTGGCCCCCGACTTCTTCCTGCGTCTCGTAGAGACATACTTCATGACCCCTTTTTGAAGCAGTGACTGCAACAGTAACACCGGCCGGGCCTCCGCCGATCACCATAACTTTCAAGGGTTTCTCAGCCGGAACAAGCGGCGCTTCCGTTTCACGAACGAGGTACGGGTTTACCGTACATCCCGCGAAAGCCCCTCTCCTGACAACCTCGTTGTGGCACACAAGGCACTTTATACATGGTGTAATCCGCTCACCCCTGCCTGCCTTGTACGTCCAGTGGGGGTCCGCGAGCAGTGCTCTTCCCACGGCAACCATATCGGCCCTGTTTTGCTTGATGATCTCGTCAGCCTCTTCAGGTTTTGTTATTCCGCCCGCGGCGATTATGGGTACGTCCTTTATATGTTTTTTCAAATTTTCAGCCAGGGAAACAGTGGTGTTCCGGGGCTGATACATCGTCGGCATTGACGGGTACTTTGCCATCTGCATGTACATCACGTCTTCGCCCATTGTCACCTCATGTAAATAAACTACACCTTCACGGGCGATCCTCTGCGCGTTTTTCACACCCAGATCTTCATCGATACCTTCGGGTTCGATTTCCTGATGTGAATTAAATTTGAAACCGACCGGAAAGTCCTCACCGCAAACCTTTTTGATCCTGCGGATAATTTCCACAGGGAACCTCAACCGGTTCTCAAAATTTCCGCCGTATTCGTCGTTTCTCCGGTTCGTGGCCGGGCATATAAAGGCGGATATAAGGTATCCATACGCGCCGTGCACTTCAACACCGTCAAACCCCGCATCCCGTGCCCTTCGGGCGCCCTGGGCAAACTCTTCCACAAGCTCCTTTATTTCATGGTTTTTCAGTTCTTTTGGTTTGTTGGCGCCGCCCCTCCCCCATTGGTCCTTGTAAAGGGTTATATCGACCACCGAAGGGGCGTATCCCCCGAGAGGATCATTACCGCCTACCACCACAAGCTGCAGAAATATTTTTGCCCCGTTCCTGTGGGCAGAGTCCGCGAACTTTGTGAGACTCGGGATAAACCGGTCGTCGTAGCAGCCTATCAGTTTCACCCCGCCTTTCAAAGACGGGCGCGTCCCCTGTGTTATCATCAGCCCGGTTTCTTTCGCTCTCTCGGTAATAAATGGAAAATACTTTTCATTGACGGTCTCATCGTCGTTGTATGCCCCGATCCCTATGGGAGCAAAGACGACCCGGTTTCTCACTTCAAGTTTACCGAGTTTAATAGGTTTAAACAGATTATTGAAAGCCATAAAGATACCCCTGGAACAAAGCAGTTGCCGGCGATGGCCCGGGATTTACCCGACTAGGCCGGGCAGTGCCTGAGCTGCCGCCGTGAATTAATTATTTCTCACCCCGGTCTCGGAGATTTTCAGTAAGGCTTGAGGTCCTCTGTAATAGGTTTAAGCTCACCGTGCAGGAGCCTGCCGTTCATTCCTCCCCCTACTGTGAGTACACCCCCTGTAACATGTCCTGACAGCTCATCCGAGGCCATGTAAATGACCGCGGCAGCGATGTCCTTTGGAGTAGCCACTTTTCTCAGAGGAATAGTCGATGTGATCTCATGAACAAACTGTTTGTCCTTGAGCATCTCCTCGGTGATCGGTGTTGCGCACCAGCCCGGGCAGACCACATTGACCCTGCCGAGCCTGGCGTAATCGAGTATTTCAACCCTCAGGGACTGGGCCAGCCCGTATATTATCGCAGATTTGGTTGCGGCATAGTCGTGGTGATAAGCCTCGCCTATCATACCGGCTGTGGAACCTATATACACAACGACCGCGCGGTCCTCTTTGTATTTGCGTAAGTTTCTAAAAAACCCTCTTGTGAGCAGAAAATCGGCGGTTGAATTCAGCTTAAAGGCCATGTTCCACTCTTTTAGAGGCCTGTCCGCAACGTTCCTTGTCTCCGACCATACACCCGCGCAGGCAACGAGAATATCGATCCTCCCGTATTTGTCCTCTCCGGCTTTGTATATTTTATCAACTTCACTTTCAACTGTCAGATCGGCGACCACGGTAATATACTCGCCTGGCGGCCGGCCGTCTTTCAATGTTTCCTCAAGCAGCTTTATCTCGGCTTTTCCCCTCTCATCATCCAGGTATGTGAGTATGAGCTTTGCGCCTTCTCTGGTAAAATAACGGGCTATTTCAGATCCGATACCTCCGGACGCTCCCGATAACAGCACTGTTTTTCCTTTTAATCCTGTTTCCAATTTTTGTACCCCTCTATTAAATGATATATCCTACAGTTTGTAAACTTTTTGAGCGTTCTTGTGCAGGATCATCTCGGCAAACTCAACCGCTTCCCGTGCCGTGATCCAGTCCGCAGTCACCAATTCTCCAAGAGCGTCCCCGAGCACTTTTACCCCCTGCTTGATACCAAACCAGTAGGTTTCAGGTATTATGACCCCGTCTGACCCGAACATGATCCTGTTGGCGGGAGAGAACTCAAGAAGACTGAGTATGGCTTTTTTCAATGCGGGACCGGTATAGGGTGTAATTGCTGTCACGTCGCAGTAGCAGTTGGGATAAACGCTGCACAGGTAGCCTGCCTCAGTTGTGAACGGATATCCGCTGTGTGTGATTATTACAGTGACTTCTTTTATATCGTCATCCGCGAGTATATCCTGCATAAGGATCGGGTTCGAGTCAAGCAGATTGAGGATCGGCGCGCTTCCGAGGCCGGTGTGGAACTGCATCGGCAGATCATTTTCTTTACATGCCAAAAGCCCCATCACAACAAAATATTCCCTGACTATCTTTTCATCATCTCTGTTTTTATCTTTCCTGAACCTGTCATAGGCCTCCTGGGCGTCTTTCTTTGACCATTTCCTTATTGCCAGCCCGGTTTCATAGGCGATAATTGATTTCATCGCCACCACTTTGTCCTGTTTAATGGCCTTGTTCATATCCTTCTCCATTATGTCGACAGCCTCCTCAAAAGTGGCCCGATGGTCTTTGAAGATCGTAAAGATCGTCGGGGCCATCCTGAAGATCGGGTAGACTTTGCAGGGCACGAGATCGGCAAAAGTCTTCAGATCCACGCTGTAGCCTGTAAACTCTTCGTGAGGAAATCCTGTGTCCACAAGCATCGTTTCAAGATTGTTGGATTTAAAAAGTTTTTGAGTATAGCCTTTCGGGTCGGCTTTATACTGTTCATTCCTCACGTTCGCGATCGTTTCCTGGTCCGCCCCGTAAGGTGCCCCCAGGAACTTTCCAAGCTCTCTCATGAGCTTCCGTGTGACAATCGTGTCGACCACAACCTCGGTCGGCGGCCTCCACAGAGACATGTTAAAATAAACCCTGAAATCATCGTCCTCCCTCGAGGGGTCAAAAGGGTGGCAGTGACTATCGATTACCGGAATACTTGACAAATCCATATGAACCTCCTTTTATGATTTTGGTGTGATTGCTTTTTCTTATCAAAGACCTTTGGTCCGCCCATTGAAATCGTCCTTTGCTTTCTTTAAAAAGCCGGGGTCCATCAAGGCCCTTACAGCCGTCATTGCAACCGATTTCATTCCCACCGACATACCGTGATAAGCAGTTTCTGTTTTACCGGACTTTAAAAATTCGTCCGTGTGAAGCGCGTAACCTTCCCCGCCGGTTTTGACCATGGGGTGGATGACCGGCATTTTATAACTCAGATTACCGATATCCGAAGATCCCAGCAAAAAAGGTTCGGGGTCGATCACTTCACCAAGCGACTCAAAATTGGATTCGAACTCTTCGACAAGCACCGTATTCTTCAGCAGATCGTTGCCCGGATCTTCGTATACAACTATTTCAAGCTCCGCACCGGTCTGAAGAGCAGCGCCCCTGGCACAGTTTTTTACCTTTTCAACAACGTCATTCAGATATCTTCTCTGCTGAGAACGGACATAAAAACGCGCGGCAGCCGTTCCAGGAATAATATTTACCGCGTCGCCGCCTTTTGTCACGTTTCCGTGGATGCGGACATCCTCTTTCAACTGCTGCCTCAACGCGTTGACCGCGTTGAAAAGAAGAATCACAGCATCCAGGGCGTTTATCCCTTCATGAGGGGCGGCTGCGGCGTGAGCAGCTTTTCCTTTATAATTAAACTCAAGACCGTCCACGGCCAGAACGATAAGATTTGTATTGTTTTTACATCCGCCATGGAACATAAAACCCGCGTCTATTCCGTCAAACGCCCCTTCTCTGATCATGATCCCCTTCGCGTCCATAAGTTCTTCTGCAGGGGTTCCGAAACAAAAGATCTTGCCGCACAGCTCGTCGCTCATTTTACTGAGCGTGATAGCGCAGTTTACACTTGAAGAGGCTATTATGTGGTGATGGCAGGCGTGTCCCATCACCGGCAGGGCGTCATATTCCGCAATAAAAGCGATCGAGGGGCCTTCCTTTTTAGTGTCGAATTCAGCCCTGAAAGAGGTTTCCATCCCGCCCACACCCTTTTCGACCTTGAAACCGTTCTTCTCGAGCTCCTGTGCCAGATATTTCCGGGTTTCATACTCCTTCTGGCTGAGCTCAGGGTTGTCAAAGATGTGATCGGCTATTTCCACGGCACGGGGGCTTATTTCATCCACCTGTTTTTTTATTTTTTCTTTTAAGTCATTTATTTCAGCCATAGATTCCTCCGAGAATACATTATTTATTCTCGATCATTAGACTCTTAAACAAATTACAGCATGTCTATTTTGCCGTTTATCAGCGATGCCAACCTGACACCTGCTATCATGCCTCCGTCCGCTACATAGTTCGACCCGGTTGTGTAGCTGCTTCTCTCCGACGCGAGAAAGGCGACAAGATCTGCTATTTCCGAAGGCTTGCCGAACCTTCCCAGGGGGACACTCCTTGTGACCGAATTTGGATCGGCGCTTTTCCCGCTTTTCTGGAACTCGATCAGCATTTCCGTAGCGGTCCACCCGGGTGACACCGCGTTCACCCTGACACCAAAGGGGCCCCACTCAATGGCAAGATAGCGGGACAGATGTATCACACCTGCCTTGGCCACACTGTAGATCGGGTTCGTCTTTATGGGATCCACGCCCAGGACGGATGATATATTTACTATACTGCCGCTCTTCTGCCCTTTCATTGCTCTGTTGAAAACTTCTTTACAGCAGAAAAACAAACCTTTCAGATCGACCCCTATGTCCAGGTCCCACTGCTCTTCAGTAACGTCCTGGGCAAGTACAGATGTGCAAATGCCTGCGCAGTTGACAAGTATGTCTATTTTCCCGTATTCCTTTAACACCGCACCGACCATGTTTTCAATATCTTTTAAGTTCATTACATCACAGAAGACAGAGATCGCTTTTCGACCTATGCTGTTTATTTTTGCTATGGAATCCTCTGCCGCGTCCTTATCTTTGTCATACAGATATGTTATAGCGATATCCGCCCCCTCTTTTGCCAGGGTCAGGGCTATTTCTTTGCATATGCCCGTACTGCCTGTTATGATCGCGGTTTTACCCTTCAGCATTAAATCCATTTATTCCCCCCTGATGTGGACAGCCTTTGTTGTAGAAGGACCGTATTTTCGATTAGATATGTTTATTACCAGATCGCGGGACGCCATGTACAAATATATTTGTCTATTGTTCGATCATTTTCTGGATCTCATTAAACCTTCTCAGCATGTTTGGTCTCACGCTTTTCTGGTCATTTTCTTTTATACATCTAAGGATATTTTCGTGAAACTCAAGGTCCTTTTTTAAGTCTTCTGAATTCGCCAGGGGCCCGTCAATAATAAAATCCCACAGCCGTTCACGAAGTAAAACCATTATATACTTCATTATATTAAAAAACACGGCGTTTCCTGATGCCTGCGCGACCCTGATATGAAAACGCGCGTCTGTCTCCACGCTGTAGCCTCCGCTGCTTTCCACCTCCGACTTCATCATGTCGAGCAGTTTTTCGATTTCTTTAATATCTTCCGGGACCGCGTTTTTAACCGCCATAGCGACGATTTCCGGCTCGATGATCTTTCTTACTTCGATTATCTCAAAAGGGCTTTCCTCCTCTGTGGCTATGTCTTTGATCTTGTTTATCGAGATCTGATCAATATTGCCGGATTTTACAAATGTACCCGACCCCACCTTGCTCTCCAGAATACCGACCATTTCGAGGACACAGTATGCTTCCCTCACCGAAGGTCTGCTTACCCGAAGCTTTTCCGCCATAAGCCGCTCAGGCGGAAGTTTATCACCCTTTTTAAAGGCACCCTCCCGTATAAAATCCAGGATCGTATCAATAACCAGTACATATCTTTTCTTTGTTTCGATCGGTTTAATGTCGAATTCGATTATTCTCTCCTTGAATTACCTGATTACTTTAACCATTTTCCGCAGGGTTCCGGTGGTGCATTTATCACATCTTTATATGAATTGGTGCAACTCCGGTTTAAACCGGCTGCTTCAGGACACCCGACGTTGTCGGGCTTGCCCGGCTTTAGCTCAAACAAAGTTTGAGAGGTTGCACCAAGAACTAATTCATTCCCCAAGCGCCCGATTTCTTACATGGATATTTCACCCAGGACTTCCAGAAAACGTTCAATTTCCTGCTTCGTGTTATAGTGCTCGATACTCACTCTTAAGAGGCCGCCGATTTTCACGATATCCAGATATTCAACAAGCTCAAGGGCGCCGAGACCGTCTTCACCATTCCACACATATATATCTTCAGCGCTCATCTTTTTACAAATATCCTCCGAGGTCATATCTTTTACAGTAAATGAGAACGTAGGGCACCTTTTGTCAAAGATCCCGGCATTGGTTATCCCGTAGACCTTCACCCCCTCAATATCTTTCAATCCATCCATCAGCAGCTTTGACAACCCCAGCTCATACTCGGCTATGGCAGCCATCCCGGTCTTGAGATCAAGCATTCTTTTTTTAAAGTTTTTAAAACTATTTTTAAACTTGCTGCCGTAATCAGCACCTATGCCTTCAATATAGCAGATCGCCGCCCTGGCACCGGCAAACCCTTCCATATTCGGGGTACCCAGGTTGTATTTTTGCGGCACTTTGTCATACGAAGGCCAGGGTCTGTAGGGGTTGAATCTATACAGGTGCTCTTTTTTACCCCATAAAAATCCGACATGCGGGCCGAAGCACTTATACGCTGAAAAAACCAGAAAATCAGTTCCAAGGTCCTCTACATCTATCGGGAAATGCGGAGTATAATGGACAGCATCCGTAAACATCAGCGCGCCGGAGTCATGTGCGAGCCGGGCGAGCTTTTTTATATCGTTGATAGTCCCGACAGCGTTGGACGCATATCCCGCGGCTACAAGTTTTGTTTTTTTATTTATTACCCGCGCCGCCATGTCATAATCGAGCGTGCAGTCTTCAGAAAGGACCTCAATATATCTGATAACAGCCCCGAAGGCTTCAAGAGTTTTCCATGCATCGATATTGGCACCATGATCAAGCCTTGTTACAACAATTTCATCCCCCGGTTTTATCTCTCTTGACAGTGCCCAGGCTAAATTATAAGTAAGAGTTGTCATGTTCGGGCCCAGTACTATTTCCTGCCCGGAAGATGCGTTTATGAAATCAGCCACATCCTCCCTGATGCCGGCCAGCATTTCATCGGTAGCCGCACTGGTCTCATAATACCCTCCGTAATTAGCATTCATTTCGATAAAATAGTCGCACATTGCATCAATGACCCTTTGAGGCACCTGGGTCCCTCCTGCGCCGTCTAAAAATATCCGCTTTCTGCCGTTTATGGTCTTTTGCAGCGCCGGAAACTGTTTTCTTAATGGCGTAAGATCAATAGTACTCATTTATTCCCTCGGATTGTTTTATTCGGACCACTCAAAAAAATTGGTAAGATATCTTTACCTTCCAGAATAGGATAGAACAATACAATTTTTTTGTCAATATAAATTTTACCGCTGTCATAAGACCCATAAAGATCAATGATTGCAGGCCTCTCAAACCACCGATCCGGTTAATTTCTACCCGACTCATATCTGAGAAACAATTCCCTGAACAACCCCCCGACCAACTTCATCCTGTCCGGAGTTTCCACAAACGCGATCCTCATCTGAGTTTTGCCCGGGTTTACCTTTCCCACCGGGATACTGTAAAACCCTGCCATAGGAGTTACAAGCAGGGTCCTTTCTTTTCCCCCGGCCTCAACTTTTCCTTCCCGGGCGCAGTACAGGACAAAATCCAGCGCGTCGAACCCGGGTTTAGCAATATTCCGGACATCTATGACGGAATAAATAGAGGCATCAGGTCTTGAAACGATAATACCGGGCAGTTTTCTCGTTAGATCTTCATTCAGACCAGTCATGATCGGCCTGTAATACTCCTTCTGCCTCCGGTACCAGACTTTCAGATCAGAGTGGCTCTCGTGGGCCAGGGCGCCGAAAATGTACTGCCCTATTGCGTTGACACACAGGTTCGCCGTATTTTCAGCGACCGATTTTTCGTGAAGCTCCTCATTGTCTGTGACAAGAGCTCCTATTCGCAGGCCGCAGGCGTTCCACACCTTTGACGATGTTTCTATACTCACTCTTCTTCCGCTTATGCCGGGAACTTCGTTTTCAGTCAACCCCCAGACACTTGTACATTCACCGCCGGTATAATTAAGCTCCCGGTACGCTTCGTCGCTGATCAGCCACATGTTGTATTTCACGCAGATCCTGCCGAGCAGCGCCATTGAATCATGATCGTACAGCTGTCCGGTGGGATTATCATAGGGTATGACAACAAGTGCCCCGGGCCTGTTTTTTTCAACCGTTCTTTCGATCTCTTTCACATCAGGCAAAGTAAACCGGCCGTTATCCTGAAGGTGCCGGGTAACGGAAACTGTCTTTCTGCTCAACCGGTTTGTCATCGCGTTATAATTTGTGTATGCGGGATCGATGAGAAGAAGCGGTTTTTCCCCGCTCGCGGCCGGTCCGCATACCCCCAGCACGACCAGCTCAATTGCCTGGCTTCCGCCGTCGGTTACCTGCACCTGAAGCCCATCCGTGCTTAAACCGCTTGACGCGATTATGTTCAAAAACGCATTTCTTGTTTCCTCCCGTCCTATCGTGGCCGTATACTTTACGACCGCTCCCGCAAAAGGGCCGCCCGGAGAGCCAAGATCGATCATGCGTTTTTTCAAAGCCGGATGGAGGGGCAGTGAAACGTTTCCTATTGCCGTGTTTACGCTGTCCACCCCGTCCGTTCTTTTCCTGAACTCGATCTGGGCCAGCCTGATCGCCGACGGATTTCTTCTCTTAAAAAGCTCCGACAGCTCGGCTTTTGCTGTTGCTTTTGTTTTCACTTTTGAGCGCCATGTTGAATAAAGTTGTCCTTCAAACACTGTTTGAATTCTTATACTCTTTTAATCATTACACAGGATTAAGGGCCCATCTCTTGAAAGGACAGACTCATTAACCCGGTTTTTTTTCATTTTTCAACACACATCAGGAAAAATCGGTCCGTGTGTGATCGTACTGCGTTCATCTGGCCAGGTTTTTCAAATCCTCAGGAAGAGGTATTCTCATGGCAAGGTCCCACAGCTCTTCCAGGTTGTCCGCCGTGTACCACGCGCTTGGAGACAGCGTGTACTCGGGCGCCGTTTTTCCCAGCAGCCCGAAAGCCCCCAGCAGCACGTGATTTACACCGATAAGATACGGAGTGTCCGTAATGACCGCGGCGATATTTTCTCCGGGCGTCAGTAATTTCATTAAAATAGGCACATCGACTCCCTGTGTGACGATCACAATGTCATCCCTTTCAGCTGCCTTACAGGCAAGGGCTGCAAGCTGGCCCGGAAAATTAAAGGAAACATAAAAGCCGTCAATATCGGGAAATCTCAGGATCATCGAAGCTGCAACAGATTCAGCATCGGCAAGATCTGCAAAACCTTCATCCGCGACCACCTGGATGCCCGGGTACAGCTCCGCGATCTTCTCCCTGACAATATCGTCTATCATGTTAACTATCCAGAAATCCTGCTCCCAGTATATTATACCTATTTTACCGTCATCCCCCACTGCCTCGCCTAACTTCTGTGCCATGAAAACACCCTGGTCATAGGGCATCGAGGTTGATATTCCAACGAACTCTCTCCCATGCTTGTAGCCGGCGGGCTGGTTCGACCAGAACACCAGCTTTACCCCGGCCTCGACTGCCGGCCTGAAAGCCTCCGCTGCAGACACTTTGTCCACAGGAGCCGAGATTATTATGTCGGGTTTCAGGGCAAGAGTTGTCTCAATATCGGATTTCTGCTTTGCCGGGTCAAAACCGGCGTCGGTTACCACGACCAGTTCCATACCGAGATACTCGCAGGTATCTTTTATTCCTTTTGTCATCGCTACATGATATTCACCCTGGGCGCCGTCCATGTTAAAAGCTACTTTGTAATTGCCTTTTCTCAGCTTTTCTACTTCCGCCACTGTCAGCACCAGCTCGGTGTCCCAGGTGGGTGTCTGGCCGTCGGGCCCTTTAAACGAGGGGTCGATACTCCCCCTGTATTTTTCCAGACCCTTCCTTGTCTCGAGTATCCACGGGTCGATTTCATCCCCTGAAGCACTTACCACGGTTGTATCTTCCACGACCTCCTCTTCAGCCGAGGGTGTCTTATCTTTTTTCCCTCCTGTTAAAACAAGCGGTACAGCTAAAAGTAAAACAAAAACCGGAAAAAATAATCTGTTCCTCATTTTCTCCTCCTTTTAAACAAATGTTTTAACCTGAAACAATTTTTTTAATCCTCTATAACAATTGCCCTTGCAGGGCACCCCAGCGACACCTTTAAAATTTTTAATGGCATAACGGTCAATTTTACATTATAATTTTTTATCTTCTCTAAATTTATGCACGCTGTAACTGTCAGGATGTTTGCGTTGAAATACCTTTCAAAGGCGTTTTCCGGGTGGACATCGTTCTCAGCCGACGGTGTATCAAAAGCAACGATAAGCGGTTTTTTGTCTATTAAATAGTCCATTGCATCTTTGTTTAAAAAGGGGCATTTCTGCAGATAATCTTTGTTCTCCCAGTTTTTGCCATACCCTGTGCTCATTATTATCCCCGACCCCTCCGGTATTTTCCCTTTTTCGGCTTTTTCCATATCATCCGCAAACACACAGGGCCTGTTGTCAACTATTTTCAGGTCCTCGCAGGGCATCTGCAAAACATAAGAGTCGATCCCGTAGAGCTTTTCGAGCGGAACATCGTTTGCAGTGTAACCGTGTACATCCCCGGGAGTCTCAAAATAGGTCCCGGTAAATGCGATCATGTTCTCGAGTGAATCAAGCTCGTATTCAACACCCGCGTACTCCATTTTAACTTTGCCCAGCCTGAAAGGCTTGATCTCGCCGCCATAATCCCACATGCCTTCATAGATCGGGCCCGTAATGTCGATTATTTTCATAATTCCTCCTTTTATAGTACCCTTATTAACGGTCCCCTTAAATAAATTTGTTTTTTCTGACAGTCGGAATGTTCTGATGAAACCGTGATCAACAAGGCCGGTACACAATTCTACCACGATATTACAGTTCATGTCAATGGTAAAATAACTTGACCTTTTTAAAATTTTGTTTTAAAATCATTTTTCGAACACTTAATAATATACCCGGGAGGCAGCATGCCTGATCATATAAAAGCTGTCAACGACGCGATTTTGTGTTTTGATGGAGACCTTGTAAAAAAGCTGGTAACCGGAGCAATAGAAAGCGGTGTGGACCCGGTTGTCTTAATGAACGAGGGGCTTTCAAAAGCGATCGTTGAGATCGGGGACCGGTTCGGCAGGGAGGAGATTTTTTTGATGGAACTGATGGCCGCGGCCGATGCCTGCATGGGAGGTGTTAAAATTGTTAAAAAAACAATTCTTGACAACAGTGTGGATGCGGGTAAACCCAAGGGGGTGATCGTCATGGGTACGGTCGAGGGTGATATCCACAACATAGGGAAAGATATTGTAAAGACCCTGCTGGAGGCTGCTGGCTTTGTGGTGCACGATATAGGCGTCGATCAGCCTGCGGAAGTTTTTGTAAAAAAAGCAATTGAAGTAAACGCTAAAATTGTCGCGTCGTCCGCCCTTATTACAACGACCAGCCCGAATCAGAAGAAAATAGAAGATAAATTAAGAGAGGCTGGAATAAGAGACACGGTAAGGACAATTATCGGCGGCGCCGCGACAAGCCCCGAATGGGCAGAGGAAATAGGCTCTGACTACTATGCCCCGACCGCAACGGACGGAGTCAACATTATCAAGAAATATTTTGAGGGAGCTTAATTTCACAAGAGTACAATAAGGAGTATTACTAATGAAGGCAAAACTTGAAGTGCTTACGAAAAACGAGCTTGACGTGATCTACCAGACATCAATGGACATGCTGGAAAAAATAGGAGTGAGTATCGAGGATGATGAACTGATAGAACTGCTGAAAAAAAACGGTTGCAAAGCCGGCAAGGACAATATCGTGTATATGCCGCAAAATTTAGTTGAAAGGTGTCTCCAGTCCACTCCCAACAGGAACTCGGTTACGGTCCTGTCGGGCCGGGATCCGTCAAAAGACATACGGATTGGCAGCGGTCAGGAGTACCCTTATGTTATATCCCATGTGCTGATGAACTATTACGATAGTTCAACAGATATCACAAGGACCATAACCGTGGATGATATCAGTAAATTTGTTACTATATCCGATAACCTTGACACGATCGACGGTACCTGGATGTGCACTTTGATGCCCGATTTCAAGGAGATGTACTCCTTCTACGAGTATGAGCTCGGTATCCGAAACACGACCAAACCTGTTTGTTTTTCAAGCTTTGAACCCGCGGCGATCGGGCCGTCTTTTGAGCTGGCCTCAGCCATTGCGGGGGGGGAAGAGGAACTGAAGAAAAGACCGATGACAGTGGCGTTTTGCGGGATCTCACCCCTCTCCTGGAATAAATACGGGTGCGGCATGCTGAAAGCAACGGCAAAGCCCGGGATACAGCCTGTGATTACGGTAGAAGCTCCCATGGGAGACACAGGCCCCTCAACCTTCGCGGGAAACATAGCGCAGAAGATAGCGGAACTTTTGAGCGGCCTTGTTATCGTGCAGGTCCTCCAGGAGGGCCTGCCAGTACTCTTTGTTGTGCCTCTTGAAGTCTTTGACATGAGGACAGCCCAGATCTGTCTCGCGAGCCGCGGGGACTATGTCTGGGCCTGCGCTGTCGGTCAGCTCGAAGACCGTCTCGGGATACCGATAATATCACCTATATCACCCGATTCAAAACTTCTCGACATGCAGGAGGCCTATGAGCTGAGTTTTTCACTCATCCCGAGAATCCTGGGCGGAAACAAAGCCACAGTGATCCACGGTCTGGACCAGACCCACGCGATCAATAACGAGCTTTTACTGATGATGGATGAAATGATGATATCCGCAAGGCGTATGCTCGAGGGCATAGCAGTCAATGAAGAAACCCTTGCCTTTGATGCGCTCAAGGAAGTTGCAGGCAAGATAGAAAATGGGAGACGGACAGGGCATTTTTTAAATCAGAAACACACCCTTAAATGGTACGTGAAAGAGCACCGGCCCAGAAAAGATGCAGTGATCGACAAGTACAGCAGGGAAAAGTGGGCTGCGAAAGGCTCAAAATCTTTTATCGAGCGAGCGCACGAAGCAGTGGAAGAGATACTGAAAAACCACAGGCCTGATCCGCTCCCGGAAGAAATAGAGAAAAAGATCAAGGAGATACACGAGAAATACGATATACCTGTGTTATAAATTATATTTGCCTGTTGATCGCTGTTTTTGCTTTTTTCAGCTGTTATTGAGACATACGGGAAAAAATATTCAGTATATTAAATATATTAAACCCTTATTAAAATCGCCTGGTTTTTTGAAAACAGCGAGTAAAAGGAGTTGACATGCTTGTCCCCGACACAAAGGAAAATCTCGCAAAGTGTGTATGCAAGAGCTGCTCGACCTACAATGAGTACATGAAAAGCAATGCCGAAGGTCTGTTCTGCGCTAAAGGTAAAACCGGCTGCACGGTTGAAAAAAAAGAGTGCGTGTGCGTTTCATGTCCGATCGATACGGAGTACCGTCTTACCGCCCGTCTGGACCTGATGGAAAAAATGATCCTTAAGCTCAACACATTTTATTGTGAGACCGGGCCTGCCGGTTTAAAAAAATAAACGCTGAAAATCGTTTAAAATAGACGACATGATAACGGGAGGATACAACCGTGGTGGATATCCCTTTCAAAAATCCGAAGCCCGATTTTGACATGATGGTAAAAGTGTTGAATGGTGATGTGATCCCGGATAAAGTCATAACGGCCGAGCTTCTGATAGATGAAGAAATTAAAAAATTCATTATCGAGAATTATTTTAATGAAAAAAATGTGCCGCCTCCGAGCGCCCAGAGATTCGGAAGCAGCAAAGAAGACACAGCAGAAAAAGAGACACCGGAATATCTCACAGCATACAGGAACTACCACAGGAACCTCATAGATTTTTATTTTAAAATGGGGTACCACTTCGTACCGGATCTCGAGTATTATTTGAATTTTTCTTCGCTAAACACCGTCTCCAGGATCGGCAGAGATACTGCCGGTCTTTCCAGGGGTGAAAGGTACTGGGCACAGGAGAGCGCCGGCATGATAACTTCCTGGGAGGATTTCGAAAAGTTCCCCTGGGACATAGCGAAAAATATGTTGTCGGGCTATGGAGAGCACCTGGAGTTTCTCAGCAGGAACCTGCCCGAGGGTATGAAAATCGCCTCTATGGCAGCCATGTATGAGCCTGTCATGGAATGGCTTCTGGGATATGAAGGGCTTTTTTATGGAACCTATGACCAACCCGATCTTGTAGAAGCCGTGTTCAACCGGCTGGGACAGCTTGTGTACGACTCCTACACGATCGCGGCATCCGTGGATGGCGTGGGTGTGATATGGCACGGCGATGACCTCGGGTTCAACACCTCAACCCTGCTGTCACCCGAACATTTGCGAAAGTGGGTCTTTCCATGGTACAGGAAGTTCGGCGAAATCGCACGCTCTTATAACAAGCCTTTCTGGTATCACTCCTGCGGCAGGAAGGATAAGATCATGAACGACCTGATAGAGGACATAAAATTCGATGCGATCCACTCTTTTGAAGACTCATGCTGCTCCGTGGTCGATTATAAAGATAAATATGGGGACAGGATCGGACTTATCGGCGGGGTTGACATCGACAAGCTGGCCAGGTCCGATGAAGAAAGCCTGAGAAAGTATATAAAAAATATCCTGGATAAATGCATGCCCGGGGGACGTTTTATTTTCGGTTCCGGAAACTCCATCTGCAATTTTATCCCTGTGGAAAATTATTTTATTATGCTCGATGAAGGCTGTAATTGGGGCCGGGTTTGATACCACCGGAATCTAATTAAAATTATGTATAGGAGAAAAAACTTGAAAATTGTAAGATATTCAAAAAACGGGGCTTCATCCTACGGGATATTGAAAGAAGAAAAAATCATGACTGTATCGGGGAACATTTATTCCGATTCCAGGGAAACAGGAGAATCCATTTTATTAAAATATGTCAAACTGCTGCCTCCTGTTGACCCGGCTAACATAGTCGCGATAGGGCTCAACTACAAATCCCACGCGATCGAAACAAAGATGGATTTCCCGCACGCGCCTGTGATCTTTATAAAGACCACCAATACTGTAACAGGACCGGACGATGAAATAATCCTTCCGAAAATGGCCCCTGATGAAGTGGATTATGAAGCCGAGCTGGCCATCGTAATCGGTAAAATGGCCAAAAATGTGACTGAGGAGGAAGCGTTTGAATATGTGCTGGGATACACATGCGCACAGGATGTTTCCGCAAGGGACTGCCAGATTCGGACAGACGTTCAGTGGGCGCGCGGAAAGTCGTTCGACACTTTTTGTCCTATCGGCCCCTGCATTGAGACCGAAATGGACCCCGACAATGCTCGCATAAGCCTGAAACTGAATGGTGAAGTAATGCAGAATTCCAGCACGAGCGATTTGATCTTCTCCTGCCGGGGCCTTGTAAGCTACTTGTCACGCTGCATGACCCTACTTCCAGGGACACTGATCCTTACCGGGACACCCTCAGGGGTGGGATTTACCAGGAAACCCCCTGTTTTCCTGCGCAGCGGGGACAGGACAGAGGTTGAGATCGAAAATATAGGTATGCTTAAGAACAGGGTAGTTTCGGAGTAGAGCTGTTTGACAGACCCTGTCCCTCTATTTTAATTCCGGTAAGGATTTTCAACCTTTACTCCGCGAATGATCTGACCCGAATTTAAATCTTCGGTATAAAGATATTCACATTTTGCGC
>SDBV01005281.1_pt1 | contig 18274 bp, 18 predicted proteins | sample 2277081 | NCBI WGS metagenome assembly SDBV01 (sample SAMN10402039, study PRJNA504765) | marine sediment metagenome | isolation source: marine sediment core GS10_PC15, 223 cmbsf | place: Arctic Ocean: Southern Knipovich Ridge | collected 2010 | reverse complement strand
GTTTGATATCGCGCTGTCGAGCCGTAAGCTGTTTCCGAGAAACACCTTGCGGCGTTCGAGGCGTCGCGCATTGAGCCCCCAGCCGTGAGCTCAAGGGCTCCGATATTTCGTCTATTTGCGATATCATTAAGAAGGTTGAGATACTAACCGCAAGCGCAAGCAAAAGGCGGGAAAACCAGGGTATGCGTCGCGTTTCCCTTCGCTTGCGCTTCGGGTTAGTATGGGGATGCGGAAAGCAAAACATCAGTTCCATTGAGCCCAAAGCCCAAAGTACCCACAGTTAGGGGTTGCCGTATAATGCCACAGGCTGTCATTGTGCTGATTGACCGGCTTGCTACAATTCCAAACTGGATTCTCTTTGCCCGATCAGAACGAATGAACCGGTGGTTCGGACGATTTTCTGTCGACTGAGGAAAAGGGGATGGAATTGCAGATATATACCGACAATCCCCACAAACATCCTATACCACCAGAAACACCATGGCAATGACAGGCAAAAAGCACAGCGGCGACCGCCTGGTTATCGTCGAGTCTCCCGCAAAAGCTCGCACGATCAGCAAATTCCTGGGCAAAGGCTACACCATCGAGGCCAGTATCGGCCATATCCGCGACTTGCCACAAGGTGCCAAAGAGGTACCCGAAAAATACAAAGGCGAGTCCTGGGCATACTTGGGCGTAAATGTCGACGACAAGTTCGACCCCATCTACGTAATCGCCAAGGATAAGATCAAACAGGTCGCCAAACTACGCAAGCTCGTCAAGGAAGCCAGCGAACTATATCTGGCAACGGATGAAGACCGCGAGGGAGAGGCCATCAGTTGGCACCTTTGCGAGGTGCTCAACCCCAAGGTGCCCGTCCACCGGCTGGTTTTTCACGAAATTACCAAAGAAGCGATCCTCGAAGCCCTGGAAAAACCCCGCCAGGTGGACCAGTCGCTGGTTCGTGCCCAGGAAACCCGTCGCATCATCGACCGCCTCTACGGCTACGAGGTTTCCCCCCTCTTGTGGCGAAAGGTATTGCCAAAGCTTTCGGCCGGACGCGTGCAGAGCGTGGCCGTGCGGCTGATCGTCGAGCGCGAACGCGAGCGAATGGCTTTCGTTTCGGCCACTTATTGGGATCTGTCGGGCACCTTCGCCACCGATGCCGACGAAAGTTTCCAGGCAACGCTTGTCTCGGTAGACGGGCAAAAAACGCCCACCAGCCGCGATTTCGACGCCACGACCGGCAAACTCAAGGATCCCAAAGTCCTGGTGCTCGACGAGCAGCAGGCCGGGCAGCTTATTCGGCGGCTGCTCGAAGGCGATTCGACCGTCAAAAGCGTCGACAAAAAACCTTACACCTCGCGGCCCTACGCGCCCTTTACAACCAGCACGCTGCAACAGGAAGCCAACCGCAAACGCGGCTTCACCGCCCGACGTACCATGCAGGTGGCGCAAAGCCTCTACGAGAACGGGCACATCACCTACATGCGTACCGACTCGACCAATCTGGCCGCCGTGGCCGTCGAGGCTGCCCGCGATCTGGTCGGTTCGCAGTATGGTCCAAAATATCTTCCCCATAAACCGAGGACCTATCAGACCAAGGTCAAAAACGCCCAAGAGGCCCACGAAGCCATCCGCCCGGCCGGCCACCCCTTCGATTTCCCCGACCAGCTTCGCGACAAGCTGACGGCCGACGAGTTCAAGCTCTACGACATGATTTGGAAACGTACGGTCGCCAGCCAAATGGCCGACGCCCACGGCCACCGCACCACGGTCTCGGTCGTGGTCGACGGCAAGGGGCCCGATGACAAGGGGCCCGATGATAAAGGGGCCATATTCAACGTCAGCGGCAAGACGATCGACTTCCCCGGCTATCTTCGTGCCTATGTCGAGGGATCCGACGACCCCCACGCGGAACTGGCCGACCGCGAAAACATCTTGCCCGCGGTTACCGTGGGCCAGTCGCTGGCGTGCCGTGAATTGGAGCCCAAAAGCCACACCACCCAGCCGGCCAACCGCTATAGCGAGGCCGCCCTGACCCGCACGCTGGAAGAGATGGGCATCGGCCGGCCGAGCACCTACGCCTCGATCATCGAAACCATCCTGGCCCGAGATTACGTCTTCAAAAAGGGTTCGGCGCTGGTGCCCAACTGGGTGGCCTTTGCCGTTTCGCGTCTCTTGGCCGAACACCTGCCCAAGCTGGTGGACTACCGCTTCACGGCGCAGATGGAAGACGAACTGGACGCCATCAGCCGCGGCGAAATAGAGCACGTCGATTATCTGCATTCGTTTTATTTCGGCGGCAAGGAACCCGGCCTGAAGCAGTTGCTGAAGAACAAAGTCGACGAAATCGACGCCCGCGAGGTGAGCCGGATTTCTATCGGCAAGCCCCGCGACGGCGAAGAGGTATTCGTCCGCGTGGGCCGCTATGGTCCTTTCATCCAGCAGGGCGAGCGGCGGGCCAGCATCCCCGACAAGATGCCGCCCGACGAGTTGAAACTGGCCACCGCTTTGGAGATGCTGGACAAAGCGGCCCAGGGCGACGAGCCGCTGGGAGTTTGTCCCGACACGCACAAGCCGATCTTTATCAAGACGGGCCGTTTTGGTCCCTATGTCCAACGCGGCACGGCCGAAGACGACGAGAAGCCGCAAAACGCCTCGCTGATGAAAGGCATGGAGGTCGAGGATGTCGATCTGGCCACGGCCCTGAAACTGCTCTCGCTGCCGCGACATCTGGGTGAGATGGCCGTTAAAAAAGAGGCCGAAGATAAAGCCATGGTCGACGAACCGGTTGTCGCCCACAACGGACGATATGGACCGTACGTCAAGTGCGGCGCCGAAACCCGCTCGCTGCCCAATGGGCTCTCGCCGCTGGACGTTACGCTCGAGCAGGCCCTGGAACTGCTGGCTCAGCCCAAGGCACGTCGCGGCGCGGCCAGCAAGAAAGAGCCGATCAAGGTCTTCGACAAATCGCCGCTCACGGGCCAGCCCGTACAGTTGCTCGAAGGTCGATACGGACCCTACGTGGCCGACGGCACGACCAATGCCTCGCTTCCCCGCACGATGTCGACCGACGAAGTCACTTTCGAACGGGCCCTGGATCTGCTGGCCACCCGAGCCGCAAAAGGGCCGGCAAAAAAGAAAAAGGCGACCAAAAAGAAAGCCACCAAGAAGAAGGCGCCGGCAAAGAAAAAGACCGCCAAGAAAAAAACCTCGTAGGGTGCGTGCTTGCACGCACCAAATGCTCTTGCGTCCACGACAAGTGCTTCATGACCTCGCCCAACGCCAAACAGTCCGACGCGGCCAACGAATACCTCATTCCCGAGACCACCTTCGAGCGTTTCACGCCGCCCCGCTTAGGTATTGCCCACCTGCTGATCTGGACGGCGGTTACGGCCATGCTTTTGAAGCTGACTTTGGCCATCGGTCACGAGCAGTGGGTGGAGAATTATCTGAAAAACGCTCCGCAATTCGCACGGATGGCCAGGCTCGGCACCGGCACGATCGCGGACATGATGCTTGCCGCCGGGCTGCTGGGGATGGGCGTTATCGCCGTGGCGCGAATTCGCGGCGCCAAGGGCCGTTTGCAGCCGGGACATTGGCTGCTGGTGGCATACACGTTGAAGGAAGTTGCCCAAACGGTTCATGATCGTGGGCGGGAGTTGGTGGAACGTTTGGCCCGGGAAGACGCGATCGGCAGGCCCGACGTGACTACGGTGATGTTGTTGGCGGGCACGGCTTTATTGATCCGCTTGGCGATCCTCGTGGGCCCTTGCCTCTGGGCGGCCTTTCGCAGCAAGGGGGGATGGCATTGGACCGCGGCCCTATGTTTACTGCCGGCAATTGCACTGGGCAATATAGTTCTGACGGTTGTCTTGAGCCGGATTCTGGGCCCACAATCGTTTGCCGTGAGCCCCAGCCTTTTATGCTTCGCCGCCAGTGGGCTGATCGTTCTGATGGCGGTTACGGTCGATCTTAGCAAAGGCAAACGGCGCGACTGGCTCCACTGGACGGGTGCCGGCATTGTCGGAGTACAAATGCTGTTTGGCATCGGGGGCCTGCTGTTGTATCTGGTTGTGCTGGGAATGAGCTGATTGCAGGGGGGGGTGTATATACACCCATCTACCCATCCATCCTGCCTGACGGAGCGGTTTGCCGCACCGGGCCGTGGCTGTTACACTAGAGGCGGATAATTAGTGGTTTTTATTTAATCACACAACGCGCGGGGACAAGCCCCGCCGCTAACATTTGCGGAATCCTTCCCACCGAACCAAAGGACGTAAGAAAATGTCGATCAACTCTCACCCCCAACGTTTGGCCTCATGGATGACTCTGGCCGCAATCTGTTTTCTTCTGGCTGCCGCCAGCGTAACGGCCGCGCCGCCCAGCGGCGTCGAAAGGGCCAAGCTTGCCGGCAAGACGGGCAACCGCCTGGTTGGCGTATCCAGTATCTGCCAGCCGCCCCGTGCGAGCATCGCCAGCACCGAAAAGTGGATCGACACGGCCGCCTTGGACAAGCCCGACATCATCCTCCTGACCGAGGGCTGCATTTACAACACGCCCAGTTCGGCCAGCCGCGAGGAGCACGACGCCAAGAGCGATCTTCTGCCCCGGGGCGGGCCGATCACCAAGCTGATGTCTCGCAAGGCCAAACAACACAACACCTACATCATGGCCTGCTACTGGCGGAAGAACCCCGAGGGGCCGGGCCGCTACAACAGCGCGGTTCTGTTCGACCGCCAGGGCAAGGTGGTCGGCTGGTACGACAAGGTCTTCCCCACCATAGGCGAGATCGAAAGCGGCGTTTTGCCGGGCAAGGAGGCCAAGATATTCGAGACCGACTTCGGGCGGATCGGGGCCATGATTTGTTTCGACATGAACTTCGAGGAGATACACCAGCAGTACAAAGACAAAGGGGCCGAACTGATCTGCTTCCTCTCGAACTATCGGGCCGGGGTGAAAATTCCGGCGCTGGCCGTTAAGAATCAGATCTTCATCGCCAGTTCGGTGCCGGGTGAAAACGGCGTGATCGTCGACCCTCTGGGTCGCACGCTGGCCGAGTCCAGCGCCTATGGGCGGATCATCTTCGCGCGGATCAACCTCGACTCGCAGATCGTGCATATCGACTACAACCACGGCCGCATCGGTCTGCTGAAGCGGAAGTACGGGGCAGAGGTGCAAATCGAAACGGCCAGCCCCGAGGCGGTCTACTTCCTCTCGTCGTTGCACCCGCAAAAGTCGATCGAGGATATGATGGCCGAGTTCAAAATCGAATTGCTGGACGATTATCTGGATCGCGCGCGGTCGGTGCGGAAGGCGAACCTTCCCCAGCAGTGATGAGTGCGGGAAGTTCCACGTGGAACCGTCCGACGGGATCAGATTTGTACGTGCTACGTCGCCGCGGACACCGGCAACGGCCAGGCGGCGGCATTTTCCGGCGCCGGCTCGATCTGCTCCTGCATCGGCTGATCTTCGATAATCTGTTCTTCAATCTCCATGCGTGAGAACATCGAAAGGTAAATTGCAAAGGCCATAAGTGCGATTGCCACGATAGCGAAAGCCCAAAACAGTTTCATGAATGTGCCCCCAATGTGGGAAAGTAGTTGTCTAGATAGGCTAAGAAAACATAGTTCACACACTAGGCAGCCGGTCGAAACAGCGGGAAATATTACACGCTGGCAGCCGGATTCGCGCAATAAACAAGAAAGTTCCACGGGAAACGGCTCCCAGCCGGGCAAACTGGCATTCCCGTGGGACGTGGTTGGCTGCTACAATCCCGCCCCGCCGCGAACACGGACGTTTGCGGCCGTGGCCTGGAGGCCTTTGTGTGGGTCGTATACTTTGCGTAGCCAATCAGAAGGGTGGTGTGGGAAAGACCACCACGGCGGTCAATTTGGCCGTGGCACTGGCCAAAGCCGGCCACCACACGTTGCTGGTCGACCTGGACCCACAATGCAACGCCACGACCGGTCTGGGGTCCGAGCCCAGCCGGCAGCATCCGCTGGTGTCCGGGACGCCGATCCGCCAGTCGGTCTCCCAGACATCGACGCCGGGGCTGGAACTGCTGCCCGGCAGCCGCAGGTTCCACGACGTGGAGATCCTCACCCGCGACGACCCGGGCCAGGCCGACCGGCTACAGCACTATTTGACCGGCGGGATCGGCGGCTACGACTATGTGTTGATCGATTGCCCGCCGTCGCTGGGACGGCTGACACAAACGGCCCTGGCCAGTTCGACCGAGGTGCTGATGCCGATCCAGTGCGAATATTTCGCCATGGAAGGGCTGGCGCAAATGATCGAGGTCATCCGCCGTGTGATCGACCAGCACGAAAACCGGCTGCAGTTCGGGGGGATCGTGCTGACAATGTACGATCAGTCGCTGGAACTTACGCACGAGGTGGACCGGGAAGTTCGCGAGTTTTTCGGTGAAATTGTATATCAAACGGTAATCCCCCGTGACGTGGCGATCAGCGAATCGCCCAGCCACGGCCAATCGGTAATAGATTACGCGCCCCGCGCACGCGGTGCCAGGGCATATGTGGAACTCTGCATGGAGGTAATGGAAAGTGAGTAAGGATCGACGCCTTGGACGCGGCCTGGAAGCATTGCTTGGTCGCTCTTCGCAATCGACGGAAAAAGATCAGCCGCTGGCGGCATCGCCAAAAGAGCCTATGAAGATACCGCAGCCGATAGCGGCCGCGGAAAAGCCCCAGCCGCTCGATGCCCAGCCGCAAGCGGCCGGCAAGCAAAACGAGTGGGCTGCCGGCGCCGATCTTGTGCAGGTCAACGTGGCCCTGATCGAAAACAATCCGTTTCAGCCGCGCAAGCATTTCGACGACGAGTCGATGGCCGAACTGGCCCAGAGCATTTCCACCCACGGGCTGTTGCAACCGATCGTTGCCCGGCGGGTGGGCGACGTCTATCAACTCATCGCCGGCGAACGTCGTCTGCGCGCGGCGCAAAAGGCCGGCTGGGAAGAGGTGCCGGTGCGCGTAATCGAAACCGACGAACGCGGCGCGGCCGAACTGGCGATTGTGGAAAACTTGCAGCGCAAGGATCTAAACGCTCTGGAAAAAGCGGCTGCCTTCAAACGCTACTTGCAGGAGCATAGCTGTACGCAAGGGCAACTGGCAAACCGTCTGAAAATTGACCGCTCCACGATAGCCAACCTCATGCGTCTGCTGGAACTGCCCCGGGTGGTCCAGGATGCAATTGCCGAGGGGAAGATCTCGCAAGGCCATGCCCGGGCGCTGCTGCCCCTGGGCGAGCAGCACGAGCAAATAGCCTTTTGCCTCCGCATTGAAAACGAAGATCTGAGCGTACGGAAGACGGAAACGCTCGTGCAAGAGATGATCCAAAAGGCCGACGCCGAGCCGCTCTCCCTCATCGGCCGCGACGGCCAGGCTTCCAAACCGCCCCAGCGCAGCGAGCACATCGCCACGCTCGAACAAGAGTTTCGCGCCGGCCTGGGCGCAAAAGTAAAACTAACCCAAGGCGCCCGCGGCAGCGGCAAGCTGGTCATCCAGTTCAAGAACCACGAGGAGTTCAACCGCATCAAGGAACATATCCTGGGCCCGAATAAGCCGCAGGCGAAGGCGGGGTAGAACAATCTCGGCCTAGAAGCGGCTTTCGGGTGGCTTCGACAGCGTCGCCTCCTTTTATATGCGCAGTTACTTGCCTTTGTATGGATCCGGCACAATACGATTCAACTCATGGCAACTCCAGGGTTTATAACGGAACATCTTTCTTCTTATCATCCACTTTGTCAGCCATCGGCCAACTCATTCTGACGACTGGATTACGGCCAGAACTTGCCCAACATCGACGGCCGTATCCTCGTCCACAAGCTTTTCGATAAGTTTCCCGTCGGCCGGGCAGGGCAGGTCGACCACCGCGGCGCCGGCCAGTATCTCGACCAGCGGTTGGCCATGGGTGACCTTGCGGCCCAGGCCGACCAGCCAAAGACTCAGCCGCATCGGCGGGAGCGACGGCCCCAGTTCGGGAAGGATTAGTTCGTGGCGTGGCATTATCTCCCGATTATCCTTAATGCAAGCCGATTTTGCAATCCCCAAAGCCATTCGTCGGCTTCGCAGCACACTGTCCGGGGGGATGGGGATGCTGGAAAATGACTGTCGGAAAAAACGTGCTCCGCCACGGATTTTAAGGTAAGATATAAGGAGTGGGCCCGAAATGGCCGATACAATGGTTAGAACAGAGAAATAAGTAATTGGGATCGAGCCCCCTCGCTATTTTCCGGCGGAGGTGCCAACCCTTTAGCGCGAGCCAGGGTCGTAAACGGCTTGTGTATTTTGCACGCCGGACCCTCGCTCTTCTCGCAGCGACACATCCGGTCGCAATACGGCGGGAGGCTTGATATCATAACCACCGTTCTCCGATTTCGGAGAGCGGTGGTATTTTTTTGGCCGCACAAACTCAAAAGCCGCTTGCGGCTTTGCAGCGCGTGCCGCCGCAACGGTGAGGAATATCGATGGCCGACAAAACCAGCAACGACACAAAACAATCGACCGGCGGTTCAAAAGACAGATTTTGGATGCCGCGATTCTGGAACGGCATGGGCGTGGGAGCATGGGCCGGCCTGGTTTCACGAAACAACTTTGCCATCGATCCGCGATGCTTCGCCATGGCCGGCATAATGACGGGCCTGGCCGGCGTCAATGCCACAATGTGGGCCATGCAGGAACTGGTCCTGGGACGCAAGATCCGCAATACCCAAATCGAAAAACATCCCATCTTCATCGTGGGCCACTGGCGTTCGGGCACGACCCTTTTGCACGAGCTATTGGTCCTCGACGATCAACACACGTTCCCCGACACCTACGCTTGTTTTTGTCCCAACCACTTTTTGGCTACCGGCGCCGTGCTCCCGCGGATGCTTTGGTTCCTGATGCCCTCGCGTCGGCCCATGGACAACATGCCGGTCGGCTGGGCCCGGCCGCAGGAAGACGAGTTCGCCATGTGCAACATGGGCATGCACTCGCCCTATCTGACGCTGGCCTTTCCCAACCGCTCGCCCCAGGACCAGCAGTACCTCGACCTCGACGATCTTCCCCAGCAGGAACTGGACGAGTGGAAGCAGACGTTCCAATGGTTTCTGAAATGTCTCACGATCAAGTCGCCGGAGAAGCGAATAGTGCTCAAATCGCCGCCGCACACCTGCCGCATCAAGCACCTTTTGGACATCTTCCCCCAGGCACGATTCATCCACATCGTCCGCGATCCCAAGGTGCTCTTCCCCTCGACCATAAACCTCTGGAAGCGATTGTATAGCGACCAAGGTTTCCAGATCCCCAAATACGAAGGGCTGGAGGAACACGTTTTCAGCACCTTCACCCGCATGTACGAAGTTTTTCAGCGCGACCGCGATCTGATCCCCGAAGCGCAGTTTTCCGAAATCCGCTACGAAGATCTGGTGAAACAACCGCTGGACGAACTTCGCCGCATCTACGCCGACCTGCGGCTCGGCGGCTTTGAAGAAGCCCTGCCGGCCCTGGAAGACCACGTTTGCGACTGGGCCGACTATCAAACCAACCGCTACATCATCGCGGCGGAGTTGGAGAAGAAGATCGAAGAGCGGTGGGGCGATTATGCGCGGCGGTATGGGTACGCGAAGGACGGGGAGTAGGAAAAGCAGCGGTCAGGCCTTACTGCGCGGAAATTCCGGCAGAAAGCCGCTCCAGAAACACACATTGTGTGGTTTTGTGATGCCAACGTTTTAGCCCCCCCAATAGAGCCACATCAAACAACTTCCGGCCAATACGGGTCGACTATTTGTCTGGCTTCTCGCTATACTTGACTATACAGTGTGCGCGGCTTCCTGGTCCTGGAAGATAAGCAAAACGACACATAGGGCCAGGGGAATCGCGAATAACTCCCTTCTTTTTACGAATAGGTGTTTCGGCCATGAAAGAACGGCCAGTAGAAAAAAAAACGATGCGAATCAAACGTATCTTCGTCGAGGGTTTGTTCAACACCTTTGACCACGAGATCGTCATGAAGATGGATGATCGGATTACGATTATCCATTCGCCAAACGGATTCGGAAAAACGACGCTATTACGCATGGTGGATGGGCTATTCAATGCTCGTTACACTAGCCTTCGTTCAACTCCGTTCAATAAATTCGGCGTCGAGTTTGATGAAGGGAGCGTTCTTGAAGTAATCAAAACAGCAGATCAATCAAAAAGTAATGGCAAGAACCTCGACTTTTCTATAACCGGCCAAAAAACGTTCCATCTCAAGTCTTTTCGAAAACATGAGGTACCTGGAGCCCTGGTGGAGCGGATAGAGTATGAGATTCCTAGCCTAACACGTATCGACACAAACTTATGGTGTGATCCAAGCGGTGAGATATTCGACCTTGATGATGTTCTAAGCCAGTATGGCGATTTTTTGCCGGGACGATTCCATCCAGAAATAGACGAGCCCGCCTGGTTACGCCAAGTTCGAAAACAAGTACGCGTCCGCCTTATCGGTACAGAACGCCTCGCCCATCATCGGAAAGCTTCTCGCAGAGAACGAAAAATCTACACAACGCCGGCAATATTAGTATTCGCCAAGGAGTTGGCAGGCAAGATCAATTCAATGCTCGCCAGATATGCCGAACTCTCTCAGTCGCTAGATCGGACATTTCCCGAGAGACTTATTTCCCAACCATCCTCCGATGGGATTACAGCGCAAGAAATACGCCAACGTCTGAATGAATTCGAAGGCAAGAGAAAACGGTTGGTTAATACTGGGTTGCTCGACGAGGATGAGAGTCATCACCTGTCAACCGAGAGAATTGACGAGGCCAGGGCAAGCATCTTGGCGGTCTACGTCACGGATGTCGAAAAAAAGTTGAGCGTTTTTGACGAGCTCGCTGCCAAAATCGATTTGTTCAAAACAATAATAAACAAACGCTTCCGCCACAAGCAAATGGTTATCCGTAAAGATAAAGGCATCACCTTTGTTACCGACGCAGGACACTTCTTGGACGCAGCAAGACTCTCGACCGGTGAACAACACGAGGTCGTGATGCTCTACGAATTTCTCTTTCGGGTTCGTCAAGATTCGCTTATCCTCATCGATGAACCGGAAATATCTCTACACGTTGCGTGGCAGAAGCAGTTTCTCCAAGACTTTCTGGATGTGGCTAAACTTTCCGAACTGGATGTTCTATTGGCCACTCATTCACCACAGATCATCAATGATCGCTGGGATTTAACTGTGGAACTACAGGATACGCGCGAACTACAAGAATCCACGCGATGAAAGAATATCTGACTCCGCACTCCGTTGCAAACGATGTACGCATGACACGCTCGGACCACAAGGGCGCCATGCTTATCGTGGAGGGTTCGCTGGACGCAAGGGTATATCGGAATCTTGTGGCTCAGACTGCTTGCCGAATCGTCGTTGCGTACAGTAAGGACAATGCCTGCGGTGCCATTGCGATTCTCGATAAAGATGACTTCGAGGGCGCACTGTGTATAGTAGATGCGGATTTCGACCATCTCGAAAACAAACGTCCGTCCTCCAAAAACGTTTTGCTGACCGATTATCATGACCTTGAGTGCATGATTTTGGCATCGGCGGCGTTTTCCAAGGTGCTGGCCGAGTATGCAGACGGTAAACGGGTTGAGGAATTCGAACGTCAAAACAGTGGTACGCTCGCCGTAATTCTCGCAAAAAACACCATGCCAATTGGATATCTTTTGTGGCACTCACTGAAAAATAATATCGGCCTCAAATTTGATGGGCTGAAATTCAAAGAATTTGTTGATCCCGATGATTTGACTGTCCGAGTGGATCATTTGATCGAGACCGTGAAAAATCTATCACAAAAACACCACCTTGAAGATGCCGATATCAAATCAGGTATGCTCGATATACAAAAAGCCGAGCATGATCGATGGCAGGTGTCTCGCGGGCATGACATTGTTGAGTTGCTCTCGCGTGGATTACGAAGAACCCTCGCTGCCCGCAATGCAACTGAAGTAAGCCGAGAGGCGTTAGAACGCAGTCTAAGGCTTGCTTACGAAGCCTCGCACTTTCGTGGAACTCTACTCTGCAAATCCATGCAAGATTGGGAGTCCACGCACCCTGGTTATCGCGTATTCGTGAATGACGATATTCGATAATCTCTTCACAGCCGAAATCGAGCAAAACAGCTTTGATTTCTACGTTTCTTCGCTGCCTTGCTCGTCAGAAGTCTCCAACTCAAAAATACTCTCCAGCGGCTGCCCGAACGCCTTGGCGATGCGCAGGGCCAGAAGCAGCGACGGATTGTAGCGGCCGGACTCCAGGGCGATTATCGTCTGCCGGGTAACGCCCACGCGGGAGGCCAGTTGCTGTTGGGTCATTTCCTCGTGGTCGAATCGCAGGCGGCGGATGCGGTTCTTCACTTGCGGTTTTTCAGGCACGGCAACCTCGTCTGTAGAGAACGACAATTATTACCGAACGCACCACGAAGACGACCATCATGGCGGGAACCACGACCGATGAATACAGCGAATCCAGCCAGGCCAAAAAGTCCGAAGACGCCGAAAGTGGCCTCGTGGAAGCCGAAAATGGCCACCACCACTAACCACAGGGCCACCGTGACCGCCGTGACAATCAGTATGAACCAGGCTTGTCTCTCTTGAAAATGCATCTACTTTCCTCCTGTTGCCGTGTGTATGCGTTTAGTGTACACGACATATTGTAAGGAGTAATCGACTGCATGTCAAGCTTACTTTACATCGTTTTAGATGATCTTTTCGGCACCGTGGGAAAACCCAAAAAAGTCAAAAAAATTCGGTTGGGTGGTTGTCTGGAATTGCAAAGTTGATATACTCTGAATTGTGGGATTTAAGCCCAAATAATTGCTTTTTACTGCTTATTCAGTGGGGAATTGGCCCTAAAATGCCAAAAATCTGATTAATCGCACTTCTAAAATCCAAAATGCCTGTCACAATTAACTAGGAACCAAAACAGAGAAAACCCAAGTCAATCTGACCGTCATACGGCCCGCCAAAACAAATGCCACTGGCCCAACCATTCATCACCGGCGAATTCACGCGGACAATGGACGAGAGATTTCGGCTCTCCATTCCCGCCGAGGTGGGCGACATGCTCACCGCCGAGTCGACCGAATGCATGCTCACCAAGGAACGTGTGGGCTGCCTGGGACTGTGGAACGCCGATGTCTGGCGAGCCAAGCTGGACACCGACGTCAACCTGGTCAAAACCAAGATCCAGGCGGGTAAGTTCAGCGACGACGAACTGGGACGAGTGCAGATGCTGGCCCGTTTGCTCTCCACCAGAGACCGACAAGTAAACCTGTCCGGACGCGGAAGGCTTTCCGTGCCCGAAGGATTTCGAGAATTCCTGGGCGTCGAGCCCGGCGGCGAGGTGATGATCGTGGGAGCCGGCGTGAGCGTGGAGATTTGGAACCCGAGAGCCTGGCTCAAATACGTGGAAGGAAGGATGCCTAAGTTTCGAAAACTGCTGGACTATTTATCGGGCTAAAAAAGAAACAGATATTCCATGCCCGGCTCGGTGCCGTATACCTGGATTTACCCCCGGCGTGTCACCCGGTTGGGATGCAAGTTTCCAGGGATTGGGAAACAGGGCCACGGAAGGGCCCGCAAATTTCCGAGCTGGGTATGGAAATCTAATTGCCGACGTGCTACGCAACCGTCCACTATTCGTTATTGGACTTAGAGCCCGAGTGACCTTTCTCGGAATGCTCCTTTGATTCATGCGAGTGCTCGTGTGTTTCGCTTTCTGGGGGCTCATCGATGGTCGTTCCGACTTGATGTTCGGCGTCGCTATCGGCCGGGCCTTCCTTGCCGGTGGCGTGGCGCTGCTTCTTCCAGCGGCTGGCCCATTTTTCCACCCTTGCCGACTGCTCGGCCAGGAGATCGTCGATGTTGACATTGGCCGCTTTGCCGGTCAACTCGGAAAGCTTCTTTTTTTGCTCGGGCGTGAGGATATCCATGGCCTGCTGGTGGGCCTTATCCCGCAATTCGCGGAACTGCTTACGGAACTGTTCGGTTTTCTCCTCGGTAGCCTTTTCGGTCTCTCGACCGGTTTGCACCAGTGCCTCGTGGGCCTTGCTGATTTTAGCGCGAAACCGCTGCCGCAGGCTTTGCAGTTCTTGTTTCTGCGACTCCGAAATCGACAGTTTTTCGGCGAGCTTCTTTTCGGCCAAAAGCGAGGAAGCTCGCATTTTCAGCCGCAATTGCAGGGCGACTTCCTTGAGCCGCCGCACTTGGTCCGGGGTAAGGATGCGGCCGAGTTTATCCTTGAGTTGCTGGGCCTTGGCCTCCCAAGTGTGCAACTCGATCTCGCGCTGATTGGCCGGAAGATCGCGGAGTGAATCGGGGTCGGGAACCGACTCGTCCAACGAGTGGTTCACGTCTGTAATCTGCTGCTTCTGGTTTTCGTCGAGCCCCAGCGCATTTTGGATGGCCGTGTATTCCAACAGCCCCACAAATTGCCCACCATCGTCGGCCTCCTCGGTGGTTGTGGTCGCGGATTCACTTTTCTCCATCGTGGCCGTGGAGCCGCCCGTGGTGGCGGCGGGCTGCGTTGCATAAACGGCCGCTGTCACGGCCGCCCCCAGGAGAACCGCCAAGAGCACAGCCAGTGACATTGTCATTAAACGAGCAAAGCTTGCCATCTTCGAGTTCCTTTGTCTTCTTTGTGTTTCGGGCGATGATATATAAGAATCGCTTGGCCCGGCAGCAAGACGCCGGCGAGGGCGTAGCGATTCCCCAATGCTCAATTAGACGCCACGCGGCCGGCTAGGCGCCGATAGGGCCCACCAAATATCGGGGAGAGACGGAAGGCATGACGGTTATCCGCCGTCGATACGGCATTGGCGACCGGTAGCGGGGCGGGTTCATTCCCACATAGTTCCGGCCATCCCCACCGCCGCCGGCACGAACAGCATCAGCGGGGCCCAGGCGGCCAGCGCCGGGGAAAGAAGATATTGGCTGGACCCAAGGTGCTGTAAGGCCAGGGTAACCAACACGAAAAACGATACCACTAAAATACAAAGACCGATGGCCACGAAAACGTTGCGGTTTCCTTTGCTCAGCACCAAGGGCATGCCCAAAAACAGCAAGGTTATGTCGAGAAACGGCTGCAACATCCGCGAATGTATGGCCACGCTCATATCGGCGCCGAAATCCAGACTGGGATTGCGAAGGCTGCCGATCAACTGCAAAGTCGAGGCATATTGTTTCCAGGCCAAGGAATTGCTCAACTGATCGAAGGTCACGTTGCTCACCAAAAAGCACTCGTTCGGCCCCAGCCAGTCGGGCTCGTCGCGGGGAGTGATAATCACGCGATTGCCCGTCGAGGACAACGACGGCAACGTCAAAGACGGAAGCGAGGCGATATTCTTCGGCTGCTTGACGTCGACCAGCAAATAGCCGGCCGGCCGGGCGCCCTGGGCCGGCTTGAAAAAAGCATCTTCGGCAACCAACCGGTTCCCGTGCGAGTCCAACTCGCCGGGCAACAGAAAGTTGGGCTTGCTGATCCGCCTCTCCGCGGCGAAGGTCGACTGGCCGCGGATGAGTACGTCGGTTTGGTTATCGTAGCGGGGCTGCAACTCCTGGGCACTGTCGCCCACCAGATCGAGTGTCGAACGGGAAAGCTCGTCGCGAAAACGGGGTATCACCAACTCGCGGTTGGCCATGGAGATTATGGTGATGGCCACGGCGGCGGCAACGATGGGTTTCAGCACGCGGATGCGCGGTATTCCGGCCGCCATGAGGGCCGTCAACTCATTATGCCGCTGGATCCAGGTGATGGTGAACATGCCCGCGATCAACGCCAGCATGCCCGAGGTGCGGTCGAAAAAGAATAGCGAGCGATAGGCATAGTAGCTGCCCATCAGAGAACCCAGGTTCTGGCCGGTGGCCTCGGCGCATGCCATGAAACTCTCGAGGTGGGTAAAGGCATCGATCACAATATAGAGCCCCGTGAGGCTCAAGAAACAAATCAAAAACGTCTGCACGAACTGCCTAAGCAGATAGCGATCGATAATCTGCATCAACTTACCTGTTTCCCTTCTGTGTCAGTTCGATAGCATAGGGAAACCTATGCCTGCACGTCAAGAAAGGAAACGCAAGATGCAGCCATCTTGCTAAACCAGCCAAAATAGGTAGACTGACTCTCTCAAATACAAAAAACCACCGATTCTTCCGCAAATATCGGATGACTGCAAAAACCGATACGGCCCAACCCGAAAACGCTAAAAATAAGCTTTTCGCGGCATTTTCCACCATCAGGCGTTCATTACGCGCGGGCATGCTGCGTGCGGCCGACATTCTCGTACCCCCACAATGCGGTTTCTGCGGAATAGATCTTCAGAAGCCTGGAATCCCAGCCAAAAAAGACGAAACCGCGGGCTCACCCACTAATCCCCCCTCGCGAGGAGAAATACTGCTATGTAAAAACTGCCGCGAATCATTCGTATCCAGCGATTGGGCCTGGTGCGAGCGTTGCGGATCGAGCAGGCCGCCCCCGGAATCGTCACGAAACCGCTGCTGGAACTGTGCCAAAAACCCGCCACGCTTCGACGCCGTGGTGCCCTTGGGTCAATACCGCGACGAACTGCGGCAGGCCGTGCTGCGTATGAAAAAACGTAACTACGACCACCTTTCCACCACGATGAGTCGGCTATATACCATCCATAGAGGGCCCCCCGTCCTCGATTTGCGGCCCGACCTAACCGTGCCCGTCCCCATGCATTGGACCCGCCAGCTTAGCAAAGGAACCAACAATGCCGAGATACTGGCCGTCGAAATTGCCCGAAAGCTGGGAATTTCGACCGCCGTCAGAATGTTGACCAGATGCCGTATCACTAAGCCACAAACGGAGTTACGGCTAGCCCAACGTGCTAGCAACGTTCTCGGCGCCTTTCGCCTTAGCACGGGCTACGATATACATGGTGCCCGGGTGCTGCTGGTTGACGATATTCTCACCACCGGCGCCACCTGCCACGAGATAGCCGGCGTGCTCAAGCGGGCCGGCGCCTTAAGCGTGATCGTCGCGGTAATCGCTCGCGCCGAGGGGCTCGGCCGGCAATAGAATTTTATGTGGCGTAGCCACAAATGTAGAACAGCCGCCCTGGGCTGTTGATAATACGGACACACTTGCCGCCGTGGCGTCAAAATAGAACAATAGATCGCATGACAACTCCCCCCAAAACACCTCCCCAAAAGGATGCCGGGAAAATCACTCCTGACGACAGTGCCAAACGCTCCGAGCATCCCTTCCGCAGCGCGGTTATCCGCGGACTGGGCGTGGTCACTCCCCCGCTTTTGACCATCGTCATTTTCCTTTGGGTGGGCAGCACCGTTCAGCAATACGTCCTGCGACCGATGACCGTCGGTGTGCGTGACGCCATTGTTTTGGCAACCGCCGATATTCGTCCCGACCCCGACCCCAGCCCCATCGATCCCGGGATAACGACTCGCACCATCGAGCAGCAGATCTACCGGCGAACCGGCGACGACAAACTGGTGCCCATCGGGGTCTACGAGTTGGTGCGCAAGAACCAAGGTTCCGAACCGATTCCCGTCACCGCGCAGGGGATCTATGAGCGTTACGTGGAGTTGCAATACCTGCAACCCTATAAAGTCATTCCGGCCTTCCTGGCCATCTTCATAATAGTTCTCTACCTGTTGGGTAAATTCATCGCCGCGGGGATCGGCCGTTTCTTTGTCAACCAGGTGGAACAAGGTATCTTATCGCTGCCGCTGGTGCGAAACGTCTATTCCTCGGTCAAACAGGTCAGCGATTTTCTCTTCAGCCCCCGCGACATCGAATACACCCGCGTCGTGGCGGTTGAATATCCACGAAAAGGCATCTGGTCGATAGGTCTTGTCACCGGCGAGAGTATGATAGATATCCGTTCGGCGGCCAACGAGCCCGTCCTTTCGGTGTTGGTTCCGACCTCGCCCATGCCGGTGACCGGTTACACCATAAATGTCAAAAAAAGCGAGGCCATCGACCTCGACATCACAATCGACCAGGCGTTCCAGTTCATCGTAAGCTGTGGCGTGGTCGTACCGCCGCAACAAACGCAAAACGAAATCGACGTGGCACCCGCCGCTCTCCAGCTTCCGGAAAACGCCGCGAAATAGCTCGACTCTCGTAGGGTGCGTCCGCGACGCACCAGGAGTAACTACTCCCCGAAAAGATCGTCGTGTTGCGTCTGCGAGAGCCGGATCAGCAGCAGCTTCTGCTGGAGCTTGCCGGAGTTCGTCTCGGTGAAGAAATGGTGGCCCAGGCT
>SDBV01005280.1_pt1 | contig 18275 bp, 24 predicted proteins | sample 2277081 | NCBI WGS metagenome assembly SDBV01 (sample SAMN10402039, study PRJNA504765) | marine sediment metagenome | isolation source: marine sediment core GS10_PC15, 223 cmbsf | place: Arctic Ocean: Southern Knipovich Ridge | collected 2010 | reverse complement strand
GCTCTTACCCTAAAGTCCTTCACTGATATCTCCACTTAGTTTGATTAAAAATATGGGCAATCTCGGCGGGAGTTAAGATGCGACTATAAAATATATCTTCCCCTTTAATACCATCGAATGTTCTGGTAGTCCCAACTACATTTCCAAGAATTAAATCACTCCCAGAATCTGTTATCCTTGTGCCACTGGGGGCACCCGTCTCTGTTAATCCACTACCCACTGTCAAAGCTGTTGTGTTAATGTATATTATCGGGTTATTACTAGCTGCATCAGCGTTGTAAGTAACAGCGACCATCGTAGGCGTGCCATTTGTCACCTGAGTAGCAGTCGTATCCCAGATACCAGTGGCAACGGAGAAAGTCATGACAAGCCGTATCTTTACCTTACCTGCCGCCTCTTCTCTTGTTTGGATATATGTGTCAGCCTTGCGCCAAACATGACCCTCGTTCCCCTCTCCATCACTGGTAGCATTTATCCAAGATATTACCGTTCCCCCACCATCAAATATATCAGTTATACTAGCAGCATCGGGGACAGTGATCACATCGTCCACTCCATCAAATAATCTGCCTGCTATATCCCATGTTGCACCTGTAACCGCGCAGGTATGCCCATAGGCATCTTGAGATTGAATGGAACTACCATCAAGTAGGTAAAGAGGCAGGTAACACACTAAGTTGGGGTCATAAATAAAATCCATTTATCCCCCCTTATGCTCTGTAGACTAATTTGACATAGGAGCTATTCTTAGTTTTACCCTTTGCTGTTTCACCGCCAGCACCGCCTGACTTGATGGATAACCTGACATAAATCGGGGTTGTATTCACTGCAAAGTTACCAGTAGGAACAAACCTACCACTTAGAGTGTATTCTTTAAGAGCCGAGGCATCCGCTGCATATGTTATTTCACTGTGAAGGTCCAACCAATCCGTGTCGTTATCACTGCCTTCCCACTTGAATAGCACTGATTCAGCAGTAGAACTGGACTGGAATGAGCCAGTCAACCCGAACTCTATTTCATCAGGTGTGCCCAATCCAGGGATATTGATAGTTGCCTTTTCAACCACCTCATAGACATCAGTTGACGTGGTTAGTAAAGCGGAAAACTGCACACCATCTTCAGTCAGGTTTCCCTTACCAAATGGGTGGAAGATAACCTCGATGTTTGCTTTTGAAATATGTTTAATAGCATCTAAGGTGTCATCGGTAATCTCATCACCAGCAGTAGTTACTAATCTAACCTTACCGATAACATTAGTTCCTGCAGCCAGTAATCCTATTGAAGCTGTACCAACAAGTAGCGTAGCCTCTACTGGCAAGGGTTTTGCCGCTGATACCGCCCTCAATGTGTCAGAGCCATCCTCCCACATTACAGCCGTACCCGTAATGGAAGCATCTGTATCTGCTTCAGTATATTGTATCCCACCACCAATGCCGACATCATCAGCAACAATAGTAACATTGATGCTGTTATCGGTATCTTCAGTCGCTTCATCCCCCGTAGCGGTTACTAATCTAACCTTACCGATAACATTAGTTCCTGCGCTCAGGGATGGGTCAACCTTTTCGACCCAATTCGTGCCATCGTAGGTGATGGATAATAGCCCAGTATCCTGTTCATAGAAAGTGTCGCCGTCCCTAACACGGGGGTTTGTGGCTTGCGTGGGCTTTGTATCGCCAGAAGCTCCGATAAATCTATTGGGAGTGACTATCCTTCTTACAGTCATTTTTTACTCCTCCTGTTCTATTTTACTTTCTTCCTCTCTTTAGGTTGTTTATTACTTACATATAATGGGGCTTCGGGTGTGCCGACTGTCTCAATGGGTGGAGAACTCCACTTCTCCATTGCCATATCAGAATGAGAATTAACAACAACTGCTTCTTTCTTACCACCTATTGCTTCATATAAAGTTCTCTGAAAGGTTCTATCTTCCTGTCTTTCCTGTTCCTTCCTCTGGTCTTCTATCGCCTGCCATTCTTTGGGGTGTTTCTTGAGCATATGCATCTTAACTTCAAATGCATTGATAATATTGGACTTCTTACAAGTCCTCAAGCCCATCCCATCAAATCTCACTCTATCAGTGCTATCCTTGTGCAATAGGCATTTATGAGTTCCCCTTTTAGGTAGTTGCTTGGGGTCGTTGGTAGTCCAGATGAAAGAACCATCATCCCTCCGCCTTCGTAAGATACTGGCAAGCATATAGTATAAAACTGGTGCTCTCTTAAATGTCCTTGTGTCCCATATATACACATAGCCCGCACTGGACAGTTCCTTGACTGTCATTGGTGCGTCTAGTTCGTCACCCCCACGATGGATAACTGGGTTTGCTTTGAGTTCACTGGGGACGTCAACTAATTTTGCATCTCTTAGTTGTTCCGCTATCAAACTCTCATTGTCCTGAAGTGTAGTGGTTTGTGTGTCCTCCATAATAACCTCCTTTAGTTATTAGTTCCCGTTTTCACAATAGTCCTAACTCTAGCTTTTTTCGTGTTACAATTATAACAAAGTACTTGGAATCCCACTGGGAAGCCCTCTTGTACAACCCAATCGTAAAAGCGGATACCCTCCTTCCCAATAGACCTTCTATGCTTACTCCCCCCACCTGCAAGGTGGTCTAGGCAAAGAACGTCCCTGTCTCGTTCGCCACAATTATTACAAATGGGTATTCCTTGCGGATTGGAGTAATTGGAGAGAACTCTTATTTTTTGTAGAAAGTTGCGCTCTCTCGCCCCCAGACTCTTAAGATAGGTAACATCCGATTTGTATTCTCGCCCCCAAATATCTCTTTGTTCCCTAAGTTTTTTGGCAGGTTCCTGATAGTAAGCCTTTCTATATTCTTGTATTTCCCCCTGATGATTTTGCCGATAATCTTTTGCATATTCTAATATCTCTTGCCTATGATTTTGATAATAAGTCTTATCGTGAACCTTTTTATCAAACATTTTTAAGATGACACCTTCATTTTATCTAGTTCCAACCAATCATATAAATCTATCTCCGTTTCTGAACGCAGATAATCAGCGATATGAAGCAACTCAGCACAAGTATGCTCCCAAAGAGAGGGTATGTTAAAACATCTCACTCCTCTCCACTTATCCACACTTCCTAAGTCCTCTCTATACTCGGCAAGGTTCCCATCTCGATTAACTAAAATCTTCCTATACCGATGGAAGCCTCTAGAGCCAGGCGATTGTTCGTGAACCTCCTGCAAAGAGTAAGCCTTCTCATTCCCCGAAACGCAAGATGTTGCTAGCACTAATTTTGGCATTATGCTATCCTCACTACTTTGTTTGCTTTTTCTTGGTCTATCTTCTTAGCCATCTTTTAACTCATTCACTCCCACACTAACCTCTTCGGCATCTATGACCCTATGGATTAGTTCGACTGAATTTCGGTCAAAATCAGTAAATGATTCAATGGCACTTCTTAAGACAGCGTAATCCTCTAGGGAAAGTAGTATTGAATCAACATCTTGTTCAATCTTAGAAGCCAGTGCGTCATTCCTTACGGCTTCCCTTGGGGCTAGGTTGAGGTTGGGGCCGAACAGCACGGCAGATAATGATTTCTTCACATTGTAGGGGACTTCCTTTTCCTTGCCATCCTCTACTATCTTCACAGGATAACTTTTGATAACAACTTTCATTCTCTTTTCCGTTGCCATTCGGCCCTTCCTTCTACTCTTAGATTCCCGAATCGTATAGGCGGATAAAACGGGATGCGGAGCCCACCGTTACAGCTATCCAACCTCTCTTGGTGCTATCGGTTGCCGTTAGAGCATCCTCGGCCACCTCACTATCGTCTGGTAATAGTGCCAAGCCATCCCAAACTTTGTTGTTTACTTTAGCTTTTACTTCCAGTGCGTATACTCCACCAGTATAAGTGCCACCGCTAGACAGTTGCTGCTCCGCCCTGAAGCAGCTGCTTACACCTGTTATGGTTCTTGTGGCAGCACCGCCCTCCGTCTCCAGTTTGGCCTCAAAGCACCTGTAGTCACCAGTCAGGTTCCCAGTAGAACCCTTGAGAATAGGATTTGATTGAACACCTACCAGGGAGTTCCCTCCAATAGCATCAGCAAATCTTGGGGAGAATTGCCAACCATACACAGAGGCGGTTCCAGCCACCGTCTGGTTGGGCTTTGACTGCCCTGCTATTGAATCTCCTGAAGTTTGAGTGTAGTTCCTGCTATTGATTCTGACAGTCTTGCCATCGGCAATTGAATTCAATTTTATGTGGTCAGCAATCGCCAGTTGCATTACATTAGAGCCATCCACATAAACATTGAGGCGAGCATTTACTTTATCGTATAGCCAGCCTCTTTTTGCCGCACCTTCATTTATTGCCATTTTATTTTCTCCTTAGATGCAAAAAGGTCTGCACCTGAATCTAAGATTTTAGTTGGGGGTGTTTTCAGGCACACCCCCAAAGCCTTCCAAATTACATATCAGCTATGGTCTGTTCCCAAGCAACACCTTTAAGATAGATGTTGACTGCTGTGGTAGTTCGGTTTTCTACACCGAGATAGTAGTTAAGGGGAAGGTCTCTATCTACTGAAGTATCAAAGACCTTCTCTGCGCTACGACCATTGCTGTCTACAGCAAGGAAGGTTGCCCTGACACCCTTACCTGAACCCCTATCCTGCATCTCCACCTTCATGTAGAGCCACTTTGAAGCTATTGGAGCTAAACCTACCATTCTAAGGTCGGCTATAAGGGTTGTGGTATCTACTGCCCCATTGCGCCAGAAGCAATGCACCTCATCGTTGGTTGCATTTGAATCATACACAAAGCCAAGAAATCCATCAGCAGCTTGCCCAGTAAAAGTTACGCTGTCTAGTTTAACGGGTATAATGTTGTTTGGCCCCGTTGCGGCATCGTTGAAGCCAAAGTTAAAAGCTACATCCGTAACAGCCCCCAACTGAAGCAGTATTTCAACCGATGAGTGTCCTTCCTGCCCAGTGAACATTAGACTGTCACTGAGGAACTCGTGCCTATCGGCTGCACCAGTATCAGTAGCACCAGTAACATGTAAGCCTTTACCCGCTGCTACTGCTCTGACAAAAGCTGTACCCGCATCATTGGTCTGAAGCCAAGCAACACCATCTCCTGCGGAACCGATAGTGTCTACCGCAAATGTTTCCTCGTATCTAGTTATTCCCCTTGAACCTGCATTAGCCATTTTGTTTCTCCTTTGTCGGGAGTCTTCATCCCCCGAAAATCTGATTTTTTGACAAAGATTTTCATTGCCCCCAAGGGTCTTCATCCCTCCCTATCTGATTTTAGGGGGCGGTTCTAGTTTTAAGAAGTAGGCGCAGTCGCATCACTCACCATTGAATACACCCAGTTGGATAATCTAATACCATAAGCATACTCGTCATAGTGATATACGTGGTCTCCACCACCACCCCTCTTCTCATTCCTTACGGATATGATTCGGGCAGCACGACCTTGAACTAGAACAATTCCATCCATAGCAAAGACACCACCAGTAGCATCATCACTTCCGTTAATGGTGATGTTTCCATCCTCAAAGACTTCAGTCCCTGCTATTGGCAGGTCAAACCTGTTCTGGAATACCCTAGCAGTCGGCCCTTCATCAACGATGTATGTCCCTACACCAGCTACCAATTCATCGAATAAATCTTTAATCTGGAAGCCGTGCAAGACGCACCTGATTGGTTTGTGACCAGGCTCAGTTGTGTTGCTGGTGATGTTGTACGATGCTGAAGCAATGTATCCCGAAGTTAAGGTAACACCAGCACCTGGGTCAGAGGTTCCTGTTGCACTAGCAAAAAGAATCAATCCATCCTCGTCTTTCTTTCTCTGGATTGCGTTCTGCCCCAGAGTACCTATCTTAGATAAGCCTATTTTGCTGATTCTAGCTGCTACTCGGTCAGTGATAAAGGTCTCAATACCCACCACTGTTGGAGTAATTGAAATCAGTGAGTCAGATAACTGTTGAGGGTTGTCCAAGTCTGTAGTTTCAGTTACCGCCTGTGCGATTAATTGGTCATACTTGATTTCCTGCCAAGCAGTACCAATACCCTCACCAAGCGTCACATTATCCACAAGCTGTGGCACAACCCCTTCAAATTCTCTTACTATCCTTGCTGAAGAACGGACATCATCCAAACTATCAGCAAGTGCAGAGGTAGTTGTCCATCCACTATTAGCCATATCTTATCTCCTTATCTAGCGAGTCCTAATCCCTTAGCTCGCTTCATATTTTCTTTGTTTAATGGTAAACTTCCATCGCCGATTCCCTTCTTGAAATCAGCATCGGAATCACTCCCACCACCACCTCCGGTAGTGGTATCTACCGAGTCAAGCCCTAAGTCCTTGCGGAGTTTGGTTTCTAATTCCTTAAAATCCTTCCCCTGTTTCTCATCAGCCTCTTTTCTATTAGTACTTAGTATTTTAGCTACAGAAGTATCAAGCCTATTTCTAGCTTCGATATAATCCTGTGAACCCGCACCCCAATCTATTCTCTTGTCATCCCTTGCTATTCCAAGATTATCTAAATTGGTTAGCACTCCGTCATTCATCCTCTGATAGAATTGTGCATCTTGCTGGGTTCTTGCATCCTCTTGTACTGATGACTGATTAATCTTTTCCTGTTCTCGGTATCTTCCCAGTTCTATGTCCTTCTGAGTGTCCTCATCCAGACTGTTAAAACTGCTCTCATAAGCCTTAACTGTGCCTTCAGCAAGTTTGGCTCTTTTTTCGGCATTTTTATTGCGGTCTTGTTCACTCTGTAGATTTCGCCGACCCGCTTCTTCTGCTTTAGTTACTGCTGTTGCCGTAGCCTCTGCGATTAGTTGCTGAACTCTCTCTTCTGTAAGTTCAGGTTTGGTTTCTTCACCTTTAGGCTCTTCCGCCTTCGGTGCTTCCCCTGAAACTGGTTCCTCTGTGGAAACTGGTTCCTGATTAACGGCTTCTGTCGTCATTTTTACCTCCATTTTTTAAAATAAAAAAGCCCCAATCGGACTTCAAGAGTCTCAATTGAGGCTATCTAGTAGCTCTGTTTTATTTAATGCTTATTGACTATGGATTTGCACCCTAGATGGCTGAACCAGCCTGCTTTCAGTCCTTATGGGAAACCGCCCACACCTGTGCTGTTTTAAGTCTGGCGTCTACCTATTCCGCCACCAATAAGCATATTCTTCTATTAAGGTACTATTTAGATATTATACCACAGAAATCAAAAATTGTCAACCAACCGAATTGGCCGGTAGTGGGTCATTTTGAAATGAGCGGGTATTGACACTTGGTTGCTTGTCAAGTTTTACTTTCCACTGCTACTAATTTATGCGAGTTATACCCACTGGAAGTAGAATTGTAACAGCCACAGCGGGGGCAGACAATCTCCACACTCCCATCAAAGAGGCATAGTTTCTTATTACACTTCTTGCATCTTAATTCAATCATTTAGCTTTCCTAACCTTAACCTCACCGGCAAAGGATTTGCCATCTATGAAACAGATGTGCATAAACTTGTTCTTACCCACCTTTTTAGTGCGAACTTTCCCGCCACGCTTTACACATCTATCAAAATCGGCAGGCATTACTTACCTCCCTTCTTTTTCTTATGAAACGGTGGGTGTTTTGCCATTGTTTACCTCCTTAAAAACGATAGAACATATTTAGAGCGTTGGCTATATCTGGATTTACTGCCTTTAATTGACGCTTAAAGAGGGCTATCTGCCTACGAGCTAATACTATTTGAGGATAACCAAACAACATCCTTTTGGCTTGTAGTGGATCGGTTCTTTCCAGTATCTTAATCTGGTCTGATATTTGCTTTAATCCTTGAGGGAATCGACTCCATACTTGAGTTTCCACTGCGAAATAAGGCTTAAGGACTTCCCTAGCCTGCCTGAGTAGTTTCACTGCATTAGGTTCATCAGCCCTGCGCTCACCTATCACCGACTCTACGGAGTCTAATGCTTCCAATCCATATTGTTGTATAAAGAGATTCCTTCTTCTATCAGCTTCTTCAAATCTATATTCTCCAAATTCGTCATATAAATCAGGGGCGTACATTATCAAGTTATAATCTCGATAGAGTAGTTTTTGAGGTTGCATACCAGACCTCTGCTGTTCCGTTAACGGGGTGTTAAAAGTATCCCTCACTATGGTAAACTGGTCTTGCCTGAGAAGGTCATTCATCATTTGACCTTTTAACCAATATGCCTGATTAACCCTTTCCCTGAACTGACTGCCATCACCAGTAGCTTCAAACTGTTTTGATGCTATATTAAGTTCCTGTGTTACCATCACCCCGATACGGTCTCCTTGACGAGTATATTCATTCCAGACTAATTGTTCCCCTCTGGCAAAGTTCTCCGATTCCTCGCCAGCTCTGGCAGTTAAACTCTGAATCTCTGCATCTTTATTTAACTGCATCTGTAAAACAAACCCATCAGGGCGTTGCCCTAATTCATCCCAATTCATACCATAACTAGTTTGTGCTAATTCATCTTGTCTATCCTTTAATTCAGCAAAGGCACTCTGAGGATATGCCCTTAACCCGCCAAACTCCCCAATCCCCCTAGTTATCCTCCCTGCGAAATCACCACCTTCAAAAGCTAAACTCTGTACCCAAATGGGGAGCAAATTCTCCCCCAATACCGTTCTGGTTAAACTAGGCAACCCATCCCTTGTTGGGTCTCCTATGAAATCCTTACCTGTGATTAAATCCATACTCGTACCTAGAAATGGCGAGAAGTTACCCCGTAAAAATCTGCCAGCGTGTAATGCGGTATCCTCTGGTCTTTTTACTATCTTACCAAAAGAAGACAGTAAACTCCTGACCTTAGAACCAGGCCCCACTCTTTGCCCCGCTATATCCCAAGTCATAAAATCAGCCGATAGGGGATTGAGATGGTTTAATATCTCTTCCTCATCTTCACCAAGAGCCATTGAAATGGCTACTGTCATCGCCATCAATGCAACCGTTCCTTTAGCCATCGCCTTTCTAGCTAATTGCCCTCTTAAAGTACCTTGAGTTAAATCAAACATTAAAGCGCCGATGGCACGATTATATTGAGGTGACAGGATAATAGCCCTTTCTAACTGCCTCTGAGTGCTACCAACCCCCAATCTGGTGGTGCTGAGTAAGCCACGAAACTCATTGATAAAGCCATCCACCTGTGCCCTGCGTGCAGCAGTAGTCCCCAAGTGTTCATAAGCCTCTGCCATATAAACCCCCGCGGTATCCAATGCAGATTCAAAACCTCTTTGGAATGGTTCTAAAACCTTGCCCGCAATCTTTAATGGCCCCTTTCTAAGCAAACCACCCCTAGCCATAGCCTCAGTCATTTCAGTCTTACCGCCTGCAGTTAGTATCAAATTGGGGTGACTTTGTATTGTTCTGATATGTTTTGCTATAAAGTTCTCCTGATACAATGGGTCGAAGAATGCCTTAACAAACCCACCCATAGCCTTACCATAAATCTTGGGATGTGACCCTGCTAAAAAGAGAAGCTGAATACCAAATGGGCTGACATCACCCGCAAGGGCAAAGTATCTCCCGACAGCATTAACCTGATTAATAGCATTTAGTGCTGAGTTAAACTGTGGGTTAAGTTCTTTCCTGATTATATTAACCCACTCTTTGGCCTCTGGGCTGGTGAATACCTTACCTGCGAAGGCTGGTATATCCGGTGCTATGGCTCCGCCGAATGGAGCTTTACGAGCTTTAGCTAACGCATCCTTCCATACAGGTTCTATCTCAGCCAACTCTATCAATCTATCATCTAATCTCTTACTGACATCTAGGACTTTCTGATAGGCTGCATCATTTCTATTGGCGACATTAGCATATGTTCTGGCTAACTTATTGGCAAACTTTTTCTCAGCTAATAATCTACCTCTAAGATAAGCTGTATTGCTTTTGAGAGCTTGGAGGGTTCCGACTTCTTCCAGTAAGTCCACCACCTCTTCTGTTGCTTTGAATGTTATACCCTTCTGCCTCTCAACATCACGAGAACTCTGCTTTAGCCGTTTATGTGCAGTTCTCAAAGAGTTCCTAGCACCTGAAACGCCACTACGAAATAAATTAACCTGAGCTTTTAAGGCTTCGGGGCCAGCGGTAGTTCTCCAAGGCACTCTCTCTAAAAACCAATCTGTATACTGTTTATTAGCCACCATATTATAAGCACCAGTGATGTTATAATAGAGTGCTTCTTCTTCTGGTAGATAACGGAACCCATCTTTAATAGCGTCATTTATATTTTCGTATTGCCTTGCTTTTAATGCTGCAGTCTTTGCCCCAGGTCGTCCAGGTTGCGCACTTCCTATGTAGGCAATATCTAATAAGTCCCCCTCTGAACCAAACTTACCAACAACACGCCTGCCTGCATATTCACCACCCTCTTCAAAGATGAGTTCAGGTACTTCAATACCATATCTATCAAATAATACCTTCTTCTCACGCTCTAATAAACGGGCTTGTTCTACCCATACTCTTTGTGGTTCACTTAGATTATCCCAATATTTCTTAGGGAAAGTTCTAACTTCATTAAGATGAACCTGCTTACCACCAATAGACATAAATCCATCATCGGATAAATTAAATAACTTCCTGGAACTACCAAACCTATTTAGCGTGGCGATAGCTGCTGTCGCCTTATTAGCCCCCTCAAACTTGAGAATGTCCCTCCCAACTAATGATAATGTAGCGGGGTTATTAGCTGTAGCCATTCTACCACCTATCCCTTCAGCTAAACCTTTAAATGGTTGTCTCCCTGCGATTGTCACATTAACAAAACTGCGTAGTTTACTGGGCTGTATTGCGATTGAAATAGCGTCATCTATAGGTTGTAAATCGGTAATTATACGAGATGAAGCATCGGTTAGGCTTGACCGAACATTTTTAGCTGCTTGGATTAAAGGTTTGGTTAGCGGTGATACAACCTTACCAGCCACCTTAAAAGGCAAACCGATAACAGCTCTCTCGGCAGCGACAACGGGTCTTAATGCACTCTGACCAAAAGCAGCAGCTCGTGTTAAACCACCTATCCCAGTCCTTGCGCCTACACCCGCTAATCCAGCTAACCCCCCAGTGGCGATAGTTGTAGCAAACCAGGGCACAGCTTCCAAGGCACCCTTAACACCAATCGTAGCCTCTCCACCACCTAACCATTCAGGGTAGGTAAATCCCAAATCAACTGTTGGTGCTTCCCAAGCATCATACTCCGCCCTCTCCCTCTGCCACCAAGGCAAGTTCTCCGTACCTGCAACTGTGGGAGTGAAGGGTGCAGCCAAGAATGTTCCTGTAGCTTCCTCTACAGTCCTTATCCAGTTTAAAGCATCTTGCCACCAGGGAACACCCTGTTGCACGGGAGTTAATGGCTGCCCTGATATAGATTGAGGAATAGGCCGAACCTGTTGAATAGGCTGTTGAATCGGTTGTTGAAGAGGTTGTGTAACTTGTTGTGGCTGTTGCCCCCTGAAATCCCCAAATTCAGGCAATCTACTTAACTGGTCTAAAGCAGTATTACGCTCTAAAGAAGATAGTTCCTTTAGTCGTTGTGGTAGCTGCTTGCGGAATATATCCAATGCAGCAGGGCTTAAACCACGTATTTGTTCCTCTAGACTAGGCATCTATCCCCTTTAAAAAGAAATGAGAGTTTTATCAATTTCACGAGCACCAAATATGTTCGTTTTATTACTATATTTTACAAGTAAAATATTACCAGCATAACTACAACGCAAGTAGGATAACCTTAACCCATAATCTCCCCATATAAACCAAATTGACCGAAATCCCTCACCGTATGTTTCTATATTCATATTACTCACCTATCTAAAACTTCTGTTCTTCAATGCTTGGCATATTCTACCTTTTTACCTAATTTCTCAAATCGGTCTATATCTTCTTTCGTAACCTTGCCATCTAGATACCGCTTAATTACTGTAAGTAGATTAGAAGCATATCCCAAGTCATAACCAGTTCGAGCACAAACCCACCTTAACAACTCTGGGTCTTTTATATTTAATCCCTTCATGCTACAACCTCCTATCTAAAACTACTAAATCCAGCAAAACTTCCTGTTGGTGCTCTCTGCGATGCTAACTGTGCCCCGATATCCTCTTGGCTACGACCAGTCCTAGCCCTCCTGAATCCCGCAAACTGTTGCCGTTCACTTGGTCGTAATCTAGAGAGAAATTGGGCGGATGGTGTTGTTAGTGCAGGTAGATTAGTAAAGCTCCCTGGTGTTTGGAGTACATTCCCCTGAAAGGTTGCAGGTTGAAATCCTGGTATAGGTTGACCTGTTTGAAGTGAAACCGTAGGGTCTTGAAACCCAAGTTGAGACATAAAGGGTTGAACCACTGGGGGTTGCCCAGTAAAGGCAGCATACTGTAACCAGTTTATCGGGTTAGCTGCTAATTGAGAAGCAAACTGCTGTTGCTGAAATTGCAATTGCGACTGGAACTGTGATTGCTGTTGAGATATCTGCTGTTGCTGTAACTCAAGTTGCTGTTGCTGAAAGGGGCTGGTAACACCCGCCTGTTGCTGTTGAAATTCAAACTGCTGACGAAGTAAATCAAACTCCTGCTCAGATAATTGCTGTTGAGCCTGTTGCGAGGGAGTTAAGCCAGTCGGCAACGGTGAGGGAGCTTGCTTGCGCCTAACATCAAAAAGACCAAACTCATTCTTAAATACTTCCCAATTCTCGTTAGGCAAAGAGTCAAAGGCGTCACTAAAACTTTTAAAACCCTGACGACCATCTTCATCCCCTAAACTCACACCAGCAGCTTCCTCCTCAGCACTAGTTCGTCTGGCTATCATTGAGGTAAGCGGTTCTTCGGGAATTGGAAAGGGAAGTCTAGCCCTTTCCTCTGGGGTTAATGTTGCTAATGCCTCAAATGCTCTGGGTGAAAGTTGAGCGGGAGGTGCAATTTGCGCTTCCCCTTGTTGCCTCCTCTGCTTAGACCACTCTGAAAGAGAAAGTGTGCCCCCTTCCCTACGATAATGATTCCACTCTGGAACAAGATTCCCCGTTGTCTTAAATGGTAATTTCCCGTGTGGCATTTTATGTCCCCTCCTCTAATTTTTTCATTTCCTCAAAAGCCTTATTAAATTCCTTTCTTTCTAACTGTTCCCTGAATTTAAGTAGTGGCAGTAAATCCTCAGTGATTACTTCTTGCATTAATAGAATATCATCCTTAACCATCTCTTGCATTATCTCTAAATCATTTGGCATCCGCCACCCCCTCCATTGATTTGATATCACCAATTACAATATCGCCAATACTAGCCATTTATCTATTTCCACCACCAGTTAAACCCTGACCTGATTGTATCCCTGAACTATTCTGTGCCACCAGATTAGCTAATTGATTGTCTAAATTCTGAGCAGAGCCTAAAGGTGCTCTATCAGGAATCCCTGGCACTAAGGGTCTCTGGCCTTGTGCTTGCCCTCCCTGTGCCTGACTCTGATCTAAGGGTGCTTGCCCTGGCAATCCTAACTGCTGTAAAGCCTGCTGATACAACGTAGCTAAAGTCTGGTCTTTAATTGCATTATAAGAGGGCATCATTCGCAACCGTTCCTTTTCCTGCTCTCGTCTCATTCTTTCTGGGTCAACATTAGACATCTGTGCCCAAGTCCATTCCTGAGTTGTAATACCTCGTCCACTATTCCACATCTTCAATAGAGCGTCTTGTCTACGGTATTCATCTTCTTCTGATATGGGGGCAAACTCCACAAAATAGTTAAAAGGTTCTCTGATTAAGTCTTTCTTAACTACGATATCAAACTCATCAGTAGGGGTTCTTGTCCATATCTCAAAGTCTCCTGGGATAACATTCTTAACTAACATCGCACATTTAGAAAGTATCTGTGCCCACCCATTCTGGAAGGCAGGAGTGGCATATTGATAAATAGCGGAAGCCTCGGCGATTATTAACCTTCTATCCGCTCCACTTCTCACCCCTACTTCGGAAAGACCCCTGGCACTTCTTGGCGCAGCGTGACCTGAAATATACTGATTGGTTGTTGCTAGTTGCTGATAAGAAGCATCGGACGGGGTTTTAGACCCCCATTCGTGAAACTCCACATCTTTATCTCCGACAGGCCAATACTTGCCGTATTCTTGTTTGACCTCTGCGATGGAAGCGGCGTCACCACCAGTAATATATCCACCTTTCATTGTCTCTCTCTTCATCAAAATATCGTTGAGAGTATAATTAGTAGACTCCGAAACCAAAAGGTCATTTATTTTTCTTATCAGACCGACATATCTATTTTCAGGCTTATTATTTATGTCTGTATCACCCAATCCGTTTTCTATTAAAGTGTAGGGGTTGAAGCCGTATTTATGTTCTACTATCCCACCTGGGATTTTAAGCATTGCATCACCAGTAATAGACTCGCCCTCTGATGAAGTCACCACAAATTCAGCCCTGTACTTGTCTGTCCAGAAAGAGAAGGTTTCTATCATATCATCGGGCTTTCTATCCTTGCTATTAAAGTTAGGCCATATTTTCTTGACATCATATAGTTTTCTCTTATACCACTCTATGACATAATAATCTCCACCAGTGTAAGGGTCTGGCATAATATGATACGGATTTATCGCTTTAATGACAATAGGCAAGGAAAGATGCTGCCCAGCCCTCCAGTCATCCAATACCTTAGCATATCCCTCATCAGACTGACCATCCTGCTTGGGTTTATCCACCCATCTATCGGCATCCCAGATAGTCTTAAACACAGCCAATCCGTGCTTCCAGTAATGTTTAGCTCCAACATGGGCGGGTGCTATCCTTGACTCCACATTTATTCCGTGAATTATTCCCAACCCTAACTTACGAAGCATCTCGGCTGACTTCTTTGATATTTCAGAAGTCCCCTTCTTATTGGTAAAGACACGAGCATTGTTGATGTTAGTGTGATTAACTCCTGTATCTACGACATCCCTTGCTGTGGGGAGAATAACAACATCTTTTTGAAACTCTTGTGGTATATTCAATCTACCCTTAAAGTCTAAATTGTAAAACTCTTCATCCTCTTCATACTTAACTCTTAATTGAGAATAGTATTTCTTGCAGAACTCGAACTGCTCTAAAATTGATTCCTTGGTAGGCTTTTTATCTCGTTTCGGCATACTGCCTCCTGTCTATAAGTCTTTGTATCACTGCGGGATGCTCTTTCCCCCAAGTTAGTGTTTCAATCGGTTTTATCGGAGAAGATGAGGTTCTGACATCACCTTTCTTTAACCAGCAGATACCAGTTGCAAGTACATAGTCATCGTGATTACTTGACATTGCTTCTATCTTACCCTTGTTATTGGCATTTCTGATAATACCGTAAAACTGTTTAAGGCCCTGCTGATTGTAAATCTTAATCTGATAATCGTTTATGGCGGGAATTAAAGCCCCGAATAAGTCGCCCCTGTTCTTATCATCAGTGAAAAACCCCACCCTCTTTAAGTCTTCACCGATATTATTCCAACTGATTGACTTATCCCCCCTATATCCAAGTCTCTTATACCCTAATTCAATAGCTTTCTTAATAACTGTCCGACCATATAAGTTTGCCTCTATCCACCACAATGGGTTGTGGTATCTCTTTAACAACTCCACACTATGTAGTGCCAATGCTTCTGGGGGAATATCCTTTCTTAAAATATCGGCTACAATATCTCCTGTCTTGACATCCATTATACAGGTTACATTATAATCCCCACCAACTCCTAAAGATACATCAGAACCTGCGATGTAAAAGTTGCCCATATGGTAGTCTTTGTAAATGTGACAAATGTCATTATCGATGTCGTCAAAGTCCTCGTTTATCTTACCCCTGACATCCTCCTCCATAACCTTTAAGACTTTCTTATCAAAGACAGCTACAGTCTCACTTCTAGACAGAGCCTCTTCCCAAGAAGCAGGATAGTTCTGCTCCATATAGAGTTCTGGACTTAATCTGGCAAGGTCTCTTTCTGGGATGTTTCTCTTGGTTTCTTCATACCACGCCTCGTCCCTGCCAGGTCTAACTGTCCAACCAAAGAACAAGGACTTAAAGGAGTTCTTTTTATTATGTCCATCCAACCAGATTGCTTTCGCTAATGTATCGGGGTTCATCTTATCCACAGTAAAGACACCTATGAACTGACCGCCAGCATCACGGGTTGGCTTGGATTGGAGATAGTTCTGGTCGGCAAAGGGATGCCAGTCCCACTCATCACAGATAATAACTGAAGCACTATAACCAACTCCTGCGCTTTCCGTAGCAGCAAAGGCTTTAATGGAACTCATCATTGAGGGGAAACCCATCTCCCCTGCACTGTCTGGCTTTACAGGTAGTTTAATAAAATCAGGTAATTGAGTCCAAATCCTTTTACATTTTGCCAATAATTCCCACGCCTCGCTTTCCCCCTTAGAAAACAATAACAAGGTAGAACCAGAATGTGACATTGCATACCATAAAGCATAAGCAGCCATCAGCCAAGACAACCCAATCTGCCTTGACTTCATTACTGTAATGAGTTTTTCAGTTAATAAATCCCTGATAACTTCTTTTAAATGAGGCCACAACGCTAATGGAATAACACCACCAGTATTTTCCAATGTAGGCGGGTCTACAATCTTCACCCACTTTAAGAAATGCAGGAAACTTCCCATACACTTGGAGAACTCAATGGTCAGTAATCCCTCATCTTCGGGAGTCCTCTGCTCTTTCAAGAGACAGACTTCCACCATCTCATCAAACTCTTTACTCATACTTACTAGCCTTATTCCACGCCTCTAATGACTCGCAATCAGGAACTCGCCCGAACTTCTCTTCATTACAGCATAAACACTCGCCATAATGAACTGCGTTAGCCCCACACTCAATACACCTAGACCCTGTTAATCTGGGATTATTGGGGTCACATACAGGACAGGGTAATCCCGATATTACTTCACCACATTCACGACATATCTCTTCTGGCATCTTAACTTCCGTGACCACACCTGCATTTAAAAGATAGCTGCCATGTCCACATCTGACAGGCAACACACCATCGCTTATTCCAAACCCTGCCGTCTATTACTACCTTACTTGCCATAAATTCTCCTTAATTACTCACCACCATTTCCAGCCATTTCATTGCTACATAAATATCAATCATTGCAGGACAATTCCCAGCTTCCACAGCTTCCTTTCTGAACAAAGCTTCCCACTTATCCTCACTCTTTAATGCCATCTCTATAACACCATTCTTTGTATCTTCCATTAATCACCGTTAAATAAGGATAACTTAACGGACTCCAGTATATACACCAACCTCGATAAAGCTATGCCATTGCTCCTAAAAGAGAAGAACGGCTCCCCTTCCTTACTCCAAATGACAATCACTTCGCTCATATTCTCTGCCAGTAATTCATCCAGTATGTCTTTTATTTCGTCTAAGCCGAGAAGCTCATCTATTGTTACCTTGCGCTTCGGTAATTTATCTAAGTTTCTAATCTTCATTTCTAACCTACACCATAATAGATAGCCATTTGTATTGCTACCCACGCTACGAATATGGCCAGAGCTGCAACGAATAACTGCTTTAACAACCAATTCATTCTATCTTATACCTTGCTAAATAATACTTTAAGTAGATATTTCATTAGCTGTAAGCACCTGAATGTACCGCTATACCTGCCCTCTCTAGTACCCTGAACTCTTCAGAAAAGTCCTTTGTAGTCATTCCCTGCTTGTTGAGTATAATATGCACCTCCTCTATAACTTTACAAGGAATGCCATTGAACTCGCCAGTTATAGTATTCTCCCAAGCATACGTATTAGTTACTGTCTCCATCATTCCACCTCTTTTGATAAGTTCCTTTTGAAACCAATCTCTAAACAGAAAGGCAAATTGAACATCAATAGTTCTGACTTTCCCACCCCTTTCCATCTAACTGAAATGAATGCGAGGTATTAAATCAATGTGCCTCCGGCTATTTAGATTCATTATGTAAACCCTTCTCCTTAAATATGAATTCGTGAGTGAGTAAACATTATCTCCTCTCACGTGCCGAACTAATAGATATAAGCCTTACCTGTCAGTAAATAACGAAACGCCTGAAACGGAATCAAGAGAAGAATCTTTAACCTTTGCAAAAAACTATTCTTTGACTCTATTGCTATCCCATGTACCAATGTCATATCTCCCCCTTTGTTTAATACCTTAATTTAAAATAATTTTCCCGACCTAGTCAATATATAATATAACCCCTACCCAATGCCCAACCCACTTCCATTTGGCACTCGCACAGCCCTTCGTTTATATCCTTAATA
>SDBV01005279.1_pt1 | contig 18276 bp, 40 predicted proteins | sample 2277081 | NCBI WGS metagenome assembly SDBV01 (sample SAMN10402039, study PRJNA504765) | marine sediment metagenome | isolation source: marine sediment core GS10_PC15, 223 cmbsf | place: Arctic Ocean: Southern Knipovich Ridge | collected 2010 | reverse complement strand
TTCAACACCATAAGAATCTGTTTCTTTAAGTAAAACTTTTTCAACAGCTTGATTTACATCGTCTCTCTTTTCATTTGCATCTGCAAGAGACATTTTACCAATAACTGCTCTCAAAGTTGTTCTAGCTAAAGATACCAACTGTGTTCTATGATCATCAACATTATACAAAGATTTTACTACATCTTTAACTTTGTAATAAACTACTGCATCAACTTCTGCATTTAATTTATCTTTTGTAATTACCATTTGTGGTTCTACATCAACCATCTGTTCAGTTGTATTAACATATATTCCACTTTGAATTATTGGAATTATCCAATTAAAACCTGCTTGTGCAGATCTACTATATTTACCAAAAGTTTCAATAACCATTCTTTCAACTGGTCTAACTATTCTTATTCCAAATCCAAGAAACATTAACACAATAGCCAAAATTATATATCCTATGTATCCCATCTTAAAATCTTATACCTCCTTTCAGCTTATATCTCACCTTTGTCATTTGACTATTTCCTTAATTTTATTAATTCTGTGATATGGCAATGTAATTATATTTGAATCAGATCTAATTTTAATAAATTCTTTTCCTTCTTCAACTAAATCAAAGTATCCTTTTACTTCAGAATCATCGTCGTCCTTAAAACTTATGAAAACTTTTCTTTCTTTTACCATCTTTTGTGTTATTCTTTATACAAAATCCCCTTTATAAATTTAACCATTTAACATATATTGTATATTCTATGCAATTTTAAATTTCATGTGCTACTTTCTTTCCCTCAAAAATCATCTTTTTAGATATTTCTTTTAAATCTTTTAATTTACATAATACTAAAGGTTCTGGTGAGTTTAGCTTCAAAAACACGAGTAAAGGTATCTTGGCTTCATTTTTTGCTTCTTTGAAGGTTTTGTTTACTAAAATTTCTTTTGGGTATTTTTTAGAGTGTTTTACTTCTATGAAAAGATCTAAATGTAATGTATCGCTTCTTGTATGTCCTGAATTTCCCCCACTTAATGGAGTTCTCCTAGTTCCAAACATTTCAGCAATTCTTCTTTCACCTTGTTTCCAAGTATTTCTATGCATTATAAATTCCCAACTCTATTTTTAATTATTAGTTTAAGTGCTTCCTCACCCTTTAATCCTTTCATGTCTTCTTGAATCATTTCAAAACATTCTGCAACATCTTTTCCTAATTTTTGAGTTAATTTATACAAAGCTAACCATTGTTTAGTTTCTTTATTGTAATCATAAGATTTAGCTAATTCAACAAAAGTTAAATTCATTTTCTCTTTTAATTTCCATATGAAATCAGACCCCGAATCAACAACAACGGGTAAGTTAGAAACGTCATCGGGGTCTTTGTCCTCAGGGTTTATCTTCCTATTCGGAGTCGAAGCTCCCTTTAAACTATTAGATAAACATGATGGGCATAATTGAATATAACCATTAGAATAATCTCCACAACAAAATACTACTCCTTCTAATAATGGTTTACCACATCCTTTGTTTTCTTCAAAGGAGTAATCTAAACCCTCTCCTTTATTATACAATAAATCCATTTCTTCTTTACTCATTTTTCTTTCTTGAGGGATGAATTGTTTGCAATCACATTTATTTTTATAATTTCCATCTAAATAAATATAACATTCTCCAACATTAGTATGTCCATTATCAGTATGCATACTCCCTTCGTGTCCACATTTGCATTTCATTTTAATCTTTCCTCAATTTTACATCTATCACAAGGATTTCCATCTGGGTCACACATACAAATATCTTTATCTATATGTTTTTCAAATTTATCCTCAAACTCTTGGTTCTCTTGCTCTGTTGCTATTTCATTATCTATCAATGTTTTTAATTTCATTTTAATTTAATCCCAGTATTTCCTGGGTTTGAATATGAATGGAGAGTATCGTGAAAAAAGAGGGTTAGAGTACCTACTTCTCAGCTCCAACTCTCCTTTGCTGAGTATTAAAGCCCTCCCGCCAGTGGTGATTGGTTAGGGAGAGCAACTTGTTTTTATGGCAATAAAAACTATTAACTTAATATCCTTTTATGCAAAGATATGGTATATCTTTACTTTGTTCTGTTGTTTGAACAAACTTTCCTTCGAGATCAGCAATCTTATTAACTTTATAAAAAGCTAAAAGTTCAGCAATAGCAGATCCTTTCTGAAGATTTTTATCTTCATCCTCTGAATACCAAAGCCCAACAACCTTAAGATTTTCACCTTTAAGATTTTTAACTTTTGTAAATTCTATAAGTTCTTCTCTATCTGGATGTTTACATATCAAAACTAATAACTCACCAACAACAGTATCAGTACCTTTTTTATTTTTCTGGTCTAATCGCAGTCCCTGAACTTCAACATCTTTGGCTTCGAGTTTTTTTATCTCTTTATCCCCAATAGGTTTATTCAATTTATCCTGGTTTTCCATTATTTATTATCCTCCTTTGATTTAATTACCCCAACCACTACAAATTTTTGGTTTGTTTTTAATTGTTGAGAGGTATTGTAATCCATTTTCATTTTCTGAAAAGAAATATTGATTTCCTACATTATCTTTGTAAGTTACTAAATCATTGTTTTTATCTGAAAATTTTAAATAACTTTTTTCAAGTTCTTCTTTAGTATAGATTTTATCTTGTAATTTCATTTTCTTGTTATAAATTTTTCATATTGATGGAACATATCAAACCAACCATATGAAAAAGTATGAATACATTTTGGACATTTCCAAGTTATTATTGAAGATTCATCTTTCGATTTGAATAATTTATACATTTTACAATATGGACAAATTATTTCAACTATTTCTCTTTTCATCTCCAAACCTCTTTAATTGCTCTTCCATAGTGGGATGTTCATTTTCAATTATATATTCTTCAGTTAACTTTGCTATTTTACCTATTGTTAAGTTTTCAAATTGATTCATTTACTTACCTCCTCCGAATTGCGAATATCTCTTTCAGCAATTATTCTATCTATTGGTTGATGACATTCACAAGAACATCTATATCCAATTCTATGATTATTTTCACATTCCTTACACATTATTTTCGTACCCCACTTGAATTACGAATTTGATTTAATATTTTAGAATTTACTTGTGAATCTTCAAGTCTATTCCCGCACCTTCTACAATGAATTTGTTTATGTCTTATTGTAACATCTTGAATTTTTCCATGATAATATTCACAATCATGTATCCCCTTATCCATTTCTGCTTTCTCCTGAAAGACGTTCCATTTAATGCCACTCCCTTTTACATTTACTACATTTGAAAAAATAATGTATTTTATTTTCTCCACCAATTTTTCTTTCCCAAATTGTAACTGCTCCATGTTCATTACATATTGGACAATCTATTTGTTCGTAAAACCTCATGTTCGTCTCTCCCCTACTTTGCGTTCTTTTAGTTCTGAAACAATAAATCCTTTAAGCCATGCACTCTCAATCATTAATTTAAAAAATATTTGTGAATCCCCAAAAACCATCTTACCTTTCTCCCATTTAACTTTATTTAAAGTGAATTTTTGATTATGATATTTTTTAAATAATCTAACTAAAGCACTTCTATTTCCAACTCTTCTTGAAATTTTATTTTTCCTTTTTATTTCTTTCATCCTATCAGTAATTCCTTTTAGATATACTTTCGCCCCTTCTATTGTCAAATCTTTTCCCAATCTCATATTCGCTCTCCTTCAGTTATGCGTTGTTTAATATATTCACACATATTAATAATTGTTTTCTCATGGTATCTTGCTCTTACACCTTCACTGTTCTTTAATTCATCAATCAATTCCAAGACTTCTTTTAGAGTTTCAATCTTTGAATCTCTTATTCCAAAATCATGCCTGATAATACCATGAGCTTGATTTAAGTGTTTATGAATTCCTCTTGAAGTATAATTATTTCCACAAATTAAACATTCAAAATTTCTTTTTTCATTTGGAACATAACTAATACAATTCATAGCAACTTCTTTTTCCTTTTCAAGTTCTTGTATTGATTTCATTTGTTTCCCTCTTCTTTCAAATTGCGAAGTTCTTTGAAATCTTTATGTTTTACTTTAAAAATTAATCTCTCTCCATATTTATTTAATAAAACTGGTTCAAACTTATAGACAAATCCTTCTGGTTGCCCACCATCACCTTCATTTACCAAAGTATGTGTAAAATTCTCTAATGAACTCAAACATTCTTCATAAGTTATTTCTTCAACTTCTGTCATTACTGGAATCAAATTTAATTGATTATCAATACAAACTTTCTTTATGAATTCAAAATCTTGATATGCTTCCCCTATTCTAATATCAAAAACTCTATAATTCTTTTCCTTAGAATAAATTCCACCTTTCTGAACTCCTGCACCATAACCTTCACCATAAATTATCACAGTAGAATTAACATCCTTAAAATACTCTTTTATTTTGTGTAGATTTACATCTTTGATACAATGAAAATATGTTTGTGAACCTTTATCTTTCTCTTCCAATATCAATTTTCTTGAACCAACAAAAATCTCTCTGTTTCCTTCTTCATCTGGTTTAGTCAAGATAATTCTTATATTTGTTCCATCAATCTTTTCTGTTTTAATCCAACAACCTTTTGGAAAGTATTGAGATAATTCATTAGTATTAAGATACTTCTCATCTTTTTTGAATGGACTACTAAATTTAGAATATTTAGTAAAGTCATTCATTTCATTAATTTCCATCATTACTCCTTTGGTTTAAATTAAGTAATTTAGATCCTGCGAGTTTGTCAACTCCACCATCAAGAAAATCTGCAACAGATAATTTATTTACTCGTCGGATGAATTCTATGACATCTTCTTCTTTAAATGAATTATATCCATTTTTATATCCATACAAAATTTTATCACTTAATATGAAATCAGACCCCGAATCAACAACAACGGGTAAGTTAGAAACGTCATCGGGGTCTTTGTCCTCTTTAGAAAGACTATTAGGTGAACATGAACAAGGTTGATTATGATTTCTATTTCTACATCTTTCTTCTTCTTGAGATATGAATTGTTTGCATAAATTAGTTTGTAATTTATCATCTCTTATATGTTGTTCTTTAGTTCGTCCACAGTTTTTGCATTTATTCATTTTGTATTTCCCCTTTCATTTAAATTGTGAATCATTTTATTAACACCCACCTCATCCACATTCCCAACCATATTCCAAAATTGAATCCAACACTTACCCAAGCAAGTCTATTATCTTGCCAAATCGCAATTAGTAAGGTAAGTATTATCACAAGCCACATAACTATTGAATATATTGTTGGTGTAATTTTCATCATTTTTTATTGAATAGTTTTGCAACTTCTCCCTTTATTTCTTTTCTACATTTTGGACATATGTCTTTGTCTGTGAACCAATTAACAGCCACATTAGTCCATCCACTAGGTAATTTATGTCTGTCATATAATTGGTATATCATATCTTTTGAAATTCCACACCTATCACAAACAGATTTATGTATCTCAGTCATTTGTCATTACCTCTTTGTTTAGATTGGCGTTCTTCAATATGATCCTCACAATTACAACAACATTCACAATTTTGACAACTCATTTTTTACTCTCCTGTTTAGATCTGTGAATCATTCTGTTCTCCCATGCTCACAATTACAATTAGTGCATTTTTGATTTACTGCATCCCCAAAAAAAATTTTAGTTGTCATTTCCTTGGGAATATAGAACCAAGCGATGTTACTACAATTTTCACACAAAACATCTATCTTATACTTTTCATCCATTTTTACTCTCCAGTTTAGTTTCACGAACTAATTTACAAACTTGAATAATTAAAGAATCACATTCACCACATAATTCACAATGACAACAATCCAAATCGTTACATTTTCCACAATCACATACTTGTAAAGTTCTTTCAAAACAAGTATGTTCTGCTCTGCATAAAAACTTTTCAATTTGTTTCTCTGTTAATTCTATCTCTATTTTCATTCTTCTTTTCTCCCTAATGCGTCCAGTAGTTCTGGATTCTCAAATTTATTTCCTATTACTTCAATATCAAAACCATAACTATAATTTCCAAGTGATTCTTCATCTTCTATTACACTTTCATCAATTTTATCTGCATAGAATTCGCAATCTGCCCAACAAACTAGAACCTTTCCTTTACTCCAATACTTTCCTCTTTTATGTTTAATATATAAAATATCTCCTTCATAAATTTCTTTTCCTTTCTTATCTTTTAATCCTGTGAATTGCATTGCTACCACATTATTTTTATTACATTTTGAAATCTTTACACAATCTTTTTCTCCAGTTGTAACAAAATTAATTATTTCATTTTGACATATAAAGAAATTAAACCCCATTATCTTCTGTTTTTTATCCCATGCTCTAAATTTTATTTCTCTCATTATTTTCTGAAACCCCAAATTTTATTTAATTCCGTATAATTACTCATTATGAATTTAACTTTTTCAACATCTAAACCACTCAAATCACTAACTCTTGATACCATAAACATATTAGTTACTCCACTCATTCTTACTTCTTCATAATCTTCACATTCTTTTTTTGTTATTTCTCCAATTTCCATCATTCTGATTTGTCTCCTTTTGCGTCCAATCCATCACAAATTCTTTTCCAGTTCTCTGGATATTCTTCAGCATATTTCATAATACTTATTTCATTATTATCTAAAATTATAACTTTAGGTTTCTCTTTCTCTGAACAGACATGAACACATATTCTATCAATATCATTTGTGGAATAATTACAATTATCACATTGATACCATTCTACTTTATGATAACCTTCACTCATTCTCTTTCGCCTCTTTTTACGAATTGTTTTAATTCTTCTGAATACTTCTTAAAATATCTTTCAAATACTGATTTACTACAAGGCACATAACCATATAAATGATTATTCCATCTTTCTTCTGTTTGAATTTCTATATTACCTTGTGAATTCTTTTCTACTGTAATTACCCTAATACTACTATCAATACATTCTACAACTTTAAGATACACATTCCAATATTCAGATTTCTTTGAAGGACATGAAAATGAATTATCCTTATATACAAATGTTTTTCCAATTAGTTCTGATGATTCTTGTTTTTCAATATCATTTTGTAACTTCTTTTTCTGAATATCTAAATGAGAAATATTCTCATCATAAACTTTTTGTATTTTATTCTTTAATTTTTCTAATTCTTTGTGTTTATCCATTATTCTTTTTTCTCCAAAGCGTCTTTAGTTTTTTCTGGAAGTGATTGTTCTTCAACTGGATTAAGAATCTTTTCTGTTTCTTCTACACTAACTAAAAGTCCATGATATTCAAATGATTCTTTTCCAGTTTCAGTATATCCTAAAATTAAATTTTTCATAATTGATCTTTGATTCAATAATATTCTATCAATCTTTTCTTCATTCATTTTTTTCAATCTCCCTGATCTTTACTTTGTTTCCACATGAAGGGCAACTAACAAAAATTAATTCAGATTTTGAATCCCATTCATAATCACACTTTAAACATTTTGCTTCTGTCATAATAAGTATAATAATAAGTAGTATATAAACCTATTGTTTTACCCTTTATGTTTCTAATGCGAATACTTTTTATCCTTTTTTCTAACTTCAAAATATCCAAAAAATATTATTATGAAACACCCTGTTAAAAATAATAAACTTACATGAAACATATTATAATTCAAATTCCAACCAATAAAAGTTATTGGAAAATTAATCAAACACCAAATTAAAAGTCTTGTTATATATTTCATATTTTATTCCTAAGGCGTCTTTGGTTTGAAATAACCACATTTACCACATTTAAAAATTTCTGAATTTCCTTGTCTAATTGATTTGGTCATACAATAGCAATTAGTACATAAACTTATTTCATTTTCTGTATTCATCATTTACCTCAAAGACGTCGTTGTTCTAAGTATGGTTTTAATCGCTTGTTAGCAATTTCAATATACTCTTTATTTAATTCGATTCCTATGAATTTCTTTTGTTGTTTCAAAGCTACAAGTCCAGTAGTTCCACTTCCGAAGAAAGGATCAAGAACAATTCCCCCTGTGAATTCTTCATTACATTCACAAGTTGGTTTATAACCTTTGTTTATTTTAGTTGGTTCTTTCCAAACTCTACTAGAATTAAATCCTTGTCTTACAGATCCTTCTTCAACTTTATCTTTATACTTTGTGTGTAAAAATATATCTTTCTTAGTTTCATTTGATTTAAATTCTATTTCTAACTCTTTTGGTTTCCCACATTTAACACAAACAAATTTAGGACATCCTGCTTTAATTGGTGTTTCACAAAGTTCTTCAGGATAAACTGCAAAGTGAGCTTCTTTGTATGGTTTAGGATTTATTGTCCATACTGTTCTTTTATTCTTAAAATCATAATCATTTTTATCTAGACCACCCATTCTTGTTCTTCCAGGAGTATTGTTTAATTTTGTTGTATCTCTGTCACGAATAATATTGTCTTTAGTTATTGTTGGATCTAATTGTTGTTCAAAAAAATATTTCTTATTCTTTGTAAAGAAAAAAAGATATTCAAAATCTACTGTGAATCTATCTTTAACACTTGTAGGCATACAATTTCTCTTGTGCCAGATTATATTATTTCTTAGAATCCAACCACGATTAACCATTTCAATTGCAAAACGCATTGGAATTAAAGTAAGACATTTATCTTTTAATTCTCCTTTCTTTTCTCTTGGAGTATTATCAACTCCAGAACAAGCAGAACCACAAAACTTTTGGAAAGCATAACCTTCAAATTCTTTTCTACAATGGTCACAATTCTTTGTTTCTTTATTCTCAAATCCCCATACTTGTTTAGAATCTGTTATATCTCCACCAGCACCTTTACCTGATCCATAATAAGTATCTCCAAGATTAACCCAACAAGTTCCTGTCTTTTTTAGAACTCTTTTAACTTCATCAAAAATATCACATAATTTGTTTATGTATTCTTCAAAAGTAGGTTCTAATCCTAATTGTCCCTCTACCCCATAATCTCTCAAAGCCCAATAAGGTGGACTTGTCATTACACAATCAATTGATTCATCTGGTAAAGTTTTAAGTTGAGTTAAAGAATCTCCTTTTAAAATAATGTTAGTTTTCATTTTAGTTCGCTTTCCTGCCCTTTAGTGTTTTTTTAGTTGATCTTTGTTCTGAGTTGTTCATTTTTTGTGTTTTAAGGTATCACCAGTCAATTTTATTTAAACATCCACATCTTTTCTTTAGCTTTTTTATAATTCAATCTAACTTCAACACCTTTTGTTAATCTTCTTTTATCAACTATTAATTGTAATCTGGATAAAGCTCTACTGATCCATCTATTTGTTATCCAATCATCATTTGTTTGAATGAACTGTTTAAAACCTTCAGCTATTTTTTGAATAGAAATATAATATGTTACTTCTTGTTCTTGAGAGATATAATCATAAAGAGAAATATCTAAATTTTCTATTGATTCTTCTTCATTCTTTTTTAGTGACACTTCGTTTAAAATATTTAAAACTTCTTCAAAAATTCCCTCTAATCCAACAGCCCCATCTATCCACATTGACACAATTAAAAGAGGTAAACTTAATTCTAAATCCCTACCATTAATTGTTGTTGATTTTATTAAATTAAAGTTTTTTTCTAGTGTAGTTAGTGTAGTTAGTGTAGGTAATGTAGTAATGTATGTAAGTGTAGAACCCTCTCCTAACACATACTTATTCCACTCAATGTATATGTTCTGGGGGGTTACGTTCATACACAAACTACACTGAATTTGAGAAATTGACCCTAAAATCTCCTTTATTTGCACAATCTTCGATTCTAATAGATTTTCGACCAATCTTGTCTTTTTTTCACTAATTGATTTTTCTAAAATAATTTTAATACATCTATCCCCTAAAACGTTGTCAATTCCAGTAATATTTGCTATTGCAATTGGTCTATAAACTGAATAACTTTCAACAACTTGTTCCTCTCCATCTGGTGTTTTTTTCTTTTTCATACGACTTACAATTACTCCTTTTTTGTAACCAGAATTAAGTAACTCAACAAGAGTTTCTTTACCTTTTCTACCAAATCCTTCTGCTTCATCAATACATAAAGTTCCCTTAGTTCTAAATAAAACTGCATCTGTCATAGAATTTTGAAGAGTTCCTTCAAAAGACATTGAAGCTATTAAATTAAGTAATCTAGTCTTTCCAGATCCCTTCATAGCATTAAGATAAAGATAAGGGAAAGAATTAAAGTTTTTGTGGAAATAAGTACCAATAATCCATAAAGCGATAATCTTGGTATGTTTCTGATCAATTTCAAGGTATTTATCAATGATGTATTTAATATCTTCATAAACTTCTAAAAGGATCTTTTTAATATATTCTTCTTCTTCAATTTCTTCAACAAGAAATGCCTTATTAAAAGGAGATTCTTCTTCTTGTTTGAAAATATTATTCTTAATCATATCAAACAATTCTGCCTTAGATAAATAATAAGGTTCAATATGTTTACTTCCACAAGAACATTTATTTGGAACTTGACCTTCAGTAGTATGTATTGTTTCACAAACATTACATTTAAACTTTTTCATCACTCTCCCTCTTTTTTTTATTTCTACAATAAGGACATTCTTCAAAATCAATTAAATTTTCACAATCCTTACATTTGTGCATCCAGATATTCATTCTTCAATCCCCTTCGGAATATAAATAAATGGTTTAATGGAATCTTCTTTAATATCTTCAAGAAGAAATGGAAGTTCTCCTTTTTTAAATTCCATAAGAACAAGAGTTAATTTTTCATTACTAATATCAAGAACAGTTCCATTATGCCATTCCCCATTTTCTAAAGAGAAATGTACGGCTATTCTTTTTTCAAAGTAATAAAGAAGATTTCTATAATTTCTCAACCCCTTATCATTTATCATTACTAATTCAAATCTCTTTTATTTATAAAACTATCTAAAACCCCTTGGGGCATACAAAAGACAATACTTACGAGGAAAGCCCCAAGAGGGAAAAGAGGTGATCCTCCCAGTTAACTAAGAGACTATGATTATTTTGAAAAGTCTTTCTTAACAAATCTAACAGCTTTGAATCCTGATGGGGAAATAGCTACAGCCATTTTCCTATTATTCTTAGATACCAAATCAAATTTGTCAGTACTAAAAGGCTTTTTCGTTTTCAAATCGAAAAATTTTAATTTTACCATTATAAATTACCAATTATTTTTCCTTGTGATTTAATTAATTCAATTCCAATAATATTCTTTAATGCTGTTCCAACTAAACCCTTTGAATTCTTCTTTTTACTTTTTACAAGTTTTAAATTCTCTTTAGTTAAAACTAATGCTTGTGCAGCTTGAGAGACATTCAAAATTGCTTTAACACTATTTACCATTGTCTATTATTTTTTCTTTTTTGGTCTTCCGACCCTTTTCTTTGCCATTATTTTTTGACTTCCTTAAATTTAGTTACTTCTACAACTTTCATTCCTTTGAAACCAAGCCTAATATCATCTTTAAATCTAAACCTAGTTGGTTTTATACCTTTCTCTTTAAAGATGGTTTTGACTTTTTTTAATACCATTTTCTATTTCAAATTAATAATTTAATCACATATCTAACAACTTCTGTCTAGCAGTTGGTACTATAGATATTACTGCAAGTGCTACTGCAAATAATAATAATATTATATTAGCTAAAGCTCTTCCTCCACTATCAGCTATAAAAGTTGATGGTTGTGCAGTTCCTGAAACTCTCCATGCACCCTCAAAACCTGCTGTTGCATCTGGAGTTATATTAATTGATAATCCTCCAGTTGTTGGGTCAAGTGAATTATCTGTAACCGTAAAATTACCACTTCCAATTACTCCTGCTTCGTCGGTAAATCCTGCTGTTCCATTTGTTTCATTAATGATTACAACACTACTTAACGCTCTAAAGTTTACTATAAATTGTGAAGTTCCATTTACAGTTGTTGAAAGTGTACTATTAACTAATTCCACTGTATTAACTGCTTTTCCTATTTCTTGAGCTGAAGCTTGGAATAAAACCACTCCAACAATTAAAACAATTGCTAAAGTTAACAAAACACCTATTTGTGATTGTCCTTTATTATTCATTCATTATCACATCCAAACATATCAAAGATCATTTGAAAAATAAATTCTTCCCTTTTTTATTCTTTGAATCTAAAACCTTATTCGGTGTTTTCAAAATACTCTTATGATTTGAAAATATATTTTTATCTGGATGAAAACTACTAAATAAAGAACTACTACTTTGTTTTAAATTAATTTCTTCCATTTTTTTCTTTATTGCTTCTTGTCTTTTGGATTCTTGAAATTTTTCAAGGTTTCTTTCATTAATACTTTTTTCTCTATCATCCAATATCTTTTGTATTCTTCTGGACTTTTCTTCATTCAAAAAATCTTCATCTTTCTTTAAATTTGAAAATGCAGATTTAAAAAAACCCATATTAAATAATACAATTTAATTCTTTATATATATGTAAGTAATGATTCATCATCGTGTTACCACTTTGGAAATTGCATGAGCTGCAGTCATTCCAGCAATCACTACAACTAATAAATATAATGCTGGGAAAAAGTCTGCTAATATAACTACGAACAATCCAAATAAAACTAGTGTAACTGATTTTGGAATTCTTAATGCAGAGGCAACTCCACCTATTGCTATGAATGCTATAAACATAAATATTTCTATACTTCCAGCTAGAGAATTCAACAATATTCCCTGTAAATCTAATGGTTCAAAAAATGTCATTAATCTGTCCCCCTGAAGAATTCTCCTAAAGCTAAGATAAATCCTACCGTAAATGGTAACATTAATAATACAACTATTGAAGAAATCCATCCTTGACCTAAACTAAGAGTATAAGTAATGACATTATATCCAGATGAAACAAATAATACTAACACACTTGTTATAAATGGAACTAATATAATGTTTTCAAATTGTGCCCTAGTAACAAAACTAACAGCGGCGGCGGTTGTACTCACTGCTAATGTTATTAATATTCCTGTTCCTACAGCAAATAAAAACCTAAACATTGAAGAATCTGTGGAATTAAATGATGAAATTACTCCTGTAGTTCCCTCAAAAATTAATCCAATCATATCAAATATTTGTTCATTTCCAATTGGAAGTCCAGAAAATCTTAATAAAGTTATTAATCCTACACTAATGAAAACATACTTCCATACTTTTGCCATTATCTAATTACCTCCGAATATAAAACACCTAAGAATATTATTCCCACAAATATTGTTGGGAAATTTGGTACGGCATTTATTGGATTGGGCATTATTCCTAAAGCTACATCAAAGAATGCAACTAAAGAGAATACTATTATAGATATTCCTGGGGGACTTGTTATTCCATATTTGAAACTCACAACACCAGTAGATACTAGAATTATTAAAAATATAATTATTCCTAATCCAAAGTCATTTAAACCAAATAAATCTGAATTTGTGAAAGTAGTTAAATCATTAAAGAAAGTTAAAACACTAAATCCTTCATTTTCTAAGTTAAATACTAACCAAATTCTTGTAACATTTGTTTGATTTCCAGTAATAGTCCAGAAAATTTCCATAACAATATCAGTATTATTTCCTGTATCTAATGTCTGTGATAAAAATCCTCCAGTATCTGTTGTTGAGGTTGTTACATTAAATACAGTTCCTGTAGAATTTTTTAATACAAAACCAAATTGTTCTAAAAGATGAAATGTTGAATTTAATGTTAAATTAAAATTAACAAGTGTACCATTTATTAATGTTAAATCAATTGGTTTTATTTGATAACTAATTCCTCTAGTTGTATCAAATTGAGAAATTGTTACAGTTGTTCCCATAACAATTGTGAAAGAATTTTGAGTTGGAACTAATGTAATAATTACTGTTGTAAAGCCTTCTTTAGAGAATGAAAATACATAACTTGTATCTGGATCTAAAAAATAAGTTATCAAACCAGCATCATCAGTAATTCCTGAAGATATTAAAGTTCCACCTTTAGTTACATTAGAAGATACTCCTTGAATAATTTGACTTGCAGGATTTATTACTTGAAATGTTACAAAGATTCCATCTGCAGTTGGAAGTAAGAATAAATTTTGTGTTGTAGTCGTGTTTGTTAAAACAAATAAATCAGCAAAATTTCGTTGTTGACTTAAATTATTATTATAAGTCATTGTTACATTTGCATTTAATGTTCTATTTCCTCCACTTGTTAAACAGAATCCATAATTAAGATTTTCAGTTGTATTAGTAAATGATAATGAATCAATAATACTTCCACTTCCAAGCCAAAAATTCCAAGTAGTATCAATTTCTGCATTAATTGCTTCTTCTGCTATAGTTTCATTTGTAAATGTAAAATTAATATAAGTGGGTTGTTGTCCAGTTTCACAAAATTCAAATGTAGTTAAGTTTACTGATTGATCTCTATTATTAGTAGATACTTCTGTACTTGCAATTGAAAAATTAAAATGGAAAGGAGTATTATCTCCATTTATTAAAGGTATATCGATAGTTCTAGAAATATTATAATCATTTTCCCCTAAACTTGTTATAGTAGCTCCAGTAAATTCTGTTCCATTATAAATCAAACTTGCAGATGTGGGAGCTGTTCCATTTGTAGTTATGTTTGTTGTAAAAGTTTCACTTGCTGTTTCAAATGTACTTGCATTAAAAAATACTTCATTTTCAACAAACAAAGTTATTGTAAAAGTTCTTTCTGTTCCATTATCACAGCCATTTATATTACAAGATTCATAATTCCAAGTATGAGATCCTTGTGAAATTATTTTTGTAAAAATATAATCTCCTAAGATTCCTGTAGAATTTGTTTCATTTCCAACATCATCAATAAATAAAGTTACATTATCAGGAGAACTTACACTAATTGTTCCATTAAAATTTATTGACGCATTTGAAGTATTAAAATTATTTATTGGGGAATTTAAAGTAATTATTGGAATAAAAAAGGTTGTATGAGTAATTCCTAAACCCCCATTAAAAATTTGAGTTATTTCTTGTTGTGATAAATCTCTAGCCCAGACACTAAATTCATCTATTATTCCATCAATAAACCTATCAGCTCTTTTATCACCAAAGAAAAAATCTGTTGTTGTAACAGTTCCAGGAGTTCTTCCAGTTGCAGATTTATTTAATGCCCCATCCATATAAAACCAAAAATCCTGTCCTGAGTTATTTCTTTTAAAGACATAATGATGAGCATTTCCATCTCTGTAAGTTTGTTCTGTAATATCTAAAAATACATTATCTCCTGTTTGATGTTGACATCTAATAATACCAGTTGCTAAAGCACAATTAATAAGATTTGTTCCTTGTGTTTCAAATATTCTTATATCGGTTGGATTTGATGTTGTATTAAACCAAAAACTATAAGAAAAATCACTTGTTGAACCATGATTAAATGTGGAAATATTTGAAGCACTTGTATTTATAAAATCATCATCATTGGAATCAAAACTAATAGCACCACCAATTATTCCAACTGCACCATATATTGGAGTTCCTTCATCAGAAAAATTAACTTGTCCTAAAGAATCGATCAAAATTCCAGATGATTCATTTAATTTCAAATAAATACTTAAACCAACATTTAAACTAGCTGTCCAAACTGCATGTTTAGTTACTTTTTTCCCTGCAATAGTCCAAACCGCATCTAAATAATCATCTTTATCAACATAAGTTTTTAATCCTATTCTAATATTATCCTTTGGAATATTTTTTGAATTGTAAGGTTTCCAAACTCCTTTTGTTCTATTTTCTTTTTTAATAAAAACATTCTCACAATTTTCAGTTCCATTACCTAGAGTCAAACATTGTTCTTCATAAACATTTATTTCATAAGTTTCATTTGCCCAATAAACAAAAGAATAATTTTTTTCTACTGATTTTCCTGTTCTTTCATCTATAAAATAAACTTCTCCTAAACCATCTTCATATAATTCTTTAAAATTAAAATCATAATAGATAACAACTTCTTCTTTTCCATATCCAAACTGTAATATTTCATTTACTGAATTATGAGATTTTAGTTCTGCACTTCCATAATCAACTCCAAGACCAAACCAATTAGTTAAATTAATTTTTAAATCATTTTCAGAATAAGTTAATTTATTATCAAATTCAAATGCACTAACAGTTGTAACTAAAAAAACTGAAAATAACATAAGGGTAAACACTAGGAAAACTTTTTTATGAGTGTGACGACTACTTAAAATTGAAATTTCATTTTTATCTACTATGTTTTTGGTCATTTTCTACCTTTTATGAATTTATTTACTATTAATCCAGTTGAAACACTAATAACTAAAATTATTGCTACTGGAATTATTAAATCGAAACCTAAACAAGTTAATTTGAATCCATCAGATATTGCTGAAGCATCAGAACAATTAATTCCACTTGCAGTTCTGATTAGAGATATATCTGGTTTGAATAAATTTATTGCTGACATTCCAACAATAAAAATAAATATTGCAGTCACTATAGAAAGTCCAGCTTGTCCTTTTTTCCCTTTCATTTAAATTTACCCCCAACGAATACTGCAAATGCTAAAGCGACTAATCCAATTAGAAAGTAGAACATTCCCATATCAACTGCAACACATGCTGTTTTATCAAAAGTTGATATGGAACTATTATCGCAATCCATATTATCTGAACTCATAGTTAAATTTAATACATCTTGTCCAGCTGGTGCTACACCCATAATTAGAACTATAATTGCCATCATTATCATGAATCCAAAGATTAACATTTGACCTTTGTTATTCATTATTTTTTCCTCTTCTTAGGTTTTCCAAAGAAACTTTTAGATACTTTCCCTCTGAAAGCTTTTAATTGTCTAACTTCAGTAGGAGAATCTAGTCTAAATCTTTTTCTTTCAACTTGGAATAGGGCATTTCTTTTTGATGGTCGAAATTTAAATGAAGCATTAAATGGCTTTAAGTCTTTAATCTTTGATTTTTTTCCAGTTGGTTTTAGTAAATAACTTGCTTGAATATTTTTATCTACAAATTTTTGTGCTTTTTTCATTGCTTTAAATGGTGGAAGATTTTTACCAATTGTTTTTCTTTTACCTATTTTCATTCCAACAATAATATTCACTGTATTTTTTTTACCAAGTTTTTGAATTGCTTTTATTAAATCAGTTTGTTTAACACCCTTTGGTAATTTGAAGGGTATTGGTTTCTTTAATTTTGTTAATCTTTGTTTCTTTTTTAGTTGAGTTATTTGTTTTAATGCTTGAATTTTTAGAGAAGGTGTTTTAGTTACAGAACCAACTTTAAGTTTTAAAGCAGAAAATTGTTTTTGTGCTGATTTTTGAGCTGTTGTTTGTTTAGTTAATAAATCAAATGCTTGTTTTTGGGAGAGTTGTTGATTTTGTTTTGATTTTTGTATTTGTAGATTGGTAATTGCTTGTTTAGATTTTGATTGTTGCTTTAGTATATTTGATTCTTTGAATCTAAGTTGTTGTTGAATTTTTAATGCACTTTCAGTTTTAACTTTTACTGGTGATTTTACTTCTGGAAGTTTATTTACTAATTTTGGAGGATTAATTTTAAATACTTCCACAGATGGTTTAGGTATTGGAGAGGGTTTAGGTTTTCCTTTCACACCTGTAGTTACTATATTAACATTAAATCCTTTCTGTTCTAATAAATCTTTGAATAACAATTGAAAATTTTGTTTTCCATAAACTATTTCTAAATATTTTGTTATTGATTCACCTTGTTTTTTTCTTTTAGATGGATTTTTTTCTTTCGCTATACCTTCAAATATTTTATTAATATCTTCAAGTTTTTCAAAATTAGTTTTTGCTTCAGTTCTTTTAGTTTTTTCATTAAATTTATATATTAATTCATCTGCAACTCTATCTAAATCAATTTCTTTTTCTTCTAGAGATTTTTTCTTTTTCTTTTTCTTTTTACCAGTAACAACCTCTTCTAATGCTGCAAATCTTACTTGACCCTTTTTATTTTTAAATAGAGATAATTTAAAAGTATCTGGATCATTTAATGCTTTATCAAACTTTTTAAAATCAATATTCTTTCCAAAGTTTTTTGCTTTTCCTGCTCCTCTTTTAAGTAAACCAGTTCCCGCTGTTAAAAGAATACTTTCAACAACAAGATCTGCAGAAAATTCTGCAACTTTTGATGGTGAGATATTTACAACTCTTCTTCCAGCTTTAATATCTTTAAATGC
>SDBV01005278.1_pt1 | contig 18279 bp, 16 predicted proteins | sample 2277081 | NCBI WGS metagenome assembly SDBV01 (sample SAMN10402039, study PRJNA504765) | marine sediment metagenome | isolation source: marine sediment core GS10_PC15, 223 cmbsf | place: Arctic Ocean: Southern Knipovich Ridge | collected 2010 | reverse complement strand
ATGTCCACGGGTGGACAATACGGCTGGACCACACCGGCTGGCAGCAAGACCGACAGCAGCCCCTATGGCATGTTCGAGCACAACCTGATGTCCGATGGTATGGATGTGCTTGGCGTGCTCAAGAATTCCGGCGCTACCTTCCTTGCCCGCCATGTTTCGATGGATGCCCCGCCGGCAGTTGAAAGCATCAAGAAGGGCATTGAGAACAGGGGCTTCTCCCTGATCCACATGGTCTTCCCCTGCCCGACGAACTTCGGGAGCAGAGAACTCGGCACAAGGAATCCAATTGTGATGAACAACTGGATCAAGAACCAGTCTGCTCCCATGGGCCAGGAAAAGGAGAACACGGTATGGGCCACCGGTGTGTATCATGATGCCAGCAATTCCAGGCCCGAGTTTTCCGAGGAGATGAACAGGAATAACGAAAGAATACGGAGGACTGCAGCCTTATGAGAGCTAGAACTGAAATCCTTGCCAGTGGTTTCGGCGGACAGGGCGTGGTAAGGCTCGGTCAGATCCTGGGCGAGGCTGCCGTCAAACAGGGCTATAGGGTAACCATGCTTAAAAGCCACGGGACCGAGATGAGAGGGGGCTACGTCAGAAGCCAGGTGGTCATGTCAAAAGAGGCCATCGACAGCCCCATCGTGGAGTCTCCGGACTTTTTTGTGGCACTCTCGCTTGCCGCCTACAAAGCGTTCAAGCACCAGATGAAGGACGGGATAATCCTGTATGATCCCGCCTTTGTGGATGAGATAGACGAGAGCCTCACCTGCGAGCAGAGACCGGTGCCTGCCAAGGATATCTCGGTGGAAAAACTCGGCAAGCCGGTTTTCGCCAATACTCTGTTCCTCGGGGTCCTGTCAAGCATTGTCGAAGAGCTGGATCAGGATACGGTGCTTGAGAGCATTCTGCATTTGATCCCCAAGTATCACGAGCAGAATATAAAAGCTTTTCAGATAGGCTGTTCACTGTTCGCGGACAAGTAAAGAAGTTGACAAGCAGGAATCAAGGGGGACGTGGGAGGAAATGAAAAAGCAGAAAGACATCAGTGCCGGAGAAAGGCCGTGGCATAAGGTCTGGCCAAGTCATTTGCCCAAGGACCTGGAGTTCCCGCAAGTGCCCACATGGTGGATTCTAGAACGCAGCGTGGAACGTTTCGCGGACAAGACGGCTGTTGTGTTCGTAAACCATGAAGGCCTGGATGAGATAGAACGCCTGACTTACGGCGAGCTGTGGGAGAAGGCAAACTCTCTTGCCGCAGGTCTGCGCGGACTTGGAGTCAAAAAGGGAGACATGGTGGCAACACTCTTGCCCAACTCCCCCTCGCTCATTATAAGTTATTACGGTATATGGATGGCCGGTGCTGCCATCTCCCCATGCAATGTCATGTCAAAAGAGAAGGAGTTGAGGTATCAGTTAAAAGACTCCGGCGCCAGCATGTTGATCGCGTCCGATTCGCTGGGTGAACTCGCTTTTGAAATGGCGGAGGTTTTCGGGTTTGAGGTCATACTGGCCTCTGTAGGAGAGAAGGCCGGGGACACCACCGGCAAGGCTGTGCGCTTTGAAGAACTCACTGGCGCGAAGAAACAGCGACCGGAGGATTTCAGGATAGAGCCTGCCGAGGACCTGGCCGTTGTGCTCTATACCGGGGGCACCACGGGTGACCCCAAGGGCGCCATGCTGACACACAGGAACATAGTAAGCAACACCATACAGTTTGCCGAGTGGTATGCCTATGAGCCGGGGTGTGAGACATGTGTCTGTACCATCCCCATGTCTCACAGCGGTGGCATGAGCGGGGTAATGAATGTACCGCTTTATTCCGGCGCCACGCTTATTGTCATGAAACGCTTTAAGCCCTATTCCGTAACAAAGTGTATCAGCAAATATAATGCGACGCGCTTCTTTGGCGTGCCGACGATGTATATTGCGATCCTGAACGACGAAGATGCATGTACATGTGACATGTCCTCCCTTAAGCCCTGCCGCACCAGCGCGGCCCCGCTTCCTGTTGCTATCAAAAAGGCTTTTGATGCCTTGGTGGGCAAGGAGGTGCTCGTGGAAGGATACGGCCTGACAGAAACAAGCCCTCTCACACACGCCAACCCTATTGACAGGCCACTGGCCGGTTCAATAGGCATCCCCCTGCCTGGCACGGACGCAAAAATCGTGGATTGCGAGACGGGTGAAGACCTGCCCGTGGATTCTGATGGTGAACTGCTTGTGCGGGGCCCTCAGCTCATGAAGGGCTATCTGAACAAGCCCGAGGCAACAGCCGAGGCCATAGTCGATGGCTGGTTCCATACGGGTGATGTTGCAAAGATGAATGAGGATGGATATTTTATCATTGTCGACAGGCTCAAGGACATGATAAACACCGGGGGGTACAAGGTATGGCCCCGTGATGTGGAAGAGGTCCTATTCTCTCATCCAAAGGTGAACCTGGCCGTGGCGGTGGGAATCCCTGACGATTACTACGGAGAGGTTGTAAAGGTGTTGATCGTCCCCAAGGACGACGCAAAGGCAGACATCACAAGTGAAGAGATCATAGACTTTTGCAGGAAGAATATGGCCACATACAAGTTGCCGCGTATTGTGGAATTCAAAGACAGCATTCCCATAAGCCCTCAGGGCAAGGTACTTCGCCGTGTTGTGAGAGATGAAGCCAGGGGGGAAGCACGGCCTGATATAGGGAAATGTGATGTTGCTAAACGGGAAACAGACTGAAGTCTATTGTTGGATAGAGCTTGAGACAATGACAGTGGTGCATCGTAATCACTAAAAGACCTTTTTTAGGAAGGGTGAGGAGCAAGGAGGAGACGATGAGAGGAAACAGATTTTTGTTGTTAGCGTTTGTCTTAGTGGCCGTCTTGGGGTTTGGATTTGTTTCTGATGCTGCAGCTGAGTTCCCAGAGGACCCGATCAAGCTGACAGTATCATATTCTCCTGGCGGGGCGACGGATTTTCAGGCTCGCATTGTCACCATGGTAGCGCAGAATTATTTTAATGGCCAGCCGATTGTAGTTATCAATAAGCCCGGTGGCGGTGGCATGGTGGGCTGGAACTGGTTTGTGAAATCCGCGAAAAACGACGGCTACAACCTTGTGGCCTACAACGTCCCTCACTTCATTGCACAGTCCATCATGTACCCTGATAAGGCCAAGTATAACATCAGGAACATGGAGCCCATCGCAAACTGGGGGACCGATCCCGCCGTTCTGGTAGTGCCCAAGGACAGTCCCTTTAATTCTGTGGACGACCTTGTCAAGTATGCAAAGAAAAACCCCAAAAAGGTAACAGTCTCTGGCGCAGGCCTCTATGTCGGGCACCACATTGCCATGTTGCAGACCGCAAAGGCTGCCGGCATAAAGATGAGCTACATTCCTTATAAAGGTGGCGCCCCTGCACTTCTTGGCGTCATAAGCGGCGAGGTGAAGGCCGGATTCAATAACCTCTCTGACGCATACCGCAGCAGAGACCGGCTGAAGATCCTGGCCGTGGCGGACCTGGAAAGAAGCTCCTTCCTCCCGGACGTGAAGACGTTTAAGGAACTCGGCTATGACGTGGACAACACTAGCAACAACAGAAGGGGCGTAGCAGCTCCCATGGGGACCTCGCCTGAAGTGATAAAGTACCTAGCCGGTACTTTTGAGGAGATGTTCAATAACAAGAGGGTCGCCAAAAAGATGAAAATGGCTGGCTCTGGTGTGTTGGTGATGTCGCGAGATGAACTGATAAAAGAGTGGGCCAAGATTGAGACATCCTTAAAAGACGTGCTTAAGGGTCTTCAATAAAAGTGATTGAGCTTACAGGAGAGGGGGACGCCCCCTCTCCTGTAGTTCTTTCTCTACAGGACATAACGCACTTTTATTAAAAAGGACAAAGAACCAATGCTAGAAGGCGTAACGGGCATAATAGCAAATCTTTCTAACATATTTACTTTTTTCAACATAAGTGTGTTGCTCCTGGGTGTCATGGGCGGACTCATTCTTGGAGCCCTTCCAGGCGTTAGCCCTACCTTGTCCGTTGCTCTTCTTGTACCTTTTACCTTTCACATGGAGCCTGCAAGCGGGTTGATACTATTAGGCTCGGTGTATGTGTCTTCGGTGGCAGGGGGAGCCATCTCGGCCATCCTTATAAACGTCCCGGGTGCTCCGGCAAACATAGCCACAATGCTGGACGGTTATCCCATGGCCAAATCAGGCCGGGCTCAATCGGCCCTGTACACCTGTTTTATAAGCTCGTTTATCGGGGGTGTTTTCGGGATGGTTGTCATGATCCTGCTTACTTTCCCTCTGGCCGAAGTTGCGCTGAAGTTTCGCTCTGCTGAAATTTTCTGGATAGCAGTCCTCGGGTTGACCGTAGTGGCCGGGCTTGGTTCTGGCAGCATAGTGAAGGCTCTCCTGGCTGGAGTCTTTGGTGTTTGGCTTAGCACTGTGGGACCGAACCCTACGACTGGAGAGTTCAGGTTCATTTTTCACGAAGTCCTTACAGGCGGCATACATATAGTTGCAGCGTTGATCGGCCTTTTTGCCATGCCGCAGGTTTTCTCCCTGATTGAGGGCCTTGGTGGTAAACGCGTAACCTTTGCAACACAAGATGAAAAAGGGATTCTGAAGGACACTTTTTTCAAGACCATAAAAATGTTCAGGGTCCTGAGCATCGGCTCTATCGTGGGCTCTATCATCGGGTTGATCCCCGGCGTTGGAGGGCAGGTGGCAGGTATTGTCGCTTATGACCAGACGAAGAAATTATCAAAAAACCCTCAGGATTACGGCACTGGAATCCCTGAGGGCGTGGCCGCCGCCGAGTCAGCAAACAACGCCATGGTGGGGCCTTCCCTTGTTCCGCTTTTAACCCTTGGCATCCCAGGGAGCCCTACGGCTGCGGTGCTTCTTGGGGGGCTGCTCATACACGGTATCTTCCCCGGCCCGAACCTCTTCATTCTACAGAGTGGTATTGTCCACACATTTATAGGCAGCATGCTGCTTGCCCAGTTTGTGATGCTCGTGTTCGGGCTGTTTTTATCCCGCCATTCAGGCTGGGTGATGAGAGTGCCCGATCTCTATATGGCCGCTTCAATCATCGTGCTGGCGGTCTTTGGTACCTTCAGCATCAACAATAATTTCAACGATGTGATCGTGATGTTCTCTATCGGGATACTAATGTATACGGGAAGCAAATACGGTTTTTCTCCCGCCCCCGTGGTCATGGGCCTTATTCTGGGGAGCATAGCCGAAAACAGCTTCCTTAAGGGAATGCTCCTGGCTGAGGCAGGCGATGGCATGTTCAGATTCTTTTTCTCCAGCGGGATCAGTATTACCATTGTCGCACTCTGTGTCCTATCCGTTGTTTTTGGTATATTTACCACGATAAAAGGTGAAAAGAAAAAGAAGCTTGCCGATAAAAGGGACTTAGTCAGTTCAGTGGTTATCCTGCTTTGCGCGGTTTTTCTGTACAAGATTGCATTGGTAGTAAAAGACCCCTTGTCCGCAATATTCCCTGGTGCGACTCTGATGCTCATGGGTGGGCTCTCAATCGTCCTGATAGTCCAGACACTGATGAAGGCGTTTGCTGGCGATGGTTTTAAAAAGGTGGAGGGATACTTGTACCCCTTCATGAGGATATTTGTGGCGATGGCAATGATAATTACCTATTTCTCTCTTATTAACGTGTTTGGATTTTACGTTACGTCATTTCTGTTTTACCTGGTCTTTTCCTTTGCCTTCTTTGCCAACAGGGAAGAGTTTTTCAAACGCCTGCATGTCAGGATAGCCATACCGGCATTGTTTGTAGGCGTTCTATATATACTGTTTGCTCTGCTCTTAAAGGTCTCTACCCCTTCTGGCTTGTTGTTTTAGCTGAGATCTGTTATTGATGAAGCTTGTGGTCAACGCAGAAGGCCTGGACACCCTTTAGGAATCATCTGGCAAACTTTGCATTTGAGTCTTAAAGGTTTCATGCAGAAGCCTGTATCCAAGGATGATTTAGAGGTGACTGTTGCAGCGGCATTAAGATAGGACTGACACGGTCTTAAGTTAGTACTTGTACTGGTAATTCACAGTTCTCGCAAACCAAAACCCTGGTTCTTTATATGTAAAGGTCACACCTGTATTCTGCGGACTATATGTAGAAAGTCATAGTTTTGCTTTGAATGTTTCAAGGCGAAATGCTGCATGGGAGATAACATTAATCGCGTCTTGGGAATGTTCTTAAGTAAACAATCCTGCAACACAAAAGCATACCTTCTCCCTGCTTTCTCCCTGTTGAAGGCGTTTGGTGCCTTGTAACCCAGTGAATAATACATATATTTAGACTTGCCAGTTGGGTTCGAAACCCGCATCGCCCACCACTTATAAAACAGCCATCCGAGAGGGTGGCTTTTTTATTTGGATAATGCGGGTGATTATCTCAGTGCCTTATGAAGAGAATCGTTGCTTTTGCCCGTAGGGCGCCGCAGGCTGGAGGTCGCGACGACCGAAAAGTCGTGCTGACTTCGAAACCCGCCTGGTTGCGCAGACCATCGCCCACCATTGAAGATCAAGGGGTTGTGCCGAAAGGCGTAGCCCTTTTTTGTTTGGATGTCTTGTGGATTGTCAGGCAGGTGTCTTGTTCTGAGGTTTCAGGTAAATAAGTATTATGCTTTGATTAATCTTTCATTTGTAAAGATACGACATCCTTTGCATGTTATTGGCAGGTTGTCAATGTGTTTATTTAACATATTCTTTCTGATATCTTGATATTTCGATGAATTCCATAGTGATTTCAAGCTTATCTCTTCAATATTGCCTAATATAAATTTACCAGTAATATCGTAACAACATAATACTATATCTCCGTTAGATTTTATGCTAATTTCTCTAAAGGGCATTAAACAGTTGTCTTTTTGAGCATTCGTACTAAATGATTTCATGCCATTTTTACTTAAGCTTTGTGATGATTGTCCAGGCTATTTCATTGCGAAATTTGATTCAATAATAATTTCCTCACCAAAATCTTTTTTAAGGAATAAGGGTATTTCAGGTTTATTCCTGAGTAATGCTTCTTCATTATTTGCAATTTGGGTATTTGCTATTTTTAGTTTGGTTTTATTACCATTTGAAATTTTAATAAAGTTGTAGATATTATTCCGTATGCTTTCATAATTAGAGCCAATTCGTATTTGTTCGCTTTCATAAGCACTAGTTCCGTCAATTGAAACGCATATAAGGTCTATATTAGTTTTTAGTAGTCTTCTGCTGATTTCATCATTAAGTAGCATTCCGTTCGTGTTAAAGTGTATTTGTTTCATTGTCTCCAATTTATAAAGCTCGGTAATGAAATATGGCAAATTCTTATTTAAGAGAGGTTCGCCACCTAGGTACATAATTGCACTTTGTACAGAATTTATTTCATTTAATTGTTTAACTATATTTTCGAAAGTTGCAATAGACATCAATTCTCTATTTTGCGCTTCATATTGTGAGCCGCTTGCACAATGTTTACATCGAAGATTACATAAGCTAGAGACTTCGATACGTATCTGCTCAAGCGGAAGGTTAAAGCAATTGCTATTATCAGCAATTGTTAGTTTATATTTTTTAAATAAACTATCTTTAACACTATTTGGTATGAATGACTTTATTGTATTTTGCAAGGAGTCAGGTATTTTGTTATAGATTAAAAACAAGTTTTTTAAAGTATTCATAGCACCTCCAATGAAAATATGATAGCTAATAATGATACGTGTTATCAAGCTGAATAATTCATAAGGGGATTTGTCATAATGCAAGACCTCATTTTTATAGGAATGTTTTGCGAATTGACTTGTTTTTATGCTATCATAAAAAATATAAAATAGAGATATGGAGAAAGCTTGAAAACAAATCAAATGAAAATATGGAGTGGAGAATTCGGTGCAAAATATACAGATAGAAATAGTTGTACTCTGAAAGAGCTTGAGAAAATTAATTTAGATAGATTCGGTATTTCAAGAACCGAGATTTACAATGAATTTCTTTCAGGTCTGGATAAGAATATTAGAATTCTTGAAGTCGGTTCGAATGTCGGTGATCAGCTTTTGTGTTTACAAGCTATGGATTTTAAAAATCTTTATGGGATTGAGTTGCAGGGCTATGCTGTTGAGGTTGCAAAGAGTAAAACTGAGAATATAAATATCATAAAAGGCGACTGTTTTGATATTCCATTTAAGGATAATTTTTTGATTTAATATTCACGAGTGGGGTATTAATTCATATTTCTCCGAATGATATTGAAGGGTGCCTTAAAGAAATCATTAGATGTTCGAGTAAATTCATTTGGGGATTTGAATATTTTGCCGAAAGTTATACAGAAGTTAATTATCGTGGCAATGATGAATTGATGTGGAAAACAAATTTTCCGAAATTGTATACTGATACGTTTCCTGAGTTGACTCTTGTAAAAGAGGTTAAGTACAAGTATCTGAATTCTGACAACATTGATATCGGATATTTGTTGCAAAAATAATCAACCATAATAATTAAATGTTATTATTCAACGCCCCAACCGCTCTCTGCTTCTGGCTCGGTGCGAGGTGGGCAAGTAGTTGACTTTAATAGGAATGTAAGTTTTTACGCAAGGAGATTATTCAACCGATATTGCCCCGAAAGGGCAGCACTGCACTACGCCTGAATGTTTCTCCAGATCGAATCTCTCGACATTGATCACCCAGGCCAGATCATCCCGCATCTCAAAAATGTCCGGGAACAGCTCGGCGCATGCCTCGCATCCCTCGCAAAGGCCGTAATCTATGTATGGTATCAAAACAATGCCGCCTTTCCTGTGAGCTATTCATATTTTACCTTATTGAAAAAGTCCTGAAAGGCGATTATACTTGCATGCATGCGTGCGCTCATACAAAGAGTCTCTTCAGCATCTGTGGATGTTGGTGGGAAGCGGGTCTCTGCCATCGGCCCCGGCCTGCTCGTTCTCCTTGGGGTCATGAAGGGGGACACTCTAAAGGAGCTTGAGTACATCGCCAGGAAGGTCTCGAACCTGCGCATTTTTGAAGACGAAAGTGGAAGGATGAACCTCTCTGTCCTTGATACAGGAGGCGAGGCCCTCGTGGTGAGCCAGTTCACGCTGGCCGCAGAGACGCGCAAGGGCAACAGGCCATCTTTTACAAACGCTGAGGAGCCTGAAAGGGCAGAGGAGGCATATGAGTCGTTCATGCGCCATCTGGCTGACCTTGGGGTCAGGGTGTCTGGCGGAAGCTTCGGCGCCATGATGGACGTTGCACTCTTAAATGACGGGCCAGTGACCTTGATGCTGGACAGCCGGCAGCCCTGATAGATATATTGCTCTTCGTGCTTCTTCTCCCTGCAAAGATTATTTATAATAAGGATCGTTAACCGAGCATACCTTTCCTCTTGAATTTAATGTAATATATAACAACATTATTAAATGTAATGTTCATTTCAGGATTGTTTGTTTTGTCTAGGTGATCTAATGCAGAGCAGAACTGGAAACAGCAAAGGTTTCACTTTAGTAGAGCTTTTGATCGTCATTTCCATTATCGGGATGCTGGCGGCCATCGCTGTCCCCATGTTTATGGGGCAGCGTGACAGGGCAAAGAACTCTTCTGTTACATCAAGTGCCAGAGTCATTGCCTCTGAGATCGTAAGCTTGCTTGACGATTATGTGAACATAATGCCGGTCTTGTTTTCTCAGCAGGACGGTTCATTGACCTGCTATGAGTTTGTGACAGCCCCTGTTGAATTAAGCTGCACCTCACGTTTCTCCGATGTAGCGGATGTCCAGACCTACAGCACTCTTGGCGAGCTTCTGGATATGGTTGTTGATTATCACAATAACGTCCTTGGCGAGAGAAGCCCTTTTGACGGTGCTGTGCTCCTGAAGCGTGAGAATGGGACTCCAGGGCATGTCAACATAATAAACACTAATGACAGCGTCGTTTATGTAATAGTCAACGGTGCCAGCGGGGCTGAGATCTTTAACCAGATGATCAAGTCGCAATAATCCTGAACCAATAATTCTGATCCCTGCGTTTCTTCCGGACTCCTGCCCTTTGACGTTTCCTGGCAGGGCATGTTGCGTGTTATCTGGATGGAAGTGACATGAGATGCATGCTTGATGGATTCTCAGCTGCGGAGAGTGCCGCCTGTTTCCCTGATAACGTGCGTGACAAGGGCGCTGTGCAGGTTGTCCACTTCCTCATCCGTCATTGTCCTGTCCTTAGCCCTGTAGCGAATATTGAAGGCCAGGCTCTTTTTGCCTTCAGGGACCCCCTTGCCTTCATATACGTCAAACACGGATACGTCCTCGATAAAATCTGATCCCTGGGTGCGCATTGCATCAAGCACCTCAGCGGAGCTGGTCTCCTTATCAAGGACAAGTGCAACATCGCGCTCTATCGCAGGGAACCGGGGCACGGGCCTGTATTGAATATCTTCAGAAATTGCGCTTAGAAGCATATCAAGGTCCAGCTCAAGGACAACGACCTCCTGTTTAGTCTTGATGCCTGAGCCCTCAACCACATCAGGGGAGAGCACCCCAATGTATCCGCATTTCCGGCCAGAGACAAGAACATCAGCCCCTTTGCCCGGATGCAGGAAAGGCTCCTTAGAGGGCGTATATGCAATACCAGTTACTCTGATCGTTTCCAGAAGGGCTTCCAGCACGCCTTTCATGCGGAAGAATGGCTCTGAAGTCTCCTGATAGAGCGCCGGACCCGAGCCGTGGTGTGATATTGCCGCCATGCGCAGGGGCTCTTGCGGGAGTTCGTCTCCCTCGTCGATGAAAACCTTTGAGGCCTCAAACAGGCTCACATCCCCAGAGCCGCGGGAGAGGTTGTATGCGAGGTTCTCCACCAGAGCGGGCAGCAGTGTTGTGCGTAAGTGCTCGTCCTCGCTTCTGAGGGGGTTCAAGACCCTGACGCATTTGCGCCTTACGTCATTATCTTCGACACCAAGCTTGTCAAGGGCCTTTATGTTCATGAAACTGTAGTTTACGGCCTCGTTGAAACCACAAGTTAAAAACACGCTCTTAAGGGCCGCCAGATGAGGGGACGCCTTTCCGCCGGTGGGCTCGATGCCTGCTACAGCAACGGCAGTAGGGATATTGTCATAGCCGTGCATGCGGGCCACTTCCTCTATAATATCTTCCTCAATAGTTATGTCAGGCCTGAAGGCGGGAGGGGTCACGGTTATGGTGTCACTTTTGTCCCCGGGATCATGGACATCAAGGCCGAGGCGGGTGAGTATGCCGATCATCTCTTCCCTTGCAATGTCGGTGCCGAGTACCTTGTTTATTCTATCGGGCCTTACCAGGACAGGCGGGAAATTCACCTCTCCGGGCCAGGCGTCAACCTTGCCCATCACGGTGCCACCTGCGATCTCAGCCATAAGGAGGGCTGCGCGGTCCATGGCATGTTCAAGCATGATAATGTCAGTGCCCCGCTCGAACCTGTATGACGCCTCAGTTGAGAGCCCCAGGAGTTTGGATGTTTTCCTGATGGAGGCGGGGTTGAAGTAAGCGCTTTCAAGGAACACGTCCGTTGTGGATGCCGAAACTTCAGTCTCCGCCCCGCCCATGACCCCTGCGATGGCCACTGGACGCACAGAGTCAAGTATCATCAGTGCGTCATCGGGCATTTGGCGCTCTGAATCGTCAAGCGCGCGGAACTTTACACCTGGCCCGGCAACACCGATGCGGATGGTAGCCCCACTTAATGTAGCAAGGTCAAATGCGTGAAGAGGGTGCCCGAACTCAAGGAGCACGTAGTTTGTGATGTCTACGATGTTATTGATCGAGCGGATGCCGCATTTTTTGAGCATGCTCCTCATCCACTCGGGGCTCTCAGCGATCTTTACGCCTCTAATGACCCTTCCCGCGTACCTTGGGCAGAGCTCAGGGTCGAGAATTTCCAGCTTGAACTCTGATGGGCCGCTTGCTTCTACTTCATATGGCGGCAGTTTCAGCTCCTTGCCGGTGATGGCGGACAGCTCCCGGGCTATGCCCAGCACACTGAGGCAGTCAGAGCGGTTGGGGGTCACATTGACCTCAAGCACATGGTCGTCGCCATGGGCTTCAAGCCCTTCTATCTCAAGGCCGCCCATAGTGAGGCTGTGGGCTGTTTCCTCAGCGCTCAGGCCGGTACTGATAAACTCTTCTATCCATTTAAGAGAAACTAGCATGGAATTTATTATATCTGCGAGCCATGGACAATGACAACCTGATAAGTCGCGCCTGATTTGTAAGGGGGGAATTTGTGAGAATGAGTCTTATGGACGTGTTCCTAGAGCTTGTCCTTTTGAGGGCCATTGAGGCTGCCTTGAAAATACAGGCAAAGTATATAGAGCACGGATACAAGTGTCAGTATGTTTATATCTTTAATATTATTGCCGTCTAAGTATGAACGGTGTTTTGTAGAAGCGTTACTAAATTTTACAGATCACTTGGTGTCGGCACTGGCGGGTTGTGCGGCAACGTGGCAACGGGTGCAAAGTGGGTCGAGTATTTTCTGTTCCTGCCTGCGCTCTTTAGGCCAGAGCTTGCCCGGCCCGTGGCAGGTGAAGCAGTCCTTGTAATCCAGCGCCTTGTGCATGGCCCTTATCTTCGGATCCTTGCTGTGGCATACATTGCATTTTGGCATCTTGATGCCAAAAGGGCCTGATCCCTTCTGCTGGCCTGCCAGTTCTGCCACTGAAGGGGATGTCTGCAAGAGTAAAAGTGCTGCAAGCAAGATCAAGGTATTTATTACGGTCTTACCCATGACTGATAGCTGCCTCCTTAAGGGGTATCAGAGTGTATCAGAGTGTATCAGAACCAGAATTCAGGGTATCTGCGGGTCTTGGGGATGTTATTGATCAGAAGCGCCACCACGAGCATTATCATTGCCCCAAACCCCACGGGAACTATCGCATAGAGGTATCCAAGGGAATGTATCTTGGAGCTTCCGATCACGGCTATCAGGGCCGTGGCCCCCCCCGGCGGGTGCAGGGTCTTTGTTAGATGCATGAGGGCTATGGATGTTGAGACCGCAAGGGAGGAGGCCAGCCAGAGGTTGCCGGGGAAGAGTTTGTAGCACGTTACACCCACCAGTGCGGAAAGCACATGTCCGCCGATAAGGTTTCTTGGCTGGGCAAGCGGGCTTTTGACCGCACCATAGATAAGCACTGCGGAAGCGCCGAAGGAGCCTATTATCATCACCATGTCCGACTGCGCCAGGAGGTCGCCATGTATGAAAGCCACAGCGAATATGCCCAGGAACGACCCTATCCAGGACCATATTACCTCTGGAAGGGAGACACGCGGCGGGCATTCTGAGTTGCCCTTCATCTTGCCCCAGTACGAATCGCTTATAGTGTGCCTGCTCATATATATAATTTAATTCATATAGAGCTGAATTAACTATGATTCTGGTCATATTGAGGCATATGTGTGTCATTGCAAAAGAAAACCTGGGGAAGCAATCCTGCTCTACTTCAAGGGAAGGGAGTGGGCCAAGGTTGTTGTTTTATATGAGAAATTGTTTATACCCTTGCTCCCACTCTAATATTTACTTTTGCAGAAAAAGAAAACCTGGGGAGAGCAAATATCGCTCTCTTCAGGGGAAGGGAGTGGGCCAATGAGTTGTTTTATATGAGAAATTGTATTTGCCCTCGCTTCCACTCTAACTTATTACTTTTGTTGGAAAAGAAAACCTGGGGAGAGCAAAGTTCGCTCTCCCCAGGGGAAGGGAGTGGGAGTGAGGGTACTCCCGTATGGGTCTTTATGTTCTAACTCTGTCTATATTTAATCACGCCAGAGGATATATTGATATGACATAGGTCATATGTTTTCAAGAAAAGATATTTTATCATGTCAGTCGGTACAGGGAGTGCGGTCTTCCTGAACATGTCCGATTGAGAGAGATATGAGCAGATATTGTTTTATAAGTCGAATAGATAATGGTTGTTGCGTGAAATTGAAGCAAAAGCATTGCGTATATGCACATATTGTAGTAAAGTGAAGAAGGATTCCAAATGTCTTGTTTTTAAAGGGAGTTGCATTACATCCAGGAAGACCACAAAGGGTATGGGAGTAACGAAATGATCTTCTACCGCCACAGTCATGAAGAGTTCCGCTGGCAAGACAGTTGTCTCTGTGGATGAAAAGAAGGAGACAATGAAGAAAAAAACTGCTATAAAAAATAATATTAAAAAGAAATCTGTAAAGAAAAAGGCCTTAAAAAAAGCTGTCTCAAAAAAGAATTTAAAACAGGCGAATATAAAGAAAAAGCCTCCCGGGGAATCCGCGCCATCGCCAGAGGAGCTTGATAACCTCTTTGGCCTATCAATGGACCTGATGTGCGTTTCGAGTATGACGCATTTTCTCAAGGTAAGCCCTTCCTGCAAGGACATACTTGGATACACCGAGAGCGAGTTGAAGAAGGTCCCATTCCTGGATCTCATTCATCCCGATGACATCAAGCCCACAAGCGACATTATCGAGGAGAAACTGAAGGAAGGCATCCCTGCAATAAGCTTTGTCAACAGGTATCGCCACAAGGATGGCTCCTACAGGACCCTTGAATGGATGACCATGCCAGTGCCTGAGAAGGGGCTCCTGTACGCTGTAGCAAGGGACATTACAGAGAGCAAAAGGATCAAGAAGGCCTTGAGCGAGAGCGAGAGTCGCTTTGAGGAGATAATCTCAAGTACAGAGGCAGGTTATTTCTTTATCAACAGGGAAGGGCTGTTCCAGGATGTCAACAGGGCCTGGCTTGACATGCATGGATACAGCCACAAGGAAGAGATAATCGGTAAGCACTTCAGCACCACACAGGTGGACATGGACCTTGCTGAATCACAGGAGCTAGTTCAAGCCCTGGCAAATGAGATAAAAGTTCAATCCGGCGAGTTCAGCAGGCTGCGTAAGGATAGCTCTGTTGGCTTTCATACCTTCACCGTGCACCCGGTCATCAGGGATGATGATGTCGTTGGTATCGAGGGTTTTATAATCGACATTACAGAACGCAAGAAGATGGAAAAAGCTCTTGCGCAGAAAGGCCGTCACATACAGCAACTGCTCGACGCATTCCCCTGTTTTGCCATGATACTTACATCAGACAGAGAGATCGTCGCCTTGAACAAGGTCGCAAAGGAGATGGGCGGGGTTATCGGGAAAACGTGTTTTGAGTCCTTAGCTTCCTTTGATGGCCCGTGCTCGTGGTGCAAGGCCGACATGGTCTGTGCTGGGGAAGGGTTCCAGCATATTAATGCGTGGGGTGGAGGAGTGTACTGGGATGCTTACTGGGTCCCCTTTGACAAGGACCTCTATCTGCATTTTGCTTTTGACATAACAGAGCGCAAGAATGCTGAGGCAGCGATAATAAATAGTGAGAAGAGGTTTCGGCAGATCATTAATGGATCACCGATAGCTATTGTCTTAAGCAGGGACGGGAAATTTATTTCGATGAATGATGCGGCCCTGAAAATTGCAGGGGCAATATCTAAAGAGGAACTGACAGGCAAACCTTTCAGTGATTTCATAGCCCCTGAGTCCCGTGATGAGGTCGCAGCCAAACACATTCGAAGAACAGATGGATACAGCTCTCCTGACCATTATGAAGCGATGGGGTTAAGGTCTGATGGGACAAAGTTCCCCTTTGAGATCCATTCAAACACGATAGCTCTTCAAGATGGCATGGCGACGATTGCATTCATACAGGACATCACCGAGCGCAAGAATGCGGAGGATAAAATAAAACAATCGCTCAGGGAAAAGAACGTGCTCCTGAAGGAGGTCCACCACAGGGTAAAGAACAACCTCGGCATAATCATGGCGTTGCTGCAGCTCCAGTCCAGGGCCACCAGTGACACCAATGCCTCTGCCATTTTAGACGACATGCATTCCCGCATCATGTCCATGGCCCTTGTCCACGAGAAACTCTACGAGGCTGCGGATTTCTCATCCATCAGCCTGAAAACATATATAAATGTGTTCGTCACCAACATATTCGACTCTCTTGGTTCAGGGATGGAGAAGGTTACGTACGAGCTTGATATAGAAGATATAGCACTCAGTATTGATGCGATGATACCATTGGGCCTTATACTTAATGAGCTCATTACGAACTCTCTGAGGCATGCCTTTAGGGGCGGAGAGGGGACCATAAGCATATCACTGTCAGCGGACGGTGAGGAGAAAACCCTGGTCTTCAGTGATGATGGCGTATCCATCCCCGAGGAGGTGGACATCCACAATGCCAAGACCCTTGGCCTCAACATAATAAATACGCTGTCCGGGCAGCTCAAGGGAAGTATAGAGATCGACAGGTCCGGCGGGACGAAGTTCATTATAAGGTTTACCAGGTCGTGAGCATGGGAGTGATCAATGTCTGAGAAGAAGATACTTTTAATCGAGGACGAGGGAATAATAAGCATGAATGCCGCCTATGCGCTCAGAGAATCGGGCTACTCGGTCACAGGGTCCCCTGACACGGGTGAGGATGCCATCGAGATGTTGAAGCTGGAGCGTCCTGACCTGGCTATCATTGACATAACCCTGGACGGCATGCTCGACGGTATCCATGTGGCAGAGCATATCAATGAGAACTACCAAATACCGATCATCTACCTGACAGCCCATAAGGACAGGGATATCATTGATAGGGCCAAGGAGACCAACCCCTTTGGGATACTTTACAAACCGTGTGAGAACAAGAATCTGCTTCGCATGGTTGCTGATGCACTGGAATAAGCCTCAGGACAATCAGGAATTACAATAATAATTTTGATATAAATATGTGTGTCCCTAATTATTAGGGGGAGCGGATTCGTCGATATGCTAGAGGGTTCGCTTGTGCAGGTGTTGCGTGCAAAACCACACGGAAGGCCCCGTATAAATAAGGAAAATATGATGAATAAAACGGGGTGTGTCCCTATTTGTTGTATTTCCTAAAACATCAACGTGTGATCACAAAACCTAATCCCAGTTCACGAATATTATAGTGTTATTAACATATCGTGTAGTTTCTTATTACCAATCACGATAAGGCACTTTTGAATTATTTATTTCCACTTTTTTTATTTTCTTGCTCCAGAGGAAACTCCGTACTGAATTTAGTGATTGCATCGTGTGGGGGGTCGGACCAACTACAATTTCATGTATTTCCATTTCACCTTGCTCCCCCACAAGCGGCAAACGGTAAAAAGGTATAAGCATCGAATTGCCAGGACGAAAATTAAACCGCTCATGTGAGCACATTAGAGGACGAGTTATAACACGCCATTCCCTTTCCTCCTTAAAAGAAGAGTCTTTAAGGATTGGAGCATAGCGGTGTAGATAGGCCACGAGATTTCCACCAGACGGTAAAACTGCATCTTTAATGCCACGTTTCTGCCGATCAATATTCTCCTCAAGAACTTTATCAACCAATGCCTTTATTAAATCAACTTGTTCAGGTTTATCATATACGCATGGGACAAGGTAACAATCATTCCGTTGCATAACATTATATAGAAAATCGCCTCTGAACCCGATGGCAAAACCAGCCGCAGAATCCCCATAAGCACGCCATTGCGACAGAGAATCGCGTTCTTCAGAAAATGAACATACGCAAACATTCATTGATTCAATTCCATTAATTCCCTTCAGCATATCGCCTAAGAGAACAATTATCTCATCATCAGATTCAGATTCTTTTCTTTTTGTTATTTCATCTGCCACCAAAGAAAGAGCATGAGAGTACTCTTTATGATCACTCAAGTACTGTGTATGGGTGGCTCTCATTTCCTTGTCACCAACAATTCCCAAGAGACCATCCATCGTTGTGTAATGGTAGAGAGGCTTATCAGGACGACATGATAATATTCTTTCCAGTAATGTTGGTTTCATTTTTTTTAAACCTTTAATCAATTTAATATTTCTAGGGTCTTCCTTAAGAATTTGAGTTCCATTCTTCCATTCTCCAACTTGCTTAAGTTCACCATTTTTTGGTTTCCAATTAATTTGTCCTGTATATTGTGCTTTTAGTCCCCAGTATTTATAATAAATACCATCATTGTCGATCAATTCAAGAGAAGGCTTCCTACATGAATATGGAGCTTTATTAATACGATTGTAACAGTAGTCTGACGGTAATATTGAGCCCTTAGCATAGCCTCCAATTTCAATTATCTTTTTCTTAATTTCTGATGTAGGAATGCAATTATTATATTTTTCTTTGAGTGTTTTGCCAGCCTTATCAACCACTTCATGAATTGTATTCATTTTCACTCCTATGGAGATTGTTATAAGTTTATTATCTAATCA
>SDBV01005277.1_pt1 | contig 18281 bp, 26 predicted proteins | sample 2277081 | NCBI WGS metagenome assembly SDBV01 (sample SAMN10402039, study PRJNA504765) | marine sediment metagenome | isolation source: marine sediment core GS10_PC15, 223 cmbsf | place: Arctic Ocean: Southern Knipovich Ridge | collected 2010 | reverse complement strand
GTGTTCGCAGTTCGGATGGAACGGAGGCCACTCTGGGAGGGTATCATACCCTGGGGTCTTACCACTTATTGAATAGACATTTCCATCGAAACTCAAACAAATATCATCATGAGTATCATGTGAAGATATCTCAACTAAGTCATTATCAAATTGTCTTGCCATGTTTTTTACAGCCTCAGATTGGACTTCCCTCAGCGTTGTCCTCGCAACCATCTTTCCGTATTTAATCATGTCGTAATTTCTACCATTTATAACAATGAACTTCCTTTCAAATAGGTCACGTTTCAAATGGATTCTTATTAATCGCTCAAGTCCTCCTCTCGATGCACCCTTTTCGGCCGCTTCTCGTAAAATCTCACCAAGAATTTCCTCATCTGCGAAATCAAACTCCTGGATTTGCACTAACTCTCTAAATGCCTGCCTTGCTAGATAGAGGTAAATAGCCACATTCGGTTTTATACTCATGTTCGCTTTAAGGAGAATGTCAATTGTCGTATCTATAGAATGATCTATCTCGTTTTTATGTGTTATCGGAGTAAACTCCTCGTTTTTTTCAGCCCCTAAAATCTCAAGCCTTATCTTAGACACGTCAGCCGCCTTCCTATATGCTTCTGGGGTGGCAGTTCTTGACCATTTTATGACAGCCCTATTGAGCTTTTTTATTGTATCGTCAATCCTATCTTCTGTTTTCATGGCTTTTAGTTCCTGAAAATCTCCAATATCAAAGCGTAACAATTCATCCGTAATGGCTTTTCCAGCGATTGCGTATATCCTCCCAAGTTCAGTGACCCTATCCCTTAGAGGAATGAGTCCTTGTGTTATTGGCATTAAAAATCATCCACCTTTGTGTTTGCGCTTTCATTTTCGTCACGATCTATGTCAACAACTCCAAACGAAACCTCTGACAAGAATCCACCATCGTCCAATATGGCATCAACGAAAGGTGGAACTGGAAGGCTCATTAGATCATCCGGGTTATAATCCTCTTTGACAATCCCGGCCTTAATCGTTGCTTGTGCCTGTATGCCCTTCCTCCTGTCCTCGTCGTCTAAATGCTGTGCCAGATAATAAGCTATTTCTCCATTCACTTTTTTAAGTATCACCAACTGTTCAGCCGAAGCATCCGCATAGGTTGGAACGGCGTACCTGGGATCATAGAAGACTCGGTTATAACCATTTATAACGCCCTCGGTTTTAGTGGCATCTTCGGCCAGGTCATCCCAGGACGTTGTTATCAGGCGTTCAGTTGTAAAGTAAGCCTTGGCATCATCAAGATCATCAAACCATCCCACGCTCATCTAAACCTCCGTAACTCCATACATTAAACGTCTATCCACCTTAGAGGCATTGAATCCTAAATCGTTTAACCTATCGAGAATATCAACCCCTGCTGATTCCTTGAGTGGCGAAGCCTCTAAATCTTCACGTATTTTAGCATGGATCGATATAGATATCTGGTCAATTCTAGATGCTGTCTCTTCTGTCATTGCTAACAAAACGTCTCTCTCCGCACCCTCGATATTCATTTTGAAATAATCTATTCTATCAATTCCGAACTCTGAGAATATGTTATTTATTGCCAACGTATCGACCATGCTCTTATATACTTCCTTGCATTTTCCGTGAAGCCTTTTCTTTAGGTAGGTCTTCTCATAACCGACACTTCCCGAATATGGGAGCCCGACATATTTATGATATACCATTTTCCCTTTTGACTTGTGACCAATAAGGGCTTTTTCGCATATTGTCACATTGGAGAAATTCTTTTCTCTTAATATATCAATGTTTTCCTTATCGCATTCAATCGCTATGATTCGACAACTCTTAAATCTCTCGTTCATTATCTCTGTGTATTTCCCCATACAGGCTCCAGCGTCTATGATCACAGGGTTATCCCTCATCCTTTTAAAATCTACGTAATGAAGCCCTCCAATTTTCTCTAGCATCGCCCTTCCTTTTGTCGCTGTATTCTATCTTCAAGAATCCCATACTCCATACTATCTTTAGGTAACTCCGATTTCGCCAACCTTAAAGCCGGGGGCTGTAATATCCCTTTCCTTATAAGCCCTCTTGGAGGATATTCGATAATGTTAATTTCCGGCCAGAGGATCTTCCAATCAGACTTTATTTCCTTTAGTCGGGCTATTCCATTCTTCTCAAATTCCCATGCAGACTCACCCGTCCTCATGACATCTAGCAGATATCTCTTTTGCCAAACCGCCGTCTGAGATGTGACAGAAAACCGCCCGTCAGTAGGATATTCTCTAAATCCTTTGATGTCGGTTTTTATGGCATGTTCTGTCAGGTATCTTTTCGGCGCATGGTTCAATCTAACACACCCCACATTCCCCCGACAAAGACTCTCCGCTTCTTTGACTCTTTTTGTGTCAACTGGAGCCGTGAAAAAACAATCCTCATGAATGAAAACAAACTTATTCTCTGTGGATGTCGTTATATAACCAAGAAGCTCACTGCTCCACGTTGATTTTCCAGTGTAATAAACAGGATAATCACAGTCAATCTTTTTTGTCTGAGTAATAATGATAGTTGTATATGGATTATCAGGCCAGTATTTTTTATAGAAACGAAGGAAGACATGAACCAAATCCTTATTTTTATCACAGGTCAGGATTAAAATTATCATCTCGACCCCTTTGTTACCGATATGTTCATGTCGTGTTTCCATGCCACGTAAGGAAGGCTTATCTGGTCCCGACAAGAATGGTCCACAACCTGTTTCCACCAAAGGGCCATGTATTCTTTTAGCTGTTTTGTGTGCCGTCTAAACAGCCAGTAATTCGCAAACAGGCCATTGTGAACCGGATAACCATTACAACTATAATAACTCAACTGTTTTAAGATGGTTTTTTTGTCGTCCTTGCCTATTTCTATGCACTTAATTCCCTCATCATAAACGCAATCTCTTTTTTTGTGCTTGGATATCAACATATCAGATCCCGGCTCTAATCGACTCAACATTAAATCAAAATCAATATTAGTCGGGTGTTTGTAATCCATGTAAACACTATACTCATAGTTGTCAAATATCTCATCAGGAATACAAATCTTGACAAAGCGGTTTCTCCTAACTGGATCAAGGTGGTCTATCCGGAGTGTCTTTACCTGGTAGAAAACATGGGGTTCAAACCTCTGAGGCATGTCTGTATATAAGGCCCTCTCAACATTAGGATCGGCAAGCTTGGGCATTTTGAAATTTGCCTTTTTTCCAAAGACCGCAGCGTACATCATAAACTTTTTCATTTCTTTATCACGACCCCTATTCCCATACATCCCATTTTTACTTTCTTAAAGCTCCGCCTGCAAATCGAAAGGAAGGTAAATCTCTCAGAGCCCCCTAGTTCTGTAAATGCCGTTTCTTTCAACTCATCCCAAAACTTCCAGGCCGTCTTCTTTTCCTGGTTTCCATATCTCTCTAATTCTATATCATGGATAGCAACGATGTCGGTACATAGCGGAGAATACATTTCAAAGTCCTTCTTTACGTCTTCGTATCTATGAGATGCGTCAATGAAGAGAATGTTAATCGGCCTTCCATTCAGTTTTTCCTTGAGTTTTCTCAGAGTTTCAGGATCATGTGTATCTCCCATAATATCCGGAGTACAATACTTGTCATTTATATTAACGCCTATGTGTTCGGCCTGAAAAAGGTTCTCATAAAATACCTTTTGATAATTTCTAGCTATGCCCAATTCTACAACGATCACTTCCTTGATTCTGTGTTTCTCTAAATATGATGAACAAACCTCTAGGAACATAAGCCACTCAGACGGCTGCTGATTAGGAGCCTTGTGAGACACCATGTATCCATAAAGATTTAGGTTCATTGTTTGTTTCCAGCTTTGTCGTACACAACTTGTTTACTTTCTTTGTTATACATAGGCTTTGTCATTCAAAATGTTTTAATTCCATCCTCTCCTTGTCCGTTCTTAATCATAATGCCTATCCCTTGTCTTGGGGATCGTTTTCTTTTTTTCCGACACTGACGAATCTCAATAAACATAGTGTTCTCGTATTGCCCTGTCCTTGAGTAGGAGAGTTCTTTTAGCTCATCCCAGAAAACAAATACATCATGTTTTCTTTTCCTGCTCCCTCTCCCAACCTCTATATCATGGAACGCCACAATATCGCTACACAATGGAGAATACATTTTAAAGTCACGGCTCACGTATTTATATCTATGAGAAGCATCGATAAATAGGATGTTGATTGGTTTTCCTCCAAGCATCTCCTTTAATTTAGCCACTGTTTTTGGATCCTCGGTAAATCCTGTTATATCCGGGACACTTCTCTCATTATTAGAGTCAATGCTGATATGCCTAGCCCCTAGAAGCTCTTGATAGAACCGTTTCTGCATACCGTACAGAGTCCCCAGTTCAACGACAATAGGGTTTTTTATCCTGTGCTTTGATAGGTACATTTCACAGAACTCTAAAAACTGCCTCCATTCAGGGGGATTCTGTGCCAACCTTCCCTCTTGTTTCATGAGTTCATCGTACAATTTTATATTCATTGTCTTATCATAACCCCTATTCCCATTTGACCCCTATCTTTACTTTCTTTATGTCGATGGATAGAAAGAAATAAAAACTCTTGATTTCTCTCCGTTTCCATATGTGCCATTAATTTTAACTCGTCCCAAAACTTCCAGACCTCTCTAGTTTGCCTGTGTTGATATCGACCCCTTTCTATATCGTGAAGGGCGATAATGTCACTACATAAAGGAGAGTACAATTCAAAGTCTCTCCTAACATTCTCATAACGATGAGAGGCATCAATGAAAAGGATGTTGATCGATCTTCCATTAAGCCTCTCTTTGAGTTCCACCCTTGTCTTTCGTTTACGGCTATCTCCAAGGATGTCAGGAGTTCCCCGAAGGCTAGAGCAATCAATGCCTATAAACTCCGCTCCTAATATTTCCTCATAAAACTTTCTCTGTCCATCTCTCCATATCCCAAGCTCTACGACTACTGGCTTCTTTACCTTTCCGTTCAGATACATTTCACATATTTGTAGAAATAGCTGCCACTCACCCGGCTGTTGAACAGGTTGAGGTTCCCGCTCCATGAGTTTACGGAAGAGTTTAAGGTTCATCCCTTTATTATTACTCCTATCCCTCTCTGATTGCCTCTGATTCGTTTGTTGTATATCGTAATGAACTGAAAGTCCTCGAATTCCCCCTCACCTCTAATGGCCATCTGCTTTAATTCGTCCCAAACTTTCCATGCCTCTGACGTTTTCCTCTTCTTGTATCTGCAACTTTCAATGTCATAGATTACCATTATCCCCGTACAGTGTGGAGCATAAACCCTGAAGTTCCTAAGTACATTTTTATAGTTGCCGCCGCCTATACAGAGAATATCGATTCCTTCATCACACACAACTCTTTTAATTTCCGCATTAAACAACTGTTTGAAAAACTCACTACGGCTGTCTTCCTCTAATCCTACCTCCACAACAACTGGATTTTTAATCTTTTCCTTCTTCAAATAAAGATCACAAATCTCCAGAAACATTTTCCATTCCGGTGGATGAATTCTTGCCTCTGTCTCTAACATAAGCTTGCCGAAGTTTGCTGAATTCATAATATAACCTCCAATATTTCATCTATCCTGTTTGACGTTCTGTGATATTTCATTGCAAACTCATGCCCCTCTTTGGCTATGGCCTCCGCCTCGTCCTGGTTCTCTGTGAAGTATAGTATCTTTTTCCATAACTCCATGAGCCCCTTGTCCGAAGGTTCATAAAATATACAATGTTTTCCATCAATGAGAGGGTGAGCTAATGGAAAATATATCTTATCGACAAAGACAAGAGCGCTGTTTGCTAGGGCCTCCCAGGTCCTGTGATCACCGTCCCAACGTCCAGGATTACAGGTCACGACAATTCGGCTTCTTTTTAATAGCCTGAAATACTCCCTCATGTCAGGGTCATTAAACCTTTTCATTGACCCCTTAGTATAGCTCCCAAGTTGAGCCTTTCCTGGGATATCCATATTCCTTAAAAGCTGAAGAACTCTCTCTCTGTTTAAATGCTGCCTATGTTTTACTGGCCTGAACGTACACGATAACGATACGTCCCTCTCCATCTCCTCATCAATTATAAACTCATCCATAATAGCAAAGGTTATGGGGTGAACACCGAAGGGCTTCGGACAGGGTGTTCTAGTCGTATAGTTTTCTATATGTTCCATCTCTGTCCAACTACGCTTGAAATAAGCCAGAACGCCATTGGAAGGAAGGAACCACCGGGGGTTATCATGGTAATCAATGATTACGGTTTTCTCTGACGGGAATGATAGCTTAGGGTCTGGTCGTGATCTTCTGGGAGTGTGGTAAAACTGAAAGACAAAATCGCTCTCTCTTTCGCTCTCGACAAGCTCAACCCTCTGATTGTTTATAAGTCCCTGTTTTATTAGAAGATACTCCCTTGTTTCTTTGTGGACACAGGGAGGGTAGTATATTCTGGTCATTTCATCCCTTTAGCCCTTATTTTAGCCTGGTTCATCGGAGTACAAAAAGCTCCTCTTCTTACCTTTTTCTTTATTTCCTTTATTTTCCTATCACGTTTCACAATATCCATAAACTTAAAACAGCCTTCATTCGGTGATTCCATCATTTTATTTTTCCTATCTCGTCACTAAATTAAAATCAAGCCCCCATTTATAGCCCTTCGTTTCACGTTCTCGAAATATCTCCCTGTCCCTATCTCTGACCCTATGCGCAAATCGATAAGTCTCGTCTTTCTTCCTGAAATGCTTGACCTTAAATTCTTCTGAAAGATAGATGATTCTCTCTAGTTCTTTGACAGCCCTCAACAGTTCTGAGTCTGACCTGAAGTGTGTAAAATCCGGACAGAACACTTCACGTTTAGGAAATCGCTTAACAAACTTATTCCCCATGAGTCCGAATATGCATCTCCCTTTTCTGCCTATACTGACTACCCCGTCCCCGTCAGGAAAAGATATATCCATATTCTTCATTGCCATTTTAATGCAATCGTGTGGAAAGATAAGATCATCTGAGGCGTATATGTAATATTCCGAAATGAACTCTTTAATCACTCGGTTTATAGAGAATACCCAATCCTTTCTAGTGGTATTCATAATGACAGAGAGGTTATCAAAATACCTGTCTGATATTTTTGTGAATATCTCATCGTTTCCATCAGCGACTACAACGATATGAACATCTTTATAAGATCCGGCCTGGATGGAGTCAATCGTCTGCATAAGCAAGTCAATCCGACTAGATGAACAGGTTGGGATAATCAATGTCACCTTCATAATACTATCCTCACATTTTTATTTGCCGCAACCATTTTCATAATCTTCTTTTCCTCTTTCTGTCCACTGTGTTTCTTTCCATCATCCGGCTTAGTGTTATACCAACTCTTAGTCTTAAAGAAATTGAACCCATATATTGTGAGGCTCTTGAAATCGATATGTTTAATAATGAAATTAAGCGTCATCATTCCTGTACTGGGATTTATACCCAACTCCTTATGGAGTTCTCGCCAGTCCATCTTTGGGTTCTGTATGGCGTTCCTAAGCACCCAAGGGTGTGCCAACCTTTTACATTCCGTCATCCATACAGTAAAGACAGGCTTAAACGATGACTGAACATTCCGTTTACTCAATCCTGTGGACAGAAATAATATATCTGTCCGGCTGCCTATGAACTCCTCTTTCCCTTTAGGGGTTCCTCTGTTCATCCTTCCTACTATGTCAAAATTTGAATCTATTCTCCTCTTCCTCTTCAGCACAGAGTCAGCGTTCCCGATGATACACATTTTTTTTCCCTTGCAGAATTTCTGTATATCAAGAAGGGATCGCTTCATTACGGGGTTCCTCCCCTTCGGTTTATAGACTCTGCTCAACTGGAAATGCTCAACCACTGGATTGACTTTGTACCTGGCCGAACTGTCAAATATCATGCAATACTCTACAGGTAATGACTTCCATTTGATTTCGTCTTTATGTCTATCGAATACTCGCCTTAAATTCTTTTGTGGCATGTGTGTTTTTGGATGTTCTATGTTTTCTTCTATCCATTTCTTTACAAGCCACCTGGACTTTGCGGTATTCCCAAAATACAACGTCCCTGAGAGGAGTTCCTTTTCTAACTTAAAATGACAGGCGAAATCACAATCCAAATTGCTGAACAGAACAGGATTTTGTCTAATCTTTGCATCGGCATCCACGAAAACGACTGGCCTCCCCTTATGTTTATTCAGCATCGATAATATAAAGTTCGGTTTATAATAAGTGTTCTTGTGCCAGTCTCCCAGATCCTTAACCCCAACAACGTCATTCTCCAGGTTGAACCGCTTCAACGTAGTCTTTAAATTCTCAACCTGTCTCTCATATGGAGTATCTTTCGTATAGTAGGATGTTATGATCGGAAACTTCACTGGCTCTATGTCTTCAATCTTTCCAAATTCAAAGCATGTCAAACCACTGTTAGGATTAAGGTTTATAACCTTAGTCTTTCTCGCCTTAATCTCTTGAGCCACCTTATTAAAGTCGTTCCTGAACACTTTATAGACTTTTGCGTTCTGCCTCTCAGGATATCCACCGTGGAACCATACCTGTTTTCCGTCTTTGTCTATCATGTCAAACCCTAAAAGATAGATCGGGTTTGCTCTAAGGCACATTGCAATACCTAGCGCCCCGAACCCTGAGTTAGAACCGCTCCTTATTCCATCCTTTAAAGAATAGCTCATCTTCGTCTTTGGCACTTGATTTATTACAAAAACGCCCTGTGGGTATTCATATCCTGTAGAATCTAACCACACGGGGATTCCTTTGAATTCGTTAAATTTGTTTTTTGCATTATCGCCCAACTTTCCATTCATTATCCATTCGTACAGCATGTGATCCATTGCAAAATTAAGAGTGCAATCAGCGTACTCGTAGGCTCTGTTTATTCCAATCACCAATTCGTTCTTGAGTTTAGAGAAATCAAACCCTTTTAAACTCTCTCCTCCACCAACGATAAAACACCTCTGTCCTTGCCACGCCCCGTCTGCTAAGACTTCGTGTAACATCCTTCCTTCCTCATAATCAAGGACTGAGGGAGGGCTCACCCCTTCAGCAAAACCGAACCCTAATCGCCTGACTTCTTTCCAATTATCTCTTATGTTTTGATCCTTATCCCTCTCCTTTTGGATTCTCTTTCTTGATGCGGTTAGAATAGCCCTAACTCTATTATCGGAAGTCGTTATCATCTCAGTCATCGAATCATTCCCCCTTGAGTCCTGCGCTCTATGTCTTCGCTACTGAACTTGACTTCGTATATCTCGATACACTCGACATCAGAGAGGGCTTTGAATTTATGGAAGACTCCAAACGGAACGATCGTTGATTGACCTTCCCTGAGTATCGTCTTATCACAAGTTTTCTTATCCTCCCATATTGATATCTCTAACTCCCCACTCATGACATAGAACTTGTTTGTCTTTTGTTTGTGAAGGTGTTCAGAGCAAAAGCCGCCCTTTTTAATCTCAAGGTGATGGACTGAGACTGTAGTGTTCAGAAAGATATCAGTCGTATAGCCCCAGTTCTTTCCTTTTCTCATTGTTTCCCATAATCCTTTCTTTTACTTTTTTAAATATCTTTTTCTTCATTTGAAACACAACGGCATCGGTCACGCCCATTGTTTGAGCAGTTTCACGAGTACTGTAACCTTGCAATAATCGTTTTGCTACAAACTTTTGCTTCTTAGTTAACATACGATTATCATCATAGATAGCTACTGAAATCTCAGATAGAAGAAACTCCTGATAGACTGAACAGTCCCTTGACTCTTGTTCAAGAGGCTCATAATCAGCTATGAACTTCCTTTGTTTGAGGAAATCTAAAGAAGTCCAAATCGCAACTCTATACGCCCAAGAACTCAAAGCTGATTTATTGCTATCGTACCGCCTGAGATACTTTAGGCATCGAATAAAAATGTCGTTCTCTAAGTCTTCGCAATCTGGATGTTGAATATCAAAGCGCCCAATCACTACCTGATTTTTAATCATAGGCATTATGTCAACTAACTCATTCAAATTACAGATCATCGAAAGTAATCCTTGCTGGTCTTTTTCTTCTGCTCATATTCTTCGCTTAGAGAAAGAGGGGCCAGGAACCTCCCAGCCCCTCATCAAAATCAAACTGTTGCACACCTCTGCGCCTGCTGGGTATCTCCCAAAGCTCCACCATACCGCATCCATCCTACCTGAGCATCAGTGTAGGACAGCATATCGAAATCGGTAAAAGTGGTCAGGTCCATCCGGTAGCCTGCAATCCATTTGTTCTTGGGAAGGATTACATAATAGACATCCGTTTCCTGGAGCATGGTTGTGACAATCATCGTGAAGTTGTAGTCAATCTGAGGTACATTTTGAGATATATCATAATTGAATGCCAACGCCTGCTTGACTCGACCTCTCAACTGTAGAGGTGCGAGAACTTGGAATGTCGTATTCTGCGGTGTGACTCCATATCCTCGGTTCAAGACGTTGAGGATGATAGTCTCAGCAGCAAGGTTCATTGTGGCCGCATCCCTTGAGGCCGTATAGCCTCTAGTCGCTGCTGCCAGTGCATCTGGTGAAGCTTGCCATGCGATATTCTGAGCTGCTGGAAGTGCCTCAATCAACGCATAGAATACAGCCGCCCTAGCTTGGAATGCCGCATTCCTGTACGCCTTGGCAAGACTCTCGATTGTCAGGTATTCCTCATCATCGAAGAGTGTCCGATCCCAGTTCAATCCACCCGAATACCTCTCGAAAAAGACTTGTGACTTTTCACCTGACATCTGATAGAGCTTGGCTTTGCTCCCAAGGGGGGTTGCATTGAACTGAACATTGTTCGCAATGTCCAGAAGGGAAAATCCGTTTCTCCTCTGTGCGGACATATCCCGAGTGTCAAAAATCTGTTCATATCCGTTGTCGTAATAGGTCAGTTGGTCGTACTTCTGGAGGATAGGAATAATCGATGTCGGGAAGTCACTCGCAGCCGTAAACTCCTGGACTTTCTGGAAGATTTCTTGATTCTGCTTCCTGTCGTCCATGAATTCTTGACTCTTCGCAAAGTGCGGATTCGCTTCCATGTCCGGAATAGCAAGGAAATACTGAAGTTGCTTTGTCAGTTTCACCCGGTGGTCCCTGTTGTTCTGGTCAAATTTTGACCAATCCCAGTTTTTGAATATTGTGCTTTTCATTATAGTGGTTCTCCCTGTGAGGCTTTGTCGCCCTTTAGGTCAATCTCAACCGTAGTGTCATCTGCTCCGGCTGCTTCTGTTGCAATCCCAATCCAATAAAACCCACTTCTATGAAATGGATATACAGGATCACCATTTGTACCACTCCAATAAACCTTCATTCCGGCTGTAAAGGCAAACCCTGTCCCTGTTCTTTTGGTCACAACGATTTTCTCGCAGCTATAAATCGGGAAGAAAATTGCCGCTAGAGCAACAGTCGTCTCGAAATAAACCACAGCAACAGTGCCTTCAAGCAGGATCATGTCATACTGGACATGACCATTAGTATCGTCGCATACGGCGGTAAACGTTTTCATGTTTTCGCCAGTAGTTCTTACTCTTTGTCCCATGTTAGTCTCCGTTAAATTTGTTTAGATTTTTCCGCTTGTTTCACGTAGTCCATAAGACCCTAATCTTCAAGAGCCATATCTTCGACCATGCTATCGCCATCTTTCTTGTCAGTTGGTCCCGAACCAGGAGTCTTTTTCTTTTCCTCCGGCTCTTTCCCGAAAACGTCTTTGTTGATAAGGTTTAATTTATCAATCTGCTTGTCAAGGAATCCTCCGAATTCATCCTCAGCTTTTCCAGGTTCCACAGGTTTGAAATCATCAAGGTTTAGCTTGATATATTTCATCTGTTCATCAGTAAGTTTCCTCTTGTCCTTCTGCGTTGTGAGCCATTCTCCGGTTTTTGATTGGATGTTTTCAGCGTTCAACTTAACAATCTTATCGTCTCTTTCCTTGATTGCCGTGTTGTGTTCCTCGATGAGCGTTTCCTTTGTCTTATCGAATCCAGCCTCGTCTCTTTTCCTGTGTTCATACTCGCCAGTTTTGGCCTTTTTTGTTTCACTCTCGATATGTGCCTCGACCATAGGGTCTTTAGTCAAATCCCCTAAACCGTAAATATCTGACGGCTTTAGGTTTTCCGCTTTAATGAAGTCTCGGACATCATTAATCGTAGTCATTTCTCCACCTCCCGGTGCGTTGAATTGGGATTGGTTTTCAAACTCCTGGAGTTGGACTACAAGCGTAGCCCCTGGAAATCCAGGACGATTGACCGCTGAATTGCCTAATGCAATCCCCGTAATATCTTCAACATTGACATCAAAGATGCCCTTGTTTCGATCATCATTTAAATAAATATCCGCCTCCATACTTGCCACATCTAATGGCAAATCCTTATATTCTGGTTTTATATATGTTATAGCAATCGCAGATAATTTGTCTTTGATTATTTCCTTAGCCTTTCCGACTATCTCTCCTATTGATTGCCGCCCTTCATGTTCATTTGTCTTTGCGTGTAGATGGAATACCTTGGTCCCATACTGAAGCCTGTCAACTATTTTATGAATAGCTGAATCGAACCACCTTTTGACCATGTTTCCGTGTCCTACAACCGTCCCCTCGGATATCCCCTCATGACCTATCACATAGGCTCTAAAAACAGGGTGTTGATCTCTAGCCTTTATCTCTTCATAGATACTAGCCGGGATATGTTGCAATATCTCAGACGAGGCCATTTCAAGGATCGTTGCTCGGAATCTCATGGTTTTGCTCCTTTAGGTCTTTTCGTAATCCTTATTCAGCCAGGGTGTAAGATGTTTGACTATAGGAGAACGCATGTCGATCTTCTTATTTTTAACTTGCAGGGGGTTGTCTCCGTGGACGTTTAATAATTGCAACATTTGTTCTGCGTATTTCTTGTCCGTCAATCCTCCATTAATCCACTTTCTAAGATAATCTTCTATGTCTCGGAAAAGACAGCCATAGGATATTTTATAATGGGACTCAGGGTTCATTTCTTACCTCCCAACTTCGCTTCAAGCTCAGCTCTCTTTTTATCCAGGGCTTCTATCTGTTTCTCAATAGACCCCTCTAGTTTTATCTCCCTCTGTCGCTCATTCTCCTTCTGTTTCTTTATCTCCTCACTGAGCTTCTTCTGTCTCTTCTTAGCAGCCACCTTCTCTTTCTTTACCTCTTCTTTTCGTAGGGCTTGAAACTCCGCCATGTTCCCAGTAGTGACTACAGCATTGACCGCTTTCTGTGGCTTCCCTTTTACAACAAACACCTTCGGCTTGACTTTATTAGTTGTGATTATCCCTAACTTTTCGTCTTTCTGGTCTTTAACCTTAACGTCTTTTGTTGTTAGCATTTATTCGCTCCTTCAACCTGTTTTAATATCCAGGGATAGGTTTTCTTTAACCCTTCCATGATTGACTTGGTTGGTCTCCACCCTAGTTTTTCATAGAGAAGGTCGCTATTTGACATTCTCCGCTCTGCCCCTGTTGGCCCTGGGATATGTTTAATATTGACCTTTTTGTTGGCTACCTGCATTATCATCTCAGCAATCCTGTTTATGGTAATCACTTCACTTGTGCCGAGATTAAAGGGGCCGGTATGTTCAGACCGCATTATTCTTATTGTCCCCTCCACCGTATCGTCAACGTGGGTGAATGGCCTTGTCTGTTCCCCGTCTCCCCACATTTCGATAGTACATCCATCCTTTGCCTCTGCAATCTTCCTACATAGTGCAGCTATGGCCTTTTCTCTTCCACCTGTCCACGTATCTCCCTCTCCATAGGTGTTTTGGTATCTAGCAATACGGATATCAACTCCATGATTCCTGTGGAAGGCAAAATAGAGGCGTTCACTTGATAACTTCTCCCATCCGTAGTCAATAAGGGGGTTGGCCGGATAAGCCTTCTCTTCTCTTATGTCGTTGCCCTGGTTCCATTCTGAATATACACAGACAGACGAAGAGAAGAATATCCGCTTGTATGACCGATGATGAGATATTACGTTTAAATTAATGAGTGCTGAATTGAGCATGATTTCTGCATCGTTCTCTCCAGTGCAATCGTAGCCAGCACCGCCCATTTCAGCAGCTAATTGATAGACCTCATCGAAGTCTCGAAGGAACACATGGTTGCAAAATGTTAAGTCTCTCAAGTCTCCTGGTAAAAATACGTCCGCCTCTGTCTCTCCGAACTCAGGGTATTTCCTGTCTGCCCCCACAACCCAATGACCCTCTTCTTTAAGCCTCTTAACCAGATGACTCCCTATGAATCCACCTGCTCCGAGGACTAGGATTTTTTTCATTTGTAATTCCACCACTTATATCTAAACCCTCTGAATGCTTTACAGAATTGCCAACTTTCAACACCGTCTAGACCAACCCAGCTTTTTGTTTTAAACTCAATTGTTCGATAATCGTCTTCTCGATCAAACATGTCACAAATGAAATATCCTTGAATCTCACCACTAATCGCAAACCAAATCTTATCGCCGATTTCAAGGTTCTTGGGTGGCCTCTTCATGCTCCACCAGCAATACTGATCTTGGAATTTTAACTTATGAGCCAACGTATTCCCATTTGTGTAAATTACAATATCCATTATCCCTCATCCCCTATAAACGGAGGGTCGTTATCCTCATTCTTCAAGTCCTCATTCTCTTTCTTTATCCGCTCAAGTTCAGCCTCCTCATTCTGTCCTTGCCTCTCAAGCTCCTCCTGAACATCAACGTCAGGCAACTGTTCAAGGAAAAGCTCCTGAGTCACCTTCCCTGCTATTGTAGCCGGGAGCCAAATGTCTTTTATGTTACTCCAATGCTGTTGTGTTATTACTGGAATAGTAACCTTGATTAGGCCGGGGGTTAGCTTCAGTCCTTTAGCCTCTTTCTGTTTAAAGACCGTCTCGTTAAACAGGTTCATGGCTTTAGCAATAAGCTCCTCATAAGCACCCTCCCAGGTTGCCCTGTCCTTAACTGTTGCAGAACTCAACGCCTCTCTCTGATCGTCTCCTGTAGAACGGTTCTTTAATAGGTCTATAAACCCCAGGTATTGAACAGAAACGCCCGTTGTCCCCGATATCATCTTTGCTGTGGTTAGAATCTCTTTCTCTATTGATGCGACTCCGGCTATGTCTAATATTATAAACTGTAGGTCCGCTGTTCCAGCAAGCATTCTTTTGATCTTGAAGTTTTTATTGTCGAACATCTCCAAAGCCTTTGTGACTTCTTGGTCGTCCTTACAAAGTGCGTACAATATCGGCCCACCAAAGATACGGTTGATCTCTCTCCAATCTCTAAGCGCCTTATCAAGGTTATCTATCTGAGTCAGGCAATTCATGACCTTAGACCGGGCTTGGTTGGCATCGTTTATGCGACCACCGAATTTCTTGTAGACAAACTGAGGCTCCTCTAACCTTACCTCATCCTGTCCTTTTGATTGCCATGTGACCGCTATGTATTTCTTGTAATCATCCTCATCGGGAATTACTTTATATTTCTTGGTCAACCAGCTCACGTATCTCACTACAGGCATTTGAAAGCCATATGGTTTGTATTTCTCTAGCTTAGGCGTATCGTCCATATCGAGTTTCATGAGGATCTTACCTTCAATCTCCGCCTCTACAGCAAACACCTGAACCATCTCCTTGTCCAGGTCGTTATATTCAAGGAAATCCTTTGTCCATTGGAGTTCTTTAGTCGCATCAACCGCCTCTTTCTTTACCGTCCCCTTCTCTTTTGCCGATATCTTAATCCCTCTCGCTATAATAAACGCTGCTCTTAGATCGATTATATTCCTCGTCTGAAGCACTCCCCATTTGGCCGTACCGTTATATTTCTTGTCTATCTGGGTTATGGCCTTATTGTAAGTCTGGTACTCATTCCCCTTGTATGAACCTGTGGTATCTTCATCATCGGTTGCGGAGAGGATGTCTATAAGGTGCTGAGTCTTAACCATCATCTTGCCCATTTCACCCTTCATGGCCTGGACATTCTGAGCGTCTTTAAAATATTGTATTATCTTTATGGCCATATGTCCCCCATGCTCACATCCGGCATTGCAAAGGCTCCGACTGATTGTTTCATGTGGGTGAATATGCCGTATCTAGTCCCATCCATTGCATGATTCATAAACTTAACGGGCTCGGGCAAATTGTTTCCGTCTTTATCCTTTTTCCTGACATATCCCTTTTGTTCATTAACGATGTTTTCAGATCCATCAAGTATATGGATATCCAATGATTGAAGGTAGTCTATTCCGGCCCTTACGGAATCCGGCCCTTTCTCACATGGCTTTGCATTGATTCCCAGATCACATAGCTCTTGGATGGACTTTGGTTCTGCACTATCCCAGTATGACTCTTCTTTATCCGCACCTACAGATTTCATCTTAGAGGCCAACATTGGATTAGTCAATCCCGTTTCATAAATCAATTCCTCTAGCCAAAACTCATTGGCCTTGCGGTATATTCGACCACAAAAAGCCGGATCAACTGTATATCCGAAGTCACCACCATAGAATATTTCATCAGGATTTATAATCTCTTCCCATGACATACTTTCTTGTTCTTTTGTTTTACATACAATATTCCAATCATAAATGACCCCTTCCAGCTCTCCCCACTCACCCTCAAAATAGACTTGATAGAAATTGGGATTGTGTTTCTTTGTTTCCCTCAATCTCTCAATCTCTTCCTTTGAGGCCCAGGGGTTGTCAAGGATTGTATATTTTAGCTTCCTTGCATTACCGACATTCTCCTGAAAGAACCGCTTGAACACCCATTTCGTCTTACCGATTGGATTAAAGTCTGATATGAACTGAGAGAACGAACTTTGACCCCCTCGAATCCGAGTCCTTAAAAGCTCGTAATCATCCTCGTTTAATTCAGGGACTTCATTACACCAAACGAAATCAATATCCGTTATAGAGCGTATCTTCTCATAATCGTCTTTATTGTTTAATGAGGTGAAGTCAAATATCATATTCCCGACATGAGCCCTCATTGTGTTTTGATTAAGGTCGAACGGGAGCCTGAATAGTTTAGCCCTCTTCTCTATAATCTCAAGCGTGGACGACCTCAATCTCGGAAGTGTCTTTCTAACCACCAATGCTTTTAATGGCACGTTGGGTTGTAATATCGGCTGCATTAAAAGCTTATCGGCTATTGAGTATGTCTTACCAGCATTAGCCCCGCCCCTCACAACCAATTCAAAATCAGTTGACCCGAACAACTCCGAATGGTTCGGGTTTAGGTGTTGGTTAAGATTTAATGTTTCCATTGTCCTTTTTTTTCTTCTTTGGTAAAAACTTCTCTGATACAAGGTAGGTCAAATCAAGGTTTCCATCAACGGTCATATTGGTTGGGAGCATCTTGGATATGATCTGATAAAACGTGATCTTATTTCTATCGTTCTTCGAGAAGACAGTCGCAGCCCCTTCCAGTCCTCCCATCTTAACATGGTTTAATATCTCAAAATAGAATTGCTTCATGTCGGTTGTGAGTTTATTCTGAGTTCCTTTTTGGCGACCTCCTGTTTTCTCTTTTCCTTTTTCAAACTTTGGTCTTGGCATTTTGTTCTATCTTGTTCTACTTTAGAGCATTTTCAATTATTCCCTCTGTCCCTATATCCAATTGCTTCCTTTTCGTCCATAATAACAACCATAACTTGATTCGTAGGGTCTTGTAAAGAGTTTATAGTGTTCAATATCTCATCCTTCACATTCTCATCTTGAAGTTCAAGTTGAACAATAGCCCCTTTGTCCCCACTTCTGAGACTCTTAATGCTCACTTGTTTAATTAGGGCTTTGAAGGCTATTTTCATTTTGTAAGCTCATCTCTTTCTTTTATAATCTCCTCCATGTGTTTCCCAATTGCAACTATGTGTCCTGGAGAACTAACAAATACATCTCTTGGATATGTCTCAAGCCACCATTTACAAACATCAAGCAATCCTAGCTTCTCTCCATTCTCGTTAAATATGCTCATTTCCCAACCAACTCCCTCAATAACAATATCCCGATAGTGACAATAAGCGAAATGGTCGCCCCTATCCCCGCTATCTTAAATCGGTTGTTATTGACCTTTTCCTTAATACACTTCATTTCCTTTTTGATGTCTGTTATGTCCTCACTTATGTTTAACAACGACTGCTCAACCCTTCCTTGAAACTGACCAGCTTTGAACTTTCCGTTATCCTCAGTCATTAATCCCCCTTCCTCTGTAGTCTC
>SDBV01005276.1_pt1 | contig 18284 bp, 12 predicted proteins | sample 2277081 | NCBI WGS metagenome assembly SDBV01 (sample SAMN10402039, study PRJNA504765) | marine sediment metagenome | isolation source: marine sediment core GS10_PC15, 223 cmbsf | place: Arctic Ocean: Southern Knipovich Ridge | collected 2010 | reverse complement strand
CAACCTAATGGCGAATTCTGGTACACTTTTGTTGCCAACGATGGCTAAACTTTTTTACATCGCAAAAATATCTGTCACTCCGCATTTCGTCTCTCGCCAAATAGTAGCTTCCATTATCCTATTACTACAACCAATCACCAACCGGCAATTGCTCGACCGCACTTCTTAAAACAGGATCGACATTCGTATACACCTTGTTTGTCAGATACGGAGAGGAGTGTTCCAGCAATTTCCGCGTAACAGCAGTCGAAACCCCATTCTGAGCAAGCAAAGAACCGAATGTCTTTCTCAGATCATGAAATTTTAAATCAGCCGACCCGACATCCTTACAGATCCTACGCCATTTCCTATGGTTGAATTTAGTCTTAAACAATTTCTCCTGGCCAATATCCAAGCTGCAGACATATTTTGAAAGTTCAGCCATTACTTCGACTGAAACAGGTCGCGAACCCCCAATGGTAGCGGTTTGGGTAAGACTCGCTGGGTAGTTGAACGGACACTTTCCTGGCTGCACCAGTTTCGACGGTTGCGAGTCCGTTATGAGCGTCGTAGTGATATTCACGAAGCTTTCCTTTCTATAGGTTGTATTATCATATGTTGGAACCAATTAAATTCATTTTGTTAGAGGCTCTTAGAAGTATTTTGCCCATGTTGAGTTGATACCTAAGTTTCAATGCGGAAAGCACTCATAGCAAAAACAATGGAAAATCCCTTGTCAACAATACAATATCACAACTCAAGCCTTTTTCAATTCATCCACAAACTTTGGGGCGATACTAAGCAAACGGCTCTACCGAAAAAGCGACATAATTCATAATTTCTCGCAATTCCTTCTCGAAGGTTCTGCACGTTTGATGTTTTCTGGCTTTCTTCAGCAGGCGATGATGGCAGCGGCGGATTTTCTGGCCGGCACCGCAGGGGCAGATTGTCTGGTCATCATATGTTGGATTTGATAGAATGCGCAGGAACTCCATGACCTCAATGTTGTCTGTTGTGCCAAAGAAATCATGGTAATACTCGAGAAGGCCAAGGGGGCCGTGCGACAATTCACCATCGGACCTTTTGCCATAATCACGTTTGCAGGTGTGGTTGAACAGAAAGCGGACAACTTGTTCCCGCACGAACCAGAGGAGAGTGCGTCGTTATGCGAAAGTAGCCCTTATAATTAAAACAGGTGAAATACTTGACAAAATGTTTTTTGGTGGTATCATGTTGTAGTCAATATTTGGCGGTAGTTCTGAATAAGAACGATGGTGATGGGTTCTTAAATCCTGGAAGATAACGTGGAGAATGGAAGGATGAAAAGAATAGTTATTGTGTTAATAATGGGGATAATTATTTGCGGTTTAGGCAGTGTTCAAGCAATTACATACGATGCAGAGTACTCTTTGTATTTTGCAGAAAACCCAAGGGTTGAAGATATTAGTATCAATAGTATGGATGAAGAATCGCTTGGATATTTTTGGGGATATGTAGACGAACTTGAAAATACAGGGTTTATTCAGATAGAAGAACCTTTAGAGTCGCAAAACTGTATCGAACCTGATGTTTGCACAAGCATATGCCCCTCAGATCATGAACTTAAAACAATTTTAGCGGCCAAATACGCACATTCGATATGGATAGATAAGAATGATTTGGTCCCATGGAAGTTGTCGGATTTCACTGATGCCGAACTTCAGCAACAGTTTTTACCATTTACATGTTTCTTCGCAGTGGTTGACTACTCGCCTTCATATGCATTTAGTTATATGGTAGAAAATGACCTTATTAAAGACAGCTTGCAGAATACTTTTTATGCAGTCATAGAAGATTTAAGGACAGCGGATTGGAAGGATAGCAACGGCTTTTTGCATGGCATCGGGAGTTTGGACCCAACACATACTGCTTATACATTGGAACAGGCATTGACTACGTACAGGCCTGGTACCCTTTCCAGGATTTCCAGGAGGGGATGTCATACTATGACAAGAATAACTGTTGCTTTACTTAAAAGTGTTAATATTCCAGGTGAAATAAAAACATCAGGTTGGTTCACACCAGGTCATTCGTCAGCAGAATGGTCAGTTGTTGAAACAGTATTGGCACATGGAGATGATTTATATGGAATAGACAGAGCAACGCCAACGAGAGAGCTTTTGCAAAGATATGCTTACTATCAAAGTAATATTGATACACCACCATGTATGGGTGACATTCCCTGCCTGTCAGTAAGGTATCACCGTTTAAATAACCTAAAGTATCCAGACCGTGATCTTTTAATGGATTGTCGTCGACCTTATTATAAAGGGGCGGTTAGCTGTGAAGATTATGTTTCAGACACTTTTGGAGATTATCTGACAACTGAAGAATTGGATAATGCGAAAAGTTGTCTTTGTGGATGTTATGTTTCAAGCCTTGATGGAATAAATCCCGTCAACCTTGGAGATTTTGAAATACTTGCCCGAAATTGGTTAATAACAGGGTGTCATAAGCAAGGTGACATAAATGGAGATTGTAGCGTAGATATTGGAGACTTAATTCACATGTCGCAGTTCTGGCTAAATGAATGTGGTTGTTCAATTATCGGAGATCTTGTATACAATGGCAATGTTGATGCCAAAGACCTGATGGTCTTGGCTCAATACTGGTTAGAAAATGAGATTTGAGCAGACTTAACTCCTGATGAACCTGATGGAATTGTCAATCTTCGCGATTTTGCCATTTTAATCGAACGTTGGCTCGAAGCCACTCAATAGTCCATGCCCTGATACAAGGTTTTCTACAGAGCATGTCTGACCCTTTTATCGATGAAAGGTTTGGCTGCGTAGCTAAGCAAGGATATACAATGTTATACGGGAGATGTCAGATGAATGGACCTTCGGCTTTACAAAGAAGATTATTTGCCGGGACAATTCTTCTTGCCTTATTATTTGGCTGGACTCAGGAGGTATGTTGGGCTGAGGTATGTTGTCCTGATGCAGGTTGTGCTATTGAGCCAAAGTCTAACACTGCTTCTGAGGCATATACGATAAATGATCATTTTATACCTGCAGACAAGGAACTTGACCCGCAATGGGTGGAGCTTCTTTTCGATAAAGGTCAAAGAAAAGAATATAGCGGCAAAGAGCTGGAAACCATCGGCATGCCCTGTGGTGGTGTCTGTGCCGGACAACTCTACGTGCGCGGAGACGGTACGCTTGCCAAGTGGTGGATTGCCAATAACGCACACGCCACGGCGCCTTACTGGGTTCCGATGGAAGATCTTAATATCGAATACAAGGTATCCACTCCTCTCGGTGATAACCGAATTGCATACCGGACATATCGTCCTGAGAGCTATATCGACCAGGGGTTTGCTGTGCGTGTTAAGCCGGCCGGCGGAAAACCACAGGTGCGGACCCTTGACCGTGACGGGTTCAAAGCTATTCGCTTCATCGGCGAGTACCCCATTGCCACTATTGGCTATCGCGACAGGCAAGCTTCAGACTGGCCGGTTGAGGTGACTGGGGAAGTGTTTTCGCCTTTCATTCCTCTGAACACCCGGGATTCGGCGAATCCTGCAACCATCCTGCGCTATACCGTGAAGAATACATCAGATACTGCTGTCGACGTTACGATTGCCGGATGGCAACAGAACGCTGTCTGCCTTGACCTTATGGGCAAATACGAAGTGTTGAGTCGCAATCGTGTCATGCGGCACCCTGGAATGACTTCAGTGTACATGGATGTGTCGCCACGTTCTGCGCCACAAGAAGAAATATCTACGGTGTTCGAGGATTTTGAAGACGGAACATACGATGACTGGACAGTAGAAGGAGAAGCGTTCGGCAAGGGACCGGCTACAGGAACATTGACTAATCAACAGGTACTGGCCGGATGGAAAGGCAGGTATTTTATCAACAGTTATCTCGGCGGCAACGACGAGTTACAAGGACGAATGCTGTCCGGAACCTTCAAGATCAAGGAGCCCTACATCACCTTTCTCATCGGCGGCGGGAATCACTCCGGCAGAACAAGTCTTAACCTGGTCGTGGATGGTAAGGTGGTATATGCAGCCACCGGTACACGCAACACGCAGTTACAGCAGCAATTTTGGTGCGTTGAAAGCCTGATTGGCAAAGAGGCACATCTGGAAATTGTGGATTCTGAGTCTGCCGGATGGGGACATGTCACCGTGGATAACATCTGCTTTGCCAACGTTCCCCCTATTGGGCGACGTACCGTTCCGAGCGGTCATCGGCATTTCGGGAATATGACTCTGACATCTCTTGACGCGGCCGCCACAGCTACGGCCGGATGGAACTCGAAAGAGGCATTTATTGCGGACCTGCGGGAAGACGGACAACTGACCGGACCGCCGGTTGCTAAATCAAACCTCGGTGACAAGTGCAGCGGTGCGCTTGCGAGCAGTTTTTCCCTGGCTCCCGGCGAAAGCAAGACCGCAACATTTCTCCTGACCTGGTACTTTCCCAACCGCATGCAAGGAGACAAGAAGGTTGGCAACATGTATCGGGAGTGGTTCAACTCGTCGCTGGATGTGGCGACGTACATTGCGGAAAATTTCAAGCGGCTTGACAGCAGCACACAGCTGTTCAGGGATACCTGGTATGATACAACTCTGCCGTATTGGTTTGTTCAGCGTATTTCAATGCCGATCTCCTGTCTGGCCACCGAAACCTGCCAGTGGTGGGCTAACGGCAGATTCTATGCATGGGAAGGTGTTGGATGTTGCCCGGGAACGTGTAATCATGTCTGGCATTATGATCAGGCATTGGGGCGGTTGTTTCCTGAACTGCAACGATCCGCAATCGAAATGCAATACCTTAATCCGCAAACTCGATTCAACGACAAGACCGGCTATATCAATATGAGGGGCGAGTACTGGGGAAACGTATGGGCTGCCGACGGACATGCCGGCTGCGTCTTGATGGCGTTTAGACAACACCAGTTTTCACCGGACAACACATTCCTGAAAAGCAACTGGCCTGGCATCCGCAAAGCAATCGAGTTCATGATTCAGCAAGACGGCAATAATGACGGGGTGCTGGAGGGACACCAGAACAATACCTATGATATTCCGTTTTTCGGAGCGAACAGCATGATAGGTTCGCTCTACCACGCCGTCCTTCTGGCAGGCGAGAAGATGGCCTTGGCAATGGACGATGGGGCATTTGCTGAAAAATGCCGCCGTATCTATGAATCCGGACGCAAATGGACCGAGGATCAGCTTTTCGACGGTGAATACTTTATGCAGATCGTGGATCATCAGAAATATCCTCAGCACCAGTATGGCAAGGGATGTCTCTCGGACCAGTTGCTTGGCCAGACCTGGGCGCATTTGGTCGGGTTGGGCCATCTCTATCGCGAAGACCAGGTACGCTCTGCATTGCAGTCTGTCTTTAAATACAATTGGGCGCCGGATGTGGGGCCGCAGTACAAAGCGCATCGCCCGGAAATTTATTTCGCCATGCCCGGTGAAGCCGGCCTGTTCCTGTGCACATGGCCCAAAACCAGGCACATGGGGAACGGGCATGCCTCGGTACGGTATCGTAATACCATTTGGACCGGCATAGAGTTTCAAGTGGCCAGCGGTATGATTTATGAGGGACTGTTGAAAGAGGGACTGGCAATTGTCCGTGGCATTCATGAGCGTTACGATGGTGTCAAACACAACCCCTGGAATCATGTTCTATGCGGCGACTTCTATTCGCGGGCCATGGCCTCATGGGGATGCCTGCTGGCGGCAAGCGGATATGTTTACGATGGGCCTGCAGGAATGATCGGTTTTGCGCCACGGCTCACTCCTGAGAACTTCAAGGCTTTCTTCTCTGCCGCCGAAGGCTGGGGCAGCCTGGTTCAGACGCGAATCGGAAGCAGGCAGAGTAACCGTATTGAAGTCAAGTGGGGAAGACTGCGCGTCAAAAGTCTGCAATTGGAACTTCCGTCACAAGCAAAGCTGGCTGCTGCATCAGTGACAGTCGCAGGCCGTCAAGTTAACGCAGATGCAAAACAGCAGGGGACACGTGTGACGATTGTTCTGCCTCAGGCCGAAATCCTCGAGAAGAACCAGGAGATTGAGGCGAGAATAGTTTTTCATGCGCTGTAAGACAGTGGTTTGGAGAGGATAACAGGATGGTCATTCTTTAGTGGATTTGTCACGCTTATTGCCTGTTACAGAGTCTGCTACGTCGATAGGTGAATTAATGGTACGCGGTACCGTTTCGGGGGCACTATTATTGGTTTCGGTTATGCCGGAGATAGCCAATGGAGGTTCCGCCAAAAAAGCTGTAGCCCAAATGCAATCTCGATGTTATACTGCCGCTTAGGAATTTGAAATGACCCTATACGAGTAAGGAATCCCGGTGGTTGAAGAAGGTGGCAAGCGGAAAATCCGAACTGGGGCGTACCCGGAGCTTACGCTTACGGCCGTCCTGGTTGGGTATGGGCTGGGGATACTTATTGCTGTTAGTATCGGGTATGCGTCGCTTATTTTAGGCTTTTCCATTGAGGGGTCGGAATTGGCGGCTATCCTTGGTTTTGGCATTCTTCGGGGGTTGTTGGGGCGGAGCAGTATTGTTGAAAACAACATTAACCAGACTATCGCGTCGGCGGTGAATGGGGCGTCGTCGGGGCTTATGTTTACGGTGCCGGCATTGTTTATTCTCGGCCAGCCGGATTTTAATGCTGTGCTTATGATCTTTGCGTCCATTGCCGGCGGGATATTGGGTATTGCGTTTATTATCCCGCTTCGCAAGCAGATGATCGATTTTGAGCGGCTTACCTACCCTGGCGGTACGGCCGTTGCGACTATCCTGAAATCGCCCGGCGCGGGAATTCGCAAGGCCATACTGCTGCTCCTGGGGATGGCGGTGAGCGCTGTGGCTTATTTGGTTACGCAATTGGCAGGCGTCGGCGATGTGGACGTGGGGGCGTGGCTGCATCTGCCCGAATATATGAACATTGTTTTCTTCCTGTCGCTGATGACCGTGGGCGTGGGGTTTATCGCGGGTAAAGGAGGAGTAAGCTTTGTCATTGGCGGCTACGCCTGCTACTGGATTCTGGCGCCTATCCTGAACCAGATGGAGTTGATCCCGCCGGTGGAGACCATTGCCCATCCGGAGAATGGCATTGCCGAGCATCTTCGATTGACACTGTTTCGGCCGGTCGGGATCGGTATGCTCATCGGCGGGGCGGTTGCGGGGATCGTTTTGGCGCTTCCGTTAATCGTAAGCGCGATAAAGAGCATGCAGTCGGCCGCCAAACTTAAAACCGAGCACTCAAAAGACGAAATGCCCATCAAGCTGCTTTATGTCGGAATCGCAGGGGCTACGGTTCTGCTGTTTATCACGGCTGTGGTCAGCGTAAAAGAAGTCGGCATCGTACGCGGAGCGATAATGGCCATTTTAGGCACGCTCTGGATCTGGGTCGCCGGCGTCATCCTCTCGGAATGCATAGGCAGGACAAACTGGTCGCCGTTGAGCGGTATGACACTCATCGCAGTAACCATTTTGATCCTGATAACAAAAGACATGGGTGATTCGCCGGCTATTATCGCGTCCATCATGGTCGGCGCCGCGGCGTGCGTCGCCATGAGCCAGGCGACGGACCTGATGCAGGACTTGAAAACCGGCTATCTCGTGGGGGCCTCGCCGAAGAAACAGCAGATCGGCCAGTTCCTTGCCACATGGCTGGGGCCCATTGTTGTGGTCGCGCTGATCTTCGTTCTCCACCAGGCGTACGGTTTTGCAGGCGAAGAGGGCGCCGGTCCGGATGCACTGCCCGCCCCACAGGGAAACGCGCTTGCAAGCACAATGAAAGGCATCTTAGGCGGAGACGTCCCCGCCCAAAAGTATATCGCCGGTGCGGGGCTGGGCGCCCTCTTGAGCGCAAGTGGCATGGGGGGGCTTGGCATCCTCGTGGGGCTCGGCTTCTATCTGCCCTTTAACATCGTGCTGACGTACACCATCGGGACCCTGCTTCGAATCCTTGTCGACTGGCGAAAAGGCCACCAATTCAGCGAGGAGGTCGGCATCCCCGTCGCCGCCGGACTCATTGTCGGCGAAGCGCTCGTCGGCGTGGGATTTGCACTGTTCATGGTTTTCAAGGGGATGATGTCATGAAGATAATCGGCTACCTGTTGATAACCGCCGGCTTCCTCGTCGGAGCACTCGTCGCCGTCGTAGACGAAGAACAGGTCAACTGGTTCCACTTTGGCGCGGGCATCTGCGCCGGAATCTTCGGCGTCATCATAGTCCGCTTCGGCCACAGGCAGGTAACGCACGCCGAGGGCAAACTCGCATCCAATATGCAGGAAATCACCTCCACCCTCCGGCGCATTGTCGACGGTATGACCCGGCTCAACACCGAGAAAGACTCGATCGACACTTACGATATGCGACATCGCATCGACGAAACCATCGCCGCCGAGATCCTTGCCTTCGCCGACACGCGAGAAACCATCGCCACTCTCTTCGGGCTGGCCGTCTATGCCGATATCATGAGCCATTTCGCCGCCGGAGAACGATACCTCAACCGCGTCTGGTCGGCATCGGCGGACGGATACATCGACGAAGTGAACGCATATCTCGAGAAATCCCGCTACCAGTTCACGCAGACCCTGGACCTTATAAAGAAACAAAACCAAAACACCTGACCGGCCCCTTCACCGGCGATTATTTCAGCAGCCCGATTCCTTGTGCCAGGCACACTAATGCCGCCGCCAACATGAGGACAATCCCCACGACAGCAATCACGCGGGCGGGTCTCTTCGGCCTCAAGGCCTCGTCGCTTACAAACCGCGTTACGCAGTAGTAGTTCAACCCGTAGTAAAGCGGTGCAACGCAAAAGCTGATAAGCGCAACGTACATAACCAGCCTGACCGGTCTTCCGATGGTTACTATCAGCACAAACGCAAGAACCGCCGTGAACAGCACAAATATCCAATACAGCCTTGGGCGCCATTTCTTTTGCATTTCGCCGAAAAGCGTCGAAACCGCTTCCGCAAAGGAGCGGGAGAAACCGTCGATTACGGTGTAACACGTGGAGTACATGGCAAAGAACGCCGTCACCATGAATACCGGGTACATCCACGGACCGATGTTGCCGGTGTAGATATCGGCTAAGGATTTGGAAAAACCGACGCCATTGATCTGCCTGTCGGTTCCATAAAGAAACATCGCAGCCAGAAGCAGAAACACCGACGCGACGACGAACGACAACACATAGCCTACTCTCATGTCGGTCAGTGCAAACTTGAGAATCGTCCTTCTGCGCCCGGGCGTCTGGGGCGAAGCTAATTCGGGATGTTTTTCCAGGGTCCACAGCGAGTGCCAGATCGACACGTCGATCCCCGTGGGCATCCAGGCTAAGATTGCCGCGACAAGGGCTATCGAGCCGACCGGCATGGACGGAACAACGAAGTTGACAAAGACCTTTGGGGGGGGGAACACGGGCACAAACACGGCAATAGTCGCCGCAAACAGAACTATCATCATGATCTTATTTAGAAAATCCAGCCAACGGTATCCGCCAAACAGCAAAAATGCCAACACGGTCAATATCACCGCGGCCGCGTAGAACGCAAAAGACATTCCACCGATAAATGTATGCAGCACGGCGGCGGCGATCCCCACAACTCCCGCCAACACGGCAATGCCCTGGGCAATCGTGCCGAACAGGAAAATCCACAACGCCCACCCCCTGGGTCCGGGGAGCCTCATATATCCGGCAATGAGCGATTCACCAGTCGCGGCGGCATACCGCGGGCCGAACTCAAACGCGTGATACTTGAACAGGTGGGTCAAGAGCACAAGCCAAAGGAGCTTGTACTCGAACAACGCCCCGGCTTTGGGAGCAAAAACAAGATGGCTCGCCCCGATAGACGTCGCCGCCAAAAGCAGCCCCGGCCCCAATCTGTTGAAAAATGCGCCAATCCCTTTCGAGCCCGTCGAAGCCATAACCTTACGCTATCCAAAAATTCACAAAAACCTCACCGACAGCTCACCTGGCGACGGCCGCGGTGTTTTCGGGCGTTGTGATGCCGCCCGGCAGTTCCATGATGCGTATGTTGCGGAAGTGGATTTCGGCGCCTTCGCTCTCCAGGCAGATGTAGCCCTTCTTGCATTGGGATTTGCTGATGCCGTTTACAAACTTGCCGTTTACCGAAAGCTTGATCACCCCGTCGACGGCGACCACGGTGTACTTGTTCCACTGGCCCTTGCCCTTGCACCGTTTTTCCCACGACTTGCTCCGGCTGCCGCGCGGATTGTCGGGAACGGTCTTTAGCCCCATCGTGCCGAACAGTTCGCCGTGGACATACGCGTCGGTCCTGTTGTGCTGCACCGCCCAGTCCAATTCGAGCATTTGAACCTCCACGCCTCTGGTCAGGCGTCTGCCCTCCGGCGGAACCGCCTCGCTCCACAGGAAAGTACCGGAATTGCCGCCCGCCTCCATATGCCTCCATTCGATCTGCAAAATGAAATTTTCGTACTGCCGGTCCGTGCGCATCACCCCGATGGGGCGCCCGCTGCACACCAATATGCCGTCCCGCACACTCCACGTATCGTCGGCGGTATTGACATTGACCCATCCCGAGAGGTCCCGGCCGTTAAACAACTCCCGAAACCGCGGCACATCATCGACCGGCTTGCCCTCCTTACCCGAATCCGCCGAACCGCCACGCTTCGAAGCGGACTGACAGGCCACAGCGACAATTAGAATTGCCGAAATGAATAGCAGCTTCTTCATCCTTTTCCCCTTTCCACTTTGACATTATCTCTCGATACCGCCATTTTCACATCAAACGCCGCATTTGTCCAGAACATTCCCGGACACCCCTTGCACAGCCACCGAATGCCGCATATAATACCGATTATGAAAACATCTCATGCCATTGCAAATAAACCATTTTCGCCGGCCTCCGCAAACCCTGTTCCCCAAGCCATCGCAGGGGCGACCCCATGTGGTCGCCCTGATCATGTCCAATCGCAATTTTGCAGAACTCGTGAATCACAAAACCGAAAGGAGTAACCATGGAATCTGTTCTTGCTCACATAGGTGTCCCCGGGCCCGCTGAAGCACTGATCATTATGGTAATCGTGTTTTTCGCACTTCTGGCGATGGCGGTCCAGGTGGTTGCCTTTTGCATGATATTTCGCAAAACAGGCTATCACTGGGCGCTCGGGTTTCTAATGGTCATACCGTTAGCGGAATTGATCGTGCCATTGATCCTGGGCTTTGCCGACTGGCCGATCGCCAGGGAACTCCGCGCACTCAAGCAGCAGCAGGCAACCCATTGACGGATCGGAGTCATCAGACAAACAAAAATCTAACCGCCTGCCGCCCAGGGCAAGGTGGTTAGCCACTGCCGGGCCATGATGGCGAGATCGGGCAGATTGACCAGACCGTCGCGATTAATATCGCCTTCGATCGGCCATTCGCTCATACTTGCATAAAGCGTGTTGCCGTAGGCCCCGGTATTCACTCGGCCGCCGTTGGGCATCCGCTCGCGGTATGGCTTTTCGGCGGGGTCGCCGGCGTCAACGCAGGGGCTCGTCACCGCATCGAACGTCCAGAGCCCCTCCAGCCCGTTATTGACGACCGGGTCCAGCGGGACAAAACGCCCCTTTTCCGACAGCAGGTGGAAATCGTTATTCTCGGCATCGGCAAACAAAACCGACAACTGGCTTTTGTAAACAATTTGCATTTCCTCGGCGGACAGCACCCTGTCGAAAATCATTATTTCATCAATCTCACCCATAAATTCGCGGTTGTCATATGGCGCCGCCCCCATGCCGATCATCAAATTGGCATTGAGGCTGTCGGGCAGGGTCGTTATGGGGTTGGCTGACGCTACCAGCCCGGCGGCCACGCCGTTGTGATAGAACACAGGCGCAAGCACCGAAGCATCGAACGTCACGGCGACATGCTGCCACGTTTGGGGTGAGACCACTTCGGCGCTGTAAGCCCTGCCGTTGTTGTCGCCTTTTTCGACGTCAAGGCGGATTCGATCTGTATCGATGCTGAATATGTATTCCTTGTCAGTGTGGCTGCTGACCTTGCCGAGGATGACATGAATGTAGTTGGTCAGTTCCGGTTTGATCCATGCGCAGATCGTGTAATTGCCCGTGCCGACACTGATCGCAGGGCTGTCGGCGACCAGTGCATAATCGCCGTTGCCGCCAAAGTGCAGCGCCCCGGCGACCTGTCCTTCGGTGCGGACGGGGCCATAGATTGTTCCGTGACTAAAGCCCACCGAGTCATACACCGTCGTGCCGCCGGCTTCATCGAACTTCCAGTAAGCCACCGGTTCGGCGGGTTGCCAGTCCCAACTGTGGCGACTTTGGCAGCCCTCGGTATTGCCCTCGGCATTGTTCCAGAAGATGCAGTTGCTGATATTGGGGTCGGCCCCGCCAAGAGCCCGTATGCCGAAATTGTTATTGACAATCGTCATGTTTCTTATCGTCGGATTGCCTGCAAAACAGTATATTGCCCTGTAGCTGTCGCGTACTATGAAGTTACTCAGCACACTGTCCGGTCCCTCGCCGTCCTGAAACGAGAACGCATATCCCACCGGCGTCTCAACCACGGCGGCATCGGCGGCACTGCAAACGGTAATCGGCTTGCCCTGGAAATAGACCTGCTCATTGTAGACACCGGGCCAGACCAGCACGGTGTCACCGTCTACGGCCAGGATTACACCCCTGTTGATGGTCGCCAACGCTGTTTCTCTGCTTAGCCCGTCGTTGAGGTCATTGCCGCCGGCCATGTCGACATGAAAGACCGTTGATGGATTTGCCAGGGCGGCGATGTCGTCGGGACTCAGCGCATAGTTGTAAACGCCAACGTCGTCGATGAGCCCGTTGAAGAATCGATCCACTTTCTCGGCGTTGCCGCCGATAAGGACATCGTAGTCGTTGATGAGGATCTGTCTCGAAGCAACACTGGTTGCGTCAAGAACACCGTCAACGTACAGCGATATCCTCGTGCCGTCGTACGTGCCGGCAATGTGATGCCACAGCCCGTCATCAACGCGGCTATTGCTCAGAATGTTGCCCCATTGAGTAAAGGGCACCAACAGACCGGTACAGGCAAATTCCAGCTTGCCCGGATTGTCAGTTCCGGCGCTTTGCAGTCGCCAGGAATCGTCGCCCTTGGTTATGATCGGTTGCCAGCCGTCGGTGAATTCATCAGCCTTTATCCAGGCACTGAGTGTAATCTCATTTCGGATGTCAAATACGCTGCTGTCGCCGCAATTGACGTAGTCGCCGTCTCCATCGTCTCCGCCGTCAAAGGCCAGCGCCCCGTCGACCCGGCCGTCGAAGGGCATCCAGACCGGATCGCCCTCCAGCATGCCGTCGTTGGTCTTAGCCGAATCATAGGCGATGTCGCCATCCTCTTCATCCAACTTCCAGTGCCCGACAAGTGCAGGCGCAGCGATGAACTCATAGGCGCCCATATCCACTGCGCCGTCGTTGATGCGGGGCCTGCCGTCAAGATCCGTTTCGTTGGGATCGGTCGTGCGCATCGGATCGCCCGCGTTGATGCACAGAGAATCGACCACCAGACGCACATTGTCGTCCACCGTGCCGAAAATATCATCCTCGCCGTCGGCATCGACAAACAGCGGGTCGGCATGGATATTGTTTTCGCCGGCAAGGCCGTCGGGCACGTCGCTGTAATGGACCGAAGCGGTCCCGCCCGACAGACTTATCTCTTCATAGATAATGCAGTTGCTTATGTCGGCGTTGCCTGCGTACACATAAAGCCCTCCGCCTCCGCCGCTTGCCCAGTTGCCGCTGAAGGTGCAGTTGATAAACGTCGCTTCGCCACCGTTGTGGAAAACGCCTCCGCCGCCGGAGTTCTCGGTCCGGTTGCCGCTGAACAGACAGTTCATGAAAACTGCATCCGCCGAATCATTATGTACTCCCCCGCCGCTGTCGTACGCCCAGTTGCCGATGAACATGCAGTTGATCACCAGTGGGTTGCTGTTGATATTATGTATCCCGCCGCCCGTCTCTGCGATATTGTACACAAAGCGGCAGTTAATCACTGTCGGAGCGGCCGAGTCAATGAGCATTCCGCCGCCGTCGATAGACAGTGAATGAGAACTGCTTCCTCCCCGGACGGTGAATCCATCCAGAACGGTCTCCTCGTCAACGCCGCTTGCGACCACGACATGCAAGCTGTTGTCGTCGCGTGTGCTGTCACCGAGTAAATCCGCAGGCGTGGTTAAGATTACGTCATTGCCGTCAAAATCGCCGCAGAGCACACTTTCAAATGCACCGAAGTCCCGATCGTTCGGGTCGGCGCCGACGCCGGCGTATCCCCCGCGAAGGGCCACTCCATCGACGAGGACAAAGGCGGCATTGGGGTCCCCGCTGCCGCCGGGAGCGGCTGCACTTCTGTCCGGGTAGTATATGCCTGCCGCAACGTAAATCTCATCCCCCGGCTGCGCGACAGCCAGCGCATCCTGAAGGTAGCCCAACGCGCTTACCCAGCCTGTGCCGTCGCCGCCGCCGGCATTACCGTCGACATAGATTACCGCCGCCGGGCAATAGCCCCACAGCAGGACGGTAAAGAAAAGGAGGGTCGCCGGGATTTGGTGAGTTTTTCTTTTCATTGCCTCTCCGGATGAAACAGACGCCTTATCTTGCCACGGCCTCTCGAGCCAGATACAAAGGCCACAAGACACCATCCAATTGACGTGCCCCGGCGTATCCGGCCGCCCTGGGCGTCATTATCTCATCGACAGGCCGATCCGTTTGCTCATCATACGAAAAACTCAGACTACCTTCATGCTCGATGCCCGCAGCGTCCTTGATATAAAACCTGATCGTCCTGATAACATCGGCCTGCATGTCTATCTCGTAAATCAATCTGCCATCCCGCCACGTCAGTTCTACCTCGACAGCGTCCTTTCGTTTGGCATCACGCGTCTCAAACCGGACCTTTTGCCTGGCGGCATCGCGCCTGACGGTATCGATCGTGTGCAGTCCCATCCAGGGACGACCAAGTCCCGCAAAGAGAGCCTCCGCCGCAAACGCAGTCCGCACACTCCGGGCCAGATCGAAGACCTGAGTTCTCTCACCGGTCTGCTCGATAACGAGTCGGTCGCCCAACTGCAGTTTAAGCCACGGCTCATGCTCGAGACTGCTTTCGTAAACAAACGGCAGACAGCCGAGACCTTTTACGCTTTCGCCTGCGATTTGACCTGTGACGGTAAAGTAAGTCCACCCTCGCTTGTGCATTTCATCGCGACGGTCTTCAACTCTCACATCTGCCGGCCAGTCGTACTGGTAATACTGCTCGTACAGTACGCTTGGGTGTCGGATTACCTGGACCGTGCCGCCCCCCTCACCGCCGCGCGGTGTGGCAATCACCAGGGCGCCGCTGTCAATGCCGGCAACGTGTTGGATTTCAGTGGGCTTGCCTTCGATGCGCGAAATGAAGCGGCTCATCGCCGGGCTGTCGGTCGGAAGGCGCATCACCGCATGTTTCTCGGAGTACATCCGATAGTTGGTCATATAGACCGTGGACCGTCTGCGGTTAAAGTAGTAGTTGCCAAAATTGTTCTGCAGCCACACGCAATACGGTTGCTTGCCGTGCTTGTCGGGCATCATCTTCCGCATCATGACCGACTTGTCCGGTCCGTTGGGAAAAAACCACCAGTCCTGTCGGACATTGCCGGGAATCCGAACCGACCCTCCTGCAAGGTTGCCTTGCCCGGCCCCTGACACCCCATCGGTAACACTGACAGTCGATATGCCGCTGGGCTCCTGCGGCTCCTGCGGTGTTACCATAACAGCCCCGACAGCGATCACGCCTGCCGCTGCAAGCGATACGATCCCTGCCTTGCTGCCGGCCGTCCCTGCCACGGCAGCCGTAATGCCAACCTTGGTTGCCGCCGCCGTCACCGCTATCTGACCGGCGGCAGCCTCACTCGGAGCCGTTATCTTCCCGAATACAACCAAAGCCGTCAGCAAAGCCCCCTTTCCAAGTCCTCGGCGAGAAAGCTGTTTTGCCAATGATTTTTTTGCTCTGAAGAAAAGAACACGTGCATTGAACTCAGTACAGCCCAATTCTTCTGCAATCTGGGCGTAATCCATATCTTCGTAGCAGCGCATCACCAACACTTCACGATACCGTGCCCTCAGATGCACCATCGTGTCGCGGACAATCTGCTTGAGTTCCTGCGTGACAAGATTCGCCAGCCCCTCGTGCTCTTGTTGCCCGACACCCTCATATCCGTCCTCGGACAGCGAAACCGTGCGACGAGCCTTCTCACGACTATAGTGATGATAGATCTTGTTCATGGCAATTCGACGAAGCCACGGCCAGAAGCGATCTGCACGTTCAAGTTTATCCAAGAATCTGAACATTTCCAACATGCTCTCCTGAACAATATCCTGACTCAGTTGTTCCCGCATTGTAAGGCGAAAAACGTACGTATACAGCCGTTGGCGGGCAAGCTCAGACAGACGATTTAAGCTCTCATCATCGCCATGCTGAGCTTTTAGCACTAATTCCCTGTAGTCAACGCTGTCAGACATACGTCCGCCACCATAAAAGAGTACCCGTATCGGGCCTGTATTACGCTTTTTCTCGGAAAAATAAGCCGAATTTAAGAACTTCGCGACCTATTATACCAATCCTACTAAAAAGAGGCGCATTTGTGCGCGGGTAAGTACTTTCTAAATAATGCATTATGATCTTAAACGCGGAATCTTATTACCCTAAAGGGTATTATCAGCCTCCCAAAGGCCAAAAACACCGCCGCCGCCCTTTTCTCAACCCCCTTGACACACCCTGACCACAAAACCCCATTATAACGAAAACCCCCCATTTTTGCAACCAAAAACCACAGACCAAACAGATGCCGATTTGCCCTATCGCCTTACAGGAAAGCAAGCCCCCCGCCCATCCAGGCCTTCGGCCACCTGCGCCAAAATCCGCAGAAAATACTCTACGTGGGTCTGGCGATGGCACTTCCCAATCGGAGCCGCAATGACCTTCATAAGAGGATACCTCGTCGGAAACAAAACGGCCTGCCCTGGATAACGGGCGCAATGTCGGCATTTTATTTGGGATAGATTAGATTGCTGATGAGTACTTCAAGCTGGGATTTTCCATATAACATTCCGCCGCCGGATCTGGTTTCTAATAGAACATCAAACTTGTCTCGAAAACTCAAGCTTTCCAGCTACATTAGGGAAATATTTCAGCCACAATAATTGTGGTTGTAGAATTGTCGCCTTTGGGTATAATGACAGCTGCCTTAAGGCAGATAACTATTGAAGAACCAACGGGAGCTTCTTATACAGAAAGAAACAGTTATGAGTTTATTGCCATCAAAGCAGCAATGGAAGTCATGGACTCTCCCGAGCAAGCTTACGGCTATTGGAGTTTATGTTGGTATTCCACTCGCCATCCTTCTTTTCATTTTGAATTGTTTCTTCCAGCCCAGTGTAGCAACCAAGCAAAGCATCACGGGAGATGATAACATTCAGGCTACGACAACAGGTGACAATAGTCCTATTGTCGGTGGCGACTATGTTGCTGGTGACAAAGTAGAATCACACAACACCTATGTCAACTATTATAAAAACGAAAGTCGAGTTGGCGATATTGTCTCTGATGCTACCATACTAACTTTCTTCTATAAATATTCCTCAGCCTTTAACCAAATTATCCGTGAAGTTCCAAAGCAGTCGATAGTTGATTTACCAGATTTTTTGAAAATGCCATATAACATGAATGTTGTAATATCTGAATGTCGTGGATTGGGATTCGAGTACACTACACCATCAAATAATCCCGAAATAACATTAACTCATACAACGGCTCCGATTGAAAAGTACTTTCTTACAAAATACACAAATATAACCAATTTTCCCAAATCTATGGAATTCATCAAGATAACAGAAAAAGGCATTATGTTAACAAACCATCGCTTTGTTGGAAGTAGTCAAGTTTTCTGGGTCATTGAGAATGCTGATCTCCAGTTGACTGACTCAGAGATAAAATATTCTGAAGAAGACGATGATCCCAAAAACGTCAATTATCTATGGATATTTGGCAGCAACTCAACTGAATATTGGAGTCAGCTAGATCCAGCACAGCTTGCTAATAAGAATGCAAATCGGCTTATAAAAACGTATATAATGAAACATGCAGCTGAAGCTAGTACTCTGTCCGTGCTAAATTGTCGGGTATAGTTTTCTCAGTTTTATCCGTGCGTCATCTGTTGTGAATCGCCAGTGGATTCCCGTTTTCTTTTCATTTCTCGGCCCTTCCCAAGCCGC
>SDBV01005275.1_pt1 | contig 18285 bp, 13 predicted proteins | sample 2277081 | NCBI WGS metagenome assembly SDBV01 (sample SAMN10402039, study PRJNA504765) | marine sediment metagenome | isolation source: marine sediment core GS10_PC15, 223 cmbsf | place: Arctic Ocean: Southern Knipovich Ridge | collected 2010 | reverse complement strand
GCATTGTATATATCAGGAATAATTGCACTTAGCAGGCAGGTAATCGATGATTCAAATCTTATAAAAATTATTAATATTTTTACTGATAATCATAAATGGAATATTGTAGAATTCCTCTGTAATAGAATCCTTTCCTATGGTGAGAATAAATTTGCTCTTCGAACACTCTCCGAATGCTATGATCATGAAAATGAAAAAGAAAAAAAATATGAAATTTGGAAGCGACTCATAAAAGTAGATTATGAAGAAGCTGATATAGTACGTTATCTGGCAGAAAACGAAGAGGCCGAATCTAATATTGATACGGCGGTTGAGTATTACAAAAGAGCAATTCATCGTTATATTAATAAAAAACTTTTTTCCAATGTAAAGGATGTTTGGCAAAAACTCGTAACTTTAATTCCGGATGAAACAGATTTCTTCTTTCATATTGAAAAAAAGGTTTCTAAAATAAACAGTACTGAAAGAGCTTCTCAGCTGCTCGACGATCTGTATGATGCACATAAGAAGAAGGAGCAATGGCAAAAATGTATTAGTATTCTTAAGCGAATACTCTACTACGATTCCAAAAACATTTCTGCGAGACGAGAGATTACAGAATCTTTCCGTCAGATGTATAAAGATCACAGTAACCTCGAAGAATATATAAGACTGTCAAACCTCAACCAAAGTTGGCGAAATGTTCATGATGCTATTGGAGATTTTGAAAAACATATTTCTGTTGATGAAGGGACATTTGTTTCTCATAGATCCTGGGGTATTGGATTAATTCGCGAGATAAAAGGTAATAATATAATCATAGATTTTGCAAAGAAGCGTGGACATGAAATGTCACTAAAAATGGCCGTGAGTGCACTGACAAGTCTAAAAAAGGAACATGTTTGGGTATTAAAAAGTGTCTGGCCCAAAGAAAAACTACACGATGTAGTAAAGAATAATGTTGCCTGGGCACTAAAAATGGTAATAAAGAGCTTTGATAATACTGCTAATATGAAACAGATTAAGGCAGAGTTAGTTCCATCCATTTTAACTGCCGGAGAGTGGTCTACATGGAGTACCGAAGCACGCAAGCAATTAAAAACTGATCCTTCCTTTGGTAATGTTCCTGAAAAAATTGATTTTTTTGTTGTAAGAGATACTCCAATGTCCTTTGATGAAAAAACCTACAATCGCTTCAAAGCTGAACGAGGATACTTTGGTAAATTGAAAATACTAAAGGAATTTCTTGACCATTCTGACCCTGAATCTGAATATTTCGGTGAAATATTTAACTACTTTACCGCTTTTCTAAAGGGAGATTCAAATACTAATGAATATGTAGTTTCAAGTTTTCTAATTATCACACGTATAGTAGGTATATACCCGTTTCTTAACCCTGGTATATCCTTTGAATTTAAAGATTTGTTAAGTAACATCGAAGATATTGAAAGTATATTTGCCGTCATTGAAGATAGTGATCTTAAACAAGAGTTTCTTAAGGCGACAAAGGCAAATTTTGACGAATGGCCTGAACTTTTTGTTAAACTCTTTCCTTATCATCTTTCCAGGTATATTATTGAAATCTTAAGTGAAGAAAAGTATACGGACCTCCTGAAAGATCTCTATGCAAGAGCTCTATATCAATACAAAGATAAAAGAGAGGCTTTTATATGGCTTGCCCGGAATACCGAGAAGTCTTTATGGGACAGCGATTACGGAATTATTTTTGAGAAGGTACTTATTGGAATGATTCATCTTCTTGATATTTCTTTCAGAGAGATTAATAATAAACGGGAAGTTAGTTTTAATAGAAAAATAAATAAACAGATTCTTAATTTTCTTTTTAAGGAAAAATACCTCCCTGAACATTTGGAAACATCTGATGAAGAATCTCTAAACAGGATTTTTTCTCTTGTCAACGATGTTAAAGACCTTGATCCATCTGTGAAACTTGAATTAAAATCTACTATTCTTAGTAGATTTCCGGATTTCAGATTTCATGGAGATGAAGAAAAAGAAAAAGTTTCAAGAGGTCTTATTGTCACCAGAAAGAGTTTTGAGGAAAAACAGACTAAGCTTCAGCATATCCTGGAAGTTGAAATCCCACTTAATTCGAAAGAAATAGGTGCAGCTATTGAAATGGGCGATCTTAAAGAGAATGCTGAATATAAGGCCGGCAAAGAGAAGCAGGAGCTTCTAAATATTGCTGTCTCCAAAATAAAAGAAGACCTGGAGAAAGCATCGATTTTTAATTCAAATGAGGTGGATCCATCCAGTATTTCATTTGGTACTGAAGTTAAACTATTTAATATGAAAACAGATAAGGAAGAAGTTTTTACCTTTTTCGGGCCATGGGAATCTGATCCTGCGGAACACTGTATTTCGTATCTTTCACCCTTTGGAAACAAACTTTGGAGGCATAAAAAGGGTGATAAAGTCTGTTTTGAGATTAACGAGAGAGACTATCGGTATCGGGTTGATAAGATAACCGCAAAAGTATTCTAATGAAACCTATTATGATTTTTTGTTTTTTATATACTACCACTCTAATTCTGTTTGGGGATAGAAGATGAAAAAATGTTTAGTTGTATTATTCCTGATCGTCATATCTGTATCTTATATTATGTCAGATCAAATAGAAAATATTGTGTTGCTTGATACGTCAGAGAGTATGTTCCCTTATTATTCCGGTACGATCGAATACTTAATAGAAGATATAGTTAAGCAGCAGTTGCAATCAGGTGACAGCTTTCACCTATTAAGCTTTAATGATTTTCCTGAATATGAAATATCGCGTACTATTAGAGGAGAAGCTGAAATAAGAGCTGTATTAAATAGAATTCTCCTCCTACAGCCATTTGGTAAATACACTGATCTTATTTCGGCATTTTCATATTTATATGAATATGTAGAAAAACTACCTTTAAATAGTATTAAAAGGTTAATTATATTAACAGATGGTATACATGATCCTCCTCCGGAGAGTCCCTACCCAGTTTCATCTAACAACAGAGATAATATTGTAAAAATATCTGAGAATATGACGCGCCAGGGATGGGATGTTACACTAATACAGTTCCCATTAAATGGCCGACTTGAAGTTGAGAAAAATGGTAATGAATCTGAAACAACAAATAACCTGTTTCCTGTTATTGCTGATGCCCTGGACGAAGAAGTAATTTCTTTTGATAAAGAGAATGAATCGATAAATCATGAAGTTACAGGTGCCCCCGAAATTATTTATCCCGAAGATCTTGGTACTGTCGGGACAAGTTTTAGAGTAGATTTTACTATCATAAATCATTCTGTAGAGCCTGTTCTATTGAAACTTGATGAAATACTTTTTGGAACTGAAAATTTATTAGATAATATAATCAGTTTAAAAATAGAGCCAGAAGAACATAAATCTATGGAGGTAGTTATTAATATCCCTGAATATTGGGAAAAAGGAAGATACGAGTCTGTAGTTGAGCTTGTATTTAATGATACTTTCAGGGCATATCCAAGAAAAGGTTTTCTAAAATTTAACTACGATCCTAAAATATCTGGTATAAGACAGAAGTTTAATACCAGACTTCTTCTTTACATTCTAATAGGCCTTGTTCTTCTCATCGCGTTTGTTTATATATTAGTTAAAGCTTTTAGTTCTCTTAGTTTGTCTCCATCTCAATCAGGAAAGCAAAGCAGGAGTGAAAGCAAATATTTTGAATCAACCAGGGGTTTAAAAACTAATAATAGACACAACGAAATTAGTAAACTGAAAAAGCCCGGACAGATTGCTATTGAGATGGTAGTTAAAAACCAAAATCGACAAATAGGACACCGTAATATTCACCTCGTTGGAAAAGACCATCCAAGATCTGTTGGAGGAGCCGGTTCTGAGTACTTCCTTATTTTTATAATTGCTACAGGAAAACGTATTGGTGAAATTACACTGGAAAATGGAACAATCACTTTTATTCCAAGAACAAAGGAGTTCTTTCCGGATTTTGAGGGTGAAAAGCTAAAAAATTGTCTTTCTAAACCCATCAGGGTGATAAACAAAGAGGGAATAGAGACTACTATCATATTTAATGAATGGATATCCCCAGTTGAGCGACTAAATAAAATTATGCATCTTTTAGATAACAGAGGGTTGCCTGACTTTAGATATTAAAGCTCACCTAAAACATCGATTGCAAGTTTTCTGATTACTCTTGGGGTCTCGTTTGAGGTAAGTGCTTCAACTGCTTCTTTGAAGGAATTAAAAGAGTTCAACCTAATACCTCTTAGTGCATATAGTTTAAGATTTAAAGTTTTATCATAGTTTAGCATACGGGCATAGAGCTCTTTCAGAGATGAACTATTAGTTGTTGAAAGGACTTTACATGTATAATCCAGTATAGTAGATTTGTCTTTATCCCATTCCACATCAAAGACGGATTTAATTATCTTTATGGAATTTGAAAGATCATTTTCTGCAAGTACTACAATAGAGATACTGCGCAATCCAACATCTGTACGTTCATTTTCGTATAGATTCCTTATAAAATCATAGGCTTTTTTCCCTCCAATTTCACCAAGAGCTTTAACAGAAGCTGCACGTACATTTCGTATATCAGGATCATTTTCAGCTTTATAGATCAAAATTGGAACAGATTTTTTTATACCGAGTTCACCCAGACTCTGAGCGGCATTAACTCTGACTCTCCAGGAAGAATCTTTGAGACCCTGTATTAGTAAATCCTCTACCTCATTTGAAGGAAAATATTTTAATGCAGTAATAGTATAGTTACGTAGGTATGGATCATTATCCGAAAATAATGATCTTAGAATAGGAAGGCTTTCTTTTGAGCCTATTTCACCAAGTGCTACAACAGCCCTCCATCTTAATGAACTATTTTCGCTGTAAATATCAGTAGCTATATCAGATAGAATTTCTAAGGCATCTTCAGCTTTCAGCTTTCCAAGGGTTTCGATTAATGCTGGTTTCCTGAGATCATCAAATAAACTATCTTCCAGATATTCGATTAAGGTTTCTGTTATATCATTTAAATTAGATTTACCTAATGCATTAATTGATGCTATTGAGATAGTATTACTATTCTCTTCAATGAGGCCAAGGAAATATTCAGATATCTCCTGTGTCTGATAATCAGCGATATAATCTATAAAAGAAACCAGAATATCATCGGGTAAATTAAAATTTTCCTGAAGCTCTTCGAATATATATTCTACTGCCGAGTCATCTTCAGCTATTCCAAATAATTTTATTATACTAACTTCCAAACGACTATTACTTGAATTTTCCAAAAGTTTTAAAAGATCCGGATTAAATTCAAAGTTTTTTTCACTTTCAAGTGTTTTAATAAGATCACTTACCTGTGTATCAATTCCATACTTTATTGTTTCAATTCTTTCTTCTCTAAGTGATTTAATTTCTTCTTCACTTTCGTTTGCAGAAATAGAAAAACTTAGAGCTGATAAAATCAGACAAATTAGAAAAAAACGTAAATTATTCACTTTTCGACCTCCTTTTTAAAATAAAATCAATAATTTCAAGTCCTGTAAGTTTGTACATAAAAAAAGTTACAACAAGCCAGATAACAGCAATAATAATAACTATGCTAAAGTTAATTAGTGTACCTCCTGTAATCCATCTGTCACCTATTATATTAACAAGGTATATTGATATAATGGAAGCAGGAACTACTGATATTAATACTTTGCCTACAGATTTTATAATTAAGAATCCGTTTAACCTTTGGAGCGATTTACGACTTAGAATTAAAAGAATAAAAAAACCAATAGTAAATGCTATCGTATTTGCAAGTGCAAGGCCTGTAACCCTCAATTTTGTTTCCTTGAGAATTAATGACAATACGATATCTATTAAACAAATAAGTAGTGCCGTAAAAAAGGGAATATGATACTCACGCCTGGAATAAAAAAAACGTTGGAGAAAATTAAAGCCACCTATACTAAAAAGCCCAAGACTGTAAGCCATTAAAACATTGTGGGTCATAATTGTATTTTCGGCAGTAAACAACCCTCTTTGAAGAGCAGTTGCAATTATTATTTTACCAAAAAAAATATATATAATCCCAGAAGGAATAAGTAGAGAGAAAAGTAATCTTATTCCGTAATTCAATGTGTATCTTAAACCATCAATATCGTTAAGTATTGATTGTCTGCTCATCCTTGGAAAAAGAACTGTAGTAACGGATGCGGAGAAAATACCAAATGGAAGCTGCCAAAAAACAAGAGCATTAACCAGTGCTGACGTACTGCCATCTTCCAGTCCCGAGGAAAAAAGAAATGCTATCTGTTGATTTATAGTAAATAATGATGAAGTTGCAACTACAGGCAACCATTGCTTTATTATTTTTCTAAAATATTCATTTCTGAACGAAAAATCGGGTAATAACTTAAATCCAAGCCGGTGTAACTGGGGGTATTGAAATAAAACCTGTGCAAATCCACCAAGAAGAACACCAACAGCCATTGAATATACACCTATTATCCGATGTAGTAACAGAATTGAAATAAGTACAGAAATTGAAAAAAGAATTGGAGTAACAGCGGGTATAAAAAAATGATTAAGACTATTCAAAAGCCCCATAATGACAGCACTTATTGATATAAACAGAAGGTAATTTATAAAATACCTGAACAAAGAAACTGATAGATCTATTTGTTCCTGATTAGTGAATTGTGTAAGGATATTGGAAATAAGAGGTTCTGCAAAAATAATAGCAAGTACACTTACAGGTACTATAATGATTAGTTGAAATCCAATTAGGTTTTGGAATACTTTCTGAGTTAGATTAGTTTTATGCTTTTTATCTTTTTCAATTGTTTCAGAAAGAACAGGAATGAAAGCTGCTGAGAGGGCTCCTTCGGCCATTAGTTTTCTAAGATTATTTGGTATTGCAAATGTTAGATTTATAACATCTGCGGTACCGGAAGCACCAAAGATAGAAGAAATGATGGCAGTCCTCAGAAATCCAAGTATTCTGGATAAAAAAGTTGAACCCATTACAATGAATGTCGATATCGTACTCTTTCTTATGCCTGGTTCATTATTCATTCTAGCCCTTTTTAGAGGTATAGTTTTCTAGAAAATCGGTCTTAAACTGAGTAAAAGTACCATTTGTAATATGTAATCTTATATCTTCAACAAAGGAATATAAAAAATTAAGATTATGTTCTGTCGCTAACATTGGACCAAGTATTTCATTTGTTTTAAAGAGATGACGCATATATCCTCTTGAGTATTGTGTACACGCACGACAGGTACATTCTACCTCTAATGGTCCATCATCAAGAGCATGGACTGCTTTTTTTAAAGCTACCAGACCCTTTCTGGTAAATATAGTGCCATTCCTTGCAATTCGAGTTGCATAAACACAATCAAACAAATCTATTCCATTTTCAACAGCGGCAAGAATATAATCAGGTGTGCCAATACCCATCAAGTATCCAGGTTTATCATCCGGGAGCAATTCTGCACTATATGAAAGGAATTCAAGAAACTCTTCATAAGTTTCACCAACTGATAAACCTCCAATTGCTATACCAGGCAGGTCAAGTGATAAAATTTCTTCTGCACTCTGTTTTCTTAGATCTTTATAGAAATTACCCTGCATAATTCCAAAGAGTTTTCCATGATAGTTTTCATCACTCTCCAGCCATCTTTTTTTTGCTCTTTCTGCCCATCTGGTTGTTAGACGCAGGGCATCAAGAGCTTTTCTGTGAGTAATATCAGGTGGTGTACAAACATCAAGACACATTTGTATATCGCTTCCAAGGGCTTCTTGCATCATAACCACATCTTCCGGAGTAAGATTATGGTAAGAACCATCAATATGTGATCGAAATCTTACTCCTTCTTCCCTTATTTTTCTAAATGTGGCCAGAGAGAAAATTTGAAAACCGCCTGAATCTGTAAGTATATTATGTTTCCAACTAGAAAAATTATGAAGAGATCCATAATGTTTAATTACTTCTAAACCCGGGCGTAAATAAAGGTGATATGTATTACTTAATATGAGATTGTAACCCATGGATTCAACCGTTTCATGATGAATTGCTTTGATAGTTCCATTGGTTCCGACTGGCATGAAGGCGGGAGTGTTAACCTCTCCATGGGGAAGATTAAGTTTTCCGGTCCTGGCTCTCGTATTACTGTCTCGAATTATTGTCTTAAAAATCATCTATACTCCAGTCTCAGGTTCTTGCTTGTTTAAACAGTATTATACCGGCAATTGTAAATATAAAAAATGCGCCCCATGCACCTGTAATGGGTTGAAGATAACCTTGTTTGGCTAAAATAATCAATATCATTTTGAGAACATAGTATAATACTGAAATACTAAGGCTGGAAAGTAGACTCATCAAAAGAATATTCTTTTTAAAACGTCCTCCAAGTGAACTGGAAATAAAAATAACTATAAGAGGGGTTAACGCAAAAGAAAAACGTTCATAGTAATCAACTAATGCTTCCCTATAAATTGGAAGACCGGCTTTTCTGATAGAAAGTATCCAATCTTTTGCTTCGGATCTTTTTAGTTCGTTAATATCTCTTACAAGTCGTCTAAATGTACCTGGAGGTTCATTTATATTTTCTCTGGCAAAGTTTTTTAGATAATTTTCTTCTATTTTATAATTATCTTTATTCAGTTTAAATATTCGTACTCTATTCATTTCCCATAAACCATTTTTGAATTCTGCCCATTCAGCATCAATTCTTTCAGTAAAATTCCCCTCATTATCTCTTATAATTAGTATTATACCTGAGAGTGTTTGAGAATGATCATTATAATAATCGGAGTGATAAATAATATCATTATTACTACTGACCACCGTTATATTTGTATTACTGAATGATGGAGTATATCCCAGTAGTATATTTGCCAATTCGTTTTTTTCTTTAAAGGTGTCTATAACAAATATTTCATTAAACAAGAAGCTTCCTGAACTAAACAGGAAACCAGCTATAATGAGCGGGAAGGTAAACTTTAGTAAGGAAATACCAGAACCGAAAATCGCAATTAGTTCATTGTGACTATAATAATCCCCAAGTGTATATGAAACACTAAAAAGTAATGCTGGAGAAGCAGAATATATAATACATTTGGGAAGATATAGATAAGCAACTTTCAGGATAGATAAAATAGATGCATCATTATTTAAATAACGCCATAAATTTGCAAAGAGGTCTACAAGTTCTATAAGAAAAACAAAAAAAATAACTGAAACAAAAAAAGTCTGTAAAAATGAAAAAAACAGCATTCTATTGAGGATTTTCATCGTTTAAACCTGAAAATCATAAAAATAGCACCAAGGCTAAGAATGACCATATTTGGAAACCACATTGAAAGAAATGGAGAAAAATTCATTCTTATCCCTAGAGTCTGTCCTGCAAATAAAAGACTCCAGTAGAATATTGATACAAATAATCCTATCCCAAAACCTAATGATTTACCGCTTTTTCTTGAATTTAATGAAATAGGGAAAGAAAAAAATAAAAAAATAAGACAGGCAATAGGAACAGCAAATTTTTTATGAAATTCAATTTTATATATCTGTAAATTCCTATCGGTAAAAATCTTTTGTTTTTTATTATTAATATCATCATAAATAGAATTTAACTCTGCGAAATTAGTAATATTTGAGTAATAATTAGAAAAAAGCTCTACAGTAAGATTTTCAATACTTTTAGTATTTTGGAAAATATTATTATTTTGTTTTGCTTCCTTTAGTCTTATTGATTTATAGATATCAACCGAACTCATTTCTCTAGGAGTAAGATTACGTATAGAAAAAGATATATCCTTTAGTAGAATATTATATATCATTTTTGTTGAAGTGAAATAGTTATAATCACCTCTTTGTTTCAAGATAGGAGTAAGACTTAAAACATTTGAAAGCTCTAAAGATGTAACCCCTAACTGATCAAGTTCAGATGATAATTCAGCCCTGGCAGCAGTGATGACTCTATTATTTTTCTCTTCAGTTTTATCTATAATTACAAGATCGTTTATAGTTCGATTTTCTACTTTTCCAGTAATTATAATACTATCCTGATATTGCTTTATAGAGTAAGATTCAAGTTCCAATTCTGGCGATGAATAAAGTATTTCTCTGTAAAGTTTTCCAAATTTTATTGTACTAACAGGAAGAAAGTAATCACTAACAACGAAAGATATAAAAGATAAACAGATTCCTATAATGATAACTGGAATAAATAATCTTTTATGGGATAAACCTGAGGCCTGCATTGCCATTACTTCATTATCTGAGGACATTCTGCCAATAGACATTAAACCACCAACCAGTGACGCAAAAGGTAAAGCAAAGGCAATTATGGCTGGTAGAGCGTATAATATGATGAGAGAGACATTTTTCAGAGAGACATTTTTAGAAAGAATTTCCTCAGCCATAAGCAGGAGTTGATTAACAAAAAAAATGAAAAAGAAAAAAAGAAATGCAACAGCAAAAGAGAATATGAACTCAGCTAAAATATATTTATATATGGTAAAAAAAGAAGATCTATAAACCCTAGATCCCGGTTGAACCAAATCCATTTCTCCCTCGATCAGAAGCAGTTAATTCTTTTTTTTGTATGAATTCAGCCTGAATAACCGGTGTAAATACTAATTGTGCAATTCTATCATTATCATGTACAGTATATGCAGTTTTACCATGATTAATTAGAATTATCTTTATTTCACCTCTATAATCGGAGTCAATGGTTCCAGGTGTATTTAGTACGGTGACAGCATATTTTACAGCAAGACCTGATCTCGGTCTAATCTGACCTTCATACCCCTCTGGAATTTGTAGGTTGATACCTGTCGGTATTAATGCAGTTTCTCCAGGTTTAATCAAAATATCTTTATAAATATTGGCTTTTATATCGGCACCAGAAGCCAGTGCAGAGCTGTAAACAGGCTCTTTACCAGTTTCATAGTTACCGAATATGATTATTTTCTGCATATTACCTTTTATTTATCTTTTGCTTCAGCTTCCAGTGCATCGATATAACTTAAGTTCAATCTTCCCATTCTATCTATTTCAAGAAGCTTTACAGAGATCTCCTGATCCATATTAAGAACATCAGTTACTTTGTTAACTCTTTCTCTGGAGAGTTTTGAAATATGACAGAGTCCTTCCTTTCCAGGTAGAATTTCAATGAAAGCACCGAAATCAAGGATTTTTTTGACAGTACCAGTGTAGATTCTTCCAACTTCCGGTTCCTCAATCAGCCCTTTGACCATGGCTTCAGCCAGATCAGTACCTTCTTGAGATTTACCGTAAATAGCTACTTTGCCGTCGTTATCAATCTTTATTTCAGCACCACTTTTTTCAGCAATAGCCTTAATATTTTTTCCGCCGGGTCCAATTACAAGACCAATCTTTTCAGTATCAATAGAGAATGAAATAATTTTCGGCGCATATCTGGAAAGAGACTCCCTTGGAGTTTCAATGGTTTCATTCATGATATCCAGTATGTGCAGTCTGCCTTTTTTTGCCTGTTCAAGGGCTTTAGCCATTAGTTCAGCACTTACACCTGAAATTTTAATATCCATTTGAAATGCTGTTATACCGTCAGCTGTTCCGGTTACCTTAAAGTCCATATCCCCCAGGTGATCTTCTTCTCCTAAAATATCGCTAAGTACTACAGCATTTGTTTTTTCACTAATAAGTCCCATGGCAATACCTGCAACAGGTTTTTTTATAGGAACACCTGCGTTCAATAGCGAGAGTGTACCGCCACAAACAGTAGCCATCGATGATGAACCATTTGATTCAAGAATTTCGGATACTATTCTTATAGTATATGGGAAATCAGCTTTATCCGGAAGAATTGCCTCTATAGCCCTATAGGCTAAATGACCGTGACCAATCTCTCTTCTTCCAGTGCCCATTCTTCCGGTTTCACCTACAGAATAGGGGGGAAAGTTATAGTGCAGCATAAAATTATTGTATGATTTATCACCATCAATATTATCTACCATCTGTTCATCGTATACGGTGCCAAGAGTTGTAACCGCAAGGCTTTGGGTTTCACCTCTGGTAAAAAGTGCACTACCATGGGTCCTTGGGAGAACATCAATTTCACAGGTTATGGGACGGATATCCTCTACCCCTCTTCCATCAGTCCTAATACCTTTTTCAAGAATTGATTTTCGTACAATTTCATACTCCATATTTTCAAAAAGAGAATAAAAAAGTTTTTCCTGATCTTCAGGAATATTTTCTTTATATTTTTCAAAGGTTTCATTTTTGACTGACTTAATGGCATCGTAACGTGTAAATTTGCCTTTTACAAAACAAGCTTCCTCCATCTTTGGATAAGCATATGATCGGATTTCGTCAGACTTATCCAATGCTATTTCTTCTTCACTGATTGGAAGTTTTTCTTTGCCTACGGCTTTTGCAAGCTCAATCTGTACATCACATATTTCATTTATGATCTTATCGGCCATATGAATAGCCTCGAGCATGGTTTCTTCACTAACCTCATCAGCACCACCTTCAACCATGGTAATACCGTCTTTAGTACCGGATACTATAATTTCCAGTGAACTCTTCTCTATCTGATCGAATGTAGGATTAATAATTAATTTACCATCAACCTGAGCAATTCTTACAGATCCAACAGGACCATTAAATGGAATGTCAGAAATAACTACTGCAGCAGATGCAGCAACCATTGCAACCATATCCGGTGGATTGATCTGATCGGAAGAAATAACTGTAGGGACGACTTGTATTTCTCTTCCAAAAGCTTTTGTAAAGAGAGGACGCATTGGACGATCAATCAGTCGGCAAACAAGTATTTCTTTGTCTTTAGGTCGCCCTTCTCTCTTTAAAAATCCACCGGGAATTTTTCCTGCTGCATAAAACTTTTCGTTATATTCAACCTGCAGGGGTACGTAATCAAGGCCGGTTACATTTGAATTACCGCAACATGCTGTTGCAAGGACCGCGCTGCCCTCATACTGTGCATAAATTGCACCATTGGCCTGTTTTGCCATACGACCGGTTTCGAGAATTAAATCACTCTCACCAATCCGAATTTTAAATTGTTGTATCATCATTTTTTCCTATTTTCTTAAGTTGAGTTTTTTCAGGATTGCTCTGTATCCTTCCAGGTTAGTCTTCTTTAGATATTTTAGAAGCCTTCTTCTGTGACCTACCATTTTCAGAAGACCTCTTCTTCCTGCATGGTCTTTTTTGTGAATTTTGAAGTGTTCTGTAAGTTCAAAAATCCTTGTTGTTAGTAAAGCAATCTGTACTTCTGTGGAACCAGTATCTTTATCGCTGGATCCGAATTCCTTCACTATTTCTATTTTCTGATCTTTTTTTAAGGGCATAATATACCTTCCTTGTTTTTATAAAAATTTAATAAAATCTAAATGCTGCAAATTCTGCAGCGGAACTTTAATATCCGATGTTCCAACAAGAATTCTACTATTCAGAGTTGTATCGGAAGTTCCAGTAAGCACAGTGTATTGTCCTTGTGGCGGGAGGACCTGGCTTATATTTTTGGTCTCTATAGTAATGGTTCCATCTCCTGATATCTGAGGGATATCGGCAACATCAAGAGAAAAAACTCTTTCAAGCATCTTTTGGGCTTCTTCAAGTTTCCCGGATGCTACAGCGCTCCGTACACGAGAACTACTGATGTGCTGACCTTCTAAATAGGCCATATTCCCTATATCCACTGTTACATTTTTATGCTTAAGGATCTCTACTGCTTCATGGGAGGTAGTCATTCTCCCGTTACCACACCGGAAATTATCTCCAAGTACCAGGTGTCGAAGTTCACAGTTTTCAGCAATCATATAGAGGAAATCCTTACCAGATAGTTTACTAAAATCATAGGAAAAGTCAATGAGTATCACTGTGTCTATGCCTAGGGAAGAAAAGACGTCGAGCTTCTGAGATAAAGTAAAAATATCTCCGGGGTAGATTTTATCTTTAAAATAAACTCTGGGATTTGCTCTGAAAGTCAACACCACTGAAATGCTGTCAATGTGGCTGAGTATATCTGAAAGAAGCTGCCGGTGTCCGGCGTGAACTCCGTCAAAAACACCAATGGACAGGGCGATAGAACCTTTAGCACTTAAAGCCCCTTTTATAAAATCATCCCAGGTCAGAATTATCATCCTATACGTTCCTCAACAAATTTGTATTTCAACCTATTACCGTTTTTCTCAACCAACGCAAGAAAGTTTTCCTTACTGTCAAAAAGAGCTGTGGGACCCTCATCAAATTCTAAACCCCTGTTAATCCATAAAGAAACAGCTATACCATTGAGGATCTTTTTCGCCTGAGTATCGGTAACAATGGCAATTCCAATTTCAGGAATGAAGTTAAAAAGTTGTAATCCGGAGATTGTATTCTGTTCAGGATCAAAATTATCAGGAGAAACTGAATTTTTTACATCCCATGATCCGACTTTTGACCTGTTAAGAGATGTTACGTAGGCTCTGGATCGACAGGCAATTCCCAAATCTCTGGCAAGAGAACGTATATATGTACCTTTTGAACATTTTATTTTAACAGCTAAATATGGTGAATCCCATTCCAGTATTTTGTAATCGTAGATGGTAACAGGTCTTTCAGGCAGATCAGGTTTATGGCCTGATGCTGCAAGTTTATATGCTCTCTTACCATTTATATGTATTGCTGAAAAATCGGGAGGTCGCTGCAAAATATTGCCAATAAAGGTATTGATATTCTTTTCTATAAGATCTATTGATGGAACAATTGCAGTAGCAGTAATAGTCCCCTCAGGATCCAGGGTATTAGTTTCTTCCCCGAATTTGTAGATACCTATATATTCTTTATCCATATTAGAGAAAAAAGGAGCCAGCTTTGTCATCTTACCTGTAAGAACAAGCATCAAACCTTCTGCAAATTTGTCCAATGTTCCTGTATGCCCTACTTTTCCACTATTCAACTTTCTTTTAAGAATGTTAAGAACCCTGAAAGATGTGATTCCAGAGGGTTTATTAAGAAGAACAAGACCGGAATGAGATGATATCAAGAATTAAGTTCCTCAATTTTCTTAATCATCTCAATCCCCTGTTTAATTGAAGAATCCACAAAAAAAGTAAGTTTCGGTGTATTTCTGGTTTTCAGTCTTTTAGCAAGCTTCATTTGAATAAAACCGCATGCATGGTTAAGTGCTTCAACTGACTTTTCTACACTTTTACTACTCTCAAAACCAGATATATAAACTTTTGCATATTTTATATCTCTTGAGATATCAACGTCAGAAACAGACACAAGATTGCTGATTCTGGGATCTTTAATTGTACCGGAAAGAATCATCTTGCCAATCTCTTCTCTAATAAGTGTTTGAACTCTCTGTATTCTAAAACTATCACTCATATTATTTAAGCTTTCGTGCTATCTTCTGAATCTCAAATGCTTCAAAGATATCACCTTCTTTAAGATCGTTGAAGTTTTCAATTCCGATACCACACTCATATCCCTTTTCGACTTCCTTCGCATCATCTTTGAAGCGTTTTAAAGATGTTATCTTTCCAGTATGAAGTTCTATTCCATCTCTTATAACATGTACAGTTGAACCTCTTGTAACCTTACCGCTTGTTACATAACAGCCTGCAATAACACCGATTTTCGGTACTTTAAAAGTATTCCTAATCTCTATGGTGCCTATTGTCACCTCTTTTAATTCAGGCGACAGCATTCCTTCCATAGCAGATTTTATATCTTCCAAAGCATCATAAATTATTGTGTATTTTCTAATCTCTACTTTCTCCTGATCAGCAAGCATCATTGCCTTCGGAGTAGGTCTTACATGAAATCCAACAATTATAGCCTTTGAAGCTGCTGCCAGATTTACATCATTTTCTATTACTGCACCTGCTGCAGCATGTATTACATGAAGTTTTATCTCGTCTGTAGAAAGTTTTTCAAGAGATGTCTTTAATGCCTCCACTGAACCGTGGACATCTCCCTTTATGATAATCTTGAGTTCCTGTACTTCACCATCTTGTATTGAGTCGTAGATATTATCAAGAGTAATTTTCTTAACGTTTTTCGCTTCTCCCTGGCGTTCAAGTTCCTGCCTTTTCTCTCCTACCATCCTTGCCTGTTTTTCAGATTCAGTAACCTGGAAGGGAGAACCTGCATCAGGAATTCCACCAAAGCCAAGAATCTCAACAGGAGTTGCAGGAGTAGCTTCTTCAATCCGCTCTTCCCTGTCGTTAAACATTGCCCGAACCTTACCAGGATAAACCCCAGCTACAAAAGAATCTCCAACTTTTAAAGTACCTCTTTGTATAATTACTGTGGAAACGATACCTCTTCCATGGTCAACCTTGGATTCAACGACTTTTCCTTCGGCACGGCAATTATAATTTACCTTAAGTTCAAGTATTTCTGTTTGAAGAATTATAGATTCAAGAAGATTATCAATACCCTGTCCCTTTAGTGCGGAAACCTCACAAAAGAGTGTCGATCCACCCCAGTCTTCCGGTAAAAGGTCGTATTCTGATAACTGCTGTTTAACCCTGTCAATATTTGCCTCTGGCAGGTCTACCTTGTTGACCGCAACAATAATTGGTACATTTGCTTCTCTGGCATGGTGGATTGCTTCAATCGTCTGTGGCATAACTCCATCATTTGCAGCAACAACGAGTATAACAATATCTGTTATCTGGGCACCTCTTGCTCTCATGAGAGTAAAAGCCTCATGACCGGGAGTATCAAGAAATACTACATCACCTTGTTCGAGTTTAACTTTGTATGCACCAATATGCTGTGTAATACCACCATGCTCATCATCAACTACATTAGAGGCACGAATTGCATCAAGAAGTTTGGTTTTACCATGGTCGACATGTCCCATAACTGTAACAATAGGAGGTCGTTCTTTTAGATCAGAATCATCCTCTTTAGCAGTTTCTATTATAGTTTCATCATATAAAGAAACGATATTTACCTTACAGTCATACTCGTTTGAAATAACACCTGCAGTTTCTGCATCAATCTGTTGATTGATTGTAACCATCATTCCCATTCCCATGAGTTTACTTATCAGCTCAGAGGCTTTTAGGTTCATCTTTTTAGCCAGATCAGAAACAGTAATAAATTCCATTATATCTATAGATTTAGGAACAGGATTGGTCATTACTATAGTTTTTTTCTTTAAGGGATAGTTCTTTTGTTGTACTTCCTGCTTTTTATTCCTCTGATATGAAGCTTTCTTTTTAGCCTTAAAGAATTTTTTCCCTGCAGGTTTTTTCTGTAAGTCATTTGTTACGGAAGAATCCGATCCACCGCCTCGATTAGTCTGTGGTCCTCTTTGAAACGGAGGCCTGCCACCCTGATAAGGAGGCCTTGTGCCTTGATAAGGTGGTCTACCACCCTGTCTGTCACCCTGAAAAGGAGGCCTTGTGCCTTGATAGGGAGGTCTACCACCCTGTCTGTCACCCTGATAAGGAGGCCTTGTGCCTTGATACGGTGGTCGTCCACCCTGTCTGTCACCCTGAAAAGGAGGCCTTGTGCCTTGATAGGGAGGTCTACCACCCTGTCTGTCACCCTGATAAGGAGGCCTTGTGCCTTGATACGGTGGTCTTCCACCCTGTCTGTCACCCTGGTAAGTCGGTCTTTTAACTTTTTTATCTCCTCCAGACTGTTCAGTACGGGATTCAGTTTTTATATTTGTACTGGATGCTATTTTATCCGATGCAGCGGTAGTTTTTTTTGTCTTATTTTCATCGGGAATCCGATTTTTCCCTTCTGTTGAACTGACATGTTTCTTATTTTGTGCAGAAGTTTTAGAGGGATCTTGCTTTTTATCGCCTGTTTTTGATAAATCTTTTTTTGCTACAACTTTATGGGTCGCTTTTTTAACAACAACCTTTTTTTTAACAACAACAACCTTCTTCTTTTCTGAGATATCTACAGATTTCTCAGGATAAGGTTCGGGTTTTCTATGTTTAATTAGAGTTGATTTTGGTTTATTCGTCTTTTCCTGTTCTTCAGCCATAAAATTCCTTTGTTCCCTCATATCTCATCTGAAAAGCACAACATATTTCGACCATGCTTGTCAATAAATTATCACTATCAATGATACAATATCACTTTATATCATTCATCGTCCTGTTCTTCCTCAACTTCAAAACTCAAGCCAACACCACATTCAGGACAAACTTCCATGTCTGTTGTTATTGGATGACTACATTCAGGACATTCATATTCCTCTTCAACAATTGCATCTTCCAAATCATCAGTATATTCTTCATTGTCATATACTTCTTCAGTTTCAACTTCTTC
>SDBV01005274.1_pt1 | contig 18288 bp, 15 predicted proteins | sample 2277081 | NCBI WGS metagenome assembly SDBV01 (sample SAMN10402039, study PRJNA504765) | marine sediment metagenome | isolation source: marine sediment core GS10_PC15, 223 cmbsf | place: Arctic Ocean: Southern Knipovich Ridge | collected 2010 | reverse complement strand
ACAGGTGCGCCCAGAGGTCGACGCGCGCGCCCGTGGTGCCGAGCATGGCCAGGAGCGCCAGGCCGGCACCGATGGGCACCCAGGCGGGGCGGCCCGGCGATCGCTGCCGCCGCCAGCGCGCCACGGCCAGCCCACTCAACAGGCCGACCGCACCGAAGACCGCGGTCGAAGCGCCCACCGACAGGTGCTGGGAGCCCTGGAAGAGCGCGTTCGCCAGGTTTCCGCCGACCCCCGAGAGCAGCACGAGAGCACAGCCGACACCCGTGCCCAGCGCGCCGCAGACGGCGCCCAGAAAGAGCGCGCCGAACAGCGCGTTGGCCAGCGCGTGCCCGAGGTCTGCGTGCAGGGTGAGCGCGGTCAGCGTGCGCCACAACTCGCCCAGCAGGATCCGTTCGGCGTCCGCACTGCCGCGCTCGAACCAGATCACCGCCGGGTTGCGCGGGCCCGTGACGAAGAAGAAGACCAGCAGCGCCGCGCAAACGCCGAGCCCCGCGAACGCATCGATCGCCGGGACCGGCTCCGGCTTGCGCCGCAACTCCTGCTCGCGCCGCGACTCGCGGTTCTCGCTCACATAGGCCGAGAGCACATCCGCCGCCCGCTCGGCCTCGTCGAGCGCGACGCTCAGCACGAAACCCTCGGGCCCGAGCCGTACGCTCGGCAACAGACCGTCGGCCGTGAGCACGAGTGCCCACTCGTCGACGAGCTTGCGCTGCCAACTGACCAGCAGAGTGATTTCCGAAGATTCGCTGATGTGAGGGCCTCGGTGCGAGCGAAGTGTAGGTCGTCAGGCCATCCCAGACACTTGGATCGTTTTTCTGAGCGAGAGTTCCAGGTCTCGTTTGCAGCTAGAGGCTGCGTCGTGTGCAGGCGAGCTGGCGCCTCGGCAGCCGCCGACGCGCAGGTCGAGCTGGCTTTGACCGATGGCGCGGGCTCATTGTCGCCGGACTCATTCCTCCTTGGGCAGCAGGTGCTGCGCGGTGGTTAGGTCCATGAACAGATGGGTCCACAGCCTCAGGTTCTCCTCCTTGAGCAGAGGCCGGAGGGCCTCTCTCTTGGGCTTGTTGCAGATGCCGCAAGGCGCGGCCACCAGCACGACGTGCTTGTTGGGCTGGTGGGCGAGTTTCACCAGATCCTCCAGCTCGAAGAGGGAGACGGCGCGGATCCCCTCGGACGTGATGATCGGGCCGGTGTTCGAGTAGGGGCGGTAGCTGACGTCGCCCACCCAACCGCACTTCTTGAGCGCCCGGACTCCGCTGTTCTTCTTCTCTCCCAGGTTCATGAAGCGGTTGAGTTCGCCGTGTTCGTCTGTCGCGCTCGCGAGCGAGGTGACCACGATGTCGATGTCTTCGGCCTTTTTGAAGGACTCCTCGACGCCCGGGAGCTTCTTCACGCGTTTGTACTCTTCCGCTTCGACGACCGCCGGCGCGAAGAGACCGACGTACTCGATGTCGGGCGCCGCCTGATCGAAGTATGCGAGGAAGGACACGGGAGCGGTCCACGGGTTGGTCACGTCGAAGCCCGAACTTACGGCGTGAAGCCCGAGCTTCGGCAGGGATCCTTCGGAGCGCATGCGCGGGGCCAGTGCGCGCGCGACCCCCATGATGGTCCCCCCCCCACCGAGCCCGATGCGGACGCGCTCCTTGGTCTGTCCCACCTCGTGGATCAGCTCGACGATGTGTTCCGCGGCGGCGTTGGTGACGTAGTCTCGCGCCATCGCGCCGCGAACCCGCAGCACGTGGATGCGTTCCTTCTCAACGTCGAATCGATCGCAAATCCGCTGCTGCAGGTAACTCTCGGGCGGCGGCAGGATGGAGAGGAAGCCGCGCTTTCGGGCCTCCCGCAGCAGGGGATAGATGTTCTCTCGGTTCATGGGGATGCCGTGCTCAGCCTGGAGCCACTGGGCGATGTCGCTGACGCTGTCCTCGCGAAGGAACCGCTCGCACACAGAGATGAGCAAGGTGTCGTCGAAGGTTCTGTAGCTGACCATCGAGATGCCCTCCCGCCGCCGGTCGAGCACCGGCGGGCCTTTCACGCGCGCGGGGCTCGCGTCGCCCGCATATCCCACAGGTCTCCGAATGGGTTCGTTGGCAGTTTAATCACAGTTCTCTTCGATATCGAGAAAGTGTGCTCAAATAGGCACAATTTCGCAAAAGTAATTCATACTGTGAGTTCTGGTGCCAGTTTGATTCCATGCGTATAAGTTGTGATAGATAGCTGTTTTTTCTTGATAAATCCTATTTCTTGATATATTCAATGGAATCAGAAAAATTCGACGCCACGGAAATGTACCATACTGTGAGTAAAATCAACTCCTCTCTGAAACTGGACCTCGTGGGCTCGCGCCACGGGGCCGGTTTGGGTTGGACGCAGCGGGATGGGCGAATGCGGTAGGGGACAGCTCGCAGAACAGGTCATGGGGGTGGCGCAGCGCAGGGGTGCGCGCCATGAACGAGCGGTGGGGCGACGCGGAATCGAACGGCTGGCGGTGCGGGGAGTGCGGGGGCAGCCGAGCTCGACCGGCTGAGGACGAGCTCGTCGGCGTTGGCGCTGTTCGGATGGACGGAGACGGCCGTGGGTCCGAGGTGTCCATCGCCCCGGAGGACATTCTCTTCGCCTTTACACAGGGAGCGGTCCGAGCCCCCTCGGAAGGGGGGAGAAACCAGGCCATCCTGGCCAAGTGGACGGCGAAACACTCTTTTTCGCCGGCGACCGTGTTCTTGCGGACGCGAAGTGGAATCTACCGCAGCTACCTGCGAACGCTCCAGGAGTTCAAGAGCAAGGTACCCGCCGCGCAATTTGGCGTGGTGAGCCAAAGCGTGATCGCGAACCTGCGCAACGTGGATTTCATCAGCCTCGGAAGGCAGCGGGTCAGGACGCTCTCCTACGCCGTCGAGGAGAGCGAGTTCTCGTGGCCGTTCGATTTCGTCGTTGTCGGCCGGGACCACCTGAAACGGATCCGCGCGCGCTTTGGCATGCCCGCGCGACCGCGCGCCAACCCGTATCCGCCGGTGCATCGGCACCCCGCCCGGGTCGATTACTGGCAGTTATCGACGGGATCCTGCGCCAACGCTCGCTCGGATGGGCGGCCCGCGGTAGAGAGCCATGATGAGGCCAGGAGGGCCGAACTCCGAGGGCGGAGACAGCGCGTGGGAAGCGAACGCCGGCCGCCGGCCGCGGCGGGGGGAAAGAGGGAGGAATAGAGAGATGGCGCAACTCTTTATCGAAGACGGAGTCGAGTGGCTGGTCGCGCCCCTCGATGGTGGCGCGTACGTCCTCAGCAGCGACGCGGAGCCCCCGCTGCGGCCCCGACTGGTCTCTAATGGACTTATCTCGAATGGCGAGGCTGGCTCCGGGCCGGTGATCGAGCGGGCTGCCGAACTTTCGGAAGAAGAGACATGGGTGGTGCTCCACGCTCCGGGCAGTGCGCTGCGGATCAACGGGACGGCGCTCGCCACCGGGATCCGGGTTCTCTCGCACCGCGACGAGCTGCGCCTGACTGGCGTCGCGGGTCCCGTCTTCTTCTCGCTCGAGGGTCTCGCCCGCGTCGATCCCTTCGTCGGGGTCGAGGGCAGCCATTGCCCGCGCTGCCAGCAGCCCATCGAACCCGGAACCCCGGCGGTTCGCTGCCCGCAGTGCAAAGTCTGGTACCACGAGTCCGAAGAATTCGGCTGCTGGAGCTACAGCGCGACGTGCTCGCTCTGCGACCAGCCCACCGAGTTTGGGGTCGGCTTCCGCTGGACGCCGGAGCAGGTGGGTTGTCATGGCTGATGTCGCTCCGACGTTCGAGACGGCCGCCACGAACGCCCCGTCAGGGATCGGCTCGCTGGTGGCGTCGCTCGGCGTCCTAGAACTCCAGAAGCTCTTGTCGCTGAAGTGGAAACACGCTCTGGTGTCTCGCGAGCTCTACATCGATGCCCGCCACCACAACCATTACGTCACCCGGCTGACCCGCAACCCGGACTGCCGTTTCGATCACGAGACCTGGAACGTGATCGAGGTGGACGCCCTCACGCTGGGCGAAGCGCTCGACCTGGGGGATGCCACGCCCTCTGCCAGCGAGCTCGTAGTCGACGGCGAAGCCTTCGTAGGCGAGCTGGGCTGCCGCAGCTGCGGCCGGCAGTGGTCCCCCTGGAAGCTCTGCCGTTCGCTCTTGCCGGAAGATCGCGTCTGTGAGTGGTGCGGCGAGATCTCGTTTCCCGCGGGTTTCGATCTGGTCGAGCATCTCTGCGCAGAGCGGGTTTCCGCCGAGCTTCTTCGTCGCCCGCTCGCCGACTTCGGGCTGCTACCGGGGGATGTCTTCACGATTCGCGCGCGGGGTGGTGAGGCCCATTACCAGATCTCGCTCGGAGTTCGACCGCGGACCGAGTCCGGAGCAAGAGTTGTTCTGGCGGGCTGCGGCAACATTGGCTCTCACGTCGTGCCTCACCTCGCGCGAATTCCGGGGGTGGCGCAGGTGTTGCTGGTTGACCCCGACGTGTACGCGAGCCAGAACGTCGCGGGCCAGGACATCCGCGCGCGCGATGTGGGGCGCCCGAAGGTCGAAGTGCAGGCCGAGCGCCTGCGCGAGATCCGCCCCGAGCTCCAGGTGGTCGCCGTGGTCGATCGCCTGGAGAGGCTTCCGTTTGCCCACTTCCGCAACGCCTTTCTCGTCGGAGCGCTTGATTCGCGCGCGGCCCGCCAGGCGTTGAACCAGGCCGCCTGGCGCGCCGGCTCGCCGTGGATCGACACGGCGGTGGACGGCCCCGGCCTGCTGTGCCGCGTCAGCGTCTATCGGCCCGGTGTCCGATCGCCCTGCCTGGAGTGCGGTTGGGACGCCGATGATTACCGAAACCTGCGTCAAGTCTTGCCCTGCGAAGAAATTGCCGCGACACAGCAGGTAGGCGAAGGAGCGCGTGGATGATGGACAAAATCTTTATGGCGTCGCTCGACGCGCAGCACGAGCAAGCGCAAGCACTGGCCGACGCCAGCGACCTGCTGGAGGTCGAGCGTCTTGACTCGCAGCGTTTCTTGGCGCGTTTTCACTCCAAGGCGCTGATTTGTGAGGGCGACGGGGAGGTGCGCGAAGTGAATGGCTTCGTAGTCGGATACTGGTTCCGCGAAAGCTATCTGCGGTTCGTCGAACCTCTCGAAGTCATCACTTGGATTTCTCCTCGAAGCGTGTTCCACCCCAACGTGAGAACTCCAGCCTGTTGCGTCGGTCACATTTCGCCCGGCACTCCTCTGATCGACCTGCTCTATCGAACGTACGAGGTCGTGAGTTGCCAGAACGTGATGCCCAGCGAAAAAGAATCATTGAATCCAGCCGCTTGCCAGTGGGCCAGGAACAACCAGAACCGCTTTCCGCTCGACGATCGCCCGCTCAAGCGCCGCAGCCGCGACGTTCGGCGCGAAGCACTGGGCCTTCCTCGATCGTTGGAGCTTCCCCGATGATGGGGTCCGCCCTCGAGAAAGAGGTCGCACTCGCCATCGAGGCGATGGCTCCCACGGTGGAGACCACCGGCCTCGGTTGGCGTTTTAAACTCGGTCTTCATCCCCACGCTGCAGAAATCGATGCTCGAGTCGACGACGGCTGGGTGCTGCTCGATATGCCGCTCGAGAGCGCCCCGACCTCGTACGCAACCCTGGCCGAGGCCAACGCTCGGCTCAGCGGCGGCGTAAAATTCGCGTTCGTCCCCGACGACGAGCGGGTTCACGCGCGCGCGGAGCTCCCGCTGCTGGTGGATGTCGATCTTGCGGAGCGGCTGTTCGAGGCGGGCCGCGGCTTTGAGCAGGCGTCGGCGCTGGCACACGGCGGCCACGAGTGCGCTGGCAGCCACGAGCGCGCAGACGGCGCCTCTTGCGTCGGAGCTGACTCGAACGCACCTGAACCCGCCGCGGTGGCAGCCGAGGGGGAGTTGGATCGGCTCTGCGAAGAGGCTGGGTGGGCCTTCAACCGACGCTCGGGCGGGTGCATCGCGGTTGAACTCGAGGGGACCGAGGGATTCTTTCAAGCAATGCTCGAGCGCCGCGCCGATGGCGCCGTCGCCCTTAGCATTGCGATAGAGGACTGCCATCCCATCGACGGTGCCTGTGCGGAGGCGGCAGCGATCTTCTTGCTGCGCTTTTCTGGCTGGCTGCGCATGGCGCGCGGTGTCGGAGCGCTGACGGGCGAACGGGCGGCGCCGCGTTTTGAGGTGGTCTTCCCGTTGGAGCCGAGCCCGAGCGAACTCTCCGAAGCGCTGGCGGCGCTCTCGGTCGCCATCCGCTTTGGCGCCCGCGAGCTTCACGCGCTGGCTCGGAGTGCGCGCGTAGCGCGCAGCTACTTGGCCTGGAACGCGCACCTCGCCTGGCACGTGGCTCCGAAGCATGCCTTGGAGAACACCAAAACGGTGAAGCCGAAAGGGACCTCGGCGAACACCAAACCGGTGAAGCCGAATGAGATCTTGGAGAACACCAACACGGTGAAGCCGAGAAAGAAGCGGCGAGTCGCAGCCGCGAACGGGCAACCGACATCGACCCGGGGAGGAGCTGCGAAACGTTCCCCCGGTACCCGCAAGAAACCGCAGCACGCAAAAGGAGAAATGAAATGACGATGGCAGCAAGCCTAAATCTTCTCGCCCAAGACGTTACGAAACAAAAGAAAATGCGCGTGTCGGACGTTTCGTCCGACAGCACGGTGCGCGAACTCGTCCAGGGCTTGCTCGCGAGGATGCGCCTCGTGGACAAAGACGTGGAAGGCCGCCCGATCGAGTACCGGGCCAGACTCGAGCGCGAGGGGCGCCACCTGCACGACTCGGAGCTGGTGGGTGACGCCTTGCTTCCCGATGACGAAATTGTATTGCAACCAAAAATCAACGCTGGCTAGAGGAGCGCGGCGCCCGCCTCCCGGCCGCGGGGGCGGGCGCAGATCGAGCGGGCGGCTCGGGCCCGGCGCGGGTGCGTCGCCCCGGTGAGTCGTACGCAGTTGACGGATGAGAAGGACATGACGCAGATCGAGTACCAGTACGCGATCGAATACTCGAGCCAGGACGGAGAGCGCCTGGGCTCCGTACCGCTGGAGCCCGACTGGGGCCCCGCTCGCGAGTGCGCGCAGTTTCTCGCCATTCGCAGGGGGATCGTCCCGCCGGTGTTCCGCGACGGTGTCGGAAGCATCGAACCGGTGTGGGACGCCGAGTTTGGTGCGCCAGTCCTGAGCGCGGCGCGTGTCATGGTGGCTGCGGAGGAGGGCGACGAGACCGTGTGTGAAGAGATCCCGAGCGCTCCGTACTTCCTCCAGTCGGCCCGGGCGGGCTCTGCGACGATGGTCGAGCGCGGGCTGCTCGAACGCGGAGAGGTTTACCGGTACAAGGTCTGCGCCTATCCGAATGCAGCGCCCGGCGCCGACTCGAGTGAGAGTGAGCCCAGCGCCTTCAGCGTCGAGGAGATCTTCGAGGAGCTTGCCCTGGAAGAAAGGCCCATCGAGCCGCTGCTTGCCGTCGCAGCCGCCTGGGGCAGCGATTCCGACGCGAGCGACATGCGGGTCTTCATACCCCAGCACGTGATGGACGCCGTCGTCGAGAAGTCGGCCGAAGTCGGTGACGTGGAGACCGGGGGAGTGCTAGTCGGAAAACTCCGTCGATGCACTTCATCGTCGGAGATTTTTCTCGAAGTGACGGCCCAGATCCCGGCCGCACACACAGACGCGCAGGTGGCGCGGCTCACGTTTACGGCGGACTCCTGGGCCGCCGTACAGGCGGCGATCGACCTGCGCAACCAGGACGAGTTGATGACCGGATGGTGGCACAGCCACCCCCTATTTTGCCCCAAGTGTCCCGAGGAGAAGCGGCGTAGCTGCGTTCTCTCGCGTCCCTTCTTCTCGTCAGAGGACATCCAAATGCATCGCACCATTTTTCCCAGGGCTTTCCACGTCGCGTTGCTGGTCAGCGACCAGGGTCGAGAGCCCCGCGACGTGAGCGTCTTCGGATGGCGGCGCGGCATGGTCGTGTCGCGCGGCTGCGATGTGCTCGGCGCAGCTGACAGTGCGGCGAAGGCCGCGAGCTGAGCCGTGGATCCCTCGACGGATTTCCTCCCGGGACTATTGGCCGCGATGCCGCAACGCGACCAAGAACGACGGCGAGGACTAAGTCGACGACCGACAAAGGAGGTATCCCCCGTGGCAGCTGGTGCTAACCGACGACTCCAGGCCCAATTCGAAACACTGATTTCCGACGCGCCCGGGGCGGGCAATCTCGAGGCTCGCCTCGAGCTCATGCAGGTGATACGGAGCACTTCGGTCCAGGACGCGCAGGCCCTCGACGGCCTGATGCTCGGCGCGATCTTCAATCAGCGCCGCTCCTTGCAGAAGACCGAGAAGATCCAGCAGGAGCTGCGGGCGGTGGTCGAGAAGATGTCGGCGCCTCCCTGGCAACCCGGCCGGTTCCTGCAGACCGTCTCTGCAGAGGGCCGCCCCCGCGCGCTGGTGTACTACAACGGCGGCGCTCACCTGGTGGAGTTCGGTGATGGCGTGGATCCCGGTTCGCTGGAGCGTGGTGCTTCGGTGTTTCTGAATCAGGACCAGAATGTTGTGATGACCGATGCATCCGACGATCTGATGCGCTGCGGAGAGACGGCCTTCTACGACCGAACAACGGCTGACGGACGACTGGTGGTGAAGCACCGGGATGAGGAGATGATCATCGATGCGTCGAGTTCCCTCGATCTGGATTCGCTCAGCCCCGGCGACGAACTGCGCTGGGACCGCCAGGCGTGTCTGGCTTTCGAGCGTATCGAGAGCGGCGCCGGGCAACAGTACCTGGTTGACGAGTTCACCCACGTGGGGCGCGAGTCGGTGGGGGGCCAGGACAGTGCCATGCAGAGGCTCTTGAATGCCCTTACTGCGAAGCTCGTGGCGCCGGAGTTGGCGGCTCGTTACGGCGTCGGCGGCCGGGGCGCGATCCTGCTCACTGGGCCTCCCGGCTGTGGCAAGACTTCGATGGCTCGGGTCGCCGCCTCGGAAGTCAAAAGGCTCAGCGGCCGCGACTGCCAGTTCTTCGTCATCAAGCCCGGCGAGTGGGAGTCGCCCTGGGTCGGAGAGTCTCAGGCCAACATCCGCAGGTGTTTCCAGGCGTTGCACAAGGCCGCGAGCAAGTCCATGGCGGTACTGTTCGTCGACGATGTGGAATCTCTCGGTAGACACCGCGGAGGATCAGCATCTCACCATTCGGACAAGTTCATGGCGGCGTGGCTGGCCGAGCTCGACGGATTTACGGACCGCGGCGAGGTGGCCGTTGTGTCTGCGACCAACCGCAAGGATCTCATCGACGCCGCCCTGCTCGAGCGCCTGTCGGACGTCGAGATCCCCGTACCGAGACCCGATTCGCGGGGTGCGGAGCGAATCTTCGAGATCCACCTGAACGAGAAGATTCCCGTCCATCCCGATGGCGCCGCCGCTGCGGAGACCCGGCGAGAGATCATTCAGACCGCTGTGTCGCGACTCTACGCACCTAACGCCGAGGACACTCTGTGCGTCCTGCACTTTCGCGACGGAAAGACCCGGCCGGTCAGCGTGCGAGAGCTGGTGAGCGGGCGCCTGTTCGAACAGATCTGTCGCTCCGCCCGCCAGGCGGCCTTCGAGCGCCACCTGACCGGCGGCACAGCGGGGGTGCGGGTGGCGGACATGGGAAAGGCGGTTTTCGAGGCCACCCAGCGCCTCTCCACCACACTGACGCTGCACAATGCGCGCGAGCATTTGAATGACCTGCCCCAGGACGTGGACGTGGTCCGGGTCGAGACGCCGCAGCGTCGGGTGGCTCGCCCGATTCGATATCTCAACACCGCGTGAGGATTGGCTGAAAAATGAAGCGAAAAAGAAATAGAAGAACAAGAAAATCGAACGTGACCAGGATCAGCCCTCGCGCGTCGCAGCGCCGTCGCCGAGTGCCCAAGCTCTGCGGCGCGGATGTCGAACTCGGGAACTTCGTGCTCGGTCTGGACGATCCAATGGGCACCGGCGCCAAGGCTGCGCGCGCGCTCCTGCGCAAGATCGAAGGCGTCCGCGCAGTGTCCCGAACCTGGGGATACAGCGGTGGCAGCGGTTGGAGTCAGAGTGGCGGCAGCGGTTGGAGTCAGAGTGGCGGCGGCGGTTGGAGTCAGAGCGGGGGCGGTGGCTGGAGTCAGAGCGGATATTCGGCGGTTGACGGGGGCTGCTCGTACAGCACCCAGGACTGGGGGCGCAAGTACCTGGCTAGCAACGGAGGTTGCGCATACATCGATCTGGATCACATCGAGTTGTGTATTCCGGAGGTGCTCAGCGCCTGGGACCACGTGGCGGCGAGCCACGCCATGCTGCGGATCGTTCGGCGGGCACAGGCCCTGGCCAACGAGGAGATGCCGGAAGGGCAGTCGATCCAGGTCCTCGTCAATAACTCCGATGGCCTCTCGCATTCGTACGGGAGCCACCTGAATTTCTTGATCACCCGCGAGACCTGGGACAACCTCTTCGTTCGCAAGCTCCATCAGCTGCTCTTCCTGGCCGCGTATCAGGTTTCCTCCATCGTGTTCACGGGGCAGGGGAAGGTGGGCTCCGAGAACGGGCGTCCCGCGACACCCTATCAGCTGAGTCAGCGCGCCGACTTCGTCGAGACTTTGATGGGAGCCCAGACCACCCATCGGCGACCCATCGTGAACTCGCGTGATGAAGCGCTCTGTGGCGCGAATTCTTACCGCGTGTCGGGTGCTTCGCAGGATCTGGGACTGGCGCGACTTCACTGCATCTTCTTCGACAACACACTGTGTCACGTCGCCAGTCTGTTGAAGGTCGGTGTCACCCAGATCATCCTGGCGATGATCGAAGCGGATGTGACGAATCTCGACTTGCTGCTGGACGACCCGGTGGGCGCAGTGGTGCATTGGAGCCACGGCGCCGATCTGCAGGCCCGAAGCCGCCTGACCTCGGGAGAAGAAATCACGGCGGTCGAACTTCAGCTTCGCTTCCTCGCAGAAGCAAAGAAGTTTTCGCGGACCGGCGGGCTCGACATGGTTCCCCGCGCGGGGGAGATCCTGGCCCTGTGGGAGGACACCTTGCGCAAGCTCGAGGCGCGGGATCTGGCTTCGCTGACGGGGCGGCTCGACTGGGTCCTCAAACTTCACGTGATCGAACAAAGCCTGAAGCAGCGCAGTGATCTCGACTGGGATTCTCCCGAACTCAAGTATCTGGATCTGCTCTACGGCAGCGTTGATCCCTCGGAGGGCCTCTACTGGGCCTACGAAGACAGCGGCGTCGTCGAACGCGTCGTGAGTGAAGCCGAGGTCGATTACTTCATTCACGAGCCGCCCGAGGAGACGCGCGCCTGGACCCGCGCCATGCTGCTCCGCGCTTTGGACGGGGAGCAAGTGGACGACATCGACTGGGACGAGATCAAAATCCGGCTCGACCCGGACTGCCGGGGCGCGGGTGTCGTGAAGGTGAGACTCGACGATCCCCTGGGCTTCACCCGATCCGAGATGGAGGATCTCTTCCAGGGGGCGGGATCACTCGAAGAGATTCTGGGTCGGCTGGCGGGAGAGCCCGAAGAAGAGACGTCCGTGATGGTGACCACGAGTGGAGGTTTGCACTTCCAGCACTAGGAGAGTGCGGCCGAAGTTTGGACATGCACGAAGCAAAGGAGAAATCATGAATACCCGCGAACGGCGGCCCGAAGAGCGATCGGCCGGAGCCCCCCAGGGCTCGAACGCGACGGATGGCACGGAAACTGCGGAACTGCGGGAGCGGGCCTCGGAGCTCCTCGCGGCGAGCGATCGGCTGATCGAGCGAGCACTGTCTGGTGACAGTCTTCGCTTCCTCTCGCAGACCCGGCAATCGGGCGGCCAGTAGGCATGTCTGCAGAAATGCAGGAATCGTTGTTTGGAATCGAGACGGAGTATGCGTTCACCCACTTCGCTCCGAACGGCGAAGCGCTGGATCGCGGAGCGGGTTTGACGCGGTTGCTCCACTTCGCGAATAAGCGGCTGAAGTGTCTTCGCGATTCGGGAGCTGCTGGCGTCTACCTTTCGAACGGAAGTCGGCTATACGTAGATGTAGGTCACCACCCCGAGCTGAGCACTCCTGAGTGCTCAGATCCGTGGCAGACGGTCCTCTACATCCTGGCTGGAGAGCGGATCCTCACCAATCTCGCCACGGACGTGGAGAAGGAGTTCCCCAACTCCAAGGTGTCGATCTTTCGCTGCAATGTGGACTACTTCAGCAAGCAGACCTGGGGTTGCCACGAGTCGTACCTCCACCGCTCGCTGCCCGCGGCCCTGGCGGAAGAGATCATCCCCCATCTCGTCTCGCGTTTGATCTACACGGGAGCGGGCGGGTTCGACAATTGCTCGCCGGGTCTGGAGTTCACGCTGTCGCCGCGCGTGCCGCATCTGGTGAGGAAGATCTCCGGCGATTCCACGGGGGGCCGCGGCATCTTTCATACCAAGGACGAGCCCCTCTGCGCGAAAGGCTACCACCGCTTGCACATCCTCTGTGGCGAGAGCCAGTGTTCGCAACTGGGAAACCTCCTCAAGATTGGTGCAACGGACCTCGTCGTTCGCCTGATCGACGCCGGCGTGTGCCGGGGGCACGTAGTGGCGCTGAAGTCTCCGCTCGCCGCGATGCGCCGGTTTTCGACCGACCCGAGCTGCACACGAAGGGAAGCCCTGGCCAACGGCGAGAAGCGGAGTGCGATCGAGATCCAACGTCACTATCTGGCGGCCGCCGAGGCTCATCTCTCTTACTCCTTCATGCCGTCGTGGGCCGGAGCGTTGTGCGCCGAGTGGCGGCGCATGCTGGATCGGTTGGAAGATGGGGTGGACGGAGTGTCGACGGTCCTGGACTGGGGGATCAAGCTCTCGCTCTACAGGGAGCACGCGAGAAAGCGCGGATTCCAGTGGGACGAACTCCCCGACTGGAGCCCGCTGATCGCGTCCATCGCGGCGGCGCTCGGTTGCCCGGACCCTGGATCGGTGGCGCTCCACCCGGAACTATTGCCCGGCAGAGGCAGTAGCACTGAGGCTCCGCTGCGCTTGGCCCCGCTGCTCGAGTCGCACAAAGCGGGCTGGGTAGAATTCCGCTCCTTCCTCGCGCTGAGAGCCGAGCTGTTCGAGATCGATACGCGATTCGGCGAGGTGGGTCCGAGCGGAATCTTCACGGCCCTCGATGCGGCTGGTGTTCTCGACCACGGCCTGTCCAAGATACAAGACGTCGAAAGGGCGGTGAACCAGCCTCCCGCCGGGGGTCGCGCCCACGAGCGTGGGCGGGCCATCCTGCGGTATTGCCAGGAGTCGGACCGCTACAGCGTCGGATGGCAGCACATCGTCGACCATCGGCTCAATCGCGTCCTCGATCTCAGCGACCCCTTTGGACGGAATTCAACCTGGAAATCGCTTGAGGGCGTGCGAAAAGAATCCAGAGATGCGCGTGCCCGCCGAATCCTCGGCGAGTTCCGGGTGAGGTGATCGGAATGGTAGGATGAAGATCATCGGTCAAATTTTTCGCAGTCCGTCCGTTAATGGTGTAAGCGCTCGGGAGCGCGCAATGAAAGCGTCATTCCCCCTCTTGGTCGCGGCTCTCGTCACCATCGGCGTCAGCCACGAGGCGCCGGCCCAGCAGATTGCCATTGATCCTCCTCTGCCGTCTTGCACCAAAGGCGAGCCGTTGACGGGCCACGTCGACAACCGCCCGAGCGACCAGACCTACGCCATCGCCACGTACATCTACCTCGACGGCTACAGTAGCAGCGGCGACAACGGGTGGTTACCGAAACCGTACGAAAGCCGCTGGTCAGGAGGCTCCCCGTGCACGTCCCTTCATCCGGACGGCCAAGACCCAGACAGCTACAGCTTCTCCGTCGATGTGGCCCTTGTGGCCCCCATCGGCTGTGATGAGAAGGCAACGAAGTTCGCTCTCTACGTAATCCCCGAGAGCCACGCGCACTGCGACTCGTATTGGACGAAATGGAATTTGGAGGACGGAGATCCCCAGGCTGGAGTTGAACCTCCCCTCGGTTCCCTTGACGTTTCTCGTCCCTGCTCAACGGCCGATGCCCTCGGCTACACGTGGGTGGTCAAGGATGGGGGAGGCTGCAACCCGTTGGCTCCCGGGCCATGCCACTTCAACTCCCAGAACGTCTCGGATGACAGCGGCAAGATCAACCTCAAGACCTACTATGACAGCAATAACGGGCGCTGCGAGGCTGCGGAAGTCGTTCTCACCGAGAACTTGGGATACGGAACCTACGTTTTCACCGTGGATGGCTCAATCGACGTCTGGGGAGACACGCCCATTCTCGGCCTGTTCACCTGGGATGTGGATGTCCCGCCGACCCAGGAGTGCGTGAACATTCACCGGGAACTCGACTTCGAATTCTACCAAGGAGGGTAGCTCGGCTGCGGAGATCCGAACTTGAACGCTCAGTTCGTTGTCCAGCCCGTCGATTGCAGGGTATGTGCGAACAAGGTCTACCCGTCCTACATGGACTACTTCACCAGAACTACCCACGTCATGACGTGGACACCGAAGGCGGTGAAATTCACGAGTTACTACGGCGACTATCGGATTTCTCCCCCCGAGGCCGGCGCCCCCGACTTCATTGCCACCTGGACGTATTCCGGCTCTGACAATCCACTACCCGGGGAGGAGAACGTCCGGGTGAACTTCTATCTGGCGGGCGGATCCCAGCCGTCCAATAACGAGGTTGCCGAAGTCACGATCTCGTTCTTCGAGTATCTTCCTCCCCGCCCCGTGCCTTCGCTCCCCGGAGGAATATGGACTGCGATGCTTGTTGCAGGAAGCCTGATGCTCGTGGTGTATATGAGGGTGAGGCGTCTGAATCGCGTAGTACACGGGGAAAGAAGCTGACGGGTAGGAGTCGTCAGCGCAGGAATGGATAAAGCTCCTATCTGGTGAAAGCAGTTCCTCCAGCGGTCCAAGTGTCCCAGAAGATCTGACGACATACACTTCGCTGCCGAGCGCGTTTGAGATGAATGTGTGTTTCCAGGCATGGGCGCCGAGAGGTCGAACTCCCGCATTCTTTCGCAGCTTTCTCCAACCCTCCTGGTACTTACGATCATCCCAGTGTGTTCCAGCCTTTGTGCGCGCGTGGAATACCCACGTCCCGTCGGGCTCGAATCTCCTTCGAGCTGAAACGAAAAATGCTCAATCGGAAAATCGGGAAGTTTTTGCCACGTTCCGTGCGCTCCTCTTCAACGAGAACGCCGGTTAAAGTGCAGGCGACCCACGAACTGATAGGCTCGGTCGAGCCGGCTCGAAGAGCTGAATAGGCTCACGTAGTACCGCTCGTTTTTGGGGAAGTCACAGGTGACCAGTGTGGTCGAACCGACATCCACATCACACGGATTGCGCGCGACGCTCCGCCCTCGAGCATTGAACTTCGCGATGACGAGTTGCTTCTTCGGGTTGCGAATCTCGATCGTCGCCCGCTCTTCGACATCGGTCTGCGACCGCTTCGGGGAGACTAGCGTCATTCCCTGCGCAAAGAAGCGAGGCTTCATCATCGGTTGTCGCAGAAACTCGCCCCGCGAGAGTGGGCGCTCCCGAAGCTGCCAATCCGGGTCGTTGGGAAAGTGCGTGACTCCGAAGATCTCCGGTGGAGTGAAGAGGTATTCTGTGCCGTATCCCTTCACAAAGGTTCTCCCCCGCTTGACGCTCCCGCTATCCCAGGTTGTGTCGACGAGATGCCATTTGCCATCGATTGAGACGGCGTTCCACGCGTGTCCCTGATCGCTAAGCTCACCCGTTTCCGTTCGCGCGTAGCCCGATACAATGACGACCTCCTCACCGGCCTCCTTTCCGAGCGCGGCAAAGAGATTCGCGTAGCCGGCACAAACAGCTTCTCGATTCTCGAATACGGATTGCGCATCCTGGGAAGGAATCTTCCCGACGAAGAGCGCTCGCGCGTCGTACTCCACGCGATCGGCAACGTAGTCGTGCAGAGCCTTGATTCGAATATGCGGGTGGGATTCTCGTTCTGCGATGTACTCTGCGACGGATTCGATGCTGGTCTCGACGAAGGCCGGCATCTCGCGGACCAGAGGGTGAATGCGAGAGGGCTCCCAGGGCCAGAGCGGGGTTTCGTGAGCGGGCGCCGCATTCTTCGGGCCGTGTGCCTCGACGGCAGCGGGATCGAGATGCCCTAAAAAGGGATTCGGAGAAACCAGGACGTAGGTCCACTCCAATCCATCGGCGATTCTGAACAGGGCGCCTCGTCCAAACTCGCTCACCGCAGAAGTCGAGCCGCGCAGCATCCAGTCGCCGCGTATCGACAGTGCGAGGAAGACCTGCGTCGGCAGCGTTGCGAGGAGGAAACCGATAGCGACTACGCTCAACGCCAACGTGCGAAGCGTGATTCGGTCCCAGAACGTAAATGAAACCGGCTTCACTCCCTTCTGAATCCGCCGCATGGAAGCGTACCACTCCCACACGAAAGGAAGCCCTGGGAAAAGCAGGATCCCCGCGATCAAAGGTAGGAGCAGAGAACGATTCGTCAGGGCCACGAGAGATGAGATCAGCCAGATCCCTAGAGCGGGGACTCCATAGATACCGATATAGAACGCCAATTTGAGCATCGATCTGAGAAACGCTGGTGTGCGGCTCGCCGTGGGTAGACAACGGCCGCCGATCTTTTGGCAAGCCTTGCGCGTTGTTTCCGACAGCCCGTTCACTCCCCCACGCCTTCGGAATCCGACTGCGCCTTGAGGTGACGAATGCGGTCGATGGTTCCGGGCAGGGCGAGAGGTGCCAAGAAGATCAACAACATGAACAATGCGGGAGCGAGGTCGATACCGAGTTGAAGACCCAGGTACATAAAGATCTCTTCCCAGTTCAGGATGACACTCCAGATTTTTGATCGGGGGACAAATTCCGGCACGAAGCCAGACTGCAGCTCGGAGTATTTCTCACCATGCCTCTCGACCAGCTCGGAGCGCGCTCGCTCGATGTCCGCTTCGATTTCGCGAATGACTCGATTCAGCCCCCCCTCGATCGATTCCACGTCCTGCCGGATCTGGGCCTTCCTATCTTGCTGACAGGCCGGCCATCCTCCGAAGAAGCTGTTGTCTCGGACCCGACCGAGGCGATCCATGAGAAGTCCGAAAGTCTGGAGTGTCGTCTGATTCCTCGCAGACGAGACGCGACTCTGCAGCATCCTGATTTCGGAGGCGAGTTCTGCCCGCACCAGCTCGAAGCTGTATTCCGACGAACGGATACGCGAACGGAGGTTCGAAATATCTCCGCTCAGCGCTTCGTCGATCTGCATCCCCTCCATCAATCTCTTGGCCGAGGTGAAATCGGTCATTAATGAGGTGTAATATTTGTAGAGTTCGCCCCGTCCCGCGCCACAACCCGAACCACCGTTGAGTTCGAGTGCCGCGTTTGTCTTTGCAATGTCCGAGGGGTAGTCTAGGAGGGCTGCGGCATTCCTCTCGGCTGCCTTACGCGCGTAGAGAAGCTGATAGTAGACATCGAGACGAGTGACGTACTCGATAAATCCAATACGCTGCGCCTCGGATCCGCCGATACCCACGGCCCCGAACCCCGTAGAAACACACAACGTCAGCACGATGATGAGCGGTGAGAATAACATCGCCACCAGCCGACTTCTGTAGGTTTCGGCGATTGACATGCTCTTGAAGACGTAGGCCCACCCGATCGAAATAACCACGGAGGCCGCGGCGGATAGGAGCACCGCGAAACCCCAGCGAAACCACCATGGATCGTGAGGATCAAAGATCGTCATCTCGAACCCCATGGCCGTGGTCAGCAATGAGCAGAACATGACGAACCACACACCATAGTTCGCTGTTCTGGCGTATCCGGCGGCCGGAGTCGACGCGTACTCGGCATCGCGCTCGGCGTTCCGCTTGGCGGCTCGTGATCGCTCACCCTTGCTTGCTTCAGAAGCTTCTTTGCTCTCTTTATGCATTCGGTCGAACTTCGACCCTACGGTGCTGGTTAGACCATCGACAATTCCAAGTAGGATTCGAACCGGCCACAACAGAAACCCGAGGATGCCGGCCGATACGAACGCGACAAAGACCAGGAGAGTCCACCTCTTCAGGTCGCCCTCGAACGCGACCTCGCTGTAGGCGCTTAACTCTCGAATGATCCAGTCTTCGAATAGGAAGACCGTAACGGTGGTCGCAATGAGCGCGACGAAGTAGACTAGTTCCTGTTGCATGGTCGCACAGTTGAGGGCCAAGGCTGGCCCTGTGCGGCAGTCGCCACCTGAGGTCGGTGGCGATTCGCCCGATTCGCGGCGAATTCCGTGTGAATTGGCTCCTCGG
>SDBV01005273.1_pt1 | contig 18298 bp, 19 predicted proteins | sample 2277081 | NCBI WGS metagenome assembly SDBV01 (sample SAMN10402039, study PRJNA504765) | marine sediment metagenome | isolation source: marine sediment core GS10_PC15, 223 cmbsf | place: Arctic Ocean: Southern Knipovich Ridge | collected 2010 | reverse complement strand
GGTCGAGAGAAACTCGCCGGCGCCGCCATCGGCGATCGGGAGGGTGTAGATAATGTTCCCGGCAAGGGCTGGGGCCGCGAAGCCGGTGTAGCTCGTCCCGCCGCCGGACGGCTCACGGATGCGGAGCTCCATGGACGCGGCGCCGGAGGCCAACTCCAGGGCATCCTCGTCGAGCACGAGACGACGGTCGGTGAAGGCGAACCCCCCGACCACAAACTCGATGTTCCCCGCTTGGGCAATGAAGCGCATCCCAGTGGTGAACCCGGAGCCGGTGCGGATGATGCCCTGCAGGTTGCCCTTCAAGTAGTTGGCGTTGTCCCCAAAGGTATCGTTATACGCCTCCACCGTCATGAACTTGGTGGCGATATCCCGACCGAAGATCAGGTAGGTGAACCCGCTGGCTCCAGTGTCCAGGAGCGCCATGCCCATCCAGTTGTCAGGAATGGCGTTGACCGTAAAAATCCCCGCCGGCTGATCAAAGGCGAAGTCCGCACTCGTCCCGATGGTATCGGCCGCGGAGACATACAGCACCCGGGGCGACGTCAGCGAAGACAACCCCGTGCCGCCGCTCGCCACCGGGAGCACGCCCGTCAGCTCGGCGACCGGGATCGTCTGCCAGGAGAGATCCACCCCGTCCGATCGCAGGTACGTGCCCGCGGCGCCACGATTCAACCGCGCCCAGAGCGGCGTCGCGTTGCCGACGATCAAGGCACCGCGCCCCGCGCTATCGATCAGTGTGTCGGAGTGCGTCAGCGAGAGGAGATGGTGCGGATCGGCGATGAACGATCCTCCACCCTCCAGATCATCGCCGAGGGCCAGCGGCGCCAGCAACTGACGCGTCGCGCCGCCAATCCCGCCGATCCCGCTCATGACCAGTGCTTCGGTCTGGCGCTGGCGCACTTGCAGGCGCCTCGCGTCCGTAGAGAGATCCGCGAGCGCGCTGAACTGCGTCTCGCAGGCCGTCAGATCCGCCTGGGCCGCGCCGAGCAGATCCCAGAGCAAGCGGAGGTTGTCATGCACCGCCTGGTCCGTGATCAGTGAGAGATGCGGAGGGGCGCCGATCATGGCTTAACTCCGGAGGCGCGCCGCCACAAGATCCGCGGAGAGGCGTTGGCCGCGCACATCCTGGTCATCCCCCCCGAACGGCTGCACCGGGACCGCGACGGCACCGCCCCACGGCTGGATCATCAGTTCGCTCTCCCCGCGGTGGATGTAGAACGCCACCGCAGACGTGAACACATCCTTGAACAGCAAGCCCTTGCGCGCGGGGAAGTTCACCCGCCGCTTCTGCTTCGCCCCGCCGGTCGAGCTGATCACCGCGAGCGTGTCACTGACCTCGGTACCGTCCTCGCCGATCACGGTCGTGCGGGTCCACGTGACCTCGGCGCTGCTCTCCAGCATGAGGTAAGCGTAGAGCGGCGTCATCCAGCCGGGGATGCCGTAGTTCTGGTACTGCGTCTCCCAGCGCGTCAGGGCGAGCGGCTCTTCGTCGAAGATTAGATCGACCGGGTCCCACAGGCGCGCCGCCACCCCATCGACCGAGTAGACGCGCACCACGCGCCCGCGCGTCTGGGTGATCGCGTGCTGGATCACGCGGCGCCCGTCCGCGGTGACGTTGAAGGTCGCGAGCGCGGTCCCGTCGATCTCGATCGTCACCGCCTTCGCCACGTTGAAGGTGTCGATCTCCAGCTTCACCCCCTTGATCCACTTGTCCGCGCGGGTGTTGGCGACGGTGAAGCCTTGATTCCAGTTCGTCTGCTCCGAGGGCTGATCGGTGAGGTGCCACCGGTGGGCATAGAGCAAGCAGTCGTTGCTATCGGTCGCGACGTAGCGGTAGACGTGGCCGTAGGCTGGGGTCAGCGAGATATGGTGGACCCGGCGGCCGTTCGTCGTGACCGACTCGGTGGCGACCAGCGTCTGATCGACGTAGATCTCGAAGGTCTTCGCGACGTTGAACGTGTCAATGTCAAGGTCGAGCCCGGTGTAGTAGGTGTCCCAGCGGTTCTCGTCGCCGGAGTCGACCTGGGCCAGACGCGGGGGCTCCTCATGGGCGATCCACGCGATCTCGAACGGCTGCCACGCTACGCAGTCGTTGCTGGGATCGGGGCGGAGCCGGACCGCTTGGACCTTCTTGACCGCCCAGCTATAGAACCGCCGGTGCCGCCCGCTGTGGGTGATGGTGATCGTCGCAACCGTCGTCGTCGCCCCGTCGAGATCGCCTTCGACGAGCAAGGTACAGGCCACCCCGAACGTATCCGCCTCGATCATGACGCCGGTGAGATATTTCTCCTGCGCCGAGCCGATGTCGTCCCACTGCGTTGGGCGCTTGAGCACGATATCCGGGTGCAGGATCTCGCTCACGCCCCAGCCGTGGACCATGGGACGTCGCGCGGTGGCCGACCAGCTGATCGCGAGTGCGACGTTGCGCGCCTGCTGCGGGGTCGTGCCGAAGGCGTCGAGGGCGAAGCGCTCGCGATCGGCGCCGGAGTTGACGAGCTGCGCGGGGTTCGTGATCGCCAGCTCATTCACGAAGGTCTGGACCGTGAGGTCGGTGGTATCGCTCGAGACCTCGATGATCAGATCGCCATAGAGCTTCTCCTCGCGCGGGGTCGGGCCGGCGATCGCCCCAGTCTGGAGGACGGCGCTGATCGCCGTGCCGGCGTCGTTCTTGGTGTCGATCGCGAGCTCGTAGCCCACGCCACTGGTGCGCCCCCCCACGAAGACGCGCGTGACCTGCCCGGTGCGGATCGGCTCGACTTCGATGGTCGCGATCGCCTGCCCGAACTGCCACAGCGCCTCCCAGTACCGCCGGCGCTCGTGGTAGACCAGGACGCGATTCACGCCCCCGGTATCGCGGTAGTGGAAGAAGAGGCGCCCATCGGCCGCGCGCAGCCGCATCGCCTCGGGCTCTGAGAAATCAACTGGGTCATAGCCGTACTTGCTCTCTTGGTGGAACAGGGGATAGAGCGTATCCGCGATCTCGGTGGCGACCCCGCCGGTGGTAATGAAGATCCCGAAGCCGTCCACCCCGTAGATGCCCGCCTCACCGACCGTCGCTGCCCAGCGTGAGATCAGCCCACGCCGACACGCCGTATTGGTCGAGACCACCGTCCCGGGGGTCATCAGATTCGGATAGGCCACGAACATGCGCGCGCGCGAGAAGACGTAGGCTTGCCCGCCCCACGGGACGCCGCCCATGAGTTCCTCACTCGGTGGGCAGAGCTCGAGCGTGTTCTGCGGCGGCCAGTGCCCCGGCTGATCGACCTTGCACCAGTAGAGATGCCCCGGGCGGTACGGATCGCCGAGCCCGAAGAGCAGGTCGCCCATGTCGATCAGGACCGGGATCGCCTGGGCGAGGACCGTCTCCCCATCGCTGTCGACGGTGGTGATGGGCTGATCGTGGTCGAGTTCCAGCGTGTCGAGCGTCGAGACTTCGTCGTCGTCCTGATCGAACGTGAACGCGCCGCCATCGGCTTCGTTCACCCCGACCCGCGCCCAGTCGTCGTTGTTCGTCCCACCCCGGACGTAGATGCGCTGGCGTACGGCGGCGTCCCCGAACGCGGTGGGCGTGATAATGAGCGCGCGGCGCACCGTATCGATCCAGTCCTCCTCGTCTTGCACCTCGGACCCGTTGCCCTCATCGCCCGTGCGCGGGTCGAAGTGCGTCACGCGGACATCGAACTTCTTCGCCCCGACGGAACTCGAATCCGGCCCGTAGCCGCCGGTGAGATAGCAGTTACTCAGGGCCACCGAGTTGAGCGGGGTCCCTGGCACGACCGTGATGGCAATGACGATGCCGGTGACGGTGCCCCAGTTTCGATCATCGGAGCTGCGGCCTTGGCGGACAAAGTCTCCGCGGCGCAGCGGCCGGCCGGCGATGCCGAACTCGACCCACTCATACTGCCCCGCGCCTGCCGCCGCGGGTACCGCCCGCGTCAGATCCACCGCGTCGTCAATGATGTCGTCTTCGCGCGGGAGCAGCCCGCGCGCTTCGAGTTCCTCTTCGGTGAATATGCGATCCTGCTGCAGGTACGTCTCATCCGCCTTGCGCTGCGTCGCGTCGGCCAACGCGGTGAGCGAGGAGACGCCGGTGGCCCACTGCGCGAGATCCCCAGGCCGAAACGCCTTGACGTAGTACTCGCGGTTCGCCGTGGCCGAGGTGCCCGGGAGGATCGTCGCGTCGAAGTCATCCGAGCAGACGAAGTAGAGGCGGACCTCTTCGATCTTTGACGGAAACGCGAGCATGAGCCAGAGATGGATGTTGTCCGCGTCCTCGGCGTCTCGCGTCCCCACCTGCGTGAGGTCCAGCGGTCGGGTCAGGCCGAAGTAGGTGTAACGAGGGACCACGACGCCGTCATCATCGGCGGCGGCGGTGTTGTGGATAACGAACTCGACGGCTAGACCTCCGGGGCTGCCGACGTCGTTCAGCGTACCCGCGGACTCCGAGGTACCGAGATTCCGACTCCACACCGAGGCCGCCGATTCATCCGAGACCCGGAACAGGACCAGATCCGTCGTCTCCTCCGCGACCTGCGCGACCGCGCTGAGGACCGCTACGGGGAACCCGATCGGGAGATCCGTGCCGTCCCGGCGCACCTTCCGCATGCGCGTGCGATCGGCTACATACATCCACGATTCCCCCGAGTGCGTCGGGCGGAAGGGGACGAGCGTGAGCGGATCGCCGGAGTAGCCGGTGTCGACTTGGGTGAGCGCGCCCTGCAGGCCGATGTAGAGCGCGGCGTCAATCCCCCAGACGCGCGTCGCGACGTCGCTGAACGGATCGGCGAGGCGGGCGAAGCTATGGACCTTGGTCCCCCCGGAGGTCGCGACGGACGACTGCCCCGGGCGGGCTTCGACCTCGCCGATCCCCCGCATGAGCACGTTCGTCGCTTTGGTGTACTCCTCCGGCCCGAGTTGATCCACCGCGTCACGCAGGTTCAGCCCGCCGGCACCGAACGGCCGCAGGACCGTGCGGAACGGATCGCGGAAGGTCGCGCTGGTGAGTCGGCGCGCGGGGGCGGTCTGGGGGACGGGCATCCTAGAACCCCTGGATCATGCGCTGGGCGAAGTCCTCGAACTCGCGATAGCGCGTTTCGGCATACGCGGCGCGTGGGGGATCTTGCGACACCCCAGGTTTGCCGAGCATATCTGCGAAGACCCCCCACTTGAGCCCGAGCGCGAACTCCGCCGGGACAGTGAGGGGCTGGCCGGACCGATCGACCGTGGGCGCCGTGGGCACGAACGAGACCCAGAGCGTGCCCGCGGCCGAGGGCGTGGGGATCAACAAGATCGTCAGCGTCGGGACGTCGGCGATGCTGTAGGCGAAGGGCTGCGTCTGCTCGTCGACCGACCAGGTCGGGTCATAGGCATCGGCCGCGAACATATCCGACGCGGGCAGCTCGATCTTGGCCCCGACAGCGGTCTCCCAGACCACGCGCACGATCTGCCCGACGTCCTCGAGTCCGTCGGCTTGCAGGTCGACGCGGGCGGTGCTCCCCGCGACAGCGACGTTCGCGAAGCCTACGTAGATTCGGGTTGTACGCACGAAGCGCTGCTGACGCTGGTTCAGGTAAGCGAGGACCTCGGCGGCGGTCCAGAGGCCGGAGGGGAAGGTCGCGCCACTGTCCGGCGCTTCGATGACGCCGTACTGGATCTCTTCAAGAAACGCGGTATCGAGGATCTGGCTCATGCCGACCCTCCGCTCGCCGCCTGCGCCAACCGCTGATCCTCCGTCCCCGCGCGCCGTCGCGACCGCAACTTCGGATCCGTATCCTGCATCGCCGCCGCGCGGTAGAGCGACGAGGATCGGATCTGCTGATTCTCCGCCGCCGCGGCCAGCACGAAGCGCTGCAACGCCGGGACCGTCGCGAGGAACGCCGGCCCGCCATCCTTCCACGTCAGCAGATGCGCCGCGTAGTCGAGGAAGGTATTGTGTAGGCCCTCATCGAGATCGATGAAGTCGCCATCGGCGGCGAGCTCCGGCGTATCCGAGAGGCCATCCACGCGCAGGGTCGTGGCGACCGTCGGGCGCGGCCAGAGGGCGATGAGGCGAAGCGAACGGGGCGCCCAGAACTGCACGGCCGCGGGCACGCCGCTGGTGCTCGTCGTCTGCGCCTCCCACCCCGGCAGCGCGCGGTCCAGCGCCGTGATCGAGGTCTTCGTGATCGGGGTGCCGGCGCTGTGCTCCACCCGCATGGGCCAGGTGAGCGTGCCAGGCAGCGGGAGGTACGGGGTCGAGCCGGGGGAGACGGTCACCGCGACCTGCCGACGCCAGCGCCCCGTGAGCAAGTTCCAGAACTTGAGCGTGTCGTTGAGCGCGATGAGCGCTTCGGCATCGACCCAGTGCGCGGAGGCTTGGACCCGCTCGAAGAGTCGCGTGCGCAGGGTAGCGAGGGTGACCTGCTGATAGGCAGCCATGGGCTAACAGATCGACTAATTGCAGACCCAGACACCATTGAGTCGTTTCGCGTAGGCGCCCGTGCCACCACCCGCACAGGGATTGGCGAGCGTGCAGTCCGAACAGTACAGCAGCGCCCCATTGGTCGCCGCTCCAAGACTCGCGAAAGTCTGGGCGACGCCATCGGCCGGCATCCCGATGATCAGCCCCTGCGCCTCGCCCCCGACGGACGCCACGGTCGCAATCGCGTTGAACGCCGTCGTGGTCCCGCCGAAGTTCAGGCGCGTGAAGTCCGACTGGGCTTCGTTATAGAGCTCGATGACGCCGTTCGCGGAGGAGGCGATGTCGCTCCGCGCCGCCCAGGTCAAGACGTCCGAGGCACCCATCGCGGCGAGCTTCGTGAAGGCGATCGCGGCCGCGTTGCTGATCGCGCTGTCGGTGATCCCGACGAGGCGGGCGAGTGGGACGGTGCCGGTCGCGAGGACTGACGCGTTCAAGCCGGTGAGCTGCGAGGCGTCCACGCTGAAGGTCAAGTCCGTGCCGTCTGAGCGGAGGAACGACCCCGCCGCGCCCACCGTGAGCTCCGACCACTCCGGCGTCGAGTCGCCGATGATGATAGAGCCTCGAGAGACGCCAGCGGCCAGCGTGTCGCCATGCGTAGCCGAGAGCAGGTTGTGCGCCGCGAGCGTGGCACAGGCACCCCAGGTGGGAGCGGCTGCCCCGTTCGAGACGAGACACTCGGCCGCTGCGCCCGCCGCAGTAATGGCGAGGGCCGCCGCGCCGGAATAGACCACGCCGCCGTTGACTGCTGCGAGGCTCGCCGCCGTGCCGCCGCGATTCAGCGCGAGGTCCCCCGCGGTCGCGTTGTCGACGTCGAGGTTCAGCCCGGTGCCGTCGACCGACCAGGCGAGATCCGTGCCGTCGCTGATGAGGGCGCGCCCCGCGGCGCCGAGGACCAGCTCGTCCCAGAGCGCCGCGGCGGCCACGTAGATGAGGGAGCCGCGCGTGGGGGCGTCCGCGGCGGTGTCGGAGTGCCGGGCAGCGTCGAGGAGCGCATTGGTACCGATGGCGACATCCGCCGCCGCCGTAAGCCGCCCCTCGATGTCCACGGTGAAGGTCGGGATGAGCGTCGCACTGCCGTAGGCCCCGGCGCCCACACCGGTGTCCGAGAGATCGGTGGCGAGCGCGCCGCCCGCGGTCGTGATGTCGCCGGTGAGCGTCGGGAAGTTTGCGGCGGCGAGTTCGCCCGAGATGGCCGTCGCGGAGGTGAGATCGAGCGCCTCGTAGACCGGATCGCCCCCGGCGCCCCCCGCGACCAAGGGGAGGTTCGCGGTCGCGCTATCGGTGAGGCGCGCGAGCGCGAGCGATCCCGAGTCGAGCGACCCCGCAGACTTCGTGGCGAGGTCCGCGAGATCCGAGCCGGTCTTGTTGACCGCCGTCCACGCCACCCCATCGACCAGCGAGACCGTCAGGGAATCTGGAATGTCGGCGTCGACCAGCGCGCGGAAGGTGGGGACCGTCGGGCCACCGCCGTCTGGGCCCAGAAACGCGAGATTGTCCGCCTGCGTATCCAGCGTGAGGGCGAGCGTGCCCGCGCCGACGATGGGGGTGCCGGCGATCCCGAAGACCGCCGCGGGCACCGCCGTCATCGCGACCGAGGTGACCGTGCCCCCGCCCACGCCGCCGCAGCCCGTGCAGGTGCCGGTGATGGTGAGATTGTCGAAGGTCTGGTCCGCCGTCCAGGTGTTCGCGCGGGCCAGCAGATCGAGCACCTGCTGGCTCAGGGTCTGCGCCCCCATCCGCACCGGCGCGCTCAGGAGGACCGCGAGCAGGGTGGCGGTGCACGCGGCCCACATCCATCGAGATTTGGTCATCGGCGGCTCCTCTGGCTCTCTAGGATACTATATCGGGTCGTTGCAGTCCGTATTGGTCGACGCGGTGGGGTCGGGGACCGCGCAGGTCGGGTCGGCGTCCGGCGTTGGGGCGGGATCAGGACCCGGCGTCGGATCGGGCGGCGGCGTCGGGGGCGGATTGATCGTGGGACCGCCGGCGGCCGCCCGCACGGGCAACGCGAGCGGATTGTCCTCCACGACGACCTCTGCGCCGGTGTCGACGATCTGCACGGGGAAACAGTTACTGGGGTCAATGCGAAACGTCGGATCGACGGCGACGCCGCCAGGTCCAAGCGTGGCCGGCGTCCCGATGATCGGATCGTACAGGACATGCACGCCCCCCGCGGTGATGGTCAGGGTCATCTCCGGGCTGACACCAGCGCAGCTGACCCGTAGGGGGATCACGCGATCGGTCGGGTAGCACTCGATGCAGCGCGTCGGATCGAAGGCCATGCAGGTGCCAGTGAGCGGGACGAGGCAGGTCTGGCCGAGGAAGGACAGGCAGTTCGCGGGGACGGTGATCCCGTCAAGGACGATCCCCGTGCGCACGAACCCGACCAGCGCACAGGCCCAGCCGACCGTCGTCGCGGCGGCGAAGAAGGTCATGTCATCGATAGAGTTACCGTTCGCGCTGAACTCCACCGTGTCCGACACCAGCGAGTCCAAGTCCGTGATCCGTGCCACGTTCGCGCTCAGTGTTCCGAATGGGGTGGCGTCACAGTCTGCTGAGGCCACCTTGCAGACAAGGTGAAACGCCTCGTACAGTACGCCAAAGACGATCCACCCGTTCTGGGCCAGGGCGACCTTCGGTGACGCCACCACCGTAGCGCCAACGGGGGTGGTGCGCCATTCGTACTCGTCTAGCCCACCAACGCGTCGGCCCCAGAGCTGCGCTTGTTGATTGCCGTTCAGTTGCCAGAGCAAGGTAAAGGCTCCGGGCAATGTTCCCGTGATCTTCAACGCGAACTGAATCCCGAACGCCACCCCATTCTGCGTGCTGCTATCGCCGAGTTCAAGCGGTACCCCGCCGAACGGATCGATCGTGGCGGTCGCTACGCCTCCCCCTACGCCCGTCTCAAGCCACGAGTCCGTCCGGAACCCGCCGGTGTCAATATCGTGCAGGCTCGGACTCGCTTGATCGATCGCGGGCGTGTAGGTATCCCCCCGACCTAGGCGCGAGTAGCACTTGTACTCCGGTTCGAGACAGCCGGTCGGGGGCGGCGGCTCCGGGTCCGCATCCGTCCCCCCTTGTAGCACGTAGCCCCGCCAGGTATAAGGCAGCGTCACGCCCCCCGCGGAGGTCGCGATGCCACTCGCCACTGACGTATCCAGCGTCAAGGTCGTCAGCGCGCGCTGATCGATGATCGTGGCCGGGTAGAAATCCGGTGACGGGGATCCGTCCAGCGGCGCGCTGAACAGCGCCGCGGCGGCCGCGGGAGAAATCGCGAGGCCATCCCCCAACGCGGGATTGGTCGCGGGGTAGGTACTATGCGCCGCAGCGACCGCGACGGGATCGGTGAGAATGGCGAACCAGCGCGCGAACTCGTTCCACGAGGTGCGGGAAGGCAGGATCGGAAGCGGGATAGGCGCCATCACGCACCGGCGCCATTACTCCGGCTCAGGCGCGGTCGTGTCTGGCACGGCGGGCGCCGGATCGGGCGTCGGTGCCGTCGCGCCGATCTGGAGCTGCCCCGCCCGCTGCGCCTGGACGATGGCGGCGACCAGGTTGTGGTGGGTCTGGTGATCCTGATAGAGGTGCATCCCCAGGAGAGCCGTGAGGACGCCGGCGATGGCCACCAGGAAGGTGATCACGCGTGCGCGCAGTGAGGTCCAGGTCATCGTTTTCCTCTCGATTAGGCTCCGGCGATCCGGAGCAGCGTGAACGCGGTGATGGTCGTGTCCGACGCCCCGATGTCGGTCATCTCCGTCGACCCGTTGTGAACATAGGCGCTCGCGTTGACGATCGTCGTTCCCGGCACGCCGGGCGCGATCTGCCCGCACAGCGGAATCAGCAGGAGAGCGGAGAGGCCACCCAAGACGAGGAGATACATTCGGAGCATCGCTAGACGCCCAGGAGATTCGCGGTTGCGTCGGTCAGAACAGATTGCAGGAGCCGATACTGATCGTAGCCTGATTCACTGAGGCAGTTCGTGCCCTTCTCCGCGCGATCGAAGCAGGCGTCCTCCGTGCCCGCGTTCTCGATCAGGAAGAAGTGATACCACGTGTCCGGCCAGATGTAGCGCACCGTGTATTCGCCGGCCGTCGAGGTCTCGTCTCCCGCGAGCACGGCCTCGCCCAGCGTCAGCACCGTGTCGGTGCAGGAGGCCACCTCGTAGACGCCGTCGTTGGTCGAGCCGCCGTCGATGAGGATGGTCCCCGTCTCGGTGGTGAGCGCGTTGCAATCGGCGAAGGTGTTCTCGTCCGAGGTGATGGTATCGGGGCTGGCCGTCAAGCTGAAAGTCAGGGTCGCCGTGGCGCCGGCGTCGACTTCACCCAGTCCACCCGCGTCGTCCCCTACCGCCCAGAAGGCATCGAGGCGCTTGGTGATCTCGCCGCCCAGGATGATGTCGTGCGTGGTATCGAACGACTGCGCCTGACCAGCGAGCGTGTTGAGGTCGTGCGCGGTGTCGGTATCCAGCGAGACACCGAGACCAGTCTTGTAGGACTCGGAGGCGCTGATGCCGGAGACGTTGATCCGGTGCAGGACGTAGAGGCGATCGATCGCCTTCGTCGTGCTGCCGATGTCGTTGCCGCTGTCCTGAGTCGTAACAACGAGATCATCACCAGAAAACTTAAACTCGTTGATCCTCATATTCACGTCGCCGCTCGCATCGAGGGTGAGAGCTGCTGTCGAGAGAAGCGTGACCGCCTGATTCCACCGCCAGATCCCGGCCCCTGTAATATGCACACGGCCAGCGGCGGCATTGAGATCGAACACCAGATCCTCATCCACGCCATCGCCAATTCCTAATATGGTCAGCACGCCATTCGCGCCGGAGAGTCTGACCCCCGCGCTATCAAGATCCACCTGGGTCGTGAAGACCGGACTGTCCGATCCGACGAGGAACGTGCCGCCGGTCTCGTCAGAGACGTTCGCGAAGATCCCAGCTGAGGTAGTCAGGCTGGTGATCACGCCCGCGGCGGTGTCCACGCGCATGATGCCGCTGGCGAGGGCGTCGAGATTCTGCTCATTGGTCAGCGTCGCATTGGCCGTCTGGGTAATGTAGGTGGCCCCGACCGGCGCGCCACCGGCCCCAGCAATCGCCGCCCAGGCGCCGCCACTGTCCTTCACCTGCATCGTGCCCGAGTTCTCGCGGATGCCAAAGCCCCCGGAGCCGAGCGTCGCATCGAAGTTGTGGTAGCGGAGCGCGCTGATCTCGACCAACCCCATGCGCCGCAGCCCGCGGATGATCTGCGCCGAGAAGCCCGGCTGAGCCTCGAGCACCGGCGCGAGCAAGTTCAGCCCGACGATCAGGCTGAGCGTGCACAGCACCGGCGCGACGAGCGATCGCAGCATCCTACGTCGCATGGCTTACCACCCCACCGTGTCTTCCATCCCGAGTTCGATCTCCAGTTCGCCGACGGTGCCCGCGGTCTTGGCCGCGGCGGATCGATTGACGATCGAGATGTGGAGTTCGCCGGAGTCGTCACTGTCTTGGTAGGGAATCGCCAACCCGGCGATGTAGTAGCGGTAGAGCCCCGCGCCGGCGATGCGCAGGCCATCCCCCGCGATGAACGCCCAGAGCCCGATGAAGCTGTCCAGCGCCGGGTCAGTCGAGTCGTGCGTGTCCTTGCGCCAGAAGACCACTTCCCAGGCGAGGTTCTCGCGTGAGACGATCATCAGGGTCTTGATGATCGATTTGCAGTGTCGCCCGGCCGCGATGGACTCGGGGAGCTTGATGTCCTCGTGGGCGACGACGTTCTGGGCGAGCGCGCCGGTGAAATGGACCGACTTGTCCGTGCGGATGATCCGCAACTGCCCCGCTTGCGCCATCTCCGTCTCCTCTCGCTAGGCGAGCGTGCGGCCCTTGTTGTCCTTGTCGAGCGACGGGACCTTGACGTTCCCGCCTTCGCCCGGGTCGCCGGCGCCCATCCGCTGCCCTTCGACGTGCTTGGGCAACCCGCTCATCGTGTTCGGGGTCTCTTCGATCCCGGGCACCGGCACCTGCGAGTCGATCGGGGACTGGACGAGGCCCTTGCCCGCCGGCCCCGCACTGACCTGCCGATTCCCCCGCGGGCCCGGACTCTCCGGGGCGGCCGGATTGACCGTGGTGATCGCGGCGTCCTTGGTGAAGGGTGATTGCATGGCAGCCATGGTCGTCCTCTCCTCTGTGCTAGATGAAGTCCTCAATCGAGGCGTCCGATTCGCGTAACAGTGTATCAGATTGTGTGATCCCGCCCGCGCGCCACCGATCCCAGGGGAAATCCGAGTAGCTCGCGAGCGCCATGTCGTCATCGCGGAGCCCGAGCGACTGGATCTGCTTCTCGAACTGGACCTGATGGCGGTCCGCGAGCCCGAGATTGAAGTACGGGTTCGGGGCCTGCGCCGTCCCCGGCCAGAGCGCGGCCTTCGCCAGGGCGCCCTCGACGAGGACATCGGTGCGGGTATTCAGGACCCCGCGGAAATCGGTACTGTCGGCGAGCGTCTGGGGCCGGGCACGATACAGCATCGGGTACTGCCGCGCCGCGGTCGCATGCGGGTACCATTCGTAGCGGACGCGCCCGTCGCTCTGCTGCACGTCGAAGTCGACGAGGCCGCGCGGATCGGAGGCTTGGGTGCGCCCCGGGTCCAGCCGCATCATGTCGTGCCGCGGAATCCCGTAGATCAGTGAGCGGTCGTTGGTCACGTCCCAGATCGTGTCAATGGCGCCGAAGTCCGCCGGCATGCGCACGTAGAAGTCGACGAACTCCGCGGACGCTGTACCGTCGGTGGATCCGGCGTAGGCGCGATCGAGGACGAGGTTCGACGCATCGGTGAAGGTGATGATCGTGTAGATCGGCTGGTCGCCGACGCGGAACTGACGATTCAGATCCGAGGCGACGAAGAGCGCAGCGGACGTGACCGCGGTGGAGTCGAGGGTGACGCCGACCGTGATCGTGCGTGTCGCGAGCGTGCGCAGGATCTGTTCTTTGAACAGGAAATGCCAGGGGTAGCGATCGGCGAGATCGTTGTAGGTCTCCTGGACCCAGGTGCGGACCAGGAGCGCATCGGCGTCCGCGACGCGGAGCCAGACCTTGCGCCAAGCCTCAGCGAAGTTCGCCATGGGTCCTCAGGCAACCAGGGGGATCAGGAGTGACCCCCCTCGTCGCGTGATCGATCCTACGTCCCGATGGCGAAGAACCGGGCCGAGTAGCCCGAGAGATCGGTCCCGTTGGCGACTTCGCTCCCGGTGTCGAGGACGTACCAGATGATCTTCCCGGTGCCAGCGTCGTAGTCCAACCCATAGATGGTCCCACCGACGTTGCGTGCCAGTGAGAAGAAGGCCCCGGTGATCGACCCCAGCTTGAGGTTCAGCGCGGACAGTATATCGCCGCCCGTCACGTAGGACGCAGGCCCGGTGTACTTCCCGTGCGACGCCGGGGCGTTCCCCAGCGAGAGCATGGGGTGCTTGGTGACTGTGAAATCCAGTGTCGGCATAGTCTCGCTCCTTGAACGAGGCCAACGAGGGGAGGGGAGGGGCGTCCATGGAGGCCCACCCCGGAGTCGTTACCCCCCTCGCCGATCTCACTCCTATGGCGTGGTCTCGTCCACCGAGAGCTGCACGACGGCCGTCTGGTCTCCCGCGTTGATGGCCGACGCGCTCAGTCCGAGCAACGGATAGGTCGGCGCCGTGCCCGCCGCGAGACAGTCCGCCTTGGCCGCCGTCGCCGACGGGATGACGTGCAGGCCCGCGATCGTCGGATCTTGGGTTGGCGCGTCGACGAACTTCACCGTCGCCGGGCCTTCCTTCTGGACGCACATGAGGTCGCCCGCGGCCCGCCACGACCGCTGGTAGATGCCCGCGATCCGGCCCCGGCCGAGCGCCGTGGGATCGGTCGTGGTGCGGTAGAGCCCGGTGTTCTGCCACCAGGCCACGGCGCCCTTGTACGGGGCCACGCTCATCGAGGAGTCGGTCCGCACGAGCTGATACGTCTTCTCGTGGAACTCCTCGGTGACGGTGCCCGCGGTACCGGGCGTCCCCCGCGGCCCGGGTTGCTGGACCGTGAACTTGGCCCCGATCATCCCAGGATACGGATAGTCGGCGACCGGCAGGGAGACCTGTTCGGGATCACCCTCCGGCAGAAACACGGTTTGGTGCTTGCCATGATACGGCATGATACGCGTCTACTCCTCTGTCAAAGTCTGGCGTGCCTCAGGCGCTACGACGTGATCCCATACAGGATGCGCGAGTAACGCGGAGCCCGGTAGACGAAGTTGCCGCCGAAGAGGATCTGGCCCGAGACCTGATTGTCGTCTCGCGCCCCCTTGAACCCGGTGAACCCGAACGCGAACTTCCGCGACTGCGCGATGAAGAGACGGGCGTAGGCCATGTCTCCCTGCGGGCCGGGGTTGAGCCACGCGAGAATTTCCGAGTCGTTCGAGTAATCCCCGATGTCCGAGTCGTTCACCCCATCCTGCGACGGGATGTACTGACTGACGGTGATCACCGCGTTCTGGAACGGCATCTTCAGCCCCGGCCAGTTGATCTCTGGCGCCGTGGCGTCGACCCGCTGCAGGGGATGGAACGCTTCGGTGATGAACCCGAAGCCGCGGTTGGAGGTGATCCCGATCTGGGCCGCCTCGCCCCCGATCACCGTCGAGAGATGCGAGTGCATGAGCACCTTGAACGAGATCCCGCCCCCGACGTTTTCGGTGATGAGGCCCCGGGGGGAGTTCAGCGCGTTGTTGACATCTGCGCGCGTCTGCCCGCCGTAGGTGGTAAAGATATCCCCGCCCCAGCCGGCGTTCACGCCATCACTCAGCGCCTCCTCCAGCCCGTTGAGCTCCAGCGTCCGGTCATCGCCGCCGATGTTTTGGCCGTGATGCCAGATGGCGATCTCCAGGATCGAGGACATCGTGAACGCCGCCGTGGAGAGATCCAGCTTCAGCTTTGAAAACATCGCCGTGTCCCCGGCCATCTCGACTTCGAGATCTTCGAGGTACTCGGTGACGTTCACTTGGTAGTAGCGGGGCGTAAACAGCATCCCCGTGTGGGTTTGCTGCTTCGTGACATCGAACGTCTGCCCCTTGGCGTACGCGCCGCCCTTCATCGGCCGGAAGAGATAGTTCTCTTGGATCTGCGGCCCCGCCCACCGTTGATTGAACCGGCGGCGCAGGTACGCGATCATCGGCCCGGCCTTGAAGAACTGATCCACGACCCCGGGCATGATTTTCTTGGTCGCGATCGAATTGACTTCACTCAGCAAGACAGCCATGTGTCGACTCCTTCACTCTGTGCTGCGCGAGGGCGGCGGTGGGCAGCGTCCCCCGGACGCGGCCAAGGCGGCGCAGGACTGGGCTTTCGCCCCGTCCAAGCCGACTAGCCGACGAACCCGGGATCGTCTGCTGCAGTCTCCGCCACTTTCGCGCGATAGGCCGCGGCCATCGCTGCCGGGTCGGACGCGACCTCGGCGGCCTGCCGCTGCTCGTCCGTTTGCGCAAAGAGGTCGGGCAACGCCGCGTCGGGCGCGCCCGCGACCGGGTAGCCGGGACCCGCGGCCTTGGCTTGCGCCGCCATGCCAGCCTTGTGGGCCTCCGCTTTGATCCCCTCGATGCGCTTCTCATCCGCGTCCTTGGCCTTGGCGGCGTACCGGTCCTGGTGGACCAGGTCGTAGACGCCTTCCAGCCCGAGGCGGGTCACGTCGGCATGCTGTGTGAGCTCGGTCATGGCCGTCGGGGAGAGGATCTCGCCGAAGTCCTGGTAGTGGCGCATCCCGAGATGCGACATCACCGCCATGACCGGGACCGCTTCGCCCGCGAACTTCTGCATCTCCGCTGCGAGATCCTCCTTGGAGACGCCAGTGCCATTCGTCGAGGCCGTGCCTGCCGGGTCCGCTGGGTTCTTCACTCTCTTCACTCCGTCGCCTGTCGTCAGGGCCTCGATCTTGCCGTCGCGGACCAGCTGGTCGTAGTGCTCCAGCCGCGGCTTGGCGTGGTCGTACCAGCCCCAGACGTCCTTGCGCTCTTTGCTGATCGCCTCGAGCGCGGTGCTCACTTCCTGTTCCCTGGCCGTGAGCGTGGCCCGCCCCTCGTCGAGATTCCGACTGAACTCGTCCTGCCGGAGTACGCCATCGGCAATCCGTGCGGCCGCGTCCTCCGGACTCTTGTCGTTGGTCAACAGCTCGACCAGCTCCTCGGCCTTGGTGCGCTCCTCCCCCTCAGGGTAGGCCGCGACCCAGTCCGTCAAGAACTCCTTCGCGCGCGCCCGCTTGTTTACTTTCGCCTTTGCCATGTCTGCCTCCAAGTGGTTATGGGCCAGCAGTTTCCGTCGATCGTGATCGCGTCACTTTCGCTCGTGATCGCATCACTTTCGCTTTCGCTTCGCCTTACAGTCCAGGCTCGGTCCGGTGCATCCCGCCGCCGGGGAACTCGGTCCCTGCGGTGGTCGGCCCGAGCGACGACGCGCCCGCCTGCGCGAGGCGGCCGAGGACGCGTTGGAGCGCGAGTTTCACCATGAGCCAATCCTGCGAGAAATCTGGGGTCGCCTGCGCGAACCCATCGATCGCCGTGGACATCTCGGTCGCGGCCTGGATGATGCCCTGGAGGACGGGCGCGGGGAGTTGGTCCGCGGAGACGGGCTGGGGGGGCGCGAGATCGGCCAGGGAGGTCGGCGGGCGATCTTGGTCGATCGCGAGCCGCGGGGTCGGGGGTGGACCGCCGAGCAGATCCGGCGATCCGCCACCACCCGCGCTGCCTCCGAGCGTGCCTGTTTGTCCGAGTCCATCCGGCATCGTGCTACCTCCGGCTACTCAAGCGGCGCCCGCGACGATCGGCCGCGAACTCCTTCTGCGTGTGCGTCGATCCCGTCTTCAAGTTCTTCGCCTCGTTCACGCGGCCCCCGGGGGTAAAGTGCAACCGGATTTTCTTGCCCGACGCCGTCGTCTTCACCCGAAATCGTCCGGGGCCCACGGGCATCTAGCGCCGTCCCGAGAGTGTCCGCGGGGAGGCCGCCCGTGACGCAATCGAACGCCGGTGGGCCATGAGTCCCGCAGTGATCACCGGCCGGGGTAACTTCGCTTTGGCCGCGAGTGCCTTGTCCGGCTTCTTGAGCCCCGCGGCCTCCTGTAGCACCGGCTTACCGGCCGCGAGCTTCCCGATGTTCTTCAAAGCCCCACGGAGGGTCTTCCCGATGCGCTCGGCGGACGGCCGCTGTGGCATCTAGCGCTTACCCCTGTACGCACAAAACGCCGGCGAAACAAGGATCCATGCCTTGTCTCCACCGGCGGAACGCGCTCAGCGGTCCCCACGGACCGGGACGCGTCTCAGGCCGTTGCTACCCGGTAGGCTGTCACGAGACCGACAGGGGTGTCAAGTCGTTGACCGATCGGCCGCCGTGAGGGCGACACGGGTCAGTTGGGGGAAGGCGACCGCATGGGGGAGGCCGCGGCGGAAATCGACGAGGATCTGCCCGTCATAGCGGCGGTCCAGGAGCATGTCCATGAGAGTCCGGTAGCTCAGCGGGTCCTTCGTCAGCTCGATGACGAGCTCCGTGGGCGTCGAGACGAGGAGGAAGCGACCCATGGGCTAGCCGTGGTTCTTTGCACGTCCAATACGCGGGACAGCCTTCCCGCGACGGACTGCATCGACGACCCGACGGATCTCGATCTCCCCCAATTCGATCAATAGGGTCTTCTCTGTGATCGACGTTGCCGGACGCACAGGAGACGTTGAAAGCGTCGGAAAGCTATCGCCTTTCCGGTACGCCCCATCGCCACCCGGGACTCGCGGTACCTGCGCGACGAGATACGGAGGGAAGTCAGGAGGCTGCGGCGTGTGTTCGATGACCCACACGCCATCCGCGCGTCGACG
>SDBV01005272.1_pt1 | contig 18299 bp, 28 predicted proteins | sample 2277081 | NCBI WGS metagenome assembly SDBV01 (sample SAMN10402039, study PRJNA504765) | marine sediment metagenome | isolation source: marine sediment core GS10_PC15, 223 cmbsf | place: Arctic Ocean: Southern Knipovich Ridge | collected 2010 | reverse complement strand
GGGAGATTAGCGCTTGGTCGCCGATGGCTCCCGTCTGAAACTTGACCAACTCGACGCTGCCGGCGGCCTCCAGCGACAGAACCCAACGCGCGAGGCCGATCACTGCTTCGTCGCCGCGACCGAGCACCGCCATGCAATCGTGCTTGTGGTATGCGTTAACGCCGTCCGGGGGCCACACCAGTTCGCCGCTGTCAGCATCAGGGATGAGTTCATAGGTGGCATCATGAGTCGGGTTGTAGTCGATCCAATTGCCATCGCGGAATCCGACACACAGTCGGCCAAACCCACATTCGCCCTCTTCATCGAAGAAGACTTTGTGCTCGTTCGCAAACCGGGTGCAGATCGCCCGCGCTTCTTCTGATGTCAGCGCATCCACATCGTTTCTCTTCTCCCCCATTCAATCCTCCCCCCAACAAGCGGCCTTCAGTTCGTCGTCAGTCATTCCAGCGGCTTTCACGGCGCAGGACTTACAGAGAACCAGCCCACACCCTAACACATTAGTGCGCTCATCGGAACAATACTCCACCCCTGCCGACTTGCCACACATTTCACAAGGGTTAGTAACGCTAAACCTGCCACGTTCCCGGTAATCGGGATTTTCGTCGTGGTCCTGCTGTGCTTCAGACCGTTTTTTCTTACTCATTATCTCCCCTTAAGGTTACCTGCCGCTCCAATATCCACGACCGAGATACACATAGTCGGTCCAAAGCCCACTGGGAGTAGTATCCAGAGAAGCTTCAGTCACATCTACTAGGGGCATTTCACCCTGTATCAACGCCTCACAACCGCGCCTCATCGCAGTCGCTGCGGACGCTTCGACCAATCGATACCAACAGTGACCCGCAGCCCGCACCATGCGCGTCATGTCCGCCTGTTGGCCACTGAACCAGAGGTGGTAAAGCTTTTCAGTCATATTCTTCACTTCCTCGTTCCGCATAGAAGCTGAACGCCTGATCAAGATCAGCCTCAGATGCATCGCCTTCTAGATACTCCCGCAACGCAACGGCCGCCCGTCCTTCCCTTCTCGGAAACAACTCGAACGCGGCGACGGCCTCGTCACGAGTATGAAATAGTAGTGGCGCTCCTTGGTAATGCGGATTCGGACGGGGAAACTGAAACATATAGCCTCCCGATTCGCATTTGATAATCTTAGGTCTCTGGGACTGAGCCCACTCCGCGGCTGCTTGCATAACGCGCTCAATCTTTTTTTGTCGTTGTTGGTACCCTTCGATACGGCGCCCGACAATACGACGCTGAATCCACATTGGAACAACCCAACCCCAAACCCAATCGTTAGGAGTCCCTTCCTTCTTATCCTCGCCACAGACAAGGCAGGACTTAATAGTTTCCGGGTTGGGATGTCCGCCCATCCATGCGGAATCACAATTGGGGCAGAAGTCCCACACCCCGACCTTTCGCATCAGGTGCCAGAAAGAGATATAGAGACGAGCCCAAATTGATTTCTTCTTCTCCATCATTTCCTCTTTCTCGCCTTTAGGGCAGGTTCACACAGATATAAGGCATTCCACCAGGGAGCACATTCCGCATCTCGTGCCACATCTCGCGAGGAAGGGCAAAAGAAACAAAGCCAGTCGCGATCCCCAACAAGACAAGCTGTTCCATAGTCTGATGAAGCCCCGTCCACTGGTTACCATCCTTGTCATCGCACATGAAAAGGAAGCTCGCGCCGCCGCCTTCCTCCGCATGGAAGTCAGACGGAAGTTCGGCCAGCATGGAGCGGATGTCTTCCCGATGGGCATCGATCTTCTCGCGGACGAAGCCCACATCCAAAGCAAGCCCATTGACCCCAATGAGCCATTCGGGAAGCTCATCCAAAGTCAGATGTCTCAAGTCCTTGAGACGAGGATCGTCAGTTGGGACGAGGCAATCAAGAAAAGTGGTATCAACGTTTTCCGCCGTCAGTTTCATCTGACGTCTCCGGTTTTTAGCCTCAGAAGGGAAGGTTTAGGCAGTCACCCCACTCACAACGGAAGGGAGAGTACCATGGATCGCCCGGATGTCAAGAAAAATCAGGGCACATCGCAAGGGTTCGACACCCCAAGCGCCCCTACTCGGTCGTCAAATGAAAACTAGTCGTAACTCAAATCATCATCCTCATGAGTACCACGGATGTCATCCAGAAGCCAAACGAGCGCACCTAACAACGGAGTAGCCCAATCCGTTTCGTCCTCGATAATGGTTCGCAGAACGCGGGGGAACGGCGGTTCATCTACAATTTCTTGACGCAGCGTAGCAACTTGATAGTCATTGGCATCGAAGACACTAATCTGCCAAGGATCCTCCCAAGGGTCTATCGGACCCAACTTAAGATAACCATCCTGCGATTTGAGCCTCACCTTCCCATCAACAAAAAGGACAAGCACTAATTGCTTCACGGCATGGAAATCTGTGGCGAACATAATAAACACCAGTTCTAGATAGGTAGCCTCAGTATATAGCCGTTAGCTCAAGAAAAATATGGGAGCAAATCAGGATTCGGATCCTCATCAAATTCCGGATCGGGAACCCCGAAATACATCAGTCGAGGCTCTGTAGTTTCAATAACCTCCCAAACCGGTTCGTTATTTTCACCAGGAACGAGCCGCATACCCCAACTATGGCTTCGCCACATTCCATCTTTGGTCAAGGCAAACCCGGTATAAACCTCATCGATTATTCCTTCCGCATAAAGACACGCCACATTGTCGTGGCAACGACGCACCTCCATCTCGCTGAACACTGGTCCCACCCACAACTCCCCATAGTTAACCAGATGGTCCACCGCTGGTTCGGCGATAACAACAGTAGTGCTCCAACCTCCCGCATGTGTACCAGGGAATAAGCCTTGAAGAAAATCGTCCAGCTTTTCGCTACTCCGAAACCACGGCCATGCCTTTGCGGCAAGGCGTTCCACCCACTCTTCTGCCATCGGCCCAAGTTCCCCTCGTTGGGCGAGATCGGCCAAGTAAGCTTGTGCTTCAGAGTACGTTAGTTTAGTGCTCATACCTGCTCCGAAAATAAGGAGGGAGTCTGGGGTGAAGGTATCACTACCGGAAGGCCATTCTCTAGATACAAATCGCTGGGCGAGATATACCACAGGCCTATTTTATAGTCCGCATAGGATACCACCTTCTTTTGATGATAGACCTTAACGCCCGCTTCATCTTTGGTCCGATACTCTATGTAGTAAACTCGCGGACTATCCACGCGATATTGACAGTGCTGAGGAATATGGAGGACGGGTAAAAACAACTGATCGGTTTGAAACTCGATGTAAGGACCCCGACCACCGATGACGATACGTTCAAATCCCTCACTCACCTTCAAACCAGTACTGGTGTAAAGACAACCCGAATCACCTTCGGGAGAAACATTGAATCGTGTGCGCGACTTCATTTACAACACATGGCTGCCGTTTGAATCTCATTTAGAATAGTGGCTACCTGATCTCTAACCCTTTCGCGAAAATCCCCATAGTTCTTAATAACGTACTTACAAAGACGCCGCTTCTTTCGAAGCGGTACCTGTTTGACCTCTCGCCTTCGATGTTCAGCCTTGTCCCATCCGCGCGACTTGGCACATACTTCTTGGCGAAGGGCCAACGGCGTATCAATAAACACCCCATGAGTCACCAATTCCTGGAAGCACGTTGTAGCCAGCAACGGAAGATCCAACACAATAAGATCGGACGTACTATGACGGATCAACCACAGGATTTGCTCCTCGACATACGGATGGATAATAGCCTCCAAATCCTTCAGCGCCTTGGGATCGTTGAAGACGATGTTTGCAAGCTCCTTCTGGTTAAGCTTGTCGTCTTCGTAAATATCCGAACCAAATCGCTTTTCGATAAGAGGTCTCACCTCGGGTTTCGCATAGCTTGAATGAGCCAACTCGTCACCAACGATTACCGTTGCTCCGAACTCTCGAAAGGTTCGGGCAATCGTGCTTTTCCCAGCACCAACACCACCATAAATGCCAATCAGCGCCATTCGTCTACTCCGTAAGTTCCTTTTTTACCATCCGAAGTACCAAACTGACGATCTTTTCGCTGAAAGGTCGTTTGGTGTCTCCATCTAGATAGTACAAACCTTTCTTGCCGGCGTAAACTACCATTCGGCTTAAACCGACACGCAAACGTTCATGGCCAAGTCTCACCCAATTCGCTTCAACCCAATCGAGCCATTCTTGAGGGCCTTCGCGCGTCATTACTTGTCCTTCTTCCAGCAAATCAAATTCACCGCATACGTACCCTATCTTGTCCCCCTTCTCAAGGAAAATACTCGTAACCCGCCGCGCAAAGTTCGTTTTGCAGTATATTAATAGAAAGCAACTTAGGGAAAGAATGTGATGGAGTTTCCTTATCTGTGGCATACCACCGCCACGCGTAATTTGCCGTCAATACAGCGTGAAGGCCTCAATCCATTACACGCAGGTAGACATATCTATTTAGGAGCCGATGCTCCTCACGCAGCTAACTACATGTATTACATTGAAGACATGTGGGGCGATGACGAATTTGCACTACTCCAAATCGACACCAGCCAGCTTCAGCACACCCTGCTAGGGCCCGATGATGTGGATTTGCCGGATATTCTCGCTCAAGAAGGATACGAAGGCCCAGGGATGTCTTGGGAGGAAAGCCTGAAGATCAGCGGCCAAGCCACGTATGACGGAATCATACCGCCGTCCGCTATTGAAGTGGTACATATCTGGAAATCCGGAGAGTGGCCATTATAACGCGCCTTCGCGCAAATTGTCTTCCAGTTCCTTAAGCAACGAAGGATCAAATTCGGCCCGAACCTTTAGCTCATTCAGCCACCAATTGGTCTTTACTTTCCTCATCCAAAAACCGTGTTGCTCTTTGCCCTTTTTTCCCGGCAACGTCCCCTTGGCTACAACGCCTTCCGCTTGGCCGACATATTCCCCAACGCGAACAGCATCGATAAATTCCTGGTCGAAAGGCCCCTCGTAAACAACAGCGGCGGCTCCCAGATCTCCAAACAACCGAACGAAATCGGACGGAAGCACAAACCCCCGCTTATGGACAGACACATCGAAGAGCACCACATCTTGCTCTTCCTCAAAGTTATGCCTTCCAGCGAAACTCCCAGGCCCGAAAAACTCACCAAAGGCGATCAGCTTCTCGACCTTGTTACGCCCCAAATCGTCAACCAAAGCTTTGGGAACTGAGTCACCATACTTGTTAAGGAAGGTCTCAATACCCCTCCCATACTCGGGATCAGTGGCGTCAAAGAGTCGTCTGCGGGTACCCCACTTGTACCAACCGCGTTTACGGGACCATTCCCCACGTATCTGCGAGCCATCAATTTTTTCAAACACCCAAGCAGGCGCCCCAAGCAGCCCTTCCCGGATCTGATTTGCTCCAGCAATAGAGGGATATAACTTCATCGCCTTCATCTCCGTTTTTCGGGTGACTTTTGGAATATCAACTGACACAGAGACGGTCAAGGTTTATATTGATGACCTATAGAACGACTGAAAGAAGCTTATGGTACAGATAGGGCAGTGCAAAAGATGCGGGGAAGTGAAACCGCTTACAAGGGAATATTGTAAAACAAAATGCTACAGCTATTTACGGAAACATGGAATTCTCGCAAAACTACCACAACTAGAATCTCCACCATCTCTAACCGAACGCCAACACGAGGTTTTAGTGGGTTTCCTTCTAGGTGACGGCTGCTTGTATCGCTATAAAAAGTATCGCCATGGGAAGTATGAACCCCACTTGAGCATAGGTCGTCAAGCAGGAGACAAGGCTTATCTACAACATAACTTCTTACTATTTAGAGAATTTTGCAATCAGACAAATATCCGTATTCACGGCGTATATGACAAACGTACCCAGAAAACTTATGACAAATGCAACTTTAGCACCCGGCCCTCTAGTGCTTTTCGGCCGTATCACGACAATTGGTACGATAACGTGAAACGACTACCCGAAAAACTTGAGCTAACCCCATTAACTTGTGCAATTTGGTTCTGTGACGATGGATCAGTACTACTTAACAAAAAAACAAACCGACTGAGGCTGAAACTCTCAACACACAGCTTTACCAAAGAAGAGAATAACCGCCTCGCTTCAGCACTCAAACAAATGTTTGGCAACGCACACTTCAGTGTTTGTTTTGATGACGGCAACTACTTCCTCAGCGCGGCCGACCACGGAGCCAAAGAGTTCATCCGCTATATCGAACAATTCATACCCCTAAGCATGAGCAGGAAAATCGTTTGGACCGAAGAGCACTTTGAGCAACCAGACAGTTTTGCTCAACTCAAGAACCGGGACAGATTCCACCTTAACGACAAGGAGCAAACGATTTTGAAGCTCCTTTCCACTCGCCCTATGAATCCTAAATTAATCGCTGCGCACATGAACTGGACGCCAAATAAGGACCAAGCGACACCAAGTGGACTATTTTTGTACCTAAAGCGCTTCAACCGATACGAGTGGGTCACCAAAACCGGAACCCCACATAGCTATAAGAATCCAATCACATATCAGTTGACAGCAAAGGGAGCCCAAGCTCTTACAAATGCTACAGAACTGAGACAGAAATCCCAATATAGATAAATCATAGCTGCACCCCATCAGGGCGCCCGCTAACCTCTACATCGCTATGGATTCGGGTCCCCACCGTGCCTGTCTGCCCTTGATACTTTCCGCAGTAAGGGTTTTCGGCATGGTCCGATAGCTCACATATAACCAATTGACAGATGCGGCGTCCAGCCTGAAGTCGAATTGGACGACGACTCGCGTTGAAAAGCTCCAGGGTGATCTGCCCATCGAACCCCGGATCGATCCAGCCAGCATTCTCAACAAAAAGACCCAAGCGGCCAATCGAGCTTCTACCCTCAACAAAGGCTGTCACGTTAGAACCAAACTTAACTCGCTCTTGTGTAGTAGCGAGGACGAAATCGCCCGGCTCCAAAACATATGTGTCGGATACAACCGAATCGTAAGATTGCTCCGAATCCAAATCCACGATTGCCCGATCCGACCCTTTGATCACCAAAAAATGGTTCCCCAACGTGCAATCCACACTTGCCGGCTGAATGCTCTGCTCCCCAAGAGGGGTAATCGTAAGGGAACCTCTAGTCATCAACTCTCTAATCTTCACATCTGGCAAAATCATAAAACCTCCTCGTCACCGCAAAGCCTAGCATTCCAACATTAGCATCCCCGTTAACGACTAATCCGTCAAGAACAAAGCAGATCGTGGTATACTTAATAGTTCAGTAATTTGGATAAATCCTATGTGCGATATTGTTGGTGGAACGGCAGAATTATGGATTCGGTTGGATGCGCCATTTGCTAGATATGAGGTGTCTGATTTGGGTCGGGTAAGAAATCGGGAAACGGGTCATGTCTTGCGGGGCTCCTCCGTCGGTAATTACAAACAAGTTTTGTTACGTACGCCAAATTGCAAAAAGTATGTCTATGTTCATCGATTGGTAGCCAAAGCATTCTTAGGTTTGCCGGAGTCCCCCGATCTACAAGTTCACCACAAAAACCATAATCCTTCCGACAATCGTTTGGTAAATCTTCAACGGTGTAGTGGTCCCGAGAACGCACAGTTGAAACGGCCCGCTGTTAGTACAGACAACAGGAGTCGGCCAGTTATTCAGAAAACTATGGATGGTGTCATTGTAGTTTGCCATTCTCGGATCACCCAAATTGGCTATGACCCTTCCACTATAGTTAAGGCTTGTAAAGGTAAAATCGAAAGTGCTTACGGGTTTCGGTGGGAATACGCAGACGAGAAGCCATTGGAAGGAGAGGAGTGGAAAGAACTTAACTTAGCAGATTCTGGTCCCATTGGAGTTTCTTCCAAAGGTCGCGTCAAGCTTCCATCCGGAAAAATAACATACGGCTCGCGAAATGACCGAGGATACAAAACAAGTGCATTGAAAATTGATGGCAAAAAGAAAACAATCCGCGTACATCGGCTTGTTGCTATGGCATTTTGTCCGTTGCCGGACGGATGCAACGATTTCGATAACTTTGAGATAGACCATCTTAATTGTAATCGAGCAGACAACGCCGCAGACAATTTAGAATGGGTATCAAGTGAAGAAAACCTGCGCCGTGCTGGTCGAATTAGAAGGGAGGGGCCGTGGAACGGTCCTCGGAAGCCAGTTCGTGCAATTCCCCCGGACGGAGTACCATCAAGAGAGTTTTCTAGTATTTTAGAGGCGTCTAATTCACTAAGCATTTCAAGGAAATGCATAGCTAAAATAGCAGATGGTAAACAAAAATCCACTCGTAGTGGTTTCCGATTTGAATATCCTGAACCAAAATAGGAGGTTAGTGTGTGCGGCATAGTGGGTTTAATCCTGAAGAACGAACCAACTCAAGATCAAACTGGGTTTGTTTTGCATCGATTGGAGAATCTTATCCATAGGGGGTATACAGGGTGTGGAATTGCGGGTTTTAACGCAGGGGAAATTGTATGGCGGAAATCTGAGGGAAGTGTGGAAAATTTGCGACGCGCGCTCGATGATTTTGCGGTACATACCACAGCCATGGGGCATTGCCGCTGGGCCACCCACGCTCCAGAATCGGCCCAAAACTCCCATCCTCATCTTTCCAACGATAAAAACTTCGCGGTTGTCCATAACGGCGAAATTTACAACAAGGACTCCATCAAAACATTCTTGGAAAAGGAGGGGTTCACCTTCCAATCCCAGACGGATACCGAATGCATTCCCAACCTAATGCAACTTTATTACAACAAACACAAAGACTTGAAAAGGGCGTTTGCTGAAACCATTAAGCAGTTGGATGGCGGTAACGCTATGTTGTTAATTACAACTCACGCGCCTAATCAAATCCTTATTTACAACAACTGCCAAACCCTCTCTCTTGTTGACACAGAAGACTATTTCCTCATAGTCAGCGACGATTCGGCCATCCCGGCCGGAAATCACATCCAATACAATATCCACGATAATGATCTAGTTTTTGTGAGTCCGGATGGTTTTGAATTCGTCAACCGGGAGAACGTGAACGGCGAAGCCATCACCATCGACCTGACAGAAACGCACAAGGGCAACTATGCTCATTTCATGGAGAAGGAAATTCGTGAGCAGCCTTACACCTTGAGCCGAACTATTGCGGGACGCATCAACGAAGCGAGTGGTGAGATTGTATTGGGGTTGGAGAAACAACTTAACAAACCAATACGAGAATATAAAAAGGTGGTCCTCATCGGTATTGGAACAAGCCACTACGCCTGTCTAGTAGGCAAATACTTTTTTGAAGACATCGGACGCATTCCCTGCACAGTATACATGGGGTCAGAATTCCTGGACCGCCCATGGATGGAAGACTCAGAATCAACCTTGGTATTAGTTTTAAGTCAGTCCGGCAAAACTATCGAACTGATAGATATAATCAAATACCTCCAACCGTTGGGAGTGGAAATCGCTTCTATTTGTAATGTTGTCAGAAGTCCATTGGCAAAAATGACGGGGAAGGGAATCTTCTTGAAGGCGGGCCCCGAAAAAGCTGTGGCATCTACGAAAGCATATACATCCCAATTAATAATCCTCCATTTACTCGCCACCCTCTTCGGAAGCCGTCGGGGAATTAGTCGAATCGAAACAGCACACCATGCGGCTTTGATCCAGAGCGTTCCGGATATAGTCAAAAAATGTTTGGAGACGACAGATAACAAATGTCAAGAAATTGCGCAGCAACTAAAAGAAGTCAATAGTATCTTTTATCTAGGACGTGGAATTAACTGGCCATTGACTTTTGAAGGCGCTTTGAAAATGCAAGAGGTTGCATATATCAACGCCCAAGGATACAGTGCCGCAATGATGTTCCACGGCCCAAGAGCCCTCTTAAATGCGGGCCTCCCGTGCATTTCGATGCTTAACAAGGCGGACCCAATGCACCAACAGATGATTTCCAGCGTCGAGAAATGTCACAGCGCCCATGCACCATCTATCTGCATCATTGGTGAAGAACTCGCGAAAGAAGTTTATTTTGAATTTCCCATCGACCGCATAACAGTGCCGGAGGTGGAATCTCCATACTTGCTACCGTATGTAAATATAATTCCATTACAGTTACTTGCTTATCACACAGCAGTGGCAAAAGGGAATGATCCAGATTACCCAAAAAATTTGGCCAAGGTCGTAACGACCCGCTAAAACGGGGCCTTTCGGCATAGTAGACATGTTTTTTCTTGACCTCACACAGCAGCCCCACTAGAGTTTTGTAAGGTCATTGAAGGCTGCCAGAGAGGAAAACGAAATGAACGATACAAAATCTGAGAGGCATAGAGGAAAATTTTTGATAGGAAAGGTTGTCCTATATGTGGCGACGCTTGCTGCGTTGATGATGGTTGCGGTGGTGTATCATATTCTCTCGGGGGCCGTTGAACATTGGATTAGTGCAGAGCAAATTAAGCAAGAGCGAATTGCTAGTGTTGCTGAGAGGTTCCGCAAAGAGTGGGACCATCGTAGTGCCCTGATTCGGGCCAGTAAAGACGGCGCCCTAGAGTTAGCAACTCTTGCTAGGGGAATGCAGATTGAAAATCCTCAATTCCGAATAGCTTTGGAAAACTACATACGTTGCACCGAAGAACTTGGTGCGGCATGGCATCAGGTTATAGAGACGCTAGGTATCCCCTTGAAATCCAGGAGTGGAAATGTTGTAGCAATTGATGAAGTTAATCCCGAGAAGCTAGAGAAAGCATTAGCTATAGTGCAGGATCGGCGTGACGCCTTTCTATCAGCTTTGATAATTATCGAAAAAGAATATATCAATCGCTATGGTGAAATAACCGCCAATAGCCACGACTTAATTATGACACAACTGAAAAACGTCGCCTCTTTGGTGCTACTCACAAAAGAGGTTCGGTTCTTTCACGGAAAATAGCTGATACTTATTTTTGCTTTGAAATATTGTCCAAAGGACAGCGCAAAGAAAACCACAAGAGAATCTAATGGTCGTCGGAATCATCATCGTAGCCAGCCTTATTGCCCTAATCTTACTAATAACTGCGAACATTGTTTTCGGTTATAAATTGGCCGTTTTTATCGTAAAGAGACGAACCACTTCCATCACAATTCATAAAGGCACCTACACTCCCCTCCGAGAGCGGTATGACGACGTTCTAGCGCACTGGGGAATCGCTTATTGGAAAACCGTTCAACTTGTGGCTACAATGTGTATGAAAGACGGCCGGATTGTGGACGTTTTTTATGGGGTACCTACCAAACTAGAGAACTGGAATCCTCAACAATGTATCGCCCAAGCGGGGGCGGCGCTAGGGGTCGGTTGGACGATTCAAGATCGCCAAACCCGAAAACGCCTCAGCGATAATGGCGGTCACTACAAAAACGCTATTCAAGAGATGGTATATAGACTGCCTGAAGAAAAGCGACCCGCAATCATGGCCCATGGTCCACGGATTCTGTATTGCAATTGATCCTTTTTTGTTGACAAGAAATTCACCCAACAGTATCATTAGCTAGAACCTTTACTCACAGCCACGAAAAAACACTATGCAAAAATTTATCGAAGAAGCTTCCGCAATCGGAAAACGAGTCAAAAGCACCAAAGAACTGCAACAACAGCTACCGGAAGAGTTGAGCAAAAAAATCGAGAAGGACCAAAATGAATTAAACAGAAAACTTTGGTCTTTTTTAGAAGAAGAAATTGATCGCCTTCGAGACAAATTGAATGCTGTCTCACCCCAAATACGGATGCACCAACCCAACGACGAGCCTCCTTACGTATCCCTTTTCTGGGTTGTTAAGGCGCTGCCTAAATCCTCACACGAGGTGTTCGACGCGCTCATAAAAATCTATACGGGAATTCGTCATGGACATCAACATTGGATACTACGACACCCATTCTTCTTGGGATGGAGATATCTCGCACCTAATCGAGCCTCAACCGATTTTTATGATCGGCTGAGCCTAAACATCGCAGCACCAATTGAAGAATTCAACCGTCTACAAGAGTGGTTGCAAAATCGCGGGCTGCAAGTAAATTGGAGTACCATTCACGACAAAAAAACAGAATGGGGAATCCCCCGACTGAAAACCCAACACCTGAAAGAACTCCAAAAAAATATCCATGAAAAGGCACAGGAGGATATGAAAAAAGCAAATAATTCAATAAATTTTCTTGCTCTAATCGGTTGCGGTGGCCGCGCGCCCACTGGCGAATGAGACAATTCTCAAGGCTGTTGAAAAAGGGTTTGCACGCCGAGAAGTCAACGAGATCAAAGAACCCTCCGACACGGAAGCCACGAACTCGGACTGATCTACTGAAGTCTAGAAGCCTAGAGCTTTGGGATAGATAATTGCAACGCCGATGACCCCAAGCATAGCACCGCCCCCAACCCACCACCAGAAATTTGATGGTGGTTTTGGCTGCTGCTTCGGGAATTGGAAGACCATTTGAGTTGACCAGCCAGCATGGGGAAACTTAGTAGAGCCGGACTGTAAGGTAAGCCGCCGCTTGGGTTCGGCCTCTGTAACAAGCTCACCTAAAAATCCAGCAGGTACAATGATTTCCTGAAGACTATGATAGGGCGGGTTAAGCATTTCACCGATGCCGGGTGTGACATCGACACGCTCGGTTTTACCTTCAATCCCCATAATCACTGTGGCTGTACCCAGTTTATCGGGTTTTACAGCCGGGTCCGTAACAGTAAATCAGGGATGAGTTGGATTGTCGCGTCCACATGTTAAAGCCTGTCTATCGAGCCGCTGCTACCAGTATTGTAGGCCGGACCCCAATAAGCAATAGACCCGATTGAGAAAAAGAAGATAGCAAGACCTTTATTCCTAACTCAAATGAAATTTCAGTGCTCCCGATTTCCGGTGAAAAGCACCTCGCGCCATTGGGAAATCTTCCAATAAGCGATACCGCAGTGCGCTTTACGTAGTTAAGGGCCCATTTTTGAATGAGCCACGGAGCCCACAATGGCGCGGACGCGATACGCAATACTCCTTCGAGGATAAACGCGATGATCATTTTCCTTCCTGGTAAAGCGACATAAGAATGAGCGTGCTGGGGCATTTGTGGCCCGTGAGGGTGTTCAGCCAGTTGATGCTAGGACAATTCACTTTTCATGTCCACCTTGATTGGACCCGTTGTATTTTCAATTGCAGCGCCGGATTCAGTCTCCTCTATGTAAAGGGGAATTCGGCCTGTTCCTCCTTCAAGCAGATCTTTGATCCATTGGTGGATATGTTGCTGGGCTTTTTTATTTTCGCTTTCGGTGGGATAGGCTTCAAAAGAGACTTCAACAGTCGCTGTTACTATTACTTTCATTTTTTGGGCGTCCTTTTTCGAGACTGTGTAGGTGGGGCTAATTTAAGCGGTATCGAGTGTCGAGGTCAACTTTATTTTTTACTTGTCCTCCCGCTCCAGTTCCTTCAGACTGGAGTCTGGTACACATCCAGTAAAAAGGTTAGTTTTTTATGGTCGTCGTAGGGATTATTATTGGTGTCGTTATTTTTATTGTTTTGGTGGCCGCTGCTTTGGAAGTTGAGCGTTCTGGTTCCCTTGAAACTCAACGCAAAGGAACTCAACGCAAAGGAATCTATCGTCTCTCTTTTATGTACGCACCGTGGGATTTGCCACATTTGTTCCCAGCACAAAATTGTGTTGTAACGTTTGAAGTGGTGGAATTAGAACGGAGTTCTAATGGTTCCATGTCGCGGGTAAAATATGGCAATGCGTGGGGAGCCTCCCAGCAAGCTAGAAATTATGCTCGTAATAGTTTGGCTCCTCTCTGGGTCTCTACGAATCAAATTCAGTGGTTGACTGGACCAGAAGAGAAGGAAGGAAAGGGGAGAGCCACTTTGGCTCAACATGAGGTGGCGGCACATGAAAAAGACTAATTATCGGCATACAGATAAAATTCACATCGTAATGGGGACTTATTGTATTCCTCATTTTGGTCACGATTCGTGGCATGTGCAAGTTTTCGAGGCTGAATCTCCGGCTCGGCAGTTGGCGCATAAGTTATCTAAATTAAGTACTTCACTTAGGGAAAAGGCTAAAGAGACGCCCGAGTTTGATGAAGAGTTCATGAATGTGGATAAGACTGTTTTGGTGGAGGCTGGAGATACTGCTGCTGAACACTCTGCCGGGTGGCCTCGGTATCACGTTGAATCGTTACCAATAGTAAAGAATCCTCCCGGAACTGATCCGGATAAAGATTCAAGTCGCACTTTTAAAGTCACGCTTTTTGAATTATTCGACGCCATCCATATAATTAAAATAACCAAGGATTATGAGATGTGGTATTCGGAGGCATGGAGGTGGTGTGGTGGGTGGTCAAAACAGGAAGTGGCAGATTTTATTTCCTATGATGAGGGGTACCAAGGAGCGGAAGGTCTTAAAAAGGAAGAGGTACGTCAAAAATCTATAGAAGAAACCAAGAAATGTCTTCTCCGTGAGGTTGAAAGTTGGAAAGGCACCGAACAGCGAGGGGATCGGGACTGCGCCCGTCATTGGTCTCCTCCTACGGATTTTCTCGATTTTAAATTATTAATTGAAGCTCTCCCGACTCCGGAAACTAGAATTGAAGCTGCTCAGGTTGCTTTAGAGTTGGTTAAGGAGCAAGAAGGCGGCGACAAGGTTTTGGATAGTATAGGAAAGGAATTGCCAAAATATTATTCCCTTTTTCCAATTTTGGATCTCAATGAATCCCAGTCAGTAGGGGATCAAATTGGAAAACTGTCTCCACCCCTTATTAAGGGTATTTGTACTGCTCTTATTTCTGAAGCTCAAAGATGGTGTGAAAAAAACACTTCTTTGACGCCTTTTGAATTTGGTAAACAATTGGTGGCCCGAATTCAAAGGTCCTATTGGAGATGCTTTAGAAGGCTTTTGAATAAGGGAAGTACGGGGCCTTATGACAATAATATGGAGAGTAAAATGGTTACTAATACTAAAGGGATTCAAGTCAGCCTTACCGAGGCTGAATTAGAACGTTTGAAAAAGTATCATGCAAAATTCCGAGAGAATTCTACTTCTTGTTTTTTGCTTGATGAAGCGTTGGATTTTTTTGATTTAGGTACTCGCCTAACAGAAGATATTAATTTAATTGGGAATCCCGGTGCGGTTAGTTTGGCGCGGGTTAGCGCCCAAGTTTATGGAATGACAATGGGAAGAATGATGTGGGAAAAAGAGGCTAAAAAGGAAGCCGCCCGGGAACCGTCTACTCTTCCCCCTACCGAGATATGTGATCTCTTAGTTGAGGTTACTGAATTTTTAAATCTTAAGGGCTATTGTCATTCTTATAAGCAGTCCATACAAGATCGAATTTCGGTTATGGTGGCCCGCTTGAGAGGAAAAGAAAAATGAAAGAACCAGAAATAGATTTGTTTGAATTAGCAACTGAGATAAAAAGCGATGATCCCATTCCAGAGGGAATTGAGAGCCTGTCAGTGTGTAATACCGGGGAAAGCATAGTTGAGTGGTGTGGTAGGGTGGGGTATATACTGAAGCGGCTTCCCGTAAATGAGACGATTAAGTATATACCCCAACGCGATGGACGGTTTGGCTTTCCATTAGGTGGGGATCAAGATAGAGTTTACATGGATCCTTGGGGTATGCGTAATGTGAAAGATACAGAAGCTGATATCAGTATATATGGAGGACCTTCTTTGAGATGGCTCTCTAGACTGAATAAAGATGAGAGAGCCTATGTGACCTACAGTTCGGTTGAGGATTCTTGGGTACTAATTATTGAATTTTGATAGTATGTGGATGTTGAAGTGATCAAGAAGAGCGACGAATTGGCTCTGGAAAATGAAGCCCAAAAAGTTAATGGCTCTCGTCTCTCGCCCGAAAAATAAAAGCTCAGAAGGCCAAGTTCTTAATGGATCGCGTAGGCGTTGGAAGTGGTTGAGGTGGATTGCGCAAGGTTTGGGAAATAAAGAAAGGAACAGGAAACATGTTTGAATATACCGAAAAGGAAGCCGAAGTTGCTGCAAAAGCATATGCAAAATTTAACGCGACCGAGCCTCTGGTAACTGCTAGTCTTCTTGCTCTAGTGGATATAAAGTCGGTGCAGGAAAAATGGGTGAAGAAGGTGCTAGGCAATCCCGAGGCTGTGAAAGCTCTTACAGGGTTTGCTGGACTGTTTTTGCTAGCGGAAGCCACTCGTAAAGATTTATGGGAATTTACTGGGCTTCCTTCGGAGTATTTAGAATTCCTTAAAACTATTTCGAGGGATATTCGCGCTGCGTCATGGCTGTCTACGTTGGCTGTTCAGAGGCGAGATCCAAAAGTTATTGAATTAGTTCACGAAAGTTTGATATCTAATACTCTTCCGTCCCTTCCAGACGTTTCTTTGGACGAAGTTGTCCAATAAAAAGTTGGATATCGTTATAACGCTGAAGTCAGCAAAGCGTGAAGGAGAAAAGCTTGACCGACCGGGAAAAGGGAGTATAAGAGGGACTGGTTTGATCCATCCGTGGGTAATTTCAACACTTGCGTCTTCGCGGGGAGCAGAGAAAATTTTGGAGAGAAAATGAACAACAAAGAAATTGTAGACCCCAAATGGTGGGACGGCTGGGCTTTGACTCCATCAATGTTGGTGGGTATCGGCCCAAAATATAAAATTGTATGTGGCGATTGTGAAGTTTCCTTTACGAAAAGACTTCCACTGGTTCGTTCGCCAGTAGTTGTCTGTCCCCATTGTGGCACCAGAAATCGGATTCCTATGGACTTTTCATAACCGGGCGCACCTGAATCGAAGCCTAGTCTTCGCTCGCACCCTCATCTTCCGATGATGGGTGTGTTTGTTTTGTTGTGATCTGCCTTGACGCTACGTCTTTGAGTTTTTCAAGCCGCGCCTTTCCGTTTTTCCCACGAAGGGTGCTGGGGTTGCTTTCTTCGGCGTCGTGCGGATTGGGCTGCGGTGAAGGGTGAGGCGTTGGTTTTATCGGGACTCGGCTCTTCGGCGTGTCGGCCTGCGGGGAGGTAAACCTCGCTTATTTCTTTTCTTTTGGTTTCTAGGGCGACGAACGATATTGGGACTTGGGGGCGCCAAAGCCCCGAGGGCTGAACCGACAAATACTGAATTCACCATCTTGTTCTCGCCGCCGACTCCAGCGAGGGCCATAGCAGTAGCATACCAGTAGCGAAGATTATTATTGATGAAGCCGCTTTTTTTAGTAAGTGACATTAACCATCCAGTTACCCCATAGGTGACACCCATACTAGCGGCAAATGTAAAACCCATAAGGAGAGCGTCGCCTATCTCCTTCTGGGTTAATCCCAGGATGGGTCCAGCGCCAACCCCAGAAGGGATAGAGCCAGGGAAATAATGCTTTTGTGCGGCCGGAGTGTACATGTTGTCCCTTATCTCTATGCGAAGCTTTGCTACAGTTGAGTTTACAAAATTGGGCTTACTTGTAAAAGGCCTAGCCCAAGGACAGCACGCCCCCAGCCTCTAAGGGGCGACGGCTGCCTGACAGACGAGAGCTTTCCTTTTTTGATCGTGGAGCATTTGATTGGTGTCAACAAGTATCTGGCTTGTTATTATGACTAAGCCAACTCTATTAGGAACCAAATCATGAACCAGCACTTAATCAATGAACTTCGCAATGCCGCCGATCACTTAGAATTATCCCAAGGGGATCCTCAAATTCTGTTTAACTGGACCGGAGGGCTTTTTGGCTTTAGTTTCTGGTACAACTTTGAATGGAAGCTTTGCCAAAAAAATCGCTGTTTCAGTTTACGGGGACGGCCAATTAGTGACAAGCATCGCGAGGAACTGGAGCGGTTACGACGTATGGATCAATTAGGGTTGTTAGGTGGAGCCGAACACGCTCGACTTGAGCAACCGATAAGCTATCATAAATTAACTCAGTTCAATATATTCTTGCCCGGTGATATATCTGTCTGGTCAACCGAAGCGCCGGAGTTTATTGAATCAGGTTACATCAAAATCGATTCCGAAGAGTCCAGAGGAAAGAGAATTGCAGTTTATCGTGACTCAACGGAATTGTTTGAAGAAATGTCTTAATCCCGTCAACAAATAAAGGTCTTCCTCGGGGCTCCTTTGAAGTTCGTTGCGGCTCGTTGATTGGCTTTGGTTTTGACAGCCGTTTCGGTTTGGGCTAGCCTGCTAGTGTGGACTAGCGCGAACAGGAGAAGGAGCTTGAGAAGTGAAGAAGTTCAACGGACAGGAAGTGGCATTTTTGATGGGGCTAGATGAGGAAAATCCATATGACGGTATCCTTGAAGAGGAGGAACTGGGAGAGAACAACGGCTATGAAGAAAGGCT
>SDBV01005271.1_pt1 | contig 18303 bp, 12 predicted proteins | sample 2277081 | NCBI WGS metagenome assembly SDBV01 (sample SAMN10402039, study PRJNA504765) | marine sediment metagenome | isolation source: marine sediment core GS10_PC15, 223 cmbsf | place: Arctic Ocean: Southern Knipovich Ridge | collected 2010 | reverse complement strand
GAAATAAAATTGTAATCCGTCAAGTACAGGTGACTGCCTATGGTATTATTTATTTCTATTTCAGATGGATATAGAATTTAAAAATATAAATGGGGAAGCAGTGGTAATTTTTATATTATTTTTCTTGACAAATATTATTTTTCCTTTAAACCTATCGCTAGTATTTTTTCTCTCTGAATTTCTTGACAAAGCATCTCTCGTAAATTCTTTTGTGAAAAAACCACGATAAATTTCTATTCCGATCCTTTAATCGGTAGATACCAAATTTAAATGAACTCTCCTCGGAGTACAGCTCCGTGGTATTAAGTCGATTTCGTTTCGCCGATAGTAGGTGTGTTGTTATACGACTTCGCAGCAGTGGTGTGAGGAATTCTTTTGCTTGAAAGAGGGCTGTTGTTTTGTTCTTGCCATAGAAAAATTTCTGGTTTTATTTATCAAACATATTCGTGATTGATTTCTAATCGGCAGGTTCATATCAATATAGCTCGTAGGCTCAGAGAGAGACTTGTTGATCTGGTTCGGAATGAGCGCAAGTATTCAATAAAAATTTGTGGGTGATAGAAGTCACCGGGCTTATAGAAAAATTCTGCGGTTTCAGAAAGAATTTATGTTGTTGATAACGTTGTAGGGCTTTTGAATTTATTATGACATCACAAAGTTATGGTTTTATAGTTCCGCATTAGTGTCAATAAATAATAGTGGAAGATTCGTAATTCACCGAGCACAACGACAAAAAAAAGGAGGGCGAAATGAATGTGATGGAGCGATTTCAAAGATCATTTGCCTTTAACTGGGGAGTCGGTACCATTGAATTTGGCGAAGGCAAAATTGCTGAGTTAGGAAATATCGTCAAGGGCATGAAGGCGAATAAAGCTCTGGTTGTTATCGATAAAGGCCTGGCTAAAACCGGGATCCTAAAAAAAATTACAGGCCCATTGAAACAGTCCGAAATTGATTATACGGTTTTCGATGAAGTTGAACCCAATCCAATTGATACGACCGCAGAAAGGGGGGGCGCCCTGGCCAAGAAAATGCAGGCCGATGTCATTATCGGCGTCGGAGGCGGCAGTGCCATCGACAGTGCCAAAGCAATATCGATTCTTGCAACCAATCCCGGTTTTATCCGGGACTATCAAATTAAAAGTGAAGCAGATTTTGAAAATCTAAAAATTCATCCCACACCGTTGATAACGGTTCCCACCACTTCCGGGACAGGAACGGAAGGCAATTTTTGGTCCGTCATTACCAATACCGACAACTGGAGTAAAATGGCAATCGGCGGTCCCCCAAATTACCCCGGTGGCCCCTGTATTGCTGCGAAAGTTGCCATCGATGATCCTTTGCTGACTGTCTCTTTGCCACCATTTCAAACAGCCACAACCGGTTTGGATGCTTTTGCCCATCATTACGATGGCTACACGGCCAACGCAGCAAATCCTATTTCAGACGCTCTTTCAGAATACAGCATTCAATTGATCAGAGATTATTTGCCCATTGCCTATGCGAACGGCACCGATGTTCAGGCGCGCGAAATGATGATGCTGGCTTCCTGCTTAGGTGGAATATCTTTTGCCAACAGTGACTGCTCAGGTGTCCACTGCCTGGGAGAAGCCTTAGGAGGCATGTATGGCAACCCCCCTGGGCCGATAATTCCGCACGGGTTATGCTGTGCTTTATTTCTGCCTTGGATGATGGAATTCAACGCCATGACCGATCCTGTAAAGCATGCAAATGTTGCCAGGATGCTGGGCGAGAATACCGAGGGCCTTTCTTTAATCGAAGCGGCTAATAAATCAGTTGCCGGAATTAAAAGGCTGATCCAAACTGTTGAACTTCCAACCAGTTTACAGGCATGCGGGGTAAAAGAAAAAGATTTGGAGGCCATCGCGGAAAGAGCCTGCTGGAATGTGTCCTTGGAATCAAATCCAAGACCGCTGAACCATGATATTTTCCTGGACATTTTAAAGAAAGCCTATCAGGGCTGGTAATAGTTGATTACTAAACTAGCCCCTTTTTTCCAGATAATAACATATATATAGATGGTCTTTTCAAATGATTCAAATAATAGTTGATTCATTTTCATCTGATACTTCTAAAACTTAAAGAGGCACAATTATTAGTAATAATATCAATATCTCGATTGGCTAGGGTTGAGCTGTACTGTGCTCACGCGTAAAACCTAATTTTAACAATAAAACAAAAGGAGGAGTAATTATGTCGGAATTAAAAAAACTTGAATTGTCATTGGCAAAGGGGGATATTTCCCGTCGCAAGTTTCTGGTTAAGGTATCAGCGTTAGGGCTTGCCAGCGCAGTGCTTCCCTCTTTTTGGAGTAAATCAGCACAGGCTGGAGAAAAGGTGATTAAAATTGGCGGTGCGGTGCCTCTATCAGGCCCAGTGGCCTACTGGGGAATATCCACCATGCAGGGATGGGTAGATGGTGCGACTCACATCAATGAAAATGGTGGTGTTAAAATCGGAAATGAGTCTTATAAATTACAAATTATCACTTATGACACCAAGGGAACCGTGGCTGACGCCAGGGCGGCAACCACCCGTCTGGTGGAAAAAGATAGGGTAAAGTATGTGTTCAGTCAGGCAGCCGCCAGCACGATCGGCATGCTTCAGATCACGGAACCGAACAAAGTACTCTCAATGGTCGCATGTTGGGGATATCTCAATCAGTTCGGAAAAAATTTTCCGTACCATTTCAGAGCTGAGATGTCCGATTATGAGCAAGGATACGCGTATATTCCATTTATGCTGGAATACTATGGCAAAGATAAATTAACAACCGCTGCTTTTATAGGACCGGACGATAAAGATGGGTATGACTGCCATTTTTCATATCAACGGTTGATGGATTACTATAAAGTTAAGCAACTGGGGAAAGAATATTTTAATTGGGAAGATACTGACTTCTACCCCATTGTAACCAAAATTATAAAACTGAAACCTGATTTTATCGTCACCAGTCCAACCCCTCCCGGAATTACCGCCAGTATCGTAAAGGCCGCCAGAGAAATGGGTTATAAAGGTCCCATAGTTTCACCGGCGGCATCAGAGACAAAAACAATACTGGAAGTGGCTGGAGAATATGCCGACGCCGTCGTGCTTCCGGTGACCTTGGTTGAACCGCAAACTAAATCCCAAAAGGAAATTAAAGAAAGGTTCTTGCAGCATTTCGGCACCTTCAATGCTCTTGCGGGAAATTATTCCTGGTGGATTTACTCGCTGGTTAAAGCTTTTGAAAATGCCGGTACGTTTGAAGACACCAAGGCTGTTGCCGACGCCCTTGAAAACGTCGTTCTTGAAGATACCTATGTCGGCAAGGTTACCTGGGAGGGCCAAAAATCCTTCGGTATCAGGCGGCAGGCGGTATATGATAATTATACAACACTTATCGAGGACGGTAAAGCAAGGCTGGCCGATGTAAGATATCCTGAACTGCCTGATAACTATTAGCCCAACTTACTTGCCTTTGATACAAGGGATTAATTATCTGAAGAGTAACTATTAGTTGCTGAATCGGTGTTTGGCGGATATAAACGTCTTCCGCCAAACACCGAGAATGCGAAAATGTGATCAGTAAATTATGAAAGGCGACACATGTCCCTAGATCTTTTTACGCAAATGACACTCACAGGGATTAATCTAGGCCTGATGTATGCACTCATCGCCATCGGGTTGACTCTGATATTCGGCATTATGCGTATCATCCAGTATGCCCATGGTGAACTATTCATGCTCGGCGCTTATGTTTTATACTATTGGTTTGCTGTATTGAAATGGCCTTATTGGCTAGGCATACTGGCCAGTGCCGTAATTATTTATTTTCTGGGGGTGCTCCTCCAGGTGGTCCTCTTTCGTCCTCTGCACAACAAGAATATTTTATACTCTCTGGCGGTATCCATGGGATTGATTTTTATCATTTCCAGCGGAAGTCTTATTGGTTTTGGAACCGTCGTCCGAGGCATTCCAAGTATTGTTAGAGGCGGGGTATGGATATTTGGGGCATTTTTTACTTATGAACGTATGGTTATTTCTGGTTTTTCGACTGTTTTAATTGCCGCACTATGGTTTTTTCTGCAAAGAACCACTCTTGGTATGGCCATGCGCGCTGTTTCCGAAGACCCGGAGGTTAGTTCTCTGCAGGGCATCAATACCCAACGTATTCACCGGATTGCCTTTGGATTGGGTAGTGCTTTAGCAGCGGTCGCCGGGTGCCTGATGGGCACTTTAATGTCAATTGTCCCTACCATGGGATTTATGGCGACTATGAAGGCCTTTATGATTGTTATCATGGGAGGTTTGGGGAGTGTGCCCGGTGCATTGATCGGCGGGTTTATCATCGGCTTTATTGACAGTTTTCTCACCACAATAATCAGCGCGGATGTGGCCTATATTATGGGATTTCTGGCAATTTTTATTATTTTGGTTTTTAAACCCGCAGGATTATTCGGTCAACAATGGGAATAAGAATATGAACGAGAAAAACAAAGTAGTAACACTTAGTTGGGTGGTCGTTCTGATCCTGGCTTTTTTACTACCTGTTATCTTTAATTACGACAAATATATTCTACACACCGGCATCAGCATTGCTTTTAACGTCGCAATGGCCACCAGTATGTGGCTTATCTGGACTTTGGGGTTTGTCTCGTTTGCCCACGCCGGGTTTATGGGGATCGGTGCTTACACTTCAGCACTCCTTTTTACCGGGCTCGGTTGGCCATTATGGGTGAACATGTGGCTTGCAGCAGGGGTTTCGACGCTTATTGCCCTTATCATTAGTGTACCTTTGATGCGGACCCGGGCCGTTTACTTCTTCATGGCCAGCTGGGCGATTGGTGAAGTCATCAAAAGAATATTCGCTTACTATCGAGATTTTTTTGGAGGATGGGACGGCATATTTAACATTCTTCCTCCTAAATTATCCATCTTCGGTTTGAATATAGATTTTGCCTCAAGAGTAGCATACTATTATCTTGCTCTGATAATTTGCGCCCTGATTGTATTTACTATTTATAGAATAAACCATTCTCGAACCGGCATGATTTACTGGAGCATTCACGAAGACGAAAAATTATCCCAGCATGTCGGCATTAATGTTTTAAAGCACAAAGTGATCGCCTTTTCAGTGGCCTGCTTTTTTGCAGGTCTGACGGGGGCACTTTATGCGCACTATCACACGTACATAAATCCAAAGACTTTCGATATCTGGCAATCGGAATTTTCCCTCGTCCATATTATTGTGGGGGGCCTGAATACGGTGGCCGGACCGGTTTTAGGAGCTGTAATCCTGACGATTGTTGATGAGATGCTTCGTCCGACCGGATTTTACCGGGTCATATTTTTCGGAATTATTGTTATACTGACCGTTCTTTTTATGCCCGGAGGGCTTGAAACGGCACCCAACAAAGTCCGCTCGCTGGTTAACAAATTTCGGAACAATAGAAAGGAGGCTGAATCGGATGCAGCTACTTACAATCAATGACGTGAGCATGCAATTCGGTGGATTAAAGGCCATTGTTGACCTGAGCTTTTCCATCAACACGGGTGAAATAAGAGGTTTGATTGGTCCAAACGGCGCAGGGAAAACGACACTTTTTAACGTAATCAGTGGTGTTTATCGACCGTCGAAGGGCAGCATTGTATTTAAAGATAAGGACATCAGTAATCTTAAACCTCATCGTACAGCACGGATGGGGCTCGTTCGGACCTTCCAGGCGATCACTCTTTTTAAAAATTTCAGCGTTCTGAAAAATGTAATGATCGGCTGTCACCTGCATTCAAAGTACAACTATTGGGGCGCACTATTAAATACCGTTGCTACCCGTAACAACGAAAAGAAGAGTCAGCAAAAGGCCAACGAAATTCTTGAATTTATGGGACTCGATCAATATAAAAATGAACTTGCCATCAACCTGCCGCATGGACATCAACGGGCTTTAGGAATTAGTATTGCCATGGCAGCCGAACCAGGACTTCTGATGCTGGATGAACCATGCACCGGTATGAACACCGAAGAAACAGCAGAAATGGTGAAGTTGATTACTAAAATACGCCAGCGGGGCATTACAATTTTGTTGATTGAGCATGACATGAAAGTGGTAATGGGTATTTGTGATAAAATTACTGTCATCAACTTTGGAATGAAAATTGCCGAAGGTTCGCCTGAAACAATTCAAAACGATGAGGGAGTTTACGAAGCCTATTTAGGAGCTGAAAACTATGCTGCTTGAAGTAAAGAATTTAAGGGTTCACTATGGCAAAGTCGAAGCCATAAAAGGTATCTCTCTAAGCGTTGAAGAAGGGAGTACCAGCACTCTTATTGGTGCTAATGGTGCAGGCAAAACCTCTATTTTGAAAGCGATATCCGGTTTGATAAAACCATCTTCAGGTGAGATATGGTTTGAGGGAAAACGGATCGATGGCCTGCCGGCTCACAAAATCGTTGGATCGGGTATTGCACATGTACCTGAAGGAAGAAGACTTTTCGGATTGATGACGGTCAAACATAATCTTCGAGTTGGTGCTTATTTACAGAAAGATAAACAGGAACTAAATAGAAGTTTTCATGAAGTATATCAACACTTTCCGCTATTGAAAGAAAGACAAGACCAACTTGCTAAAACATTAAGTGGAGGGGAACAGCAGATGGTGGCCATGGGGCGCGCATTGATGGCTAAACCCAAAATTATATTGATGGATGAGCCTTCCCTGGGTCTAGACCCTAAGATGGTTACTGAAATTGCAAAAATCATTGAAAGTTTCAAAGATGCGGGTTTTTCGGTTGTTTTAGTCGAGCAAAACGCCTCTCTTGCCCTGAGACTGGCCGACAAGGGATACGTACTGGAGACCGGCAAGGTTGCGCTTGAGGGTGAGTCAAGGGAACTGATAGGCAACGAATATGTTAAAAAAGCCTATTTAGGTGGATAACAAGTAAAAACTTCCTTACAGGCCCTAAAGTTTTCCTCCACAAATACTATCTGGGTTCAGAAACTCCTTTCAAAATATCTTATTGCCGGGCATCATTCTTCTTAAGTCCAACTTTCTGCGTGTGGTCAGCCGCGTTGCTAATTCCCATATTTTGCTTCCTTTTTCTGATTATTATTATTTCGCATATTTTTTTATCAAGCCGCTACGAATCTACTTCCTGTCAGTTTTTTGTCGAATACCTGGGCAATCCCGCCGGTTTGGCTGCCATTTTTACCACAGCCAATGGCTATCTCTTCCAAAAGCCCCATCCGTCGATAGTTTTCCATCAAGTGTCCATCTGCAATTTTGAAATAATTAGCAGCGGTGTCCATTTCTAAAATTCGCCGGTTTTTTCCCAGGACCAGTTGAGCACAGCTTATTAAAATCAGAGGCGATATTCCGCAAAACAAGACAAGAAGGCGTACGTCTGTACGCTGTAGCTGAAAACCTGCTCAAGAACGCCGAGCCACTGCAAAAAGGGCCTTTTATGAATGGGCACTAAATAGCACAAATAAGAGGAGGGTGTGTTTTCAAAAACAGAACCGCTCCGGGGATAATCATCCACTCCGCTATCATTTACTGAGTCGCTCTGGAAGTTCTCGGACACCGCATTTATTTTAAAGCTGTGAATGGACACTATCGATAACGAACAGCCTGAATATATTGCGAATGACTACAGTATAGGTTTAGGGATCCCGGTGAAAGACCATTTTTAAAACATCTTGGAGAATACCGGTTCTTGCACCCTACTTTCTGAATCTTTTACCGATCGATCAAAAACTTCCATCTTGACAATACGATTGGTATCCCATATCTGAATTTAATCATCGGCTGTCACAGTATGATTACAGTTTTATATCCATCCTCATCTCGTCAAACAGGGAAATCTTCTCAATCGCCCTCGAAGAGAATGCCGGTAGATTGATTAATAATGGCCATATAAAGAAAGCGTTTTTAGAAGCATTGGACGGCGCGAACAACCAACAGTTACCATTTTATTTTCATAAAGTATCACTCTCGAAACAAAATCTTAGAGAAACTAAAAAATATATCTTCACATAGTGTCCAGGACAATCAAATCATGAAGCGATCGAAAAGGTTCGAAACTCTTGAAAAGAGGCCCGTTAACTTAGATGGGTTTTCAGACGAGTGGGCTGATGTTGGACTAATAGTGATGAATTCACCGTATGATCCAAAACCGCAGATCAAAGTTAAAGATGGTGAAATAGTCGAACTGGATGGGAAAAAAAGGGAAGAATTTGATCTGATTGACCTGTTTATAAGCAAGTATGGTATCGATATCGAACATGCGGAAAAATGTATGGCGATTCCTTCAATTGAGATTGCAAAAATGCTTGTGGATATTAATGTTCCCCGGGAGAAAATTGGAAAAATATGTTCCGCAGTGACCCCCGCGAAAATAGTTAAAATCGTCAGTTATCTGAATGCCGTTGAAATAATGTTGGCCCAGATGAAAATGAGGATCCGCAAGACGCCAGCAAATCAGGCCCACGCTACCAATCTTATGGACAATCCGGTTTTGATTGCTGCTGATGCGGCAGAGGCCGCACTCCGAGGGTTTGCTGAATTGGAAACAACCTGTGCAGTATCACGCTATGCGCCTTTCAATGCCATTGCCCTTTTGATTGGAAGTCAGGTAGGAAGAGGTGGCGTTCTGACACAATGTTCAATGGAAGAGGCTACAGAGCTTGAACTTGGCATGCGCGGTTTTACCAGCTACGCTGAAACCGTATCCGTTTATGGGACGGAACAGGCCTTGGTAGAGGGTGATGATACTCCTTGGTCAAAAGCGTTTCTCACTTCTGCATATGCATCACGCGGCATTAAAATGAGATTTACTTCGGGAACGGGTTCTGAAGTATTAATGGCTTGTGCTGAGAAAAAATCCATGCTGTATCTCGAAGCACGCTGTATTTTTCTCACCAAATCGGCTGGTGTTCAGGGGCTTCAGAATGGCGCAATTAATTGCATCCCTCTTACCGCTTCCTTACCGGCCGGTTTTTTGGCCATTGCTGCGGAAAATTTAATCGCTTCAATTCTGAATCTGGAGGTCGCTTCAGGTAATGATACCACTTTTTCTCATTCGGATTTTCGCAGAACGGCAAAACTGATGATGCAAATGATGCCGGGGACAGACTTTATCTGTTCGGGGTTCGGCGGTATACCCAATTTGGATAATGTGTTTGCCGGTTCAAATACGGATTGTGATGATTACGACGATTATTACAGTCTTCAAAGAGACATGAGAGTAGATGGTGGAATTGTACCCATAAGGGAAGTTGAGGCGATTGAAATTCGCAAAAAAGCGTCTATCGCATGCCAAACGCTATTTAGAGCACTAGATCTCCCTGAAATCAGAGATGAGGAAGTGGAGGCCGCCGTTTATGCCCATTCCTATCTTGATATGCCAAAACGAGATATCCCTGAGGACCTGGTTGCCGCAAAAGAATTGATGGAAAAAGGGATCACCGGGCTTGATATCGTGAAAGTATTTTTCGAAAATGGTTTTAAGGATCTTGCGGAAAACATTCTGGGTCTCTTAAAACAAAGAATTACAGGTGATTATTTGCAGTCAGCTGCTATTTTAACTGATGAATTTAAAGTCGTTGCGGCGATTAATGATACAAATGATTATGTGGGCCCGGGGACCGGATATAGTTTGAGCCCTGAGAGATGGGCGATACTGAAAAAAAAAAGCGGCGCTTTAAGGCCGGAAAAATTTGCGGCTGCCCTTGACCATGAGCAAAACTCTGATTTGTTAAGGAGCCTTAAGGTGGTTGATCTTGATATTCAGAATACAGGTCCTGCGCAGCCTGGTACAAAACCGGACGAAATTATAATTGCTCTATCTCCTGCTTTCGGTCTTCAGCATAAGAGAAACATTTCAGGTATTCCCCATGGGAATATATTAAAGGAATTAATGGCTGGAATTGAGGAAGAAGGTCTAAAAACAAGATGCATTCGGATTAACAGTACTTCCGATTTAGCCTCCATAGCCAGCAAAGGATCTTTGCTAAGCGGCTCAGGAATCAGTATCGGAATTCAATCTAAAGGTACTGTTGTCATACACAAATGTGGTCTGGCCCTGTTGGACAATCTCGAATTATTTCCCCAGGCGCCTTTGTATTCGCTCGATATTTTCAGGCATATAGGGAAAAATGCCGCCAAATACGCAAAGGGGCAGACACCGCAACCGGTACAGACATTGAACGACCAAATGGTGCCTTCAAAATTTCTAGTCAAAGCCACTGTGCTTCATGTTAAGGAGACCCAACACGTGCAACCCGTCAAAGGCCCGGATGAATTGATAGTGACACTAAGGGAAGAAGGTAGTTAGAAATGAATAAAACAAAATTAGACCTTATTTACCCTTTGGGTGAAAAAAGGCCTGACCTGGTTAAAACGCCAACCGGGAAAAAATTGGGTGATATATCCATTGAAAATATCATTTCGGATAATTTACAGTCCGAGGATTGTAGAATTTCCGCAGATACTCTCGAGCTGCAGGCACAGATAGCAGAACTGGCTGGAAATCCACAAATGGCCCGGAATTTCAGGCGTGCTGCCGAACTGACGGTGATTCCCGATGAGGAAATAATCCGAATATACAATGCGTTACGGCCTTATAGGAGTACCAAAGAGGAGTTGCTGAAAATGGCCGAGCATATTGAAAACAAATTTCAAGCAAGCCAAAATGCAGCCTTTCTTAAAGAGGCGGCTGAATATTATGAAAAACAGAATCGTCTTAAAAGTATAGACGATAATCAATCTTAATGTGATGACCTATTTGGCTGGAATAGATATCGGCAACGCGACCACTGAAACCGCCATCGCTTATTTCTCCGAAGATAAATGCTCTTTTTGCGGGAGCGGAATTGCAAAAACCACCGGGCTGAAGGGAACGATTGATAATATTCCCGGTGTGATCTCATCTCTTAACTATGCTCTTAAATCTGCTAACTTATCTATCATGGATCTGCAGGAAATAAAAATTAACGACGCCGCCCCTGTCATCGGCGATGTCGCGATGGAGACTATTTCCGAGACGATAATTACAGAATCCAGCATGATCGGCCATAACCCTGAAACCCCCGGAGGGGAAGGACTCTGTACCGGACTGACTGTTAGGCTTGAAGAAATTAGCCAAATGGACAGAGCTAAAGGCTATATTGTTATAATCTCATCCCAATGGGATTTTGAAGAAGCGGCAAGGGCAATCAATGCAGGAGTAGAAAAGGGTTTTAAGATTAAAGGCGTGATCGTGCAAAAAGATGATGCCGTTTTGATCCACAACCGTATTTCTATAAAAATTCCGATTGTCGACGAAGTCAAGTATATTACCCGTATCCCCATGGGAGTGGCGTGTGCGGTAGAAGTTTCGAAACCCGGCCATAGCATATCCACACTTTCCAACCCTTTTGGTTTAGCGACCATATTCCAACTATCCGCCACAGAGACCCAAAAAATAACCCCCACTGCGAAAATTCTTTCCGGTAAAAGATCCGCAGTCGTGCTGCGGACGCCTCAGGGAACGGTGACTGGGCGGAAAATACCGGCGGGATCAATCGAATTTGTCGGTCTTGATAAAAAAAAGGTTGTGGATGTAGACGCAGGGGCCACCCTGATAATGGATACTCAGAAAAAAGTGGATCAAATAAAAGACATCAAGGGTGAACAGGGCACAAACATAGGGGAAATGTTTTCGCGAATACGGCAGGTGCTGGCGTCGCTAACAGGCCAGTCTCGTGACGAGATAAGATTGAAGGATATAATGGCAGCTGATACGTTGATTCACAGACAGGTTGAAGGCGGGATCGCGGAGGAATTTTTAGCTGAAAATGCTGTGGGAATAGCGGCTCTGGTAAAAACGCAGAAACTGCAAATGCAAAAGGTGGCAAACGAACTTGAAAAAGAAACCGGACTAAAGGTGAGTATTGATGGCGTCGAGGCGGAAATGGCGCTAAAAGGCGCCCTGACAACGCCGGGTGTGTCCAAATCCTTAGCTGTAATTGATATAGGCGCCGGTTCAACAGATGCCGCATTCATTGACTGCAGCGGGACAGTCAAATCTGCACATGTTGCCGGTGCCGGTGACCTGGTGACGATGTTGATAGATTCAGAACTTGGTTTAAACGATCGCAACCTTTCTGAGGATATAAAGAAATACCCTTTGTCTAAAGTTGAATCGCTTTCGCAGATTCGCCACGAAGACGGCACCGTTCAGTTTCTTGATGAGGCGTTGGATTCATGTTTTTTGGGCCACAACATCGTAATGAAACCCAAGACGATAATAATGGTGCCTTCGGACGCGTCTCTGGAAAAAATTAGAACGATTCGGCGGAATGCTAAAAAAAAAATTTTCAAAGTGAATGCCCTAAGAGTACTAGACAAAATATTTTCGAAAAAATCTATAAAAAATTTGGAATGTGTTGTCATTGTCGGTGGATCGGCACTGGATTTTGAAATTTCAAACATGTTAACCGAGGTTTTCATGAAATATGAGGTTGTGGCAGGGCAAGCTAATGTAAGGGGTACTGAAGGACCCAGAAATGCGGTGGCTACCGGCCTGCTCATCGCGCATATGGAGAAAAATCAAATTCAAACAAAGGAAACAAATAGATGAGTCGAATTTTTTTGGCACCCAGCAAGTATGTTCAAGGCCCTGGTTCTACTTCTTCAATTGGTGAATACGTCTCTGAATTGGGCAATAAACCTTTAATTTTAGGCGGAAAGACGGCATGGTCCGTATGCAGTGAAAAGATTTCCAAAAGTTTGGAGTCAAAAGGAATATCATTTCACCAGGAGTTTTTTGGCGGCGAATGCTGTGACAATGAGATTAAGAGACTTGCAGATATTTGCGGAACTGCCGAATTGGATGTCATAATTGCCATTGGGGGCGGCAAGGCGATCGACACCGGAAAAGCTGTGGCCCATGAAAGAAAGATTCCTATAATCGTAATTCCAACCACTGCTGCCACTGATGCGCCTTGTTCCGGTGAAGCGGTTATCTATTCCAATGATGGTATTTTTGAAAAAGAGATCGTTTTGCGAAAAAATCCGGATTGTGTTTTGGTTGATTCTACAATTATTGCTAATTCACCCTCAGTTTTTTTGGTTTCCGGGATGGGTGATGCTCTGGCAACCTATTGGGAAGCAGACACCTGCCTAAGAAGTAATAAACCCAATATTCTCAACGGGGCCTCTCCCCCAACCCATTCCGCCATAGCATTGGCCAGACTTTGTTATGACATTTTGTTGGAATTTGGCCTTTCCGCAAAATTATCAAATGATCGGAAAGCAGTCACACCCGCGTTGGAGGCAATTATTGAAGCGAATACACTTCTCAGTGGCCTGGGATTCGAAAGCGGAGGCCTTGCCGCAGCTCATTCGATTCACAATGGATTCACTGTTCTGAGCGAATCTGTGAAGACATATCATGGCCAAAAAGTGGCTTTTGGGACAATTGTTCAATTGGTGCTTGAAGGTCGGCCTGTCAAAGATCTTTACGAGGTCCTTGATTTCTGCCTTGATGTCGGCTTGCCGGTCTGTATGGAAGACCTGCAAATCCATAACCCGGACCGAGAAACCATAAAAAGAGTGGCAGACGCAGCTACTTCCGAGGAAGAAACAATACACGCAACCTGGTTTCCAGTTACATCTGAAATGGTAGAGGATGCGATTTGGTCAGCTGATGCCATAGCTAGAAATTATAAGGTCCGATAGAACATTTTATCTTTGTGGAACTACAACCGTCAATTCTCATTTATATAAGGGTCACCCAGAAATAACTTCACACTTTAGCATCTTGGCTTCAGCCTATCTTTGGCTGATGCCTCACTCGAAAAATCTGCGAAATAACTCACTAATCCAGTAGCTTATTCCCTCGGATCATCCAAATTCAAACCCGATCTAAGCGCTGATTCTGAAGGGTCATTTCTGTTCGAACCCTTAATATATTTGTTGGCATGGCATTTGCTCTAGATCCTTGTTGCCACGGCCTCATGGCAGCCACAGATCACAGTGTTGACATGTGAAACGATGTGGGAATCCGGTTCGGATCATCAAATCTAGTGGGGTCATCCGGTAGAGGAGCAGATATAAAAATGAAGCAGCGCAAAAGGCGATATCGTGAGTACGGTTTGGATGTCCTTAAGGTATTTTTCTGTATAACAACTGCGGTGGCCCTGCTGTTGGCAGGCACGGCAATGGGGGCCGAGTCAAAATCCCAAGTCCTGAAAGACCCCCTGCAACTGGATATCCCGCAACCGCAGTTTTTCTGTGGTTCGTGTCATGTCCTGACCTATCCCGGCATCTTTCAAAAAAGTTACGATACCTGGAAAGAGAGCAAACACCAAAATGCCAACTGTGTAGATTGTCACTACCCGCCCAAAACCGGAGAGAAACAAAAACAATCCTTGGAAAAGGACGTTGCGGCAGAAAAGAAACATATTTCAGAGAATCCACCGGAACGTTTTTCATACATCCCCATCGGTGGCGAAACGGTCAAGACCCGCCCGAGGATCGATGACGCCGGTTGTATGACGGCCGCGTGCCACGGTAACCCCAAAGATCAGTTTAAAACCAAGAAGATTAAATTTGCAGAGAAAGCGGTATATGTTCACCAGCCGCATTTGGATATTAAAAACCAAATCAAAGGCCAGAAGGTCAACTGCACTACCTGCCATCAGCATGATAGTGAAAAGAAACATTTTGAGGTGTCCAAAGCAACCTGCTTTCTGTGCCATTTTAAAAATACCACATTTGCAGAAGGCCGGAGCAAATGCACGTTATGCCATAAGCTCCCGGAAAAACCGATCCAGACGTCGGGTGATAAACCCATAACCCATCAGATGCTTCAGGAAGCGAAGGTACAGTGCGGCAATTGCCATTACGACCTGATCAGAGGTGGCGGTCAGATCCGATATGAGCTGGTTATCGAAGCGGGGCAGATCAAAAACGCTCAGATCATGGGAGGAGGCCGGATTAAGCTAGAATCGTGTTCAAACTGCCACGATCAGGCGAGCTTCTTAAAGGAATCGGCCAATCAAAAACTGATGCATGAGCAGCACGTGACCATCAAAAACAGCCGCTGTTTTGACTGTCACAACCCCATCTTTCATGAAAAAGCGGATATTGAAAAACCCTCTTCCATCAGAAAAGCCTGTATGACCTGTCATCCCGATCATCACAAATTCCAGGAACTCCTCATCAAAGGACCCAAACGGTCCGGCGTTTCACACACGCCCGACCCCATGTTAAAAGTCAGGACCAACTGCCTGGGTTGTCATATTGAGCGCGGCATCGGCCAAAAAGGGGAACCAACGCTCAAGGCTTCGGGAAAAACATGCGTGGCCTGTCATACAAAAGAACACGATAAGATGCTAAAGAGCTGGACTGAAGAGCTTTCAAGGGAGATGGAGGATGCCCTGGCACTTGAAGCCGATGCAAAAGAGACTCTCGCCGAATTCAAAGAGACGCTATCCAAAGAAGATTTATACAAATTCAGGAAGATGCTTAAAGACGGGCAAAGATTTTGGCCGCTCCGGATAAGGCCGTATGGCGGATTGGCTTTGGTATCGCCATGGCAGAGGATACAGGCGCCGGTTGCCACCGGAGCATGAACATATTTGTCCTCTTTGAGCTTTTCGGCATGACATTTTCCCGAGACACAGGAGCCCTCTTTTTTTATCGGCGCGTGGAGACCATGAAACTTTTTGTTTTTCGGAAGCGTGTAAATTACGATGGGATCCGTGGTGGGTTTGGGAGCAATCGTGGCCGACTCCGACACATCTTCCGGCTCCCCTTTTTTCAGATGAAACGCAAGCGGCTCCAGGGTTGCCGACGCCACCGATACCGGCTCAACGGCCTTCTCCGTTTTTGTTGCAGCCTTTACAGAGTCAGAGGATGTGGGTACTTCAGAGGTTGTATCGACTTTTTTGGCTGAAACCGGTTCAGGTTTAAGCTTTTGGATCGTTTTTTTAGGAGATGCCGGCGGAGTCTCTGTTTTTACTGATCCGGCAACACCTGTTTCAGAAGTCTTTACAATCGGTTTTATGGGTGCGGGTTTGGATGCGAGCGTTTCATCAGCCGAGGGTGCGGGTGGCGTTTTTGGCGCCGGAGACGTACGGGCAACCGTCCCGGGTGCTCCGGTAATACAGCCTGCCAGGGTTAAAAAAAACACCCCAGCGATCCCCCCGATGAGCATCTTCTTAATGGTGTCGGAATGAGATGCGTCCGGGTGGCGCCATTTGACCTGTTTTTGCAATTTCATCTATATTCTCCGATAGATAATGTTTTTGCTCTGCTTGAAAATATGCAAATTTTATACCAGCATTATGGACCGGACACCCGTCAAAATAGAAGACCGATTGCGATGCGGGGATCAGTTGTTTAACCATTTGAAAATAAACCATAAAATCTATTGGCGATTTGGGAGATGGCATCTTTTTTGCATACTTATATTATAATCGCCTACAGCTACAATGAGGTGGAATTTCCTATTGTTTCTGGTGTTTTGACCAACACGGGTGGAACTGCATTATAAAATTTGATCAAGATGGGATCAAACTTGAATCCGATATCATAATACACTTGATCTCGTACTACATAGTAGTTATATTTATCATTTATAATTTTTATACTGGAACAGATATGGATTTTACTCGAAAAAATATCATGGGATTAATTCTAACAGGAATTGAGCTTCAACCTTTTAGCATCAAATCGTCCGCCGGTTTTCTTTCCATTATAAACAAATCATTTGGGCCGGCAGGATCCTTATCAGCTATTTTCAGGACACTCCAAGTTTCTTCCTAAACAATCATGACATGGTTTGGATAAATTGAATTGTTCTAAGCTTTAAGGATGATCTAAAATTGAAACTAAGCAACAGGTATCGGGTAAAATGATGCATAAAATGAAACAAACCCGGATCAAGATAGTGAAAATAAACAGAATTATATTTGCTCACTCTGTTTTTCACCTGTACAATAAGAGCTCGACCCATTTGGAGATAGATATATGAATGAAATCGGAACGTATTCTCTGTTAACCGCACTTTTGCTGTCAATATATTCCGGATTGATCGCCTTTTTTGGGATCAGACGCCGAAATGGAGAAATGGTGGCCAGTGCGGAGAATGCCGCCCAGGCTGTTTTTGGTTTTCTGACCCTGGCATCCATCGCATTGATTTATGCCTTGGTAACCAGAGATTTTCAGGTTGAATATGTGGCGAAATATACCAGCAGAGGCCTTCCCATGACCTATACCGTTGCGGCCTTCTGGGCGGGACAGAAAGGATCGCTTCTTTTATGGGGATGGCTTCTATCCGTATTTGCCGCTATCGTCACTCTGCAGAACAGAAAAAAGAACCGGGAACTTTTACCCTATGTGTTGACCGTATTGATGGTGCTGACCTGTTTCTTTATATTTTTAATGGTATTTGTGACCCCGCCGTTTGAGATGTTCGATTACCGACCATCTGATGGCCAGGGCCTGAATCCTCTGCTCCAAAATCCGGGCATGCTGTTTCACCCACCGACGCTGTTTTTGGGATATGTGGGTTTATCCGTACCATTCGCATTTGCACTGGCGGCACTCATTACCGGCCGGCTCGATACGGTTTGGATAAAGTCCACCCGCAGGTGGACCATTGTTTCCTGGTTTTTTCTGACAGCCGGTAACATGCTCGGCATGGAATGGGCCTATGTGGAACTCGGATGGGGCGGTTACTGGGCATGGGATCCGGTGGAAAATGCCTCGTTTTTACCCTGGATTGTTGCTACCGCCTACCTGCATTCGGTGATGATTCAGGAAAAAAGAGACATGTTAAAGGTCTGGAATATGGTTCTGATCATATTCAGCTTTTTATTGACGCTCTTTGGAACCTTTATCACCCGCAGCGGATTGATTGCTTCGGTTCATTCTTTTGGCGAATCGTCTCTGGGATGGATTTTCCTGGTATTTTTAATTGTGACGCTGTTGATCTCTTTGGTTTTGCTTATCCGTCGTCTGCCGCAGTTAAAAAGCAAAAATCAGCTCGACTCATTTCTCTCCAGAGAAAGCAGTTTTTTGTACAATAATCTGCTATTGGTAGGAATCGCCTTTACCGTACTCTGGGGCACTCTTTTCCCGATCATATCCGAAGCGATTCGCGGGGTGAAGATTACCGTGGGGCCTCCCTTTTTTAATAGCGTTATCATACCCATCGGTCTTGGGCTGCTATTGCTGACCGGAATCTGTCCGTTGATTGCCTGGCGGAGATCTTCGTTAAACAATTTTTTAAAGAAGTTTCTTTTTCCGTCA
>SDBV01005270.1_pt1 | contig 18304 bp, 16 predicted proteins | sample 2277081 | NCBI WGS metagenome assembly SDBV01 (sample SAMN10402039, study PRJNA504765) | marine sediment metagenome | isolation source: marine sediment core GS10_PC15, 223 cmbsf | place: Arctic Ocean: Southern Knipovich Ridge | collected 2010 | reverse complement strand
TGTCGAAAGGAGCAAGCGTCAGCGCGTCGAAGGGAGGGGCACTCCATTGTTTTGAATGGCAAGTTTTTTGCTTTTCCATCTAGCATGATCAATATTGAAAAGTACTACGTCTACATCCTAAAAGGCATCCCTTGGGGTCGGACCTCATTTTCTCAGGTTTTGTTCCAGGAAGCTGAGAATGTGAGGTCCGACCCCAGACCCCCCCCTGAGCAGGGACATACCAAAGCCCAGACAAACCTCGGTGCTTTGTACCTAAGAGATGAGGGTATCCCCCTGGATGGTGCTGAGGCGCTCAAATGGTTTCGCAAAGCCGGCGAACAGGGCGATGCCCCAGCCCTATATAATCTCGGGTGGATGTACCAAAATGGTACGGGTGTTCCAAAGGACTTCGTTCAAGCATATAAGTGGTTCAACCTTTGTGCATCTTTTTTAAAGTCTGACAAAAGACTTGAACAGGTTATTACAGAAAGAGATAAATTAACCCAGTATATGACTCCCGCTCAGATCGACGAGGCGCAGAAATTGTACCGGGAATGGTACGAGGAGTTTCAGGCAAGGTCTGAGTGATGGGAGAATCAAAGGTGTCAAAGGAGGAAGATGGAGATGCTTTCTGAGGGAGTTGAGATTAGTATTAACTGAATGTGGTTCATGTATGCTTAGGGAGCCTTGGGCTCCTCAGCGGGGGATGGGGGGTAGTCCAACCTTCAGGGGAGATTCACATCAATGAAAGTCAGAAAACGAGATAACCTAGTAATTGGCGTTTCAACTTCTATATCTATGCTCGTACTTTCTCTGCTGCTCGTTTATGGCCTAGAAAGGATAACAGGTATCGACCAAATCCTTGGAGTAAATGTTCCATATCAGCCTACTGTCCTTATGGTTGTCATAATTTGGCTGGTTGCCCTTCCCATAGGATACTACCGTTTTTTCTCTAAACATAAGGGTAGCCCCTATGTCGAGATAGAACGGATGCTGGTTGTCATTGGCTCGCTCCTGTCAGTAGCTTCATGGGGTCTGTTATTGGGGGCAGCTGACGTCTTTTTTCAGCGTGTGGCTGTTCACTAATGGCTTCAACAACGTTGGCATTCCTGTCATGCTTATGCTCCTGCCTATGTGTGCTGTTCAACTGTACCTCCTCTACCTCTTTTCCCACTACGTCCGGACCAAGGAAGAGTAAACTTACGGGGAACCATTGGGGGTCAGGCCGGGACGGATTGTTGTCCAAAAGTGTTAAAGGCGAGAACTGACCCTACGGGTGCGTCCACTCCCGGTACCCGATGGCGGTCTGGAGTATGTCATGTTGATGTATTGGGGTGAGGTCGCAAAATTAAGTATCAATAAGGAACTTGATGGAATTGAAGAATACAAAAGGATCCATCGTCAACCAATTCGATTGCCAGATGATGAGAGGGATTATCCTGATCTTGAGATGATCCGTAAGGGCAAAGAAGTCCGTGGTATTTATGTGACTAAAGGGCGCAGAAAGAAGCGTTGAAAACGTAAAGACAAAGTATTGACAATGCAAATACATTATTATTACAATTCAGCATGGTCTCTGACTTCAATATGAAAGAAAAAAAGTCTGCCGCACTTACTATCCGGATAAGGCCAAAGGTCAAGCAGGCGCTCGAAGAGGCGGCAATGAAAGACAGTCGGAGTGTCAGTAACCTCCTCGAAGTACTGGTCCTTTCCTATTGTGAAGAGAATGGGATCGTTGTCGATCAAAACCAGGCAGGGAAAACATCCAATAAGCGGAAAAGGAACCCCTGATATGAAACAGGTTGTAATCGAAAATCCTATTATCAACTCTCCCTATGAAGAACCGGCCAGGCGCTTTCAGTTCGCCGATGAAGGGATTATCAACGAGATCATTGACGGCCGGCGAGCTAGTTCCTACTTCATTCCGATCGCTAGCCCGAGGAAGAAAAAAGGGGGGCAGCTCTCTTTTGAAACGCAGTGGACCCTGGATCGAATCGAAGAAAACAAGTTCATCAACCAGGTAAGGCAGCGGGTTAAGGAATGGCGCGAAAGCCGTTTTACCCTGGATGTTTCAAAAACAACAGCTCGGCTTATTGAACACTGGATGCACCCTGAAAGAGATCCTTCACAGCGGTTTTTCTTCTGTCAGATAGAAGCCCTTCTCACCGTGATCTACCTCACTGAAGTCGCTGGTAGGTACGGTGACAAGTGGCTGGATAACCACTTGAGGGAGATCAACGAGACTTACAATCCGGACCTGTTTCGGATTGCGTTTAAGATGGCCACAGGTACTGGAAAAACTGTTGTGATGGCCATGATCCTCGCGTGGCAAACGCTCAATAAGATCGCTGCCCCACAAGATGCCCGTTTTGGAGACGCTTTTTTAATAGTGGCTCCGGGTATCACGATTCGTGACCGTCTGAGAGTCCTCCTCCCCAGCGATCCCACTAATTATTATCATAGATGGGACATCCTCCCCTTGGGGATGAAGAACGAAATTCAAAAGGCCAAGGTGGTTATAACTAACTTCCACGGACTTCGGCCACGAGAGAGAGGTTCCAGCAGCGTTTCAAAGATTCATAAAGAGATCCTGAGAGGGAACCCGTACCAGGAATCTCCTGGGTCAATGGTACGCAGGGTATGCCGGGAGCTTGGAAATAAAAAGAACATCATCGTTATCAACGACGAAGCTCACCACTGCTACAGGGGACGCATGCGGGAGGACGATGAAAAACTTACCGGTGAGGAGAGGAGGGAAGCAGCACGTCGTGAAGACTCAGCCAGAGTCTGGATCTCTGGTTTAGAAGCGATCCAGGATAAAATCGGGATCCGGGCCATTTATGACCTGTCTGCTACCCCATTCTTCCTTAGCGGTTCCGGATACGATGAAGGCACTCTGTTCCCTTGGGTCGTATCTGATTTTTCCCTGATCGACGCTATCGAATCAGGTGTTGTGAAGGTACCCAGGGTACCTGTTGCCGACGACACCATGAAAGGTGATCTGCCCACTTATAGGGACATTTGGCACCGCATCCGTGACCATCTCCCGAAAAAAGGCAGGGCAACAGAAGCCGTCTCTGGAGAACCTAAACTTCCTGTTGAGTTGGAAGGAGCTTTGCAAAGTCTTTATCAGAACTACGAGAAGCATTACCGGCAGTGGGAAACTTCGTTCAATGAGAGAAAAGAAGACTTCGAACGTGAAAACATGACGCCTCCCGTCTTTATCGTTGTTTGCAACAACACCAACGTCTCCAAGATGGTTTTCGATTATATCGCCGGCTGGGAGAAGGAACTGGAAGATGGATCCTCTATTGTTGTGCCCGGGAAGCTTTCTCTGTTTAGCAATGAGAAGACCGGTACTTGGAGCACCAGACCCAACACGATTCTTGTAGACAGTGAGCAGCTCGAATCCGGCGAGGCAATGAGTAAAGAGTTTAAAAATGTTGCTGCCCGAGAGATCGAGGAGTTCAAAGCTGAATACCGGGAACGGTTCCCTGGACGGGATACTGATGCATTAACTGATGAAGACCTGCTTCGGGAGGTCATGAATACAGTTGGTAAGCCCGGGAAGCTCGGTGAACGGATCAAATGCGTCGTTTCCGTCTCCATGCTTACCGAAGGATGGGATGCCAATACGGTGACCCATATCTTGGGTGTCCGCGCGTTTGGTACTCAATTATTGTGTGAGCAGGTTGTGGGCCGCGGTCTGCGCCGTATCGGGTATACTCCCGAGGTCCGGACACTGGAATATGATGGCAAGACTGTTGACATCGAAGCGTTCCCAGTAGAATACGCTGAAGTCTATGGGGTCCCGTTTTCCTTTATCCCGACTGCAGGAACCAGCCAGACCCCCAAACCGACTACACCACCAACACGGGTAAGGGCACTTGAGGACCGGATTGATTCCGAAATTAATTTCCCGAGGTTACAGGGGTACCGATACGAGGTTCCACCAGGGAAATTAACGATCAAGTTCACCAAAGATTCCCAATTAGCCCTGTCCAATGAGAGCATCCCAACCAAGGTCGAAAACGCTCCTATCATTGGTGAAACCTCGATCCATACATTGGATGATCTTAAAACCCTTCGGGACCAGGAGGTGGTCTTTCTTCTTGCAAAAAGGACCCTGGAAACCTACTTCAGGGACGATGAACAGAACCTCAAGTTCTGGTTTTTCCCTCAACTCGTAGAGATTGTAAAACAATGGTACGACGAATGTGTGACCTGTAAAGGGAGTACGTTCAAGCAGCTTCTTTACCTGGTCGAAAACGCTAATGACGCTGCCGGTAAGATCTTCCTTTCCATAATCGCTTCCACCCCGGGGGAAAAGGTTCTTAAACCCATTCTCAGGCCATATGACACGGTGGGTTCTACAAGGTATGTCGACTTCGATACCACCCGTCCTACCTATAAGACCAAGGCAGACAAATGCCATATTTCCCATGTAGTAGCGGATACTGATTCCTGGGAACAGAAGATGGCACAAGTTTTGGAAGACATGGATGAGGTTGAAGCTTACGTCAAGAACCACAACCTGGGGTTCACGATTCCTTATGTGCTGAACGGGGAAGAAAAAAACTATATCCCGGACTTCATTGCCCATATCAAACAGGGGGATGGCCTGTTCAACCTTATTGTCGAGGTGTCCGGGGAGGCGAAGAAGGATAAGGCAGTGAAGGTTGCAACCGCACGAAACTTATGGGTGCCGGCAGTTAATAACCACGGTACTTTTGGACCCTGGGGGTTTATTGAAATATCTGATCCGTGGGATGCGGAGAAAACGATCCGTGAATACATGAAGGAAGTGACCAAGTGAAGCCCAACGAAAAAGAGTTCTTTGAGTCTCCTACAGAGAGTTCCCAGGTCAAGATCCTGGTGGTTACTAAATACTTCCAAGCATGGGCGAATGTGATGCTAAGTGTTATTAAGCGAAGCACCCGTGGAGCTAAAGTTCTCGGGTACCTGGACCTGTTTGCGGGTCCGGGGAAGTACGAAGATGGATCACTATCAACACCGATCGAGGTTTTAAAACATGCGATTGGGCACGATGAACTGAAAGACAGGCTGGTATGTGTATTTAACGATCGCGACCCGGGGCATGTGGAACAGTTAAAAGAAAATATTGCGGCAATACCGGGCATTGAGACCTTAAAATATCAGCCGAAGTTTTTTGGAGTCGAGGTCGGCGCTGAAGTGGCTGACATGTTGCAGAAGAACAGTAATATCCCAACGTTCTTTTTCATAGATCCGTTCGGGTACAAAGGGCTGTCTCTGGACTTGATCTATGCCGTGTTGAAAGATTGGGGTAGTGACTGTGTCTTCTTCTTTAACACAAGAAGAATTGGGGCAGCTCTTTTCAACCCGATCTTTGAAGAGCATATGAACGGGATTTTTGGGGCTGAACGGGTAGCGAGGCTCCAGGAGGAGCTCAAACCACTTTCCCCCGAGGAACGTGAGTTAACGATCATCGAGGAGATCTGTCAGGCGATTAAGGACCTGGGCGGTGAATATGTCTTACCCTTCTGCTTCAAAAGTGCTGCCGGTGAAAGAACGAGCCATCATCTGATTTTCACGAGCAAGGCATTCCTTGGTTATCACATCATGAAAAACATCATGGCCGCTGAGAGCACAGATAAACAGCAGGGCGTAGCATCTTTTGAGTACAACCCAGCCACCGTGAGACAACCGCTACTCTTAAGCTACCAAACACCGCTGGATGAACTTGCAGAAATGTTACTAAAGGATTTTAGTGGCCGGCGGCTAGCCATGGAAGAGGTATATAAAGAACATTCTGTGGGAAAACCATTTACCGACAAAAATTATAAAGCTGCTCTTATCCAGCTCGAAAAAGAGAAAAGAATAGAAGTTCCTCTGAAACATCGAGCAGGTACTTTTGGGGACAAAGTTGTTGCAGTTTTTCCAGCAAGGGAGAGAAACGATGGCTAAAACTGCGATCGAATGGACCGGGTCCACTTGGAACCCTGTAACCGGCTGCACAAAAGTGAGCCCGGGATGCAAGAACTGTTACGCTGAACGCATGGCTTTCCGGCTCCAGAAAATGGGGCAGCCAAACTACGTTAACGGATTTGATCTTTCTCTCCATGAGCATGTCCTTGAAATGCCGTTAAAGAAGAAAAAATCCGATGTTATCTTCGTGAACTCGATGAGCGACCTCTTCCATCCGGATGTACCTGAGGAATTTATCCTTAAAACTTTCCAAGTTATGCAGCAAGCTGACTGGCACTTGTTCCAGATACTGACCAAAAGGTCTGAACGGCTGGCAAAGATGGATAAGCTCCTTGATTGGCGCCCAAACATTTGGATGGGTGTGAGTGTCGAGAATGGGGACTACAAAAAGCGTATCGACCATCTTCGGTCAACAAATGCTACTACGAAGTTTCTCTCCTTAGAACCTCTTATCGGTCCCGTTGGGAAGCTGGACCTGGAACGGATTGATTGGGTGATCGTCGGAGGGGAATCAGGACCGAAAGCACGACCGATGGAGAAGGAGTGGGTCACAGAGATCCGGGACCAGTGTATTGATACGGATGTCCCGTTCTTCTTTAAGCAGTGGGGTGGGACCAATAAGAAAAAAACCGGCCGGGAACTGGATGGTCGGGAATGGTTGGAGATGCCCCTTCTGGATGAACTTTGTAGTGACAGCCAGGAAGCGTTGTCGTTCCTATAATCTAACAGGAGATTCTTATGGCTCCTAAAAAAGCCTCTGACAAAAAGACATCAATCACTTCCGTTAAGCACAGGGATCAACGGAAAAACATCCCCACCAAAGAGTTGCGCGGTTTTGTGGAGGAAGACGAAAAAAGTCCTGGAAAGTTGCTCTATCCGCGGGACCCTTCTCTTGATCCACAACTTGTTTGGAAAGGTAAAGACGAACAGGACCAGAAAGATCTCGAAGTCCCTTCTGTCCCTATATACATCCAGGAGAAAATCCATCCTCGAGCCATTATTGAAGACCTGCGGAAAGAAAGTGATAGAGAACCCACGACATTAAACCTCTTTGACGATTTCAACGGGATACAGTTCGAGGAGATGGTCGAGTTTTATAAGCATAATCAGAACTGGTCTAACAGAATGATTCTTGGCGATTCCCTTTTAGTCATGGCATCCCTGGCTGAGAAGGAAGGTCTTAAAGGCCAGGTCCAGACCATTTATTTGGATCCACCCTATGGCATTAAGTATGGATCCAACTGGCAAGTCTCTACTCGAAAACGAGACATTAAAGACGGCAAGGCTGAGGACACCGCCCGTGAACCAGAAGTAATAAAGGCATTTCGTGACACTTGGCAACTGGGGATCCATTCATTTCTTGCCTACCTACGGGACCGGTTCGTTATTGCTCAAGAGCTTTTGAATAATTCTGGCAGCCTTTTCGTACAAATCTCAGATGAAAACATCCACCTGGTAAGAGCGGTTTTAGATGAAGTGATGGGTAGTGAGAACTTTGTATCGTTAATTACTTTTGCCACAACAAGCGGTTTTGAGAGCAAAGAACTTGCGCGAGGTGGCGACTATATCCTGTGGTATGCGAAGGACAAGGCACGTGGGGTCAAGGTTAGGCAGTTGTATGAAGAAGCACCTAAGGTACCCGGGGAGGGCGGTTATCGCTGGGTAATGTTCCCTGACGGCTCATACAGGGGATTAACTGCTCGGGAACTTCGTGGAGAAGACCCATATCCGAAGGAAGGCAGATTATATAAACCCGATAACATTTTATCCCAGGGGGCCGCATCTGTAGATCAGAAATACAATTTCCAAGACAAAACATACTCACCAGGATCTAATTCCCATTGGAAGGCGCATTTCCCTGATGGTATGAACCGATTGGGGTATGCAGGAAGAATCCATGTCGCAAAAAATAGCATCCAATATGTTCGTTTTGCCGATGATTCCTCTTTGAAGGCTCGCAACAACATTTGGACCGACACACTTACCGGACAATTTACGGACGATAAAATTTATGTTGTCCAGACCAACACAAAAGTGATCGAGCGTTGTGTCCTGATGACAACCGACCCTGGAGATTTGGTCCTTGACCCCACCTGCGGATCTGGAACTACAGCATACGTTGCTGAACAATGGGGAAGGCGATGGATCACTATCGACACGTCTCGTGTTTCAATCGCGCTTGCCCGGACTCGTCTTATGTCCGCACGGTTCCCTTACTACCTCCTGGAAGATTCTGTTGAGGGTGCTAAGAAATATGCGGAGATTACTGGGTCGCTACCTACTCAAAAAGAGTTCGAGGAGGATGTCCGATTAGGTTTTGTCTACAGTCGGTCTCCACATGTGATGTTAAAGTTTATCGCGAACAATAATGAGATTGATGAAATACGGGAGCGTTACACAGAAAAATTTGAAGCGATAAAAAATACGCTTAACACTTTACAGAAGTCAGCATGGAACGAATGGGAAGTCCCTCAAAAACCAGAAGATTCATGGTCAAAGGAAGCGAAAGCTGCACAGTGAGTATCAATCTGAAATTGATGCTTCTATCGCCAGAAACGCTCAGTCGGAGATCCTCTACGACAAACCTTATGAAAATCCTAAAAAGATCAGGGTAACCGGGCCATTTACAGTTGAAAGCCTTTCCCCTCACAGAATGTTAGCCATCGCTGATGAGAGTGGTACTCCATCAGAAGGTATCCAACATGACAACCGTGATCAGTTTGCCACCATGATCCTCGATAACCTTAAAGCGGCAGGTGTACAGAACACTAAGAAGAAGGAACGCCTTACATTTCTTCAACTCGAACCACACGCAGGAACATGGAACAGTCAGCCCTGAGATGGTACGGGAGGCTGCGAAAGAAGCAGTCCAGGGTATAGGTTTCGACACATTGATCGTGTGTGGATTTGCCTTTGACCCGCATGTTTCAGAAGAGGCCACACGATTTGGGAAGTTGAATGTCCTTGTAACCAAGATGAACCCGGATCTGGCCATGGGGCAAGAACTCCTGAAGAAAACAGGTACCGGGAACCTCTTCATGGTCTTTGGTGAGCCAGATGTGAAAATCACTAATTTAAAAGACGACAAACTCACATTAGAGATCAAGGGGGTTGATGTTTACGATCCGACTACCGGGGTTATCCGATCTTCATCTACGGACGACATCCTCTGTTGGCTTATTGATACTGATTATAATGGGGAGAGCTTCTTTGTCCGGCATGCCTACTTTACGGGTGAGGATGACCCCTATGAAAAATTAAGACGCGCTCTCAGGGCCGAGATCAATGAAGATGCATGGCTATCATTATATTCAACAAAGAGCAGGCCTTTCCAGAAACCATCTTCCGGCAAGGTTGCCCTGAAAGTTATCAACCATTATGGGGATGAGGTGTTGAAGGTCCTCGAAGTATGACGGGTTTTTTGAGAACTATAGAAACGGATAATCTACCTTGAAACTAGCCGATTTTTACCCAAAAAATGGGAAAGTACAGAGGATTTACTGTGATGATTGTGAAGGTCCCATGGCGCTTTCGTTTGAAACCTATGAGGAGACTATTGAGGACGTATCCATTAAGATCGAAGGACTGCCATTCCTTCAGTGTGATCAATGCAGTAAAATATACCTCTCCGACGACAGCAGGTTCGCAGTTATTAAGATTTTTGAAAGAGCGAATGAAAGTGGATCAAAGGTAGCTCGAGGGTCCGTAGCGTGGGGTCTACCATTGGATTTTAGTCAGGTGACAGCCCGCCTCCGAGGTAGTAGACTTTGTTTTGACGGGGGTGTGGCTTGTGGGGTCGGTGGTCCTAACGGATTCACTCGGCACTGAATTGCCGCCCCCGTCATCTGCGTCATCCGAGGGGTCGACCGGGATGATGCCATATCTTTACGATACGTGGCTCTGGAAGTAGACGAGACCCAAGGATGATTCTCAGGTTTCATTCTACTGAAGGGAGGCCGGCGTGTCGAAGTCTAATTACCCCGAGATACGAGTGAGTGTGGATGTTGGCTGTCATAGCCACAGCGTTGCTATCGGTTTGTCGGGAGGTGAGTTGATCGAGGAGTTTGAGATCGACCATAACCCGGAAGGGTTTCATCACTTTTTTACCCGGATCAGGAGGCAGGAGGACAAGTATGGTTTCCCGGTATCAGTGGCGATGGAGGGCTACAACGGATATGCCCGCCCCCTGGACAGGCTTGTCCGGGCTCGGGACTATCGTCTGTTTAACATCAACAATGTGAAGCTTGCCCGGTTCAAGGAGATCTTTCCAGGTGCCGCGAAGACGGACCGAATTGACGCAAGGAAGGGTCTGGAGTTATTTCAGCTTCAGGACTTTCTTCCTGCCGCCAAAGACGTCCTTCAGGAAGTGGCTGCTACTCCAGCGGAAAATGAGCTATTAAAGCGGCTGACGCGTCGCCGCCGGCGCCTGGTGAATGAAAAAGCCCGCGTTCTTAATAGCTTCCAGGCCGATCTTCAGGCAGTGAGTCCTGGATTGCTTGAAATTACGAAAGACGCATCCAACGTCTGGTTCCTTCGATTTATAACCTGCACGGATGATCTGGAGAAACTGGCTCGTCTGCGCTGGTCAACGCTTCTTAACATCCGTTCGGTTGGGGAGAAGTACGCAGGCCTGATCCAGAGTTGGCAGAAGCGGGCGCACTTTAGCGATGAAGTTCACTATGTGGGAGAGATGATCCAGGAAGATGCGACTCGCATTCTGGAGCTTCGGGACAAGATCAAGTCACTTGAGGCGAGGATCGAGGATGTTTCGATCGAGTCATCAGTTGCATCAGCCATGTTATCGATACCTGGTTTTGGTTTGGTCTGCAGTGCAGAGCTTGCCGGTGAGATAGGGACTGTCGACCGGTTCGAGAAGGAGGCTGGTTTAGCCCTGTACGTGGGAATAGCCCCCCTTGATAACAGCTCTGGTAAAAAGAAGGGCTCCAAGACACCAAACCTGGTTAACAGACGAGCCAAGATGGCCATGATGACCGCAGTGGACAAACACCGTAAATGTGTTCCTGAGTCGCAGCGGTATTATGAAAAGAAACGTGCCGAAGGTAAAAAGCACAATCAGGCTATCAGGGCATTGGGCAGGCATATGTGTAGAGTTATCTTCAAGATGTTGAAGGAGGAAAGAGAATACGAAATTCGAGATTAGGGAAAATATTGCTTGCAAATTCAAGCGGGATGTTCAGTTCTCTCCTTTCACACTTTTGGGCAACACCCTCGTGAAATGTGTCGAACCTTATAATAAGGATGGCTCGGTGCCTGGCCGCCTGTCCTGAGCAAGCCGAAGGTCCTGAGCTTTGTCGAAGGATGAAACGCGTCGAAGGATGAAATGTGTCGTACCTGATACAAAAGATCTGTTTTGAAGATCTAAAATCCAAGGTCCAAGATTTTAACCACGCATTTCTGCTTGCCCCGAGCTTGTCGAGGGGCGATGTGAGCGGCCTACCAGCGGGCCGCCTTCCGTCATCGCCTTCGGCTATGCGGTGACAAGCTGCGGTCCTTTGCGTTAAGGCTTTAATCGCTTTCATAACAACCACGAATCCCCCAAGTTTAAAGCCTTTCTCTGTGTCCTGTGAGAGACTGCATTTATCGCTTTAATAGTAACCGCGCTTTCCCCTGATTCCAGATTTCCTCCGCGTCCCTCAGCGACCTCTGCGGTAAAATTCATCGCCTTTTTAGCAACTGCTGTTTCCCCATGTTCTCATTTTCCTTCCGTCTTCGCTCTGGGGCGTCGCCGATGGCTTCCGTCTTCGTCACGCTACTTTCGTGACTGCGCCGTGACAAGATGCCCTCACAAGTCAGCTTCGACGTGGCAGGCAGGGCGGCCACTCCCGGCCGATTCGCAGAGGAGCGCAGAGAAAGACTGAACTCTTGCGAAAGGCCGTACCGAAGTTTTCACCTAGCCACGTAGATACCTAGCCACGTAGATACCTAGCCACGTAGATACCGTTCCTGATACCGCACTTCATTCTCCGGCTTTACAGGTGTTGTAAAATAAGCTACAAACGTTGCTAAAATTGTAACGATATGAAGAGGTATGCTGTGAAATCGCAATCATTACTAAAAACTCTGTTTTCTTCCGAGCTCAGGATTGGGATCCTGTCGCACTTTTTCTTTCATCCTGGTGAGACCATCCACGTGCGTGGCCTCGCGAGTTTTCTGGGTGAACCGGCTGGGACCGTGGCAAGGGAACTGGCGAAACTGGAGAAAGGTGGGTTCCTGTGCTCTCATGCTGTCGGAAACCAGAAGCATTACTCTCTGGATGAGGACAACGCCATCCTGGAAGACCTGAGAAACATCTTCCTCAAGGTATCGGGGGCGGGGTTCGCTCTTAAAGGCGACCTGGAGGGAATGTTTGGCGTTGAAATTGCATTTATTTTCGGGTCGTACGCGGAAGGACGTGCTGATGCTTCCAGTGACCTGGATCTCATGATTGTGGGTGACGCCGACGAGAAGGTCCTGGCTCCGATCATCGCCGCGATCGAGGGTAGGCTGGCCCGTCCAATCAACTACGTCCTGTATCCCCGGGACGAAGTTGCAACTCGACTGGGGCGAAAGGGCGATTTTGTACACGAGGTCTTCAGTGGCAGAAGGCTTTTACTGATCGGGAATGAAAATGACCCGCTACTCAAAGCTTCTTGACAAGAGACAGATAGAACAAGGTACCTTCAGTTGGGAGCAGGTAGAGGATCGAATCAAGATTGCCCGGCGTGATCTTGAGGCCTCAGCTGAAATGTTGGAATCTGTCCACGAGTGGGCCTACGCCATCGCTTACAACGCTATGCTGCAGGCAGGCCAGGCCGTGCGTTAATGTTTTACGAAGGTTACAGGGCGAAGGGGGAGGGGCATCACCTGACCGTGATCCAGTTTTTAAGAGCGGGACTCGGGTCGGAATGGGAGGACGTTCTCGACGTTATGGACCGCATGCGGCTAAAACGTAACCGTTCCCTGTACGATACGACAGGCGCCATATCTATTAAGGAAACCGTTGAGGCAGTGGAAACTGCGAATAACTTCGTCGCAAAGATCGACCGAATGCTGGTGGAAAAGCCTTAACGCAGAGTCACTCAGTTGTGCCTCCAATGATATGCATTAGAAGTGTTTACCTAGACACGTAGACCTAGTCACTTAGACACCTAGACACGTAGACCCGAAATCCGCAATTGGTTTTGTCCAGTCCTTGGTCGGGGCCTTGAGGGGGATGTTTTTTCGTATGGGGCAATGTTGCCGTTAAATTTGGTGCCCTACGTTACCTGTTAATCGTACAGCCTCGACCAAATGGGCGTTTTCGGCGGATTTCGGGTATAGCTCCCCCTCAGGAGCACGTTACATAACTCTCTTCGCCCATAATATTACGCCATCGTGTAGATACGGATTCTTCTTCGGATCATGGCGAACAATTCATAATACGCTTCCCGGACTTTCAGGTACAACTGACCGGCATGACGTACAACTTTCCCGGCAACCTGGTACAAACGCCAACGCACCGTCCGCAATTGATGACGATGCCAATCAGTAGGCAGGATCTCAAGCTCAAACATACGAAACAGGTTGTAGGCCAAAACCCCGATCCTAAAGAACATAGCGTTGGCGCCGAACTGACCGCACGGCATACGCTCCATACCAAGCCCGATCTTAAGCTCTTTGATCCGATTCTCACTGTGCTCACCACGGGCGTTATACCAAGCGATTGTATCCTCAGCAGACTCATCACGGTTAGAGGCAATCACTTTATAACGAACCTTTGGACTCTCTTCGTCAAATAGTTCACCCTGTATCGGACGCCGCAACACCACAAGGCGAAACGCCTTCTTCGTTTCTTCCATGCAGTGCACCGTCTCGGCTATATGACCATAATCTTTACGCTCATTATCCTTACGCTCACGACCTTTACGCCCACCATCATAATAAGGACGCCATTCTTCTGCGGGAATGGCCCTGATAACCCCTAATACAGCCGAATCAAGGTCCGCGCCAACAGCAAAATCAATCCTCTTATCCTCGTCCTTATGATCACAGTAATTGAAAATAGACGCCTGGTACGCCGCGCTGTCGGAACGAAAAGCGCCGATCCGTTTACCTTCAGGCATACGATTAATACATCCTTTTAAAAACTCCAGATTCCTCGCGCCGGGACTGTCATTACCCTCTCGAAACTCATCCGCCACAATCAATCCGTTTTCGGCAAGATGACCCACCATCGGCATGTAACCGCGAAATCCTTTGTAAGACATTTTCGCCGACTTCTTCTCCGCCTCGATCGCCGTCGCGTCAATGTCCAATGTGTACGACTTCAGATCATCACCCCTCAGCGACCAGGCTAAAACATTGCGATTGACCTTATCCAATCCATAAAGACCACCGCTCACTCCCATCCGGCGAAGCCAGTTGCCCATTGCGTCAGACGACGGAACGCGATCCAAACCCAAAAGATCACGAAGTGCCGTGTCATGCCGTATCTGACGAAGATCTTCCAAAGCCCGACCACCCCCGTTTAGCATCAACACCAGCGGCATCACAAACCGGGATGGACTATAACCGGCGCCGCTGCCGGGCGATGGCAAACAACTGTCCAACAGAGCGGGAAGACAAAGACCATGGGAAAACTCTCCAAAAAGAGCCAAGCCGGCATGAGGAGTGATGCTATCGGAGGTCATTTCGAGCTTGAACGGAAGCACTGTTTTAGTTATCATTTCATCACCTTGTTGGTTGTTTGTGGTAAGTTCCGTCGGCTAACGTAACTTACCATACCAACAAGGTTTTTTTATGCCCAGAAACAAAATATCTCAATCAATCAAGATTATAGGGGTAGATACCATCCTTCCTATCCTCTGTATTCCGTAGTAACATTCCTTCCACCCCTGACCTGGAGGGGCGAGGCCTATTCATCTTGGAGGAAAATCATAATAGCAGAACGCAGAATACACAACGCACCCTTCGACGCGTTTCATCCTTCGACAAAGCTCAGGACCTTAGGCTTGCTCAGGGCAGGGAATAAGATCAAATAAGACCTTTCGTGTCTGAGTTTGAATTATGGTTTTATTTAAGTGTGTGAGGCCGCTATGCCAGGGATTATACTTCGGCAAAGATGGTTCTGAGGGGTTCTAATTGGGAAATTAATCTCAAAAGGTAAGGGGGCAGGACTCGACCCACGGCGACCCACGGGGGGGGTGTCCTGAATAATGAAATGAAGTTAGATGAACAATCGTCACCAGATATTTTTCAATTAAGAAATAATACGTTATTCTTAATTGCGGTTTGGACACTCATCCTCTTGCTCTCCCTCTATTGGAATTACCGGCACGATAAAGAAGAAATAATAGAATTCGCCAAGATACAAGCGCGAACCCTCTATGAAAAAGATATCCTTTACCGCCAATGGAATGCGAATCATGGAGGTGTGTATGTTCCTGTAACTGATGAGACCCCGCCCAATCCCTACCTCGAGGTTCCGGAGAGGGAGATTACTATATCTTCCGGAAAGGTTCTGACCCTGATAAATCCGTCCTACATGACAAGACAGGTAATTAAATTAGGACAGGAAAGATATGGCGTATTTGGCCACATTACAAGCCTTAATCCCATCAACCCCAACAATGCGCCTGATCCCTGGGAAGTTGAGGCCCTCAAAGCCTTCGAAGATGGTGTGGAGGAGGTATCTTCCTCTGAAACGATAGGGGGCATTTTGCATTTGCGCTTAATGCGGCCGTTAATTACAGAGAAAGATTGCCTTAATTGCCATGCGAAACAAGGATACAAACTTGGAGATATCCGAGGTGGTATCAGTATGTCTGTACCCTTGCACACTTACAGCAGTCTCTTGTCCTCAAAAGTGAAGTATGCGGGGATGGTTCATGCTCTGTTTTGGGTAATAGGGTTAATAGCGTTTTACCCTGGTTATGTCTCAATACAAAGAAGAGTCAGAGAGCGGGAAGCCGCTGAGGGAAAATTAAATAAGAACCAGGTACGTCTGCAGATGGCCCTCGATGCCGCTGAAGCTGGGACCTGGGTTTTGGACCTTAAGACGGAAATGGTGTCCATCGATGAACGGATGGGAGAAATACTCAATATTGAACCACGTTCCTATGAGGCGACCCGGGAGTTCTGGAAAGATCTCCTCCATCCGGATGACATTGAACTGGCTGTTCAGGCCACAACAAGAGCTATCAAGGAGAATCAGCCGTGTCACCTTGAATGTCGTGTTTCAGGAAAAGATAACGAGTGGCGGAACATAAATGCTGATGGGATCGTTGTGAAGGACGAAGCTGGGAATCCCTCCAAAATATTTGGTATGACCGTTGATGTCACAGAGCAACAAAAAATGGAAAAAGAGCTGGTGGAATGGGGCGAAATGTTCAAGCATGCTGAACTGGGGATAGCTATCGGAAACGTCGAAGGTAACACCCTGGATATAATAAATCCGGCCTTCGCGAAAATGTACGGCTATACCGTTGAGGAACTCACGGGCAGACCCATTGTCGACATATACGCTCCTGAAATGAAAGAGGAACTATTAGCCCATATTCGTCTAACTCATGAGAGAGGGCACCACACTTTCGAAAGCATGCACATCCGTAAGGATGGGGCTGTCTTCCCCGCTCTGGTTGACGCAACGACTATAAAGGACGAAAAGGGCAACGTAGTTAAGAGAGTTGTCAACGTAAGGGACCTCACCGAACAGAAGACGATAGAAAAAGAACTCGATCTGCAGCACAGGTTGAAAGAACTTTTCATGGATAGCTTACCATGTTTTGCGTTCCTTGCGAAATATGACCAAACAATTGTGGCGATTAATCAGGCAGGAATCGAAATGGGGGGGAAGGTGGGCTTGAAGTGTTTTTCCTCCAAGATGACCCCATTTGACAAGTCGTGCGGGTGGTGTCAATTGCCGCAGTTAATTGAGACAGGTGAGCGGCAGTATTGGGAGGGATGTGCCCTAGGAATTCATTGGGAAGCCCACTGGGTGCCTATAGATGATGACCTGTACCTTCACTACGCATTCGACGTATCCGATAAGGTTCAGGCACAGCAGCAAATAGAGGATAGCGAGGAGAAGTTCCGAACTACGTTCATGACCATTCCAGATGGGATCGTGCTGACGCGGTTAACGGACAATACTTTTGTGGATATCAACGAGGGCTTCACTGCCATAAGCGGTTATGCTGCCGATGAAGTCATCGGTAAACCAGTTCTTGAGGTGGAGATCTGGGACGACCCGGACGAACGAGCCAGGTTTCTTGAAGAGATCCTCAAGGGTGGGGAAGTGCATAACTTTGAGACGAAAGGCCGCCGCAAAGACAACAGTCTTTTTGATGCTCTCATTTCCGCCAAAACGGTCACCCTGTATGGGAAACACCACTTGATCTCTGTCTTCAAGGATATTACTGAAAGGAAAAAAATAGAGCAGGCGCTCCAGAGAAGCGCCCAGCTAGCCACTGTGGGTCAAATTGCCTCGGGGGTCGCGCATGAGCTAAACAATCCTTTGGCTACCATCGCAGCGTGTGCGGAGGTTCTTGAAAAGTACGCTGCCGGAATCCCAGCTGACCTCGAAATGCGTGAGAAAATACAAGAGTATGTCAAATTGATCGCGGAAGAAGTCGAGCAGGGTAGTAATATCATAATGGAATTACTGGATTTTGCCCGTGTCCGGCCACTGGAAATGACTAAATTCAAGCTGTGCGATCTGATCGAATCAACCGTCAAACTCTTTTCCATTCAGAGTATCTACAAGGATTATTCCTTCGTCGTGTCCACCTGCGAAGATCCCCCGGATATCATGGCGGACCGGGACAGGCTGCGCCAGGTTCTAATAATCCTCCTGACAAATGCCTGTGAGGCCATGCCCAATGGAGGTGTCGTCTCAGTGGGCTGTACCAAAGACCTTGACAATCAGCAGGTGGTATTTTCCGTTACTGATGAGGGGACGGGGATTTCCTCCGAGGATAAAAAACGGATATTCGAACCGTTTTACACGACAAGGTTGCAGGAAAAGGGAACGGGTTTGGGACTTTCGACCGCCGACAGCATTGTCACCATACACAGCGGGATCATATCCGTTCAGTCCGAGTTGGGCAAGGGCAGCACTTTTGAGGTTATCTTGCCTGTAGTCTCTGTTATACAGGCACCCCCGTAGGGTCCGTAGGGTCTCGTTTTTCACAATTTTGGGCAACACCCTCGTGATTTGTGTCGTACCTGATACAAACGATCTGTTTTGTAGATCTACCCACCTTCGCTAACGCCTCACGACCAGCTTCCGACTTCGCTCTTCGAGCTACGACGGACAGGACGGCGGACAAGAAATCCAAGATCCAAGGTTGTAACCGCGAACCCTGCGCCCCTGCGAGAG